>JAESFL010000213.1_pt1 | contig 50355 bp, 37 predicted proteins | sample 9269401 | NCBI WGS metagenome assembly JAESFL01 (sample SAMN14506025, study PRJNA617098) | algae metagenome | isolation source: Gloeocapsa sp. UFS-A4-WI-NPMV-4B04 and co-occurring heterotrophs from desert... | place: USA: Utah | collected 2006-10-01 | reverse complement strand
GGACGGCGCAGTGGGGAACGTCGTACACATTCGCAAATTCACCGTTTCCAAATTTTAGAATCTGCTACAGATCCGCGGAGCTGCGGACACCACGCGGCTGCATATCGGAGCGGCAGGAGGGACCAATACGGCGGCGGGGCCGGGAGGATATCTGCATCCCCCGGCCCCGCCGCTTCCAGCTTACGTCGTCATCTTTCCAGCGCAGGATCAGAAGAACACGGGCTCCTGGTAGGCGCCGAACACCTCTTCCATCGCCGCGCGGATCTCGTACAGGGTGGCGTAGGCGCGCACGGCGTCCAGCATGGGCGGAATGACGTTCTCGCTCGTGCGGGCGGCCTCCTTGAGGCGCTCCAGCGTGGCGTCCACCTGCGCCTGGTCGCGGCGGGCGCGCATGGCGGCCATCCGCTCCCGCTGCCGGATCTCCGCCTCTTCGGTGATCTTGAGCAGGGGGATCTGCAGCTCCTCGCCCTCCACCGTGAACTCGTTCACGCCCACGATGGTGCGCTCGCCCCGCTCGATCTCCAGCTGCTGCCGCATGGCGGACCGCGCGATCTCGCGCTGGAAGTAGCCCACCTCGATGCCGGGCACCACGCCGCCCAGCTTGTCGATCTCGGCGAAGATGGCCTCGGCGCCGGCCTCCATCTCGTCCGTGAGCGCCTCCACGTAGTACGAGCCGGCCAGCGGGTCGATGGTGTTGGGCACCCCCGTCTCGTACGCCAGCACCTGCTGGGTGCGCAGGGCGATCTGCACGGCGCGCTCCGTGGGCAGGGCCAGCGTCTCGTCCATGGAGTTGGTGTGCAGCGACTGCGTGCCGCCCAGCACCGCCGCCATCGCCTGGTAGGCCACGCGGACGATGTTGTTCTCCGGCTGCTGCGCCGTGAGCGTCACGCCCGCCGTCTGCGCGTGCGTGCGCAGGCGCCAGCTCTCGGGGTTCTTGGATCCGAAGTCGTCGCGCAGGTGGCGCGCCCAGATGCGGCGGGCGGCGCGGAACTTGGCGATCTCCTCGAAGAAGTCGTTGTGCACGTCCCAGAAGAACGACAGGCGCGGCGCGAAGTCGTCCACGTCCAGCCCCCGCTCCACGGCCCGGCGCACGTAGTCCAGCCCGTTCTTGAGCGTGTACGCCAGCTCCTGCACGGCCGTGGACCCCGCCTCGCGGATGTGGTAGCCGCTGATGGAGATGGGGTTGTACTTGGGCGCCTCTTTCGATGCCCACTCGAACATGTCCACGATCAGCCGCAGGGCCGGCTCCGGCGGGAAGACCCACGCGTGCTGCGCCTGGTACTCCTTGAGGATGTCGTTCTGCACCGTGCCGCGCAGCTTGCTGAACGGCACGCCCTGCTTCTCGGCCGCCACCATGTAGAAGCAGAACAGGATGATGGCGGGCCCGTTGATGGTCATGGACACGCTCACCTGGTCGAGCGGGATGCCGTCGAACAGGGTCTCCATGTCATCCAGCGACGAGATGGCCACGCCGCACTTGCCCACCTCGCCCAGCGACCGCGGGTGGTCGCTGTCGTAGCCCATCAGCGTGGGAAAGTCGAACGCGACGGACAGGCCCGTCTGCCCGCGCCCCAGCAGGAAGTGGTAGCGCTGGTTGGTCTCCTCCGCCGTGCCGAAGCCGGCGAACTGCCGCATGGTCCACAGCCGCGTGCGGTACATGGTGCCGTACGGCCCGCGCGTGAACGGGAACTCGCCCGGCATGCCGATGTTCGCGTTGTAGTACGCGGCCTCCTCGGGCGCAGGCGCGGGGCGGTCCAGGGGCGTGTACAGCGGCTCCACCGGCACGCCGGAGATGGTGGTGAAGTTGGCGTCGCGGGCGCCCGTGCGCTCGTACGCCCCCTCCCACGCGGCCAGCCCGGCGCGCAGGTTCTCCAGCTCCTTTTCCGTTTCCCGGATCCGCTCCAGCAGGTCGGACGGGGGGACGTTGCGCTCCACGACGCTCATGATTCGGCTCTTTCGATTCCCTGGGGCATTGCCGCCCCGAGCTGCGTGACGATCCGGTCCGCGACGGCGTAGGGCGACACCTCGCCCGCCTCCAGCGCCTCCAGCGAACCGGTGAGGATCTCCTCGCCCGGACCCTTCTCCCAGGCCAGCCGCTGCAACCGGCGCTCCACGACCGCCCGCACCCGTTCCGCCAGGCGAGCCCGCCGCCGCCGGCTCAGCTCGCCCGAATCATCCAAGTACACCCGATGCCGGTCCAGCGTTCGGACCAGCTCCTCGATCCCCTCGCCCGACTGCGCCGTCGTCTTCAAAACCGGGATGGCCCAGGCGCCGACTTCCTCCGCCCTGGCCTCCACGCCGGCCCGCGACGCCTTCTGCACGGACTTGAGGGAGACGCCGTGGTGGCCGGCGTTCTGCGGCATCTCGCCCAGGCGCATGTGCAGCATCACCTCCAGCTCCTGCGCCAGCTTGTCGGCGCCGGGGCGGTCGGCCTTGTTGATGACGAACACGTCCGCCACCTCCATCAGCCCCGCCTTCATGGCCTGGATCGAATCACCCGACTCGGGGACCAGGACCACGACGCTGGTGTCGGCCGTGCGGGCGATCTCCAGCTCGCTCTGTCCCACGCCGACGGTCTCCAGCACCACGCGGTCGTAGCCGTACGCGTCCAGCAGGTCGGCCACTTCCTTGGTCGTCGTCGCCAGGCCGCCCAGGTGGCCGCGGGTGGCCATGGAGCGGATGAAGATCCCCGGGTCCGTGGAGATGTTCGTCATCCGGATGCGGTCGCCCAGCAGCGCGCCGCCCGTGAACGGCGACGAGGGATCCACGGCCACGATGCCGATCCACTCCTCCCGCTTGCGCAGTTCCAGGGCGAGCTTGGAGGTCAGCGTTGACTTGCCCGCGCCGGGCGGCCCCGTAACGCCGATGCGGTGCGCGCGTCCCATGTCGGCGTGCAGCGCGTGCAGGATGCGCTCGAAGCCGGGGCGTCCGTTCTCTACGATCGATATGGCGCGGGCCAGCGCGGTGCGCTGGCGGGCGCGGAACCGCTCCAGCAGGTCGTCCGCGGGAGCCGTCTGCGTGTTCGGGATCATGGGCCTAAAGTGCCCGCCGCGCGCGCGTTCTGTCAAGCGATGGAACGCCCGTTCGGTCGCCGGCGCGTGCGCGGACTGGATGCGGCGGAGGGGAGATCCGCCGGCGCCGCCGGCCCGCACCCGCCAAATGACGCGAAAGGATGCCATCAGGAGGGCGGAACGGGCGCGCCGCGGGCGCCATCTTCCCGAAATCTTCGTGGATGCGCGCGCGGGCGAATGGACGCTGCGGCGCGTTTCGAGCGCACGATTCCGCAGGCACTTGCGACCGGGGAGATTTAATCCTCCAGGCCCCCGCCGCCGGCGCGATTTTTCGCGAATCGTGGTCCGAACACTGCAGCGTGCGCCGGTGTCCCGAAGCGGTGGTGTCATACGTTTGCTTCGGTTCGGCCCTCCCGGTGTTCCGGGACGTGCCGCCGTTCCCCCTGCACGGGCTCCCCCCTATGAAGCACTTCTTTCGGACGATCCTCCTGTCTGCGCTGGCGGCATCCGCCGCGGCCTGCGACGAAGATCCCACGGGCACGAGCCAGCCGGCGCAGGTGGCGGTCTCGGGCGGCGGCGGGCAGACGGCCCCGGCCGGCAGCATCCTGGCCCAGCCCGTGGCCGTCACCGTGACGGACGAGGACGGCGACCCCGTGCCGGGCGTGGAAGTGCGCTTCACCGTCGTCTCCGGCGGGGGCAGCGTGGCCCCCGCGGTGGACAGCACGGACGCGCAGGGCGTCGCCAGCGCGCAGTGGCGCATCGGCACGGTGGCGGCGGACAGCCAGGTGGTGCGGGTGGACGTCCTGCGCCCCGGCGCGCAGACGGTGGCCGCCACGACGACCGTGCGCGCCACGGCCGCCCCCACGAGCGACCGTGGCATGACGCGCGTCTCCGGCAACGGGCAAACGGGCGCCACGGGCACCCGCCTGGCCGACTCGCTGGTGGTGCGCGTGCTGGACCACCATGGCAACCCCGTCCCCGGCGTCCCCGTCAATTGGACGGTGCAGCAGTTCGGCGGCACCGTGAGCGCGCCCGCCACCCAGACCCGCGCCGACGGCACGGCGCGGGTGGCGTGGACGCTGGGCCCCGTCTCCGGCGTGTTCGTGGTGCAGGCCACCTCGCCGGGACTGGCGCCGGTGGACTTTGGCGCGACGGCCACCAGCCCCGGCATCACCATCACCGTCACGCAGCCCAGCGGGTCGCGCACGTGGGGCGACTCGCTCCCCGTCCGGGCCACGGCGCAGGCGAGCACCCCCATCGTGCGGATGACGGCGCGGGTGGAGGGGCGCGAGGCCAACCTGTCCGCCGGGCAGGGCTTCCTGAACCTGGCCGGGCTGGCGGAAGGGCAAAAGACGCTGCTGGTGTTCGCCGTGACCTCCGCGGGCGACAGCGCGGCCACCGCCGTGCCCTTCATCTACAACCGCGCGCCGCAGCTCACGGTGGTGGGGCCGGGCGCGGGATCCGTCATCCGCACGGGCGCCGCGCGCATCGACGCGGACTGCACGGACCCGTCGGGATGCACGCGCGTGGCCGTCTACTCGGGCGATGCCCCGGACAACCAGACCCACCCCGACCGGCTGCTGGCGGAGGGGACGACGAGCTTTCACGGCGACGTGCCGCTGGCGGCGTTCAACGGCCAGCGCATGGTGCTGCTCGTGGAGGCCACGGACGCGCTGGGCGGCCGCAGCGTGGCCGTGCTGGGGCCCCTCTTCGTGGAATCCACCCCCACCTGGTCGGAGGTCGCCTCGGGCGGAATCCGCGCGCTGGACACGGACGGCACGCGCATCCTGTACGCGGACTCGGCCGCCGGGGGGCCGATGCGGGTGATGGTGCGGGCCCTGTCCGGCGGCACGCCCACGGAGCTGCTGGAGGTGCCCGCGGGCCAGGGGCTCCCCATCGAAGGCCGGCTGTTCCCCGGCGGCGCCATCTTCGCCACGCGCGACGGCGTGTACGAGCGGCGCGGGTCGGCCACCACGCTGCTGGCCACCAACCCCTACTCGGCGGCCACTTCGCTGGAGGTGGAGGGCAGCTGGGCCGTCTGGCAGGTGGGCAACGACGTGTACCGCCGCGACCTGGCGGCCGGGACCACGGTGTTCGTGGCGGCGGGCTCTACGGGCGGCAGCGACGTGGCGTCCAACGGCGACGTGGCCCACACGGGCGCCGGCGGCTTCGTCTACCGCTGGCGCGACGGGGTGTCCACGCCCGTGTCGGGGGGGCACCAGGGCTACGCGCCCCGCATCGACCCCACGCAGGTCATCTTCTCCACCCCGCAGGGGAGCATCTACCTGTGGCGGGGCGGCACGCCCCTGCTGCTGGCCACCCTGTCCCCGCCCCAGCAGCCGCCGCACTTCTACGAGGTGAACGGCGGATGGGCCGCGTTCGTCAAGGCGGACGCGGGGGGCATCGGGCACGTGTTCAGCGTGGCGCCGGACGGCACGCAGCGGCAGGTGTCCAGCGGCGCGGCGTCGCGCATCGTGACGGTGGGCCCCGCGGGCGAGGTGGTGTTCGCCCGCCGCGCCGGCAACGTCTGGCGGCGCTACCTGGCCCTGCCGCCGTACACGGCCCAGCCGCTGGACGTGGGCGGGGAGCTTGGCGAGATGCGCTTCGAGGGGACGGAGCTGTACGCCGTCGTCGGGCGCTCGGTCTTCCGGGTGAACTACTGACGGGAGCCGTACAGGCGTGACGGCGAACCGGCCCCCGGCACCCTGCCGGGGGCCGGTTTTCCGTTCCGCGGGCGACCGGCGTGGCGGCGCGTTCGGCCCGGGGGCTTCCGTGCGTGAGTGCGTGATACCAGATCCTGAAAAGAATGAGCGTACAGAGGAACAGAGTTAGACAGAGGAAGATGAATAACGATGCTGTTTTCTGCTCCTCTGTCTGACTCTGTTCCTCTGTATCCCCACGTCTTGGTTTTTCGAACCTTTCCCTCTGCCGGATTTTGTGACATTTTTCTGTCGGCGATGTTGTCACATTTTGCAATCGAGGATGGATGGCGGATCGCAGGGTCCTGCTCATCGGGGACGACGCGGAGGTTCACGAGGGCGTGCGGGCCGCCTGCGAGCGTGCGGGCGCGTCGTTGAGCGCGGCAGCGACGCTGGGAGAGGGGCTGCGCGCGCTCTCCGCCGTTCCACACGGCGCGACGGTGCTGCTGGCGTCGGCGGTGGACGAGGACGGGGCGATCATCCGCCGCATCGCGGCGGCGCCGAACGCGGGGACGCTCGTGCTGGTGGCCCGCGCGCCGGCGCTGCGGCTGGCCATCGACGCCCCGCGCCTGGGCGTGGCCGAGCTGCTGACCGTTCCGCTGGACGTCGGCAGGCTGGCCGCCCTGCTTTCCCCCGCCCCGCCCGCCGGCGCCGTCGTGCCCCTTCCCCCGCGGCCGGCCGAGCCAGGAGACGAACTCGTGGGGAGCAGCCCCGCGCTGATCGATGCGTTCAAGACGGTGGGCAGGGTGGCGGGGAGCGACGCCACGGTGCTGGTGACCGGCGAGTCGGGAACGGGAAAGGAGCTGGTCGCCCGCGCGCTTCACGCCGCGAGCGGGCGGGCGGGGGGTCCCTTCGTGGCCGTAAACTGCGCCGCCATTCCCGAGGACCTGCTGGAAAGCGAGCTGTTCGGCCACGAGCGCGGCGCCTTTACGGGAGCCGTCGCGCGCAAGGTGGGCCGGTTCGAGCGGGCGAACCGCGGCACGCTGTTCCTGGACGAGATCGGGGACATGAGCCTGGTGCTGCAGGCCAAGATCCTCCGGGCCCTGCAGGAGCGGGAGATCGAGCGGCTGGGGGGCGAGGAGCGCATTCGCCTGGACGTGCGCGTGGTGGCGGCAACCCACCGCGACCTGCCGTCGCTCATCGCCTCGGGCGACTTTCGCGAAGACCTCTTCTATCGCCTGGCCGTCGTGCGGCTGCACCTGCCGGCCCTGCGCGAGCGCCCCGGCGACGTGCGCGCCCTGGCGCTGCACTACGCGGCGCGCTTCGCGGCGGAGCACGGGCGCGAGGTGCGCGGCATCGCCGACGAGGCCATGCGCAGGCTGGAAGCCCACCCGTGGCCGGGCAACGTCCGCGAGCTGCGCAACGTGCTGGAGCGCGCGGTGCTGCTGGCCCCGGACGGCGTGCTGCGGGTGGATCACCTGCAGCTGGCACCGGCGGCCGCGTCGACGACGGCGGCGGCGGGCGGGGCCGAGCCGCTGCCCGGCTACTCCGCCCGGATGACGATGGCGCAGGTCGAGGCGCTTCACATCGGACAGGTGCTGGGCCAGGTGAACGGGCACTTTGGACGCGCCGCGGAGATCCTGGACATGCACCGCAACACCGTTTCGCGCAAAGCCATCGAGTACGGCGTGATCCCGGGGTGAGCGGGAGCGGGGCCGCGCCCCCCGGTCCCGTCCGAGTCTCAGCCACGTAGGCGAGCCGCGGGACAGAGCGAATGAATTCGCCGCAACGACTACACGAAGCCCACCTGCGTGGACTGCACGGCAGCCATCCGCCTCCACGTCATAGATCAACCTTCACCCGGGACGCTGCCGGTTCCTGCAACGCGTTGTCACAAAAACCGGCAGCCGGCCTGTCGCCCGGCATCCTCAGAATCGATAAATGTAAGCAACGGCGCCACGTTCCACCGATCACCGGCACGGAACGGCCCATGCCTTACCCTATGCCGATGAACGTTGCCGACCGACCACCCGTCGACCCCGCGTGACCCAGCGAGCCCTGAAGATCGACGCCGCGCTCAAGGCCATCCCCGAAACGGATGACCTGGCGCACCTGCGCGAGGCGCTGCTGTCGGCGTCGCGCGCGGACGGCGGGCTGGCGTGGGGCTCGGGGGAGGAGTACGCGACGATCGGCGTGCGCGCGGCCGACCCGGCGGCGCTGGAAAGCCAGATCGAGGCGCTCGCGGACCGGGTGCGCCGGCGCGTGGAAATGGTGATGCGCCACACGGTGCGCGCCCTGGCCGCGCTGGAACGCGGAGACGCGGCGGAGGCGGCGCGGCACCTGGTCGCGGCCGGCGAGGTAGAGGAGGGCGAGCGGCGGCTGCACGAGGCCGAGCGGTTCTACGAGCGGGCGCTGGAAGTGGGCCGCAAGCCGCGCGAACGCGGCGCGGAGGGGCTGGCGCTTCGCCGGCTGGGCCGCGTTGCCCGGGCCATGGGCCAGTGGGAGCGGGCGGCGAAGCGGTACCAGCAAGGCTACGAGGTGTCGGTGGCCCAGCGCGACGGCATGGGCGCCGTGGTGGCGTGCCAGGGGCTGGGAAACGTGCACGTGGACCAGAGCCGCTGGAGCGAGGCCCGGGAGTGGTACCTTCGCGGCGTGGAGCGCTGCCCGGATCGACCGCCCACCGCGGAGTACGTGCACCTGTGCGTGGGCTTGGCCGTCGTGGAGCGGCGCCTGGGCGACCTGGATGCCGCGGCGGAGTGGCTGGCGCGCGGGGACGCGAGCGCCGCCGGCCTGGGGGACGGCCTGATGGCGTACGTGGACCACGGCTGGGGGCGCCTGCACCTGGCCCGCGGCGAGGCGGCCGAGGCCGAAGGTGCCTTTCGCCGGGCGCTGGCGCGGGAGCTGGACCCGGTCGCCCGCGTGGCGGTGATGGTGGGCCTTTCCGAGCCCCTGCTGCTCCAGGGCCGCGCCCGCGAGGCCTTCGACGCCGCGCGCGACGCCGAGGCGCTGGCCATCCACTTCCGCGCGGTGCCCAGGCTGCCGGACGTGTACCGGGCGCTGGGGGCCGCGGCGGCGGAGCGCGGCGACACGGAGGCGTTCCTGTTCTACGAGCAGGCGCTGGAGGTGTGCCGCAGCCACCTGCTTCCCGCGTTCGAAGCAGCCGCGACGCAGCATCAGTACGGGAGGCTGGAGGCACGGCGGGGCGATTTGGAGGCCGCGGCCGCGCGGCTGGCGGAGGCGTACCGGCTCTACACGGAGGCGGGCGCGCGGATGGAGGCGGACGAGGTGGCGGGAGAGTTGGAGCGCATGGGCGCAGCGGTGGACCACAACGAACAGGGGCGGACGGTATGAGGATGATCGCGGGCGCGTTGGCGCTCCTCTTGGGATTGCTCGCCGCGGGATGCAACGGCGAGCTGGTGGGCGGCGGCCAGACCCCCTCTCGGGTGCTGGTGGTTTCGGGCGACCTGCAGACCGCCCCGGCGGGCGAGGAGCTGGCGCAGCCCCTGGTGGCCCGCGTGGTGGACGACCGCAACCGGCCGGTGAAGAACCAGCTGGTGAACTTCGTCGTCATTTCCGGCGGCGGGTCGGTGTTCGCGGGAGCCGCGCTGACCAACGCGGACGGCGAAGCCCGCGAGCGGTGGCGGCTGGGCACGGTGGCCGGCGACACGCAGCGCGTGGAGGCGCGGGCGGTGGATCCGTCCACGGGCGCCCCCATCGTCTTTGCCACCTTCCGCGCCGTGGCCACCGCGGCCGCCCCCGCGCAGGTCGCGGCGGAAAACCCCGACCGCACGGGCACGGCCGGCGCGGCACTGGGCGCGCCCCTGGTCGTCCGCGTGACGGACGCGAAGGGCAACGGCGTCCCGGGCACGGCCGTCACCTGGACGGTGACGGCCGGCGGCGGCACCGTGCAGGCGAACGGGACCACCGACGCCACGGGCCGCGCCCAGGCCGCCTGGACGCTGGGCTCCCTCATCGGCACCCCGCAGCGGGTGCAGGCGGCGGCGGCGGGGCTCCCGCCCGTCCAGTTCACGGCCATGGCCGCCCCGGCAGCGCCGCTGGAGCTCGTGCAGGTGGGCGGTGAATACCAGGGCGCCGGCCTGGGCCAGCCGCTGGAGCATCCTATCGTCCTGCAGCTGCGCGGGGCGAACGGGGGCCAGCCGGTCGCGGGCGCGTGGGTGCACGCGGGTCCCGGGGCCAGCCCGGATTCCGCGCAGACGGACGCGCAGGGCCGTGCGTCCTTCACGTGGACGCTCGTCAGCACGGCGGGATGGCAGACGCAGGTATTCGCCGTGCCCGGCACCGGCGCGAGGGCCGATGTGACGGCGTACGCATCGGAACGGGTGCCGGCCCGGATGGAGCTGCTCACGACGATCCCGTACTGGTTCCCTGGCGCAACGCTCAACACCAGCGTGGCGGTGTACGATGCCGCTGGGCAGCAGATCAGCCCGTTCCCTCTCCGGGTCACGGTCGAGGCGGGCGGGGGGTCCGTCGTAAGCACCGCGCTCGGGACCTTCATGTGGACGATGGGACCGAACGACGGGACCGTGCAGCGCGTACGCGTGGAAGCCGGGGGCGTCGACCTGGTGGTGGAGAAGCAGGCGCACCGCGTATGGCTGGTGCCCCCCACGAATCCGTCCGTCACCAGCTCCACGGTGCTGCGGGTGCGTGGCTCCGCCTACGACCTTTCGCCCAATGCCCCGCCCGCGGGGGACGAGCCCACGATGACCGTCACCGTGGACGGCCGCACCACCGAGCTGAAGACGCAGTATCAGCCGGGACTGGGATACTACCCCTGGATGGCCGGGCCGGAGTGGATTTCGGGGCTGGCGCCCGGCGCCAAGGTGGCGCGGTTCCGCCTGGTGACGACGAACGGCACCTTCGAGCTGGACTGGCCGTTCACGTACCAGCCCTGACCGCGGCCCGCCGCGTGATGGCGGAGCGGGGCGACGGGCCGCCACCCGGTTCCGCCACACGCTCCTCCGCGTCCGCACGCGCTGGCCCCGCGTGGCAGTGCGGATGCGGAACCGGCCCCCGGCATCGTCCCGGGGGCCGGTTTGGCGTTTGGGATCGAACCTCGCGCCGGAACGATCGGGGCCGATCCAATGCCGAATCCGGAAAAACATCAAAGGGTACAGAGGAACAGAAAAGCCAGAGGAACAGGGGACGTACGGAATTCTCTGTTCCTCTCGTTTGTGGTTCATCGCGGATTTCGTTGTAGCGCGCAGTTGGGAAGATGCGCACACATTGTCATTCCGAGGGAGGCGCCCGCCGGATCTCCACGGGTGCAGGATCTCACGCGCCGACCGAGGAATCTACTCGCCCATGCCTGTGCCCCGCCCACCTCCGGGACTCGCCCGTTCAGGCCGTGTCCCCAAGGGAGCAGGAATGCGCGGGCAAGTTCCTTCTCGCCCCGGTCTATCAGAGCGGGCTAGTAGATTCCTCGGTCGGCGCACACACATACAGCACGCGTCGGCATCGCGCGGCGCCTCCCTCGGAATGACAGTTTCGCGGTCGCTGCAACCAAATCGACGAAGAGCCTCTTTTGTTCTCTGTTCCTCTGTACTCCAATTCTTTTCCGGATCGGGCCGAAGTGGATGCGGCGCGCTCAGGGGACGATGAGCAGGCCCGTCAGCTCGCGGACGTGCACGCCGGGCAGCTGGGCGCCGGGGGTGCGCTGCATGGGCAGGCCCACGGAGATGCGCGTCACCACCAGCTGCGCGCGCGCCGTGCCGGATGCATCGCGCAGCGTGACCAGCGCGTCCGCCGGCGTCAGCGGCAGCCCGGTTACCCGCTGAAGGTGCTCCGGGGCGCAGCTCTGCGGCTCGGACCACAGGCGCACGCGCAGGGGCGCCAGGTCCGCCTCCGCGCTCCATCCCGCCCCCTCCACCCGCAGCCGGTCGTCGTCCCCCAGCGTGGCCCGCGCCCGCACGGCGGGGACGTCCGCCGGCTGCCCGGCGGAAACGTGCAGCTCCGTCAGGGCGCCGCCCATCATCCCCCGCACGGCCTGCCCCTGCCACTCCAGCTGCCCCGAGCTCCACTCCAGCGGCCCGCAGTCGCGCAGGCGCAGCCCCAGGGTCTCGCCCATCTGCCACACGCTGCGCGTGGTATCCGGCAGCGCCGGGATCACGGCCCGCAGCGCGCCGATGCCGTGCGCGTCCAGCAGGTAGCGCGCGGCGGAAGCGATCCGCTCGTATCCCGCCGAATCCACCCGCACGGTGTCCGCCGGCAGCGTGCGCGGGTCGATCTTCGAACGGCGCAGCTCCGCGCGCAGCCGGGCCGACTGGTCCGCGCGGGAAACGGCCGGCGCGCTCCACGGGCCCACGGCGGACAGCAGCAGCACGGCGGCGAAGACGGCCGGCACCGTGCCCTGCAGGGGGCGCGCGCGGCGGACGAGGCGAATCGTCCCCGCGACGGCGATGAGCCCGATGGCCGCGACGGCCGCCATGCGCGCGTAGCGGAACTCCGTCCACCCGTACTCGCCCAGCCGCGCGGCCAGCGCCCAGAACGCCAGGGGGACCAGGGGCAGGAGCAGCGCGGGGACGGCGCGGACGAGCATGGACACGCCGCGGTGCTCGTCGTCGTCGTGCACGGGCTCCAGCAGCACGGCGCCCAGCAGCCCGATGAGCCCCGCGGCGATCACCAGCGGCGACACCAGGTTGCGCGGCAGTTCGCCCGTGGCCAGCACCTTCACGGCGTACGCGTACAGCACGGCCAGGTAGATGACGAGCACGGGCGCGTACAGCCATCGGCCCAGGCGGCTCACCCCCTCCGGCACCCCGTCCGGCGGCGGCGCGGACAGGCGATGGATGCCGCCCACGAAGATCCACGGCGCGAACGCGAAGAAGACGGCCCCCGCCAGGTCCGTGTACACGTGGTCCGGCTTGCGCAGCTCGAACAGGGAGACGACGGCCCCCACGGCGCCGGCCAGCACGGCGAACAGCGCCACGGAATACAGGCCGATCCCCACCAGCCGCACCGCCAGCCGCCAGCCGAACGCCCACGAGCGCCGCCGGTCGCGCTCCCGCCACGGAAGGGCGGGCGTCATCATCAGCAGCAGCACGGCCGCGCCCGCCAGCAGGGCCCAGCGCCATCCGTCCGCCGAGCGGTCCGTGTCCAGCGCCAGCCATCCGTACAGCGCGCACCCGGCCAGCACGGCCGCCGTCCCCATCCACCGCGCCGCCGCGCCGATCACCCCCCGCGCCGCCAGCACGCTCAGGGCGAAGACGAGGGGGAACGCGAGCGCCACGCTGGCCGCCGTCCGCGCGAAGTCATCCTCCGTGAACGACTTGCTGCGCACCTGGATGGAGAGCGCCACGGCCAGCGCCACGCCCAGGGCCACCTCCACGGGGGCGTCGCGAAAGGCGGCGCGGGCGTCGGCGGCGTACGCGCGCAGGGTGCGGGTCAGGGGATTGGGCACGGAAAGGCGGGGCTGGATGGGTGGGGGCGCGTCAGGCGCGGGCGCAGTAGGCGGCGATCGGATGCGTGGCATCCACCCGCACGCGCGAACCGGCGCGCACCAGGTACTCCGACGCGCCGTAGCGGGGCGCGCCGGGATGCCAGTTGTAGGTATACCCCAGGCGGGTCCACGGGTATCCCAGCGCGCCCCGCCGGCCGCCGGACGCCGTGTCCGCGGGGTAGCCGTCCGGCACGCGCCAGGCGTACAGCATCTGGTCCGCCATCCACCTTACGTGCGCCGTGTCCGCGCCCGGGGGAAAGACCAGCCCGCACGCCTCACCGGGCCCCTCCCGGCACGGCCAGCGCGTCGTGACGGCGGGATCGGCGGTGGGGCGGAAGAGGGCGGACGCGGGCACCGTCATCTCCACGAAGTGCGACACGGAGTCCCCCGGCCGCAGCCCGATGAGCTGGCGCAGGCGCATGGCGAGCGCGGCACCCTCCTCCTCCCACCGGCGGCACGAATCGCGGACCTCCGGCACCACCGTGACCCACACCTCCTCCCGCACGTCCTGCTCGCCCGGGGCGTAGTCGTCCGTGGTGAGCGTCGCCACGCGCACGTTGCCCTCCGCGTCCGGCACGGCGGGAAAGAGCGGAAGCACGTGCTCCGGCGCGTACACGGCCGCGTTCGCCACGGCCTGGGCGTACAGCACGTCGATGGAGGATGCGGATCCCGCCGGCCCCGGACCCGCCGGCACGGCCGCGGGCGCGCAGGCCCCGAGCAGGAGGAGCGGCGCCGCCAGCGCGGACCCGAGGCGGGAAAGAAACGTGCGCATCGGTCGACGGGAAGGATGCGGGAGGATGGGATGAACCGCGCTGCCCTAGTATACAGCAGGACCGCGCCTTTTGCGCGCCGGGCGTGGCGGATTGCCGCGCGCGGCGCTCCGGCGGATCGCGACGAAGCCGTGGATTCGAATCGGGGGCCGCGGAAGATGTTCCGGATTTCTCGCGTCCCGAAACGTTTCCCCCTCCGCGTCTCCGCCGTGCAGAATTGCCTTGTTGCAGGCGGGCTCCGGCCCCGGGCGGCGGACGTGATGGCGCACCGGTGCGGAGCGGCATTTTTCGCCGTTCTGCGCCGTCCTGGCGGTGCAGATTCTGCGGGAGCGGGTGGGAGGCCGCCGCGGGAGCGATCCGCGATCGTCCGCACCGCGTCCCGCACTCCCCTGAGCGCGGGGACCGTGGGTCGCGGACGGAGAATCCGGATTTCCCGCGCCCGGGATCGTTCCCCCTCCGGGTGCGGTCCAGGCGCGGATTTCCTGCCGCGTGCCCTTTCGCCACGCGCCGCGGGACGTGGCGGCACGTCCGTGCGGTGCAGTGAACGTCCGCTGTCCATCATCCGTCATACCCGGCTTGCAGGTGCGTTCCTCCCGGCGCGCACGCCGTACGTCCCTTCTCCGGAGCCCTGCCGTGAGCAGATTTCGCATCCTCCCCCTGCTGGTCGCCGCCGCCTTCGCGGTGACCGCCTGCGACGAAGACCCCAACGATCCCGGCCCGGACTACCCGCCCCAGGGGGCCCTCGTCTCGGGCGACCTGCAGAACGACACGGTGGGTGACGAGCTGCCGCTGCCCCTGGTGGTGCGCGTCACCGACCAGGACGGCCGCCCGCTCTCCGGCCAGAACGTGACCTTCACCGTCACGGCCGGCGGGGGAAGCGTGTTCGCGGCCACGTCGCAGACCAACGCGGCCGGCGAGGCCAGCAACCGCTGGACGCTGGGCACCGTGGCCGGTGACACGCAGCGGGTGGAGGCGCGCATCGTGGACCCGGAAAGCGGCCAGCCCGTGGTGCTGGCCACCTTTCGCGCCGTGGGCCGGCCGGACGCGCCGGCGACCCTCACCGCGCGTCCCCCGGCCGCGCGCACGGGGACGGCCGGGCAGGTCCTGGCGGACTCGCTGGAGGCGGTGGTCCGGGACCAGTACGGCAACGGCATCCCCGGGGCCACGGTGGTGTGGCTCGTCACGGGCGGCGGGGGCACCGTCTCCCCCGCCAGCGCCACGACGGACGCCGCGGGGGTCGCGCGCGCCCAGTGGACGCTGGGGCTGCAGCTGGGGCAGCAGACGGCCGAGGCCTCGCTGAGCCCCGCCGTGCGCGTGCAGTTCACGGCCACGGCCGGCGTGCCGGTGGGCGCCGTGCTCGCCAAGGTGTCCGGCGACGGGCAGACGGGGACGGCGGGGACCACGCTGGGGCAGCCGGTCGTCGTGCAGCTGCGCACGTCGCTGGGCCAGCCCCTCGCGGGCGCGTCCATCACATGGACGCCCGCCGCGGGCTCCGGTACGGCCACGCCTCCCGTCTCCATCACGGACCCGAACGGCGCCGCCTCCACCGCGTGGACGCTGGGCGGCACGGCGGGCCCGCAGCAGCTTACGGCCTCGGCGGAGGGCGTGGCGCCCGTGACGTTCGGGGCCACGGCCACGGCCGGCGCCGCCGCGACCCTCGCCATCGTGGGCGGCAACGGGCAGACGGCGCCGCCCAACGCCCGGGTACCGCAGCCGCTGGGCGTGCGGGTGACGGACGCGTTCGGCAACCCGGTCCCGGGTGTCACCGTCACCTGGACGGTGACGGGCGGGGGCGGCTCCATCACGGCCACCTCCCGGACGGAAGCAAACGGCATCGCCCAGGCGCTGTGGACGCTGGGCCCGGCCGAGGGCGCCAACACGGCCACGGCCACGGCGCCCGGCACCTCGCCCGTCACCTTCACCGCCACGGCGCAGGTGGGCCCGCTGGACCGCATCGAGGTCACGCCGGCCACCCTGAGCTTCGCCTCGCTGGGCGAGACGGCCCAGCTCACGGCCCGGCCCATGGATGCCCAGGGGAACACGGTGAGCGGCGTGACCCTCACCTGGACGTCGGTCAACGGCGCCGTGGCGACGGTGAGCAGCACGGGGCTGGTGACGGCCGTGGGCAACGGGACCACGACGATCCGCGCGTCCGGCGGGGGCAAGGTGGGCGAGGCGACGGTGACCGTGCAGCAGGTGCCGGCCAGCGTCACCGTTTCCCTGGCGCGCACGTCCATCGTGGAGCCGGACACGACCCGGGCCACGGCCGTGGTGCGCGACGCGCGCGGCCAGGCGATCGCCGGCGCGCCGGTCACCTGGTCCACCACCAACGCCGGCGTGGCCACCGTGGACGCGGCGGGGCTGGTGACGGCACGGGGCAGCGGCACGGCCAGCATCGTGGCCACCACCGCCAACGGCGTCACGGGGAGCCGCGCCATCGCGGTGACCGGCGCGCTGCGCACCGACACCCTGGCCGTGGGCGCGCGCCACCTCTGCGTGCTGGCGGAGGGGACGGCGTACTGCGCGGGCGGCAACCTGGGCCGCCAGCTGGGCGGGGTGGGAAACAGCCTCAACTTCAACCGCATCCAGGGCTACACCTTTGCCTCCATCACGGCGGGCGACGCGTGGACGCCCAAGGAGTTCTTCCAGTCGCACACGTGCGGCGTGGAGGCGGACGGGGACGCGTACTGCTGGGGCAACAACGAGAGCGGGCAGCTGGGGTACGACGACGGCCGCACCTTTGAGCGGACCACCGTGACGGTGTGCCAGTCCGGCTTCGAGTACACCTTCATCTGCACGGAGACCCCGCGGCAGGTGGCGGGGGGCGGATGGCGGCAGCTGGACGCGGGCGCCAACCACACCTGCGGCATCACCACCTCCGGGGCGGCGTTCTGCTGGGGCAAGGACAACTACGGCCAGCTGGGCAGCGCGGCGCCCAACGGCGAGTGCTGGCTCTACGAGGCGTTCGGCGCCGAGCAGCCGTTCGCCTGCTCGCTCACGCCGGTGGCCGTGGGCGATGGGCGCACGTACAAGCAGATCGGCGCGGGCGAGGACTTCACCTGCGCCCTCACCACGGGCGGCGCCGCGTACTGCTGGGGCCGCAGCAACGGGGGGCAGCTGGGCGACGGCACCTTCACCAGCCGGGCCGCGCCGGTGGCGGTGCTGGGCGGGCACACCTTCGCCCGCATCAGCGTGGGCCGCGCGCACGCGTGCGGCGTGACCACGGGCGGAAGCGTGTACTGCTGGGGGAGCAACGCCCGCGGGCAGCTGGGCATGGGCACCATTGGCGGAGCGCGCACCACGCCGGTGCTGGTTGCGGGCAGCTACACGGTGGTGAGCGCGGGCAAGTTCCACACGTGCGCGCTGGATGCCCAGGGGCGCGCCTGGTGCTGGGGGGAGAACGAGAACCAGCAGGTGGACGACGGCACCACCGTCGACCGCCCCTCCCCCACCCTGACCACCTCGCCGCACCGGTTCGTGGACGTGGGGGCGGCTGCCATCTACAACTGCGGCCGCCGGGCCGACGGCCTGGTGTTCTGCGGACTGCGCAGCACCGCCGCCTTCCGGGTGCCGTGAAGAAGTGCGTGAGTGCGTGAGTGCGTGAGTGCGTGAGTGCGTTAGTGCGTTAGTGCGTTAGTGCGGGATCGGTACGGCGGGATGGGAAGCCGGCAGTGTGAGATGCGGCGAGACGCGAGCGAATGAATTCGCGGCTACGACATCACACTGCCGGCCTGCGCCGGCACCAACGACGGCGGCCGGGCGATCACCATCGCCCGGCCGCATCGTTTTTCTCACCGTGGGCCATTCCGCGATCCCCGCGTCGTGCCCTGCCCTCGCACGCTCACGGCAGCGGCAGTCCGCGCAGGCGGACTTCGTGTGCTTGTTGCAGCGAATTCATTCGCCCGGCCCGAACTCCGTCACGCCCCACTTTCGCACTTTCGCACTTTCGCACTTTCGCACTTTCGCACTTTCGCACTTTCGCACTTCCGCACTTTCGCACTTCCGGCCTATCTCCCCCGCTCCGCCGCGATCCACGCCCGCACGTTGCCTTCCAGCACCGTCAGCGGAATCGATCCGCTGCCCAGGACGACGTCGTGGAAGCGGCGGACGTCGAACTTCGCACCCAGCGCGGCCTCGGCCTCGGCGCGGAGCTCACTGATCTTCATCTGCCCCGTCTTGTACGCCAGCGCCTGGCCGGGCCACGCGATGTAGCGGTCCACCTCGTTGGTGATGTTCAGCACCGTGAGCGCGGAGTTGGCCGCCATGAAGTCGATGGCCTGCTGCCGCGTCCACCCCTTCCAGTGCATCCCCGTGTCCACCACCAGCCGGCACGCGCGCCACATGTCGTACGTGAGCTGCCCGAATCGGCTGTACGGGTCCGTGTAGAAGCCCACCTCGTACCCCAGACGCTCGGAGTACAATCCCCATCCCTCCACGAACGCCGTCGTGCTGCTGAAGCGGCGAAAGTTGGGCATGCCCTCCAGCTCCTGCTGCAGGGCGATCTGCAGGTGGTGTCCGGGGACGGCCTCGTGAAACGACAGCGCCTCGATCTCGTACGTGGGACGGCTGGGCAGGTCGTACGTGTTCACCCAGTAGAACCCCGCCCGCGTGCCGTCGCCGCCGGGGCGCGAGTAGTACGCCGTGGTCGTGCGCGGGGCGATGAAGTCGGGGATGGTGCGGATTCCGTACGGCATCCGCGGCAGCCGGCCGAACAATTTCGGCAGCTCGCCGTCCATCCGCTTGAGGACCAGCGACGTGCGCGACAGCAGCTCCTCGGGCGTGCTCACGTAGAAGCGCGGGTCCGTCCGCAGGAACTGGATGAACTCGGGGAACGTGCCCGTGAAGCCCACGGCCGTGATCAGCGAGTCCATCTGCGCGCGGATGCGGGCCACCTCGCGCAGCCCCGTCTCGTGCACCTGGTCCGGCGTAAGGTCCAGCGTGGTGTAGCTGCGCACCCGCTGCGCGTACAGCTCCCGCCCGTTGGGCAGCTCCGACGCGCCGATCCCCCGCCGCGCGCCGGGGATGTACTCCGCCTGCATGAACTGCAGGAAGTCGCGGTACCCGGCCACGACGGACTCCTCGATGGCCGCGCGCCCCGCCGCCGCCAGCCGCGCCCGTTCGGATTCCGGCACGCCCGCGGGAAAGGCGGCGAACGGCTTCCACAGCAGGCTGGCCGTGGGATCGGCCACGATGTGCGGCTGCAGCGTCTCCTCCACGCCCACCAGGGAGACGCTGGGCAGCACCATCCCCCGGCGGATCCCCTCGCGCATCACCTCCACGTGCTGCCCCACCCAGGGGCGAAAGGCGCGCAGCCGCGAGACGTACGCCTCGTAGTCCGCCACGGTGGCCAGGGGGACCTGGTCCGGCAGCTGGGGAAAGAAGGTGTGGAACCCCTCGCGGTTGGTGATGGGGATCAGGTGCAGCCCCAGCGCCGCCTCTTCCAGGTCCTCGCGCTTGCCCCGCTCGAAGATGTCGTAGTTGATGCGGTCCGCCGGCGACAGCGAGTCGCGGGGGATGGCGCGCAGCCGCTCCAGCAGCCGCCGGCTCTCCGCCGTGCGCCGCTCCACGTCCGCCAGCCCCGCGCCGCCCAGCTGGCCGCTGTAGCGCGTATCTCCCAGCGACGTGGCGAAGAGCGGGCTTTCGCGCAGGCGGACCTCCCAATCGTCCGCGAACAGTTGCTGCAGCCGCTCCGGGGCGCCCTGCTGCGCGGCGGCGGGGAGCGCGGCGGCCGAATGCGTGGCGATGAGGGCGGCCAGCGCGGAAAGGACGAGACGGAGGCGGATCATGGGCGGACGAAAGGATGGAGGGTGGATCCGGACGCCGGGGCGTCTGCAAACAGCGTTGCAGTTGTTTTCCCCGCCCGTGATGTCATTCTGAGGTCGGCGCCGGCTCGAGCCGTCCCGTGACGAGATGGCGCCGGCCGAAGAATCTGGTTGCCGGAGTGCACGGACCCCGCCCGTGCACGGTCTCCTACGGCGCGGGCGAGTTCCTGCGGGGGTTGCGGCCAGATTCTTCGGTCGCGCCGCAAAGCCTGATGTGCGTTCAGGTTCCGGCCGGGCGCTCCCTCAGAATGACGGCACGGATGAGAAACCGCAGACCCGCCCTACAGGGGAAGGTGCAGCCGCAGGGCCAGCTCGCGCAGGGTCTGCTGATACACGGGACTTCCCTCGGCAGCCGTGATCTCGGCGCGCAGCTGCTCGCGGGCGTCGCGCAGGCGGCCCGCGCTGGCGAGGAGGATGGAGTACGTCACGCGCAGCTGGCCGTTCAGGCCGTTCTCCGCGCGCTGGCTGGCCAGCTCCGCCAGGATGCCCTCGCGGGTGGCGCACGCCTCCAGCAGGGCCAGGCCGTGCGCGTCCAGCAGGCGCACGACGTCGCTGGCCAGCTCGCCGGGGTCGGTATCCTCCAGCTTCCACCAGATGTCGCGCTGCGGGTCCGCCAGCTGCCCGATGCGGGTGCACAGCGCGCAGTGCGAGGCCGTGACCCACCCCGGGCGCGGCGCCTGGGCCAGCGCCTCGCGCACCTCGTCCACGTACAGCCCCAGGTTCACCGTAAAGGTGCCGCGCATCCCCAGCCCGAACTCCTCGGGGGTACCCCGGGGCTGGGACGCGCCGGGGCGGGTGGCGCCCATCTGCAGCCCGACCACCTGCACCACGCCGGGCTCGGTGCTGCGGTTGAAGGTGCGGCCGCGGCTGCGAAAGCCCTGCGGCTTGAGGTAGCGGGCCAGGTGGTCGCGCACGGCATCCAGCGCGGCGGCATGCGCCGTCCGGGCCGTCATGCGCGCGCCGTGGCCGTCCACGCCGGGCGGACGGTGACGATGGAGAAACGATCCGGGCAAGGGCCTTGGGTCGGGAACAAGAGACGGTTTGATTGCAAAGTCGATTTTCGGAACGCCGGGGATCCGGCCGAACCCGTGAATCCGCCGCGCCGGCCGCACGATGCGCATCCGCGGACGGAGGTGCGCGAAATCCGCGCGGGTCCCGGCGCCGGGTTGAACTCCTGGTGCGCCAAGGACTTCGCGCTCTCGGGACGCGCTCGTCCACTGAGGACGAGGACGGGAGCGTACCGTCACCCGGCCGCCGCGCGGCCCGCGGGCATTTCGCGCCGAACGGGACACCGGGCAGAAGGCCGGCGGACGCACCGGGAGCCCCGCTTCCGGGGGACTCCCCGCATCCAACGCACATCCCGCGCTCGCGCGTCTGCAGCACCCGCCATCCGGCCGTGGCGCTGAAAATCGGCTCCGCGTGCGGGGGACGCCGTAGCGTACGTCGCCCCGGCGGCGGGCGCAACGTGACGCCCGCGGATCGCTCCCGGCGGGCCGCGGAAGCTTGCAATCACGCGACTTTGTACCTAGCTTATGGTTTCCCGCCAGAGCGCAACGCGCTTTCGAACGACCGTCGTGCGGATGCCGCACGCCGGTTTCTGTAGTTCTTGTACGAACTTAGTCTCTTCCTTATACCAACCTGATGCAAGTCGATTCGTCCCCGGGCGCGTCCTTTCGGCCGTTCTCCGTCTCCGACTGGCCGTTCGCGTGGAAGCTGCGCGGCGCCGTTTGCCTGCTTCTGCTCATCTCCGCCGCGGGCGTGCTGGCCATGCTGGGCTTCAGCGGCCGCATCCGCGAGCGCGCGCACCACCTGGCCACCCGCGAGCTGGCCGGCCTGGGGCTGGTGCTGAACGTGGACCGCGACGCCTACCAGAGCGTGGTGGCCCTGCAGCAGGCCTCCCGCACGGCGGACCCCGCCGAACGCCAGCGGTGGCTGGATTTCTACCGGGAGAACATCGGCCAGACGGCGCAGCGGCTGGATGCGTACCGCGCGCTGGACGGCCTCACGCCCGAGCGGGCCCGCGCCGCGCGCGAGGCGCGGGCCGCCCGCGACCGCTTCGCCGCCGTGGGCGATGCCACGGCGCAGGCACTGGCCACGGGCAGCGGGGGGGACGCCGCGCCCTTCCTGGCCGAGCTGGACCCCTTTCGCGAGCGGCTGGACGTCATCGAGACCAGCCACGCCGAGGCCGGCGCCGTGGTGACGGCCGAGGCGGACGCGGCGGGGGCGGCGGCGTGGCGGGCGGGACTCGCGTCGCTGCTGGGGCTGGCCCTGGCGGGGCTGGGCGTGGCGTGGCTCCTGGACCGCGCCGTGCGCCTTCCCGTGGTGCGCGCCGCCGCCGCCGCGCACCGCATTGCCGGGGGCGACCTCACGGGCGAGGCGCTGGGCGTGGGACGGGCGGGAACGCGCGACGAGCTGTCGCAGATGGCCGGCGCCTTCAACCAGATGTCGGCGGACCTGCGCTCCGTCCTGGGGCGCGTGCAGCGCACGGCGGCCACCCTGGGCAGCCACGGCGGGCAGATCTCGGCCCTCACGGCCGAGACGCGCGGCGCCGTGGAGCACCTGGGCCAAGCCGTCGCGCAGATCACGGCCGGCGCGGAAGAGCAGGCCGCCTCCGCGCAGGACGCCTTTTCGCAGACGCGCGACATCGCCCAGGCCGCCGCGGGGATGGCGGCCGGTGCGGAGCGGGTGTCCGTGGCGCTGGTGGAGAGCGTGGCCGCAGCGCGCGCGGGGGGCGAGACGGTAGCGCAGATCGCCCGCGAAACGGGGGAGATGGGCGCCGTCGTTACGCGCAACACCGAGCAGGTGCGGGCCCTGCGGCGCCACTCCGGCGCCGTGGCGGAGTTCGTGGGCACCATCAACGCCATCTCCGCGCAGACCAACCTGCTGGCGCTCAACGCCGCCATCGAGGCCGCCCGCGCCGGCGAGGCGGGGCGCGGCTTCTCCGTCGTGGCCGAGGAGGTGCGCAAGCTGGCGGAGGGCGCGTCCGCCGCCGCCACGCGGACGGCGGACGTCGTGGGCCAGATGCAGCGGGAGATCGACGGAACGGTCACGGCCATCGAGCGCAGCGCCCTGCAGGTGCAGCACACGGCCGGCCGCGCGCAGTCCGTGGGCGAGGTGCTGGACTCCATCTTCCGCGCGCTGGAGGGCACGGTGGCGCAGGTGAACGGCCTGCAGGCCGAGACGCGGGGGATCTCGGCCCGCGTGCACGAGACCACCATCCGCCTGGAGAGCGTGGCCTCCGTGGCGGAGGAGAACGCCGCCTCCGCGCAGGAGATGGCGGCCATGACGGACCAGCTGGACTCGCTGATGGTCACCGTCGCGGCCCTTTCCGCCGGCGCCGACAGCGCGGCTGCCCGCTCCGGCGAGACGCTGGGCTCGCTCGCGGCGCGCCTGCGCGAGCTGGTCTCCTCCTTTCGCGTGGATGACGAGGAGCCCGGCGTCCCCGTGGAGCCGGTCCGCCGCACGCGGGAGCTCGTCGGGGTCTGAGGCCAGATCCTGAAAAAGAATGGGCGTACAGAGGAACAGAGTTAGACAGAGGAAGATGAACAACGATGCTTGTTTCTGCTCCTCTGTCTGACTCTGTTCCTCTGTATTCCCCAATGTTGTTATCTCGGATCTGGTATGAGGCTGGATCCAGGGTCCCGTGTGCATTCCGGCAAGGAAGAATCAGCGGAGGACGCGGAGAGGAACGGAGAGGACGCGGAGAAAAGAAGGTTTTCTCCGCGTCCTCTCTCTTATTCCTCCGCGTCCTCCGCGTGATTTTCTTTGTGCCCGGCGCTTGCTTGACTCCCCCCTGCGCCCTCCGTACTCTTCCCCCGAACCGAAGCCTGGCCGAAAGGGTGGCTTTGACATCCTCTCCAGCCTGGCGCTGACGCGTGGATTGGATTGATGAGCATCGACCTCGACGAGCTGCGCCGGCTGCGCAGGGCGCGCGACCGGATGGACCGCGAGTATGCGAAGCCGCTGGACGTCCCGGCGCTCGCCCGCACGGCGCTGATGTCCACGGCGCACTTCAGCCGCCGCTTTCGCGACGTGTACGCCGAGACGCCGTACTCCTACCTCATGACGCGGCGGATCGAGCGGGCCAAGGCGCTGCTGCGCGAGGGCAAGCTGAGCGTGACGGCCGTCTGCTTCGAGGTCGGCTGCACGAGCCTGGGCTCCTTCTCCGCCCGCTTCACGGAGCTCGTGGGCGAGACGCCGTCCACGTACCGCGCCCGCGACCACGGTGGCCTGAGCGCCGTGCCTCCCTGCCAGACGATGGTGTTCACCCGGCCGCGCAGGCGCGGGGGAGCGGAGCCGTGAAAGAAAGCAGTTTTCGAGAAGCAGACTCCGCCGCACCCGTTTAGCTTTCCCTCCACGAAGTTTTTCACGGCCTTTTCACCCGAGCGAGGTGCCCATGCCCGTTTCACTCAGCACCGTCCACGTCCTCGTCGACGATCCCGATGCCGCCCTGGGCTTTTACCGCGACATCCTGGGCCTGACGGTGCGCGACGAGGTGGCCTACAACGGCTTCCGCTGGATCACCCTGGCCACCGAGAGCCAGCCCGACATCAAGATCGTGCTGTCGCAGCCGCACGCCGGCCGTTCGCAGGAGGACGGCGACGCACTCGCGGCCCTGCTGGCCAAGGGAGAGCTGAGCGCGGTCAACCTCCGCACCGACGACCTGGACGCCACCTTCGCCAGGGTCGCCGCCGCGGACGGCGTGGAGGTGCTGGAGGAGCCCGCCACCCGGTTCTGGGGCGCCCGCGACGCCGCCGTGCGCGACCCCGCGGGCAACCTCGTCCGCATCGAGCAGGCGCCGTAAGGCCGGACCGCCGTACGGCGCGGGGACGCCTCCAACCTGGCCGGCCGGGCGCGCCGGCCAGGGAGGGAACGGGCTGCCGCGCCGGCGGAGGGAATCCAGACGGACGGCTCGAGGCAGATGAATCGGGCCGGGGGATGATGACGGCAGCCGCGACGGCGGCCCGCGCAACCGGGGGAGACACGATGAGCACGGCCACGAAGACGAATCCGAAGACGAGCCCGAAGACGGAGACGCGGACGGCCACGCAGCCGCACCCCGCCGACCGCCACGACCTGATCCGCGTGCACGGCGCCCGCGAGAACAACCTCAAGGACGTCAGCATCGAGATCCCCAAGCGCCGGCTGACGGTGTTCACGGGCGTCTCCGGGTCCGGCAAGAGCTCGCTGGTGTTCGGCACCATCGCCGCGGAGTCGCAGCGGCTCATCAACGAGACGTACAGCGCCTTCGTGCAGGGCTTCATGCCCACGCTGGCGCGCCCCGAGGTGGACGTGCTGGACGGGCTGACGACGGCCATCATCGTGGACCAGGAGCGGATGGGGGCCAACCCCCGCTCCACCGTGGGCACGGCGACGGACGCCAACGCCATGCTGCGCATCCTCTTCAGCCGGCTGGGGCGCCCGCACGTGGGCCCGCCCAGCGCGTTCTCGTTCAACGTGCCGTCCGTGCGGGCCACCGGCGCCATCACCGTGGAGCGCGGCGCCGGCAAGGACCGGCCCGAGAAGGTGGTCTTCAACCGGCTGGGCGGGATGTGCCCGCGCTGCGAGGGGATGGGCTCCGTCACCGACTTCGACCTGTCGGCGCTGTACGACGACGGCAAGTCGCTCAATGAGGGCGCGCTCATCATCCCCGGCTACAGCATGGAGGGGTGGTACGGGCGCATCTTCCGCGGCTGCGGCTTCTTCGATCCCGACAAGCCCATCAGCAAGTACAACAAGCGCGAGCTGCACGACCTGCTGTACAAGGAGCCCACCAAGATCAAGGTGGACGGGATCAACCTGACGTACACGGGCGTCATCCCGGCCATCCAGAAGTCGATGCTGTCCAAGGACGTGGACGCCATGCAGCCCCACATCCGCGCCTTCGTGGAGCGGGTGGTGACGTTCACGACCTGTCCGGAGTGCGAGGGCACCCGGCTCAGCAAGGAAGCCCGCTCGTCCCTCATCCAGGGAAAGAACATCGCCGACGCCTGCGCCATGCAGATCAGCGACCTGGCCGCGTGGGTGCGGGGGCTGCGCGAGCCGTCCGTGGCGCCGCTGCTCACGGGGCTGCAGCACCTGCTGGACTCGTTCGCGGAGATCGGGCTGGGCTACCTGTCGCTGGACCGGCCGGCGGGCACGCTCTCCGGCGGCGAGGCGCAGCGCACCAAGATGATCCGCCACCTGGGATCGTCGCTCACGGACGTCACCTACGTCTTCGACGAGCCCACGGCGGGGCTGCACCCCCACGACGTGCAGCGGATGAACGACCTGCTGCTGCGGCTGCGGAACAAGGGCAACACGGTGCTGGTGGTGGAGCACGAGCCGGAGACCATCGCCATCGCCGACCACGTGGTGGACCTGGGCCCCCGCGCGGGCACGGCCGGCGGCGAGGTGGTGTTCGAGGGGACCGTGGAGGGGCTGCGCGCCAGCGGCACGCTCACGGGCCGCCACCTGGACGACCGGGCCGCGCTCAAGCCGTCGCCGCGCACCCCCACGGGCACGCTACCCATCCGCGGCGCCACGACCCACAACCTGAAGAACGTGGACGTGGACGTGCCGCTGGGGGTGCTCTGCGTGGTCACGGGCGTGGCCGGCTCCGGCAAGAGCTCGCTCATCCACGGCTCCATTCCCGCCTCGGCGGGCGTGGTGTCGGTGGACCAGGCGCCCATCCGCGGCTCGCGGCGCAGCAACCCGGCCACGTACACGGACCTGCTGGAGCCCATCCGCAAGGCGTTCGCGAAGGCCAACGGCGTCAAGCCGGCGCTCTTCAGCGCCAACTCCGAGGGCGCCTGCCCCACCTGCAACGGCGCGGGCGTCATCTACACGGACCTGGGGATGATGGCCGGCGTGGCGACGGTCTGCGAAGACTGCGAGGGCAAGCGGTTCCAGGCGTCGGTGCTGGAGTACCGGCTCGGCGGCAAGGACATCAGCGAGGTGCTCGCCATGCCCGTTACGGAGGCGGCGGAGTTCTTCGGAGACGGTGCGGCCAAGGTCCTGGCGGCCCACGCCATCCTGGCCCGGCTGGCGGACGTGGGGCTGGGCTACCTGAGCCTGGGCCAGCCGCTCACGACGCTCTCCGGGGGCGAGCGGCAGCGGCTCAAGCTGGCCACCCACATGGGCGGCAAGGGCGGCATCTACGTGCTGGACGAGCCCACCACCGGCCTGCACCTGGCGGACGTGGAGAACCTGCTGGGGCTGCTGGACCGGCTGGTGGATGCCGGCAAGTCCGTGATCGTCATCGAGCACCACCAGGCCGTGATGGCGCACGCGGACTGGATCATCGACGTGGGCCCGGGCGCCGGCCACGAGGGCGGCCGCATCGTCTTCGAGGGCACCCCGGCCGACCTGGTCGCGGCGAAGTCGACGCTGACGGGCCAGCACCTGGCGGCCTACGTGGGCGGCTGACGTACGAAATCTGTCCAGGCGGGTCCGATCCGCATCCAACTCGTCCTATGGAGGAGATTCCCATGAATGGAAATCGATGGATCCGGCAGGCGCACCGGTGGGTGTCCATGGCCTTTACGGTAACGGTGATCGCGAATTTCGTCGCCCTGGCGCGGGGAGGAGGAGCGGCGCCACCGGCGTGGGTGACCTACGCGCCGCTGCTCCCGCTCGCGTTGCTCCTGTTCAGCGGCCTGTACCTGTTCGCGCTGCCGTACGCCGGCCGGTGGCGCAGCGCGCGACGCGCCGGTTGAACAGGCGGCCGCGACCTTTCAGGTTCAGCAGCGACCCTCCCAGGAAGAGGGTGCGGCGGGCGTCCTTCGGCGGGGGGCGCCCGCCTGCGTTGTCGGATGCCGCGCGGCACCCTATCCTTCGGATCCGGGCCCCACCATGCCTCACACCCAGCCCCCGATGATGCCGAACGATCCGACCGCCCGCGGACACCTCACGCGCAGGGAGATGCTGGCCGCGCTCGCATCCATCGCCGCGCTGCCACTCGCCTCCGCGTGCGGCGCCGCCCGCACGTCCTCGCCGGGCACGACGCCGGCGGGCACCCCCACCGACGCCGACCGGAACGCCGTCATGCTCCTGGACCGCATTGGCAACGACCTGCTGAACCTCTTTCCCGAGCTGGCGACCTCGCTGGGCCTGGACGTGGGCGCGCGCGCCGGGCTCCGGTCCCGGCTCGTGGACCGCTCCGCGGCGGGGCAAGGGCGGATCGCGCAGCAGCTGCGCGCGGACCTCGGCGCGCTGGCGGCCGTGGACACCGGCCGCCTGACGCACGCCGTGCGGACCAGCGTGGAAGTGGTCCGCAGCGCCTACACCACGGCGCTGGAGGGGCACGCGCTCCCCTACGGCGACATCACCGTGGGCGGCTGGCGCAACACGCCGTACGTCGTCATCCAGAACGTGGGCGCCTACCTGGACATCCCCCGCTTTCTGGACAGCGACCACCGCGTCGAGAACGCCGCCGACGCCGATGCGTACCTCGCGCGGCTGCAGTCGTACGCGCGGCAGCTGGACGGCGAGGTGGAACGGATGCAGGCGGCGCGCGGCGTGGGCCTGATCCCGCCCGCGTTTCTGCTGGACAAGGCCCTGCCGCAGCTGCGCCTTTCCGCGCAGGGCGCGCGCGACGGTGGGATGCTCGTGGAGTCGCTGGAGCGGCGGACGCGGAGCATTCCGGGGGACTGGGCGGGGCACGCGCGCCGGGTCGCCGCGCAGGAGATCGCGCCGGCGCTCGACCGCCAGATCCGCGAGCTGGAGGCGCAGCGCGCCGTCGCCACGAACGACGCGGGCATCTCGGCGCGGCCGCACGGCGACGAGTTCTACCGGTGGGCCCTCAAGGCCTCCACCACCACGTCGATGTCGCCGGACGAGGTACACGAGCTGGGCCGGAGCGAGCTGGCGCGGCTGCACGGGCGCATGGACGCCATCCTCAAGGAGATCGGCTACACGCGGGGCACCGTGGGCGAGCGGATGAACGGCCTGGCGAACGATCCGCGCTACCAGTTCACCGAGGGCGACGCGGGGCGCGCCGAGATCCTGCGCTTCATCGACGAGCGGCTGGCGTGGATCCGCGCGCAGATGCCGCGGGCGTTCAACACCGTCGTGGATCCCAACATGGAGGTGAAGCGCCTGCCGCCCGAGGAGGAGCCGGGCGCGCCGGCCGCGTACGGCGGCGCCGGGTCGGTGGACGGCCAGATCCCCGGCCGGTTCTGGATCAACCTGCGCACCACGGACCTGCACAGCCGGTACAGCCTGGCGGACCTGGCCTTTCACGAGGCCATCCCCGGCCACATCTGGCAGGGCGAGTACACGCACGACATGCCGCTGGTGCGCCAGATGCTGTCGTTCAACGCGTACTCCGAGGGCTGGGCGCTCTACGCCGAGCAGCTGGCCGACGAGCTGGGCGCGTACGAGAGCGATCCCGTGGGCCGGCTGGGCTACCTGCAGTCCATCGCGTTCCGGGCCTGCCGGCTCGTGGTGGACACCGGCCTGCACGCCAAGGGGTGGACGCGCGAGCAGGGCGTGCGGTTCTTCGTGGAGGTGAACGGGTCCAACCCGCTGGAGGTGGCGAGCGAGGTGGACCGCTACTGCTCGTGGCCGGGGCAGGCGTGCGGCTACAAGGTGGGCCACAGCGAGATCAACCGGCAGCGCGAGCGGGCGCAGGCCGCCCTCGGCGCGGCCTACGACCTCAAGGCGTTCAACGACACCGTGGTGCTCGGCGGCAACGTGCCCTTGGACGTGCTGGCGGGCAACGTGGACGAGTACCTGCGGCGGTAGGGCCGCGGCGTCAATCGAGCGGGGACGGGCGCGGCGGCCTCGGCAGGCCGGCCGCCGCCCTCGTTCTCCAGCGTCCGCGGCCGGGCCGCATGCCCGCCGCATAGCCGATCGCCGGGTTGAGCGATCGCCCTCATCCGTGTAAGTTGGTCCCCACACGTACAGAGCGGGGACGGCCCCGTCTCTTCCATGCGCACGTGGGGACGGCCCCACACCAGGCTCGCAGGCGAGTCATGGCGTGGGGCATTTTGCTTTCCGCCGGTCTGCGGGCCTTGTCTGGAGGAACGATATGGAGAAGCACCCATCCGCACTCAAGCCGGAGTCTTGGCTCGTTTCCGCGGGCCGCTCGGCCGAGCCCGGCGCGCCGCTGAACGTGCCGCTGGTTCCCGCGTCCAACTTCATCCTCGGCAGCGAGCGCGGCTACTCGCGCGACGACGGCACGCCCACGTGGGAGGCGCTGGAGGACGTCGTCGGGGGGCTGGAGTCCGGCCGGGCCCTGGCGTTCGCCTCGGGGATGGCCGCCATGGCCGCGGTGTTCGACCAGCTTTCCGCGGGCGCCGTGGTGGTGCTGCCGGACGACTGCTACCAGGGCGTCGCGGGGCTGGCCGCCGCGGGGGCGGAGCGAGGCCGCTGGTCGGTGCAGCGCGTGGCGGTGGACGATACGGCCGGCTGGATCCGCGCCTGCGAGACCGCCGACCTGATCTGGCTCGAGTCGCCCTCCAACCCGCTGCTGGCCGTGGCGGACCTGGAGGCGATCTGCGCGGCGCCCCGCAAGCCGGGGGCGATCGTCGCCGTAGACAACACCTTCGCCACGCCGCTGAACCAGCAGCCGCTGGAGCTCGGCGCGACGGTGTCGCTGCAGTCGGCCACCAAGTTCATCGGCGGACACTCCGACCTGCTGGCCGGGGTCGCCACCACGCGGGACGACACCGTGTACCATGCGCTCCGCACGTCGCGCGAGCTGAACGGCGCCACGCCCGGCACGCTGGAAGCCTTTCTCGCCGTTCGCGGCGCCAGGACGCTCGCCATCCGCCTGCAGCGCGCCCAGCAGACGGCCCAGATCCTCGCGGAGCGGCTGGAGACGCACCCGCTCGTCGGCCAGGTCCGGTACCCCGGCCTGCCTTCCCATCCCACGCACGAGACCGCCCGGCGCGTGCTCAAGGGGTTCGGGAGCATCATCTCGTTCGACCTGCGCGGCGGGGGCGAGTTCGCTGACGCCGTGTGCCGGAACGTCCGGCTCATCCGCCACGCGACCAGCCTGGGGGCCGTGGAGTCGACGATGGAACGGCGGGCCGCCATCCCGGGACAGACGCACCTTCCCCCTTCGCTCGTGCGCTTCAGCGTGGGGATCGAGGATGCCGAAGACCTCTGGGCCGACCTGGACCAGGCGATCCGCTCCGCCGCACCGTGAGCCACGACGGCGCGGCGGACGATCAGGGCGCTTTCGTGCGCGTTTATAGTTTCTTTTCCCCGCCCGTGCCGTCATTCTGAGGCCGGCGCCGGCTCGATCCGTCCCGTGACGGAAGGCGCCGGCCGAAGAATCTGGCTGCCGGAGTGCACAGGCTCGCCCGTGCACGGTCCTTTACGGCGCACGGGCGAGTGCCTGCCGGGGTTGCGGCCAGATTCTTCGGTCGCGCCGCAAAGCCCTGTGCACGTTCGAGTTGCGGCGGGCGCTCCCTCAGAATGACGGCACGGGTGAGAAACGACGACCCGGTTCGAAAACCATCAAAACGAGAAAGGGCCGAACCCCATCCCGGGGCTAGGCCCTTCCATTTTCCTCCTTGGCCCAAGCCGCTCAGCCGGCGTGCGACGCCGCGAGGGGGGCGGGTTCGGCCAGCACGCCGTCCAGCTGTCCCATGGCCGACCGCATCCCCTCGTCCATCCCCATCTCCACCATCTGCTGCATCTCCTCCACGTTCGCAAAGGTGGTGACGATCGTGACGGACGAGCCGGTGGCGGTCGGTTCGAAGGTGAAGACCATCCGCATGTTGGGCATGCCGTCGTTGGGCAGGCCGTCGTCGTGCGCGAACCCGTCCTCCACCACGATGCGGCGCCCCGGCTCCACCTCCAGAAAGTACCACGAGCCGTGCGGCGTGCTCCCGTCCGGGGCCGTCATGTAGTACTGGGAGTTGCCGCCGGCCACCATGTCGTGGCGGGTGAAAGTGGCGGGATACCCCTCCGGCCCCCAGAACCGCTCCAGCTGCCGCGGATCGGCGTACGCCTGCCACAGCCGCTCCACCGGCACGGGATAGTCGCCGACCAGGGTGAGGGTAAGCGCGTTGGCGTCGGAGGATACGGACGTGATGGGCATGCCTTACTCCTGGGCGGGGGTGTCGGTGAACAGGGCGTCGATCTGGCTGAAGCGGGCCCTCCACAGCTCCTCCAGCCGGCCGAGCAACTCGCGCGCGCGGGCGACGCGCTCCGGGACGCCGCGGACGATCCGCTCGCGCCCCTGCGCCTGCTTGGTCACCAGCCCGGCGCTTTCCAGGACGGCGACGTGCTTCTGCACCGCGGCAAAGGACATGTCGTACCGGGCCGCGAGCGCGGAGACCGACGCCTGCTCCCCCGCCAGCACACGCGTAACGATGTCGCGCCGCGTCGCATCGGCGAGGGCGTGGAAGACGCGGTCGATCTCCGCATCGCTGAGCGAGCCATCTACAACCATGTGGTTGTATATAAAGTGCGGACAGGTGGAGCGCAAGCGTCTCGTGCGGCGTTCACCGGCTGGCCAGTCGCCGACAGGATCGCCCGGTGCGTACGTTCGGGCGGATGTCTGGAGGCGGATTCCGCAAAGCTACGCGCGGCTCGGCGGGGCCCGCTTGACTCCGGCGCACTCGAGGCCAACAATCGGGCTTCGGGATGCGTCGACGATCTCGCCGGAACAGCTTTCACGCCGGCCGCATCCCATGCCCTCGTGGGCCCACCGTCCGCCCGGGCGGCAGCCCTGACGATCAGCGCTGAGCGAAAGGTGGTGCGGGGTGACGGCTGACCTGGCGAGCTACATCAGCGAATTGGGCCTGGACGAGCACCGTGAGTACCTGCTGGACGTGGCGCGTCCCTCCATCCAGATCCTCACCACGAAGAGCCCGGTCACCCCAGGCTGCAGCAAGTTCAACGGCGTACCGGACCTCCCGGCCGGCTTCGAGTGGCCGCACCACGCGTTGGGCACCTATCGGTTCTTCTGCCAGATCAACCTGGGCGAGCTCCCGGACGGACCGCACGGGCTGCCGAAGAATGGGTTGCTGTCCTTCTTCTACGCCCACGACGACCGGCAGGAGGCGATGCCGTGGGAGCCGGGCTACGTTCTGGCCTACTGGTTTCCCGACGCCGGGGACCTCCACCCGGTGGAACCCCCCGCGCGGGTGCACCTCGGCGCCACCGTCGTCCTCGCGTTCCGGCTGGGAGCGGACGTGCCGCTCTGGCCATACGACGACGAGACCGTGGCCACGTGGCCCATCCAGGAGTCCCTGCACACCCCCTACGACGAGCTCCGGTCCCGGCTCAATCCGACCGGCCGGTACCTCCTGGGGTACCCGCCCATCACGACGATGGCGTTCGATCCGACGCCCGGTCCGGAGCGTCGGCTGCTGCTCACCGTGAATTCGGATGACGCGTTGTGGTGGGGCTGGCTCGATGGGTATGAGCTGCTGATGTTCATCGAGGAATCGCGGCTGCGGACCGGGGACTTCTCGCAGATCGAGGCCACCGCCTGCTGAGGCCGCGGTCGGACGGGGCGCCGCGGCAGACACCGCCGCGCTCGCGGCAACGCGGATACAGCGGGATGAGCCCACGCATCGGCGTTGGAGCCGATGTCGAAATCCTCCCCGCTCGTTCGACGCATGGTTGAGCAACCGATCACGTACACCTGGAGACTCCGATGAAGATCACCGTCGAAACGCTCGTCAACGCCGCGCCGGGCAAGGTGTGGGATGCCTGGAACTCCCCGGAAGACATCAAGCAGTGGAATTCCGCGCACGAGAGCTGGCACACCACCCGGAGCGAGGTCGATCTCCGCGAAGGCGGGACGTTCGTGTCGCGGATGGAGGCCAAGGACGGCAGCGCGGGGTTCGACTTCGAAGGCACCTACACGCGCGTGGTGCCGGGCCAGGCCGTGGAATACCGGATGAGCGACGGCCGCGAAGTCACGGTGGAGTTCGTCCAGGAGGCCGGCGGCGTCCGGGTCCGGGAGACGTTCGACGCGGAGAGCGAAAATTCGGCCGAGCTCCAGCAGCAGGGTTGGCAGGCCATCCTGGACAACTTTGGCCGATACGTGGAGGCGAAGGGCTGAGCCGGAGCGGCGGCGCGGCGATCGGCTGGCCGTTCACCCCGGCCAGCCGTCGCGGCGATACCGACTCCCCGAACCCTGCGCTCACGCCGTCTGCCGAGCAACGGCCTTGCGCGGGGAGCCTCCGGTGTGCTTGCTTTGTCACTCCCGCCCGTAGCAGATCCCATCCGCACCGGACCCCTCCATGCCCTCGCCCGCACGCGAACCGTTCTTTCCCCGCTGGACTCCCGTTGCCGGCGGGGTGATCGGCCCCGAGGAGCGCCTGCCGTGGGGGCAGACGCTCGTGGTGGGCTTTCAGCACGTGTTCGCCATGTTCGGCGCCACGGTGCTTGTGCCCATCCTCATGGGATTCGATCCCAACACCTCCGTCTTCTTTTCGGGGCTCGGGACGCTGCTCTTCTTCGTCATCGTGGGCGGGCGGGTGCCCAGCTACCTGGGGAGCAGCTTCGCGTTCGTGGCGGTCACGCTGGCGGCGACGGGGTACGCCGGCAAGGGGCCCAACCCCAACATCGGCGTGGCGCTGGGCGGGATCATCGCGGCGGGCGCCCTGTACGCCATCATCGGCCTGATCGTGATGGCGACGGGATACCGGTGGATCGAGCGGCTGATGCCCCCCGTGGTCACCGGCTCGGTGGTGGCGGTGATCGGGCTGAACCTGGCACCGGTCGCCGTGCGCGCCATCAGCGCCAGCAGCTTCGACACGTGGATCGGGCTGGCGACGGTGCTGGCGACGGGCGCCGTGGCCGTCTACGCGCCCGGGCTGCTGCGCCGCGTGCCCATCCTGCTGGGCGGCATCATCGGCTACCTGCTGTACCTGGTGCTGGCCAACGGGATGGGGATGGCGCCGGCGGTGAACTTCGCGCCGCTGCGCGAGGCGGCGTGGATTGGCCTACCCAACTTCTCGCGCCCCGTGTTTCGCTGGGACGTGGCGCTGCTCTTTGCGCCGGCGGCCCTGGTGCTGGTGGCGGAGAACCTGGGGCACGTCAAGGCGGTGGGCGCCATGACGGGGCAGTCGCTGGACCGCTACCTGGGCCGCGCGTTCGTGGGCGATGGACTGGCGTGCATGCTGGCCGCGTCCGGCGGCGGCACGGGGGTCACGACCTACGCCGAGAACATCGGGGTGATGGCCGTGACGCGCATCTACTCCACGCTCATCTTCGTGGTGGCGGCCGTGGCGGCGGTGGTGATGGGGATGTCGCCCAAGTTCGGCGCGCTGGTGGGAACCATCCCGGGCCCCGTGCTGGGCGGATTGTCGGTGGTGCTGTTCGGGCTGATCGCGGCCACCGGCGGGCGCATCTGGGTGCAGAACCAGGTGGATTTCTCCAACAGCCGCAACCTGGTGACGGCCGCGGTGACGCTGACCATCGGCGCGGGCGACCTGGTGCTCAAGCTGGGCGGATTCTCCGTGGGCGGCATCGGCACCGCGACGTTCGGCGCCATCATCATCTACCAGCTGCTGCGCGAGCCGGCGGGGCGGGAGGATGGCCTGGCCACGGCGGATTCCGGCGTGGATCGGGAGACGGCGCGGGCTGCCGGGGTGCACTGAGGTTCCGGGCGGGACTTCAGGGGCGCATCGCGATACGGCTCCTGAAAGGATTGCCTCACGCAGAGACGCGGAGGCGCAGAGGAGAAAAGACGGAGAGTGGAAGCCGGTTCTCTCGTTCTTCTTCTCTCTGCGCCTCCGCGGCTCCGCGTGAGGCCGTGTTGTCTGGATGGCCCGAGTGCTGACGATGTTTGCGGATCTCGTATCAGTATCAGGTCGGCTCGCCCGCGAGCAGCGCCTGCAGCCGGTCGAGGTTCTGCTCGTTGGCGGTCTCGCTCAGGGGGCGCATCCTCGCGGCCATCTCGGGGCTCTCGAACTCCTGCACCCACGACAGGTGCGTCTCGTCCCCACGCGGCGTCAGCGTCACCGTGAGCTGGAACCACGGCTGCACCACGTGCTCGATGACGATCCGCGTGTCCGGCGCGATCTCCCGGAAGACGCTCTCGTTGGCGTAATCGGCGCCGTTGGGCCCGTGCATCACGAAGACCCAGCGGCCGCCGGGCGTGAATTCGAACCGCTCGAACGTGTTCGTGAAGCCGCTCGGCCCCCACCATCGCGCGAGGCGGTCCGGGTGCTGGAACGCGGCGAAGACGGTCCGCGCATCGGCCGCGAACACGCGCTCCGTGCGGACGGCGGCGTCAAGGTCAGTCTCGTGCGGCATCGGCGGCTCCTTGCAGGGAAGAAACGGATTCGGCCTCCCGCAGCTCGCCGACGTAGCCGTCCAGCCGCTCCAGCGTCTCCCGGGCGCCTTCCACGGCGTGGTAGTGCTCCGCCACGTAGTCCCGCAGCGCCTTGCTGTTGAAGAGGGTGCGGAGGGTGATCTCCGTCCCGCCCGCGTGCTCCGCGAAGGTCACGCTCCCCTCGAAGGCATCCGGGTCGTTCGCGTGCCCGCCCTGCCGGTAGGCGATCCGCTCCGGGACCACGATCTCCCGCCACTGGATCCAGTTCGGGTACGCCGTCCCGTCCGGCCCGTGCATCACGAAGTCCCACACGCCGCCGGGCCGGAACTCGAAGGCGTTCGTCGTCGTCGTGAACCCGCGCGGCCCGAACCATCGCTCCAGGTGCCGGGCCTCCGTCCACGCCCGAAAGACGAGGTGCCGGGGCCCGCCGATCACCCGGACCGTCACGATCTCCCGGTCTTCCGCCCGCTCCGTCCCCTCATCCGTCCGCATCGCCGTCCTCCGTCCGTTGAAGCTCGCTGACGTACTCCTCCAGCCGGTCGAAGCTCTCGCTCCACCACCGTTCGAAGCCCCTGGCCCACGCGTGCACCTCGCGCAGCCCCCGCGCGTCCAGGGCGTAGTACCGCTGCCGCCCTTCCTCCCGCACCCGCACCAGGCCCACCGCCCGCAGCACCCGCAGGTGCTTTGAGGTGGGGGATGCCGCGAGGGCGAGCGAATCCGCGATCTCCGTGGCCCCCCGCTCCCCGGTGCGGAGAAGCGCCAGGATGCGCCGCCGCTGGGGCTCCGCGATCGCGTTGAACACGTCCGAGGTCGTCGTCGCTCTCGCCATGCGAGGATATTATTTCCTATATAGGAAAATATCAAGTTCGGCATCGACCGTATCCGCCGTTGCGAATCACTCATGCCAAATCCGAAAAACAGCACCTGGGAATACACCAATTTTTTTCACGATCTGGGATCAACGCCGGAACGCCTGGACACAGGATGAAAGGAAGGAGGCCGCGGAGCTGATGCTCCGCGGCCTCCGCATGCGACCTACGATCCGATCCTATGCGCGAGCCACTTTCGCACTTTCGCACTTTCGCACTTTCGCACTTTCGCACTCACGCACTCATTCCCACTCGATCGTCGCCGGCGGCTTGGACGAGATGTCGTACACCACGCGGTTGATGCCATCCACCTCGTTGATGATGCGGGTGGAGATGCGGGCCAGCACGTCGTGGGGAAACGGGTACCAGTCCGCCGTCATCCCGTCGCGGCTGGTGACGGCGCGCAGGGCGCACACGTTCTCGTACGTCCGCTCGTCGCCCATCACGCCCACGGAGCGGACGGGAAGAAGGACGGCGAAGGCCTGCCAGATGTCGTCGTACAGCCCGGCGGAGCGGATCTCCTCCAGGTAGATGACGTCCGCCTGGCGCAGGATGGCCAGCTCGCGCTCGTCCACGGCGCCCAGGACGCGGATGGCCAGGCCCGGCCCGGGGAACGGGTGGCGGCCCACCATCTCCTCCGGCAGCCCCAGCTCGCGCCCCACCTGCCGCACCTCGTCCTTGAACAATTCGCGCAGGGGCTCGATGAGCGCGAACCGCATGTTCTCCTTCAACCCGCCCACGTTGTGGTGCGTCTTGATGGTGGCGGACGGCCCCTTCACGGACAGCGACTCGATCACGTCCGGGTACAGCGTCCCCTGCACGAGAAACTTCGCGTCCCCGCCGATGCGGTCCGACGCGTCCTCGAAGACGTCGATGAAGGTGTTGCCGATGATCTTGCGCTTCTTCTCGGGATCCTCGACCCCCTTGAGCCGCTCCAGGAACAGCGCGGACGCATCCACCACTTCCAGGCGGATGCCCAGGTGCGCGCGAAAGGTGCGCTCCACCATCTCGCGCTCGCCCTGCCGCAGCAGCCCCGTATCCACGAAGATGCAGGTGAGCTGGTCGCCGATGGCGCGGTGCACGAGCGACGCCGCCACGGACGAGTCCACGCCGCCGGACAGCCCGCAGATCACCTGCGCATCGCCCGCCTGCCGGCGGATCTTCTCCAGCTCGTTCTCGATGTACGACCCCGCCGTCCACGTGGGCTCGCACCCGCACACGCGAAAGACGAAGTTGCCGATGATGTCGGACCCGCGGACGGTGTGCGCCACCTCCACGTGGAACTGCACGCCGTAGATGGGCCGGTCGTCCGCCGCGAACGCCGCCCAGGGAAGGCCCTCCGTGCTGGCCAGGCGGCGGTACCCGGGCGGGGGCTGCACCACGTGGTCGCCGTGGCTCATCCACACCTGCGTGCGCTCGCCGGCCGCAAAGCCCTCGAAGATGCCCGTGGGCTCGTCGATGGTGATGTGCGCGCGGCCGTACTCGCGCCGGCCCCGCTCCACCACGCCGCCTTCCAGGAAGGTGATGAGCTGCATGCCGTAGCACACGCCCAGCACGGGAATGCCCATCCGCAGCAGCTCCGGCTCCGCCGTGGGCACGTCTTCGCCGTACACGGAGGAGGGGCCGCCGGAAAGGATGATGCCGCGCGGCTGCCACTCGCGGATCCACTCCAGCGAGCGCGTGGGCGGCTGAATCTCGCAGTAGACGCGCTCTTCGCGGATGCGCCGCGCGATGAGCTGCGTGAACTGCGAGCCGTAGTCGATGATCAGGATGCGATTGGGATCCACTCCGCGCCGTGCTCCGTCCGCCGGTGAAGGGGCTTTGGAAGCCCGGCAATGTACGCGCGCGGGGAGTGCGCGGGAAGATGCGTCACCCGCCACGGAACCGGGGCGTTCATGTGCGACGGGCCCCCGCCGGCAGATCCGGGCGGCGCCATCGCCCGTGCTGCACCGCGCGTGTCCCGGTTTGGTGTAGGGCTCGTGCCCCGCAGCAGGCTCCCTCACCGGCCTCGGAACGAAAATTCGTGGTGGAAGACGATTCCCAAGGACGCGGTAAGTCGCTACAATTGCAAACGATCCATCGTCCGCACGGCTCGAGGCGGCGCGCGAAGCGAGCGACCCCATCCGAGTGTCCGGAAGTGGTCCCGGCGGCACCCTTCCTGCGGTGCTGATTTCCCGGCGATTCGGGAACATCCGTCTGCCCGCAGATCGGCCGCCGTGGCCGGTGTTTCGGTCCGACCCAGCGTCCTCCTTTCAGCCGAACGCGTCGTATCGCGACGGGCCGCTCCGGGTCCGCCGTCCGCAGTCGCAAGTCTCTACCTCGTGGGTGCTGTATGCAGTCCGTGGGTCGCCGTACGCTCGCGCCGTTTCTCGCCTGCGCGCTGGTCGCGGGTGCCTCGTGCAACGCCATCGGAAAGGACGCGGAGCACGAGCTCCGCCTGGCGTCGCACCTCATGGCGGAAACGCCCGCACCGGGCGGGGTGCAGCAGCCCGCCCCGCAGCCTCCCGCCCCGCCCCGCCCGCGCGACTCGGCGCCGCCCATCATCCGCGGCATCTACGTCAGCGCGTACGCCATGGGCAACCCCGTCAAGCGCGCGGAGCTGCTGGCCCTGGCCGACACCACGGAGATCAACACCTTCGTCGTGGACGTCAAGGACGAGGACGGCGTCCGCTTCCCCAGCGAGGTGGCGGTCGCGCGGCAGGCGGCGCACGAGCGCAGCATCCCCGTGCGCGACCTCAAGGCCGTCATCGACACGCTGCGGGCGCACGGCATCCATCCCATCGCCCGCGTGGTGGTCTTCAAGGACCCGCGCCTGTCGCGCCTCAAGCCGGACTGGTCCATCCAGTCGGCCGCCGGCGGCGTGTGGCGCGACAAGCAGGGGCTCAGCTGGGTGAGCCCGTGGGACCGCAACGTGTGGGAGATGAACATCGCCGTGGCCGAGGAGGCCGCGCGGGCGGGGTTCAAGGAGATCCAGTTCGACTACGTGCGCTTCCCGGAGCAGTACGCCAGCCTTCCGAAGCAGGTGCACCCCGCGGCCGACACCGCCGGCAACCGCACGGACGCCATCGCCGGCTTTCTGGGGGCCGCCCGCGCGCGCCTGCATCCGCTGGGTGTGACGGTGACGGCGGACGTGTTCGGCCTGTCCATGAACGAGTCGCGCGACGTGGGCATCGGGCAGCAGTGGGAGCGCATCTCGGCCGTGACGGACGGCATCCTGCCCATGGTGTACCCGTCGCACTACTTTCCCACGCACCTGGCGGGCATCCGCCGTCCCAACCGGATGCCGTACGAGACGGTGCTGGCGTCCGTGGGGATGGGCGTGGTCCGCGCGGACCGCATGCGGGCGGCGGGGGTGGAGCCGGCGCGCATCGTCCCCTGGCTGCAGGCGTTCACGGCCACGTGGAACGACCGCGGCTTTCCGTACCGCGCGCAGCAGGCGCAGGACCAGTTCCGCGCCGTGTACGACCTGGGGCTGGAGGACTGGATCCTGTGGCACCCCGGCTCCAAGTACGACCAGATCGCCGGCGCCTTTGCCCGCGAGACCAAGCCGCAGGCCCGCCGCGTGACCCCGCCCGCCTCGCTGGCGGCGGCCGTGGACCGGCTGGACCGCGAGGGCGCCGCGGCGGAGCGCGAGCGCCTCAAGGCCGCCGGCGAGTAAGCGCCTCCGCGCCCTTCGGATCATCCGCGTGCCCCCGGCCATCCCGCCGGGGGCACGCGCGTTCGTGGATGCGACGTTCCTTGTCCCATCCCGCCCCGCCGTCGCATCATTCACCGAGGCGCCTCCCTTTCCCCCCGCCGGAGCCGACATCCGCCCGTGAACGCCGTTCCCGTCCCGTCCCCGCGCCTGCATGACGCCGCGCTGCCCATGCTCGCCCTGCTGCTGCGCGGCGACGAGGATGGCGTGCGCGCGGCGGGCGGCCCGGACTGGCCGGCGTGCGCCACGCTCGCCATGCGGCACGGGCTGGGCCCCCTGCTCTACCACCGCGGCCTGCGGATGGCGGAGGCCTGGCCCCTGCCCCCCGCCGTCGAACGCGAGCTGCGCACTTCCTGGATGGGCGCGACGCTGGAAAGTGCGGCCATTGTCTCCGCCGCGGGGGATGCCATCCGCCGGCTGGCCGAGGCCGGGATCCGCGTGGCGGCGCTCAAGGGGCTGCACCTGGCCGCCGCCGTCTACGAGCACCCCGCCCTGCGCCACATGGGCGACGTGGACCTCCTCGTCCCGCCGGACCAGCTGGAGGCCGCGCGCGCCGTGCTGATCGACGCCGGCTACGAAGCCGAGGGCGCGGACGATCCCACCATCCACCACGCCGCGCGCCTGGTAAAGCCGCGTGCCGCGCCCATCGAGCTGCACCGCGGGCTGTGCCCCACGCCCAACCCGTTCCGCCTGGACGTGGCACCGCTGTGGGAGCGGATGGTGCCGATCGAGGTGGATGGGCAGCCCGCGCTGGGCCTGCGCGCGGAGGACCTGCTGCTGCACCTGTCCGTGCACGCCGCCTACAACCACCGCTGCCTGGTTCCCCTCCGCAACGTCTTCGACATCGCCATGGTGGTGGAGCGCGCGGGCCCGGCGCTGGACTGGGAGCGGCTGGTGACGGAGGCCCGCGCGACGGGGACGGAGCGCGCGCTGTTCTGCGGATTGGCGCTCGCGCGGGAGATGTTCGGCGCGGACACCCCCGGCGGCGTGCTGGAGCGGCTGGTGCCGGGCGAGGGAGTGGATGGGGTGATGCGGACGGCGCGCGAGAACGTGCTGGGCTTCGAGTCCGCCGGCCCCATGTGGCTGGGACTCACTCTGGGCGAAGACCAGGCGGCGCGCGGCGTGCGCGGCTTGCTGGGCCGCGTGTTCGCGCCGCCGGACCGGCTGCTGGAGGCGAGCGGCCGGCGGGTGGGGCTGGCGGGGCTGGCGTGGATCTACCTCACCCGCCCCTTCGTGCTCCTCGTCCGGCACCGCGGGCGGATCGCGGACCTTGCGCTCCGCCGCCCCGGCGCGCGCGAGCAGCTGCGCCTCGCCCGGTCCGGCGCCGCGCTGGATGCCTGGATCAGCGGCGGCGATGTGTAGTTGGTGTCGGCGCAGGCCGACAGCGTGAAGTCGTAGCCGCGAATTCATTCGCTCTCCTCGCCCGGTCCGGCGCCGCGCTGGACGCCTGGATCAGCCGCAGCGAGCGCTGAACCGGGTCCGCTGGCACCCATTCGAACGACTCGAGCGCCTCCGGTTTCGTACCGGAGGCGCTCGCCGTTCTGCTTGGGAGCGCACCGGATGCGTCAGGGACCGTACAATCCGCTCCCTCTGCGCCAGCCGCGACACAAAACTATTGCGCCCAGGCCGAACCCCTTGCAGATTTTCTGTAATTCTGACATTCTGAAGGAGCAATGCATGGCGAGGTCTGACAGCATCAAGGTCGGCAAGCGGGGCACCATCGTGCTTCCCGCGGAGCTTCGCCGGCAGTACGGCATCGATGAGGGCTCCACCGTGATCGCCGAAGCCACCGAGGAGGGCATCTTGCTCAAGCCAGCCGTCGTACTCGCCTTCGAGCGCTATTCCATCCAGCGCCAGGCGGAGTTCCTGCTCAACAACGCCATCGGCCCCGACGATTATCGCCGGGCCGTGGCCGAGGTGCGGCGCATGGGCCTGGACCCGGACCGCATCCCCCACGACCAGCCCGGCTCCTGAGGCGTGGACGTCCTGTTTCTCGATGCCAACGTGCTCTTCTCGGCCGCGTACATGGCCGAGTCGCGCCTGCGCGAGTTCTGGACGCTGCCGGACGCGGAGCTGGTGACCTCCGCCTACGCGTGGGAGGAGGCGCAGCGCAACCTGCCCCGGCTGGAGCACCAGAAGCGGCTGATGGCCCTGGGTTCCGGCGTGCGCATCGTGCAGGAGCGCGGTACGTGGGGCCTGCCGCCTGACGTGATTCTCCCCGAGAAGGACCGGCCCATCCTCGCGGCGGCCATCCTGAGCGGAGCCACGCACCTCATCACGGGCGACGCCACGCACTTCGGCGTCTGGTACGGCCAGCGGATCAGCGGGGTGCTGGTGCTCAAGCCCGCGGCATACCTTCAGTCACGCCCGCGGGCCGAGCGGCCGGCGGAATCAGCGTCCACCGCCCAGCCGGCCTGACGGCTGAGGCTTGCCATTGGTGTCGGCGGAGGCCGACCGCGTGAAGTTGTAGCCGCGAATTCATTCGCTCTCTACCTCGCCCGCAATACGCCTCCGCCTCCGCCGGTCCGCCCGGTCCGCCCGATCCGCCCGATCCGCCCGATCCGCCCGATCCGCCCGATCCGCCCGATCCGCCCCGATCCGCCGATCCGCCGATCCGCCGATTCCGCCGATCCGCGCCGCCCGGCGCCGCGCCGTACCGAACGCGAGAAGGGGAGCCACTGTGGCTCCCCTTCTTCGTCTCCATCCGCCATCACCTACTGACGTTCCATCACTCGCACGCGTAGACGACGGCGTTCTCGTGGAACTGGACCGCGCGGCCGTCCGCCGGGATGGCGACGGCGTGCACGGGGGCCGTGAGCGCCTGCGTGGTGAAGCACGTGCCGCCCGGCGACCGCTCCGTCACGAAGACGTGGATGGCGTCCGCCGTGGCGGTCGCGCTGTCGACGGTGATGGTGTATCCGCCCGTGTTGCGCGTCCCCATCCCCGCCACCACCACCGCCTCGCGGCCAAAATCCACCGCGGGCACGGGCGGAACGGGCTGCTGCTGGCGGTAGATCCGCGTCCAGAGCGCCTGCCACCCCGCGTCCGTGCGCACCACCTCGCGCGTGCGCTCCCCCAGGCCGCTGTAGTACACGGGATGGGGAAGCACGGTGCGCAGCTGCACCCGCTGCCCGCCGGCTGCCTCGTTGCGGATGTCCGCGGTCTCCGTGGGACCGCCGCCGCCGCACCCGGCGGCCAGCAGGCATCCCGCCATCATCCAGAAGCTACGCATCTTCATCGGGTATCTCGTCGCGTGTGAAGCCAGCCCGCTCTACAACGCCACGCCATGCATGGTTGTGACAGGGCCGTCCCGTCAGCCCAGGTCCATCTCGGCCGAAACCAGGTCCTGCAGCGTCTCGCGGCGGCGGACGAGCGTGGCCTCGGTGCCGTCCACCATCACCTCCGCGGGGCGGGGGCGCTGGTTGTACTGGCTGGACATGCTGAACCCGTACGCGCCCACGGTCATGATGGCCAGCAGCTCCCCCGCCTTGGGCAGCTCCATCTCGCGGTCCAGCGCCAGGAAGTCGCCCGTCTCGCAGATGGGGCCCACCACGTCCACCCGCACCCGCTCGCGCCCGGGCGCCGCCACGGGCTCCACGGCGTGCCAGCCGGAGTAGTGGCTGGGGCGGATGAGGTCGTTCATCCCCGCGTCCGTAATGACGAAGCGCTTGCCGCCCCCTTCCTTGACGTACAGCACGCGGGTGAGCATCGCCCCCGCCTCGCCCACCAGGAAGCGCCCGGGCTCCACCACCAGCTTGAGCCCCGTCTCCGCCACGGCCGGCACGATCTCAGCCGCCCACTCCGCGGCCGAGATGCGCTTCTCGCCGTCGTAGCTGATCCCCAGCCCGCCGCCCAGGTCCAGGAACTCGAGATCGACGTCCTCGCGCTTGAGGTCGTGCGCCAGGTCCAGCACGTAGTCCAGCGCATCGCGAAAGGGCGCCACGTCCAGGATCTGCGAGCCGATGTGCACGTCGATGCCGCGCACGCGGATCCCCGGCATCTTGGCCGCGATGGAGTACAGCGTGCGCGCCCGCGCCGCCGCGATACCGAACTTGGTGGCCGCGTGCCCCGTGCGGGTGTACGCGTGCGGCGTGGGCGTGTCGATGTCCGGGTTCACGCGCAGGGCCACGGGCGCGCGCAGCCCCATGGCGCACGCCATCTCCGAGAGCGAGCACAGCTCCCCCTCGGACTCCACGTTGAAGGCGTAGATGCCGGCGGACAGCCCAGCGGCCAGCTCGTGCACCGTCTTGCCTACGCCGCTGAAGACGATCCGGTCGCCGGGGATGCCGGCCAGCTGCGCCCGGTGCAGCTCGCCCGCGGAGACGATGTCGGCGCCGGCCCCCATCTCGGCCAGGGCACGCAGCACGCCCAGGTTGCCGTTGGCCTTGACCGAGTACGCGATCAGGTGCGGCACGGGCGCGAGCGCCTCTTCCAGCTCCCGGAACCGCTCGCGGATGGCGCCCTTGCTGTAGACGTACAGCGGCGTGCCCCAGCGCGCCACGAGTTCCGTGAGCGGCACCCCCTCGCAGTGCATCACCCCGTCCACGCGCGTGAACGCATCCGCCACCCCCGCGACCGCCGTATCGTCCAACGCGTCCTCCTCCCGGTTTTTTGCCGATTTTCCGTGCGCGCGGGCCCGCACGGCGCGCGCACGGTCCAGGCCCCCGCAGGCGGCGGGATTGACTCCCGGCTGCTACCCCCGCAGTCTACAACACACGGAAGCCGCCCGGAAGCCCCGGGCGCCGCCCGCCACCCGCGCCGGAGGATCCGCATGCCCACGATCCACCCGTTTCGCCTCCCCGCCCTGCTGCTCGCCGCCACCCTGGCCGCGGCGCCCGCCGCCGCGCAGGACGGCGGCGTGGCGGTGGATGCGTCGCACCTGCGCGCGCTGCAGGCGCGGCTGGACAGCGTCGCGGCCACGCTTTCGCCGCCTGAGCGCGCCGCGTGGGACCGGCTGCTGCTGCGCGCCGCCAGCGCCCCCGCCCCCTCCGCCGACGTGCGCGTGACGCCCGTGCTGGAGATTGGCCCCGGCGGCGGCTGCGACGGCGGGGTGGACGACGCCGGCGGCCGGGTGGCCATCATCGTCCAGGGGGGCCGCACGGCGGGGAACGGGATCATCGTCCAGGGCGGACGCACGCCGGCGTCGCGCGAAGGGATCATCGTGCAGGGCGGCCGCACCCCCGCCGGAACCCCGCGGGGCGCCGATGCGCCGCGCCCGAACCCGGCCGGCACCGTCGCCATCGGCCCCAAGCAGGACGACCCGTCGCGCCCGGGACGAATCCGCGCCGGCACCGTGGCCATCGGGCCCAAGCAGGACGATCCCGCCCCGCCGCCGCAGAGCCTGGGCCGCCGCATCGCTGCGCTGTCCGCGCGGCTTTCCCCCGAGGAGCGCGGTGCGCTGAACTGGCTGCTCACCCGCGCCGCGGCGGCGGACGCGCGGACGGGCACGCCGGGCGGGCTTCCCCCGGGGCCCTGCAACCCGGAAACCGGGTGCCGCGCGCCGGGAGGCTCGCCGAGCATCTCCCTGCGGCAGGCGCTGGGGATCGACGTGCTCGCCATCGGCCCCAAGCAGGACGACCCCGCCCCGCCGCCGCCCGCCCAGCGCTGGATGCTGCGCTACTGAGGGACGCGACGTCCGGACGCACGGAAGGCCGCCCCCGCGCCGGGAGCGGCCTTCCGCGTTCAGCAGACTCCGATCAGTACGCCTTGGCCCAGACCGCTTCCGTCGTGGCGTCCGCGCCGCAGACCAGGCACTTCGCGGGCGCGGGGTCGGAGCGGAACTCCTCGAAGGGGAGGCAGCGGATGGTGGCCTTGGTCTCGTCCTTGACCTTCTCCTCGCACGCCGCCGAGCCGCACCAGCCGGCGTAGACGAAGCCGCCCGCGCCGTCCATGATCTCGCGGAAGCGGTCGTACGCGTCGATGCCGCGGTACGAGTTCGCCTCGCGCCGCTCCCGGGCGCGCTCCAGCAGGAACGACTGGTAGTCGTCCAGCCGCTGGCGCAGGGTGGCCAGCACCTCGGCCTCGGGCAGGAACTGCTTGCGCTCCTCGCCCTCGGGAATGCGCCGCGCCAGCACCACCTGCCCCTTGGCGATGTCCTTGGGGCCGATCTCGATGCGGAACGGCACGCCCTTGAGCTCCCACTCGAAGAACTTGGCGCCGGGCGTGAGCTTTTCGCGGTCGTCCACGTGCGTGCGCACGCCGTCCAGCGCGGCCACGATCTCCTTCGCCTTGGCCATCACCAGCTCTCGCTCGTCGTCCTTGCGGAAGATGGGGACGATCACCACCTGGATGGGCGCCACGCGGGGCGGCATCACCAGCCCCTTGTCGTCGCCGTGCGTCATGATGAGCCCGCCGATCATGCGCGTGCTCACGCCCCACGACGTGTTCCACGCGAACTCCTCGGCCCCCGACTCCGACGCGAACTTCAGGTCGAACTGCCTGGCGAAGTTCTGCCCCAGGTTGTGCGACGTGCCGTTCTGCAGGGCGCGGTTGTCCTGCATCATGGCCTCGCACGTGTAGGTGCGCAGGGCGCCCGCGAACCGCTCGCTCTCGCTCTTTTGCCCCACGACCACGGGCATGGCGAGGTACCCCTCCATGAACTCGCGGTACACGCCCAGCATGCGCAGCGACTCTTCCTCCGCCTCGTCGTGGCTCACGTGGGCCGTGTGGCCCTCCTGCCACAGGAACTCGGTGGTGCGCAGGAACAGGCGGGTGCGCATCTCCCAGCGGACCACGTTGGCCCACTGGTTGTACAGCAGGGGCAGGTCGCGGTAGCTCTGCACCCACTTGGCGAACATCTCGTAGATGATGGTCTCCGACGTGGGGCGCACGATCAGCGGCTCCTCGAGCTTGCTGTCGGGATCCGGGATGAGCTTGCCGTCGTCCGTGGCCTTGAGGCGGGTGTGCGTGACGACGGCCGCCTCCTTGGCGAACCCCTCCACGTGCTGGGCCTCGCGCTCCAGGAAGCTCTGGGGGATGAACAGCGGGAAGTACGCGTTCTGGTGCCCCGTCTCCCGGAAGCGCTGGTCCAGCCGGTCGCGCATGAGCTCCCACAGGCGGTAGCCGTAGGGGCGGATGACCATGCAGCCGCGCACGGGCGAGTAGTCGGCCAGCTCGGCCTTGAGCACCAGCTCGTTGTACCAGGCGCTGAAGTCCTCCGCCTGGGTCGTCAGTGCTTTTTCGTTCGACATGGATCGCTAGCAGTCGGTCCGCGTGGAGCCGTGTCCGCGCGGACGTGAATTTCTGATTTCAGGACGCCGATCGGCTCAGCGGTCGAACAGGTCGCACACGGGCACCGTCCAGCCGGGGACCACGTCGGCCCCGTCCAGCAGGTCGTTCCCGGTCAGCACGGCGGGCGGAGTTCCGGGCCGGTACAGGCTTACGGTCTGATGGTCGATGTGGATGAGAAGGACCATCCGCGTCCCCACCTGAAGCCATCGCTCCACCCGTGCCTGCACCTCCCCGGGGGGATCCAGATCGGAGACCACCTCACCGGCAAGGTCCGGGGGGCCCGGAAAGTAGGAGTCGTCCTCGTACTTCGCCGGTTTCGGATACCGTCCCGTCCGCACGAAGCGGAAGGTGGGCGCGAAGACGGAATCCGGGTCTCGCTCAACCCAGAACCCCGTTCTCGGTCCCACGAACGCACCGAGCTGTTCGGCGTGGATGAATCCGCCGAGCAAGCGAATGGCGTTCATCGTGACGTTCGCCTGCCGCCTCCCGACGAGCGGGCGGTCGTGGATCACGCCGCGGATCAACTCGCGCCGCGTGCACGTCTCCTGGTGATGCCAGTACAGGGCGTGCGCGGTGATCCGCTCTGTCTCCGTCGTCATCCACCCTCCTTACCCAACCATGCTGCCCGAATTGCGACCTCGTTCGCGCGAAGGCCCGCGCCGGCTCAGCCGTGGATCGCCGGCGCGGGCGTCACGGTCGGCCCAGCTCGGCGAGGGGAACGCGGCTCTCTTCGCGCGTCTCGCTGTCGCGGACGGTGGCCATGCCCTCGGCGGACGCTTCCGGGCTCAGCACGACCACGCGCCGGGCGCCCAGGGCGGACGCGTTCTTGAACTGCTTGTTCACGCCCTGCGGCTTGTACCCGTAGTCCACGGACGCGCCGCCGTCGCGCAGCCGGTGCACCACGGCCAGCAGCTCCGCGCGCTGCTCGGCGGGCGCGATCACGTAGTAGTCCAGCGCGTGCCGCGTCTCGGGAAGGAGGCCGCGGTCCGACAGCAGCTCCCGGAGCACCACGTCGCCCATGCCGAAGCCCAGCGCGGGGAGCTGCACGCCGCCCACCTGGGCCAGCAGGTTGTCGTAGCGCCCGCCGCCGCAGATGGCCCGCAGCTCGCCCGTGGCGTCGAACAGCTCGAAGACGATCCCCGTGTAGTACGCCAGCCCGCGGACGATGGACAGGTCGAAGCGGACGTACGCGCCCAGCCCCATGGAGTCCACGTGGCCCAGGATCTCGGCCATGCGGGCGATCTCCGGCCCCACCCCCTCGGTGCCGCCGTACGCCTCGCGCACGGCCGCGAAGTCCGTGTGGCGAAAGATGTCCAGCGTGCGCTCCGTCGACGCCGCGTCCATCCCCGCCTCGTTGCGCAGCCGCGCGCCGATGGCCTCGCGGGATTCGCGCTCCAGCTTGTCCACGATGTTGTAGACGAGCACGAGCTGGTCTTCGGGGACGCCCGCGTGCAGCAGCAGGGCGCGCAGGAGCCGCCGGTCGCTCACCCGCGCCACGAAGTCCTTCTCCGTGAGGCCGAACGCGCGCAGCATGTCGATGGCGGCGGCCAGCAGCTCGGCATCCGCGGCGACGTCGTCCTCGCCGATGATGTCCAGGTTGAGCTGAAAGTGCTCGCGCAGCCGCCCGCGCTGCGCCCGCTCGTAGCGGAACAGCTGGGGGATGGAGAACCACTTGATGGGCTTGCGCAGCCCGCCCGCGCGCGCGCCGGCCATGCGGGCCAGCGTGGGCGTCATCTCCGGACGCATGGCCACCTCGCGGCCGCCCTTGTCCGTGAAGTTGTACAGCTGCTGCACGATCTCGGGGCCGGACTTTTCCGTGTACAGCTCCAGCGGCTCCAGCGGCGGGCCGTCGTACTCCTGGAAGCCGTAGCGGCGCGCGACCTCGCGCCACGTGCGCATGATGTGCGCGCGGACGGCGAAGTCGTCGGGATAGAAGTCCCGGAAGCCGGGCAGTGCCTGAAAGTTTGCGTTCGACATAGCCGCGGAATGTAGCAGTCCGGCGGCGTCGGGAGCAACGGGGGGCGGGGACGGCGGGGATGAACTGCGGGTTACAGGGGACAGGTTACAGGGGACAGCCGGCAACGGCGGGAGCCGCGAGTCCCGCCGGTGGCGTGGCACTCCCCCGCGACGGACAGTCCGCGCAGGCGGACTTCGCGCCTTTCCAGCGGCGAATTCATTCGCTCCGGCGGGGCGGCGCGGGGGGCGCCGACGAGCAGGACGGGGCCTCAACTGCGTCAAACGCAAATCCCGCCGGTGGCGTGGCACTCCCCCGTGACGGACAGTCCGCGCAGGCGGACTTCGCGCCTTTCCAGCGGCGAATTCATTCGCTCCGGGGGGGGCGGCGCGGGGGGGCGCCGATGAGCCGGACGAGGCCTCAACTGCGTCAAACGCACATCCCGCCGGTGGCGTGGCACTCCCCCGTGACGGACAGTCCGCGCAGGCGGACTTCGCGCCTTTCCAGCGGCGAATTCATTTGCTCCGGCGGGGCGGCGCGGGGGGGCGCCGAAGAGCCGGACGAGGCCTCAACTGCGTCAAACGCAAATCCCGCCGGTGGCGTGGCACTCTCCCGTGACGGACAGTCCGCGCAGGCGGACTTCGCGCCCTTCCAGCGGCGAATTCATTCGCTCCCGCGG
>JAESFL010000210.1_pt1 | contig 50514 bp, 55 predicted proteins | sample 9269401 | NCBI WGS metagenome assembly JAESFL01 (sample SAMN14506025, study PRJNA617098) | algae metagenome | isolation source: Gloeocapsa sp. UFS-A4-WI-NPMV-4B04 and co-occurring heterotrophs from desert... | place: USA: Utah | collected 2006-10-01 | reverse complement strand
GACCCCCGCCACCCCCACGGCACTCGCCCGTGCCGGACCTGTCGGCGAAGGCCGACATCGCGGGTTCATTGCCGCGAATTCATTCGCCCGGCAGCCCCTGCCCCCGCACCCAACTCCGCCGCACCCCCGGAATCCTGCCCCACCGTCGTGTGCCTCCCTGAAACTCCCGCCCGCCCCCTGCGTACATCTCGCCGCGTCACAACGCCTTTGCCTGCATCCGCTTACCCCCATCGCACGAAACGCTTGACAGGGGGTCGCGCGCGAGGCAGAGTTCCGTCCCCGCCATCACCATCCCGGCGGGCTGTTCCCCCCGGCGCCAGGACGCGCCACCCCATCCTTCAGCATCCCGAGGCCAGAGATGCCGTACGCCCTTCCCCGCATCCGTTCCGCCCGGCGCGCCACCGCGGCCGGCCTCCTGCTGGTGGCGGCCGCGTGCGGCGGCGACACGGCCGAGGAGCTGTCGCAGACCGCCAATGCCGAGGCCGTGGACCAGGCATCGTCCGCCACGATCACCGAGCGCGAGCAGGCCGGCTTTACGCCCCCCGCCGACGGCGTGCTGACGCCCCGGCAGGTGGATGCGCTGCTGCGCACGACCCTCGTGCAGTTCGACCTCATCCGCCAGGAAGCGCCCAAGTTCCACCAGAAGCTCGCGCAGATGGAGGAGCGCGGCGCGCAGGGCGGACTCATCGCGGGGCTGCGCAACGCCGTGGACGCGGGCGGCGTGATGGTGGGCTTCGGCGACATGGTGGCCGGCAGCTTCGTGCGGTCGGCGCGGTCGCAGGGGGTGAACCCCGCGGAGATGGAATGGGTGCGCCTCCAGATGGCGGAGGTCACGGGCCATCTCGCCATGCGCTCCTTTCACCAGGGGCTCGTGGAGCAGGCCCAGGCCATGCGCGCGCAGGCGGAGCAGTACCGTGGGCAGGAGGGCTTCACCGACGAGCAGGTGGACGAGATGATCCGCAACGCCGAGCAGTCGGAGCGCCAGGCGCGCGAGCAGCTCAACGCCACGGGCTCCGTTGCGCGCAACGTCGAGGTGCTGCGGCGCGCCAAGCCCAACGTCACCGACCACATGTGGGGCGCGGTGGCGCTGGCCGGCGGCGCGGGCGGGCTCGTGGGGCTGACCGGCCTGGCCACCCCCAACGACACCACGGCGCAGCGGCAGATGAACGAGTGGCGCCGCATCTACACCGACGCCCTGGCCAACAAGGTCACGCCCGGCCTGGAAGCCAACGTCCCCGCCGACGACGCCCGCCCCCGCCTGGACCCCCAGCCCGCGTCCTGACTGCGGTCCCCGGATTCGGTGGATGAGGATCGGTGGATGAGGATCGGTGGATGGATTCGGCGGATTGAGTTCGGTGGACCGGATTCGGCTGGACGGATCAGGTGGATAGGGTGGATGAAGAGGCCCGGCGCACCGCCGGGCCTTTTTCCATCCTCTGCCCTCCCGCCGATCGGCCGATGCCGCCAGACAGCGTCGAAAACCCCGCACACCGCCGGATATCACGCGCCGGGTGCCGGCCCCTGTGCACACGATCGAATGCTGCACGAGCTGTCGGCGAAGGCCGACATCGCGGTTTCATTGCCGCGAATTCATTCGCCGGGCGTCCCGGGACGAGTCGGACGGATGCCTGCCGCGCGCCCCGCATCGCGCCCATGCCGGGAGCGGCAGTCCGCGCAGGCGGACTTCGTGTGTTCGTTGCGGCGAATTCATTCGCTCTGCCCCGCATGAGCCCGCCCCCTCACCCATCCGCCCTTCCATCCATCCATCCTCACCTCCACCCCGCAGGCCCATTGTACCAGTCGGGCCGCCCGCGTTCGGGTTGACACAACCCCGCGCGGGGGCTAGGTTTGCGCGGGTCCGGACGGGCCGCGCGCGGGCGCGGCGGGGAGACACGCGCGCAGGAGGATCAGGGCGGCCGCCGCCCGGTCCTCCTTTCCATTCCGGGGCCCGGAGCGCCCCGGCCAAACGCCCCGGTATCGTTGCGCTTTCGTCTACCCCGGTGCATCTTCCTGCGCAGTCCATGAGCCGAATCGCACTGATCACCGGGGCCACCGGCTTCGTCGGCGGGCACCTGGTCGGCAGGCTGGCCCAGGCCGGCTGGCAGGTGCGCGCCCTGGTGCGCGCCACCAGCGACACGCGCGCCCTGGAGCAGGCCGGCGCCGAGCGCATTTCCGGCGACCTGGACGACGTGGATGCCCTGGCGCGCGGGGCGGACGGCGCCGACACGGTGTTCCACCTGGCGGCCCTCACGGTGGCCCGCGGCGAAGCGCCGTTCGTGCGCGCCAACGCGCAGGGGACCCGCAACGTGGTGCGGGGGGTACTCACCGCCTCGCGCCGGCCCCGGCGGCTGGTGTACCTGAGCTCCTACGCGGCCTGCGGCCCCGCCCGCCACGGGCGCCCGCGCACCGCCGGCGAAACCCCCGAACCGCTTACGGCGTACGGGCGCACCAAGCTGCAGGGCGAGGCCGCCGTGCGCGAGGCCGAGGCGGCGGGGGTGCAGGCCGTCATCCTTCGCGCGCCGCCCGTGTACGGCCCCGGTGACCGCGCACTCCTCCCCTACTTTCGCCTGGTGAAGCACCGCCTGGCCCCCGCACCCGCGGGGCCGGAGCTGCGCACACACATGGTGTACGTGGAGGACCTGGCGGCGGCCCTGCACCGCGCCGCCGACGCGCCGCCCGGCACGTACGCCGTGGCCGAGCCGGTGGAGCACCCCTGGAGCGCCGTCGTGGGCGCCATGGCCGGTGCGCTGGGAACCCGCCCCCTCCGCGTTCCGCTGCCCCCGGCGGCGGTGCGGGCGGCGGGCGCCGTGGCCGGCTGGTTTGGCGGCCTGGGCGTATTCAACGAAGAAAAAGCCGAGGAGATGCTCGCCCCGGCCTGGCTTTGCGACCTCACGGGGCTGGACGCGCTCCTTCCGCCCGGCACGGCCACGCCGCTGGCCGCCGGCATCGGGCGCACCGCCCAGTGGTACCGAGAACACGGATGGGTTTGATGGCGACGATCGAGCAGACGGTACGGCAGACCGCGGACCTCTTCGACAAGTGCCGCCGGTTCACGGCCGCGCGGGAGATGATGGACCGCGGCCTGTACCCGTACTTCCAGCCGATCGAGGAGTCGCACGACACCGAGGTGGTGATCCGCGGCGAAACCAAGATCATGGTGGGCTCCAACAACTACCTGGGGCTCACCCATCACCCGTACGTGCTGGAAAAGGCCCGCGAGGCCCTCTTCCGCTACGGGACCGGCAACACGGGCAGCCGCTTTCTCAACGGCACCCTGGACCTGCACGAGCAGCTGGAAACCCGCCTGGCGCGCCTCATGGGCGCCGAGGCCGCGCTCGTGTTCAGCACGGGGTACCAGACCAACCTGGGCATCCTGAGCGGGCTGGTGACGCGCGGGGCCGTGGTGGTGCAGGACCGGCTGAACCACGCCTGCCTGCTGGACGGCGCGCAGCTGGCCGCCGGCGACCTGGCCCGCTACCAGCACGGCGACATGGGCGCCCTGCGCCGCGTGCTGGAGCGGCACCGCGACGGCAACGGCATCCTCATCGCCACGGACGGCGTGTTCTCGATGGAAGGCAACATCGTGGACCTGCCCACCATCGTGGACATCAAGGAGGAGTACGGCGCCCGCCTGCTGGTGGACGACGCGCACTCGGTGGGCGTGCTGGGGCCCAACGGCGGCGGCACGGCCGAGCACTTTGGCCTGCAGGACCGCGTGGACCTGACGATGATCACCTTCTCCAAGTCGTTCGCGTCCATCGGCGGCGCGGTGTCGGGGCCCGAGGACGTCATCCACTACCTCAAGCACCACTCGCGCCCCCTCATCTTCAGCGCCAGCATGCCCGGCAGTGCCGTGGCCACGGTGCTGGCGTGCCTGGACGTGATGGAGCAGGAGCCGCAGCGCCGCGCGCAGCTGTGGGAGAACGCCGACTACCTGCGCGGCGGCCTGAACGCCCTGGGGTTCGACACGGCGGAGTCGGTCACGCCCATCATCCCCGTGGCGTCGGGGAACATGGAAAAGACGTTCATCTTCTGGCGGGCGCTCTTCGACGCGGGGATCTTCACCAACCCCGTGCTGCCGCCCGCCGTGCCCGAGAACGCCTGCCGCCTGCGCACGTCCGTCATGGCCACGCACACGCGCGAGCAGCTGGACCGCGTGCTGGACGCGTTCGGCCGCGTGGGCCGGCAGCTGGGCATCCTGGGGGGCGCCGCGTGAGCTCGTCGGCGCCGTCCGCCCCACGCACCGGGGCGGGCGTGACGGTGCGCGAGATCCCCCGCGGCGCATCGATGAAGCCCTTCATCGACCTCTCGTGGACGGTGAACGCGGGCGATCCCCACTGGGTGCCGCCCCTGCGGATGGCCCTGGAGCCCGTCCTGGACCGCAACAAGCACCCCTTTCACCAGCACGCCGAAGTCGCCTACTTCCTCGCCGAGCGGGGCGGAACGGTGGCGGGGCGCATCGCCGCCGTCGTAAACCACCAGTACAACCAGCACCACGCCCCGGACCGCACGGGCTTCTTCGGGTTCTTCGAATCCGTGGACGACCCCGCCGTGGCCGCCGCCCTGCTGGACGCCGCGTCCGCGTGGCTGCGGGGGCGGGGGATGGAGACGATGCGCGGGCCGTTCAACTTCTCCACCAACGACGAGTTCAGCTCGCCGGGCGTGCTCATCCACGGCTTCGATCATCCCCCGTCGGTGATGATGTCGCACAACCCGCGGTACTACGGGCGGCTGATGGACGCGGCGGGGATGGGCAAGAGCAAGGACCTGGTGGCGTACTGGATCCCGGACCGCATCCCGGAGCGGCTGCGCAACGCCATGGCGCGCCTGGGGCAGCGGGCGGGCGTGACCATCCGGTCCGTGCGGATGAAGGACCTGAAGCAGGAGGTGGCCCGGGTCCAGGAGGTGTACAACGCCGCCTGGAGCCAGAACTGGGGCTTCGTGCCCATGACGGAGGCGGAGTTCCACCACCTGGCCAGGGAGCTGCGGCCCGTGGTGGAGCCGGACTTCGTGCTGCTGGCCGAAAAGGCGGACGGCGAGCCCATCGGGTTCCTGCTGGCGCTGCCGGACCTGAACCGCGCCATCAAGCACCTGCCCGACGGGCGGATGCTCCCCTTCGGCTTCCTCAAGTTCCTCTGGCAGCAGCGCCGCATCCGCGCGGCCCGCATCCTCACGCTGGGCCTCAAGCCGGGCTACCAGCACCTGGGGCTGGGCGCCGCCATGTACACGCGGCTGCTGGAGATCGGCATCTCCAAGGGGTACACGGGCGCGGAGGGATCGTGGATCCTGGAGGACAACCACGAGATGTGCACGGCGCTGGAAAAGCTGGGCGCCGACCAGTACAAGCGCTACCGCGTCTACGAGCGCCCGGTCTGACGGCCGGGACCGCAGGATGCCGAGGATGATGCGAAGCCCCTCGCCGGATGCCGGCGGGGGGCTTCGTCGCGTGGGCGCAGAGCTGGAGCGGGCTTCGAACGCGTTTGCAGTTTCTTTTGCCCCGCCCGCGGTGTCATTCTGAGGTCGGCGCCGGCTGGATCCATCCCGTGACGGACAGGCGCCGGCCGAAGAATCTGGTTGCTACGGTGCACGGTGCCCGCCTGCCATGGGCCCGCGAGGGACGGCGCACGGGCGAGATCGTGCCGGGTGGCAACCAGATTCTTCGGTCGCGCGCAAAGCGATGTGCACGTTCGAGTTCGGGCGCGCGCTCCCTCAGAATGACATCACGGGTGGGGAAACTACGAACCGCCTCGAAAACCGCTCTGACGGATGAGGATGATCGGCGGGAGATCCAAGGGGATGCATCCGCCGCCGGCAGGTCAGCGCAGCGCCATCGTCATCAGCTCCGCGTCCCAGGACCGGCCGTCGGCACGATACGCATCCGGCTGCACGCCGTAGGTGACGAAGCCGAACGCGTGGTAGAGCCCCCGCGCGGCCGCGTTCGTCGCCTCCACGCCCAGCTCCAGCCGGTCCACACCCTCCATCCCCCGCGCGTGCTCCACCAGCGCCCCCAGCAGCGCGCGGCCCAGCCCCCGGCCGCGCGCCTCGGGCACCACGTACATCCCGAAGATCCCGGCGCGGTGCCGCGCCTTGCGCTTGCTTTCCCGGTGCACGCCGCCGATGCCCAGCAGCGTGCCGTCCTCGTCGAACGCACCGAAGACGGCGGAGCCCGTGCGCCCCTCCAGCCCGTCCACGATCACCTGCAGCGGGCGATCGGCTTCCTCCTCGTACGTGGAGCCGAACGCCCCGGGCGACTCGCGCAGTCCGCGCAGGCGCAGCGCCCGGACCGCCTCCGCGTCCGCCGCGGCGAGCCGCCGGACGGTCACCGGTACTCGAGCTCGGCGCGCGTCCACACCTCGCCGCCGCGGGCCACGAGCCGCACCGAGCGCAGGTTGCGGACGTCCGCCAGGGGATCGGCATCCAGCACCACCAGGTCCGCCAGCTTGCCCGCCTCCAGCGTGCCGATGTCCTCGCGCCCCATGGCCCGCGCGGCCGTGCGCGTGGAGGCGATGAGCACGTCCATGGGCGAGAGCCCCGCGGCCGCCATGGCCTCCATCTCGTTGTACACGGAGGCGCCGTGCAGCGTGAGCGGGTTGCCGGCGTCCGTCCCCATGGCCACGGGAATGCCGGCGGCGTGTACGCGGCGCAGGTTGTCGGCCATGATCTGCCGCTCCCGCTCGATGCTCTGGCGGATGCGGTCCATGGGGTAGCTGCCGGCGGGAAGCGCGTCCGTCAGGGCGGCCCTGGCGCGGGTGGCCGGATCCACGCACTCCATGGCCACGCCGGTGGGATCGAAGCGGCGCCCCAGCAGCTGCAGGTATCCCTGCGCCACCGTCAGCGTGGGGTTGTAGATGGTGCCGGCCTGGCGCGCCAGCTGGATGAACTCGTCATCCACGGGCTGGTCCTGCACCGAGTGCACCAGCAGCTTCGCCCCGGCGCGCAGGGCGTCCTTGGCGGCCCACAGCTCCGTGGCGTGCACGATGAGGGGGATGTTCGCCGCGCGGGCCTCGTCGGCGGCGGCGCGCAGCAGGGCCTTGAGCTGCACCGTGTCGGCCGACGGGAGATCCGTCAGGTACCACACCTTGAGCGCGTCGCTGCCGTACTCCGCGGCCATCCGCGCCCCGGCCCGCGTGGCGCTGTCGCTGGCCGTGTGCACGAACTGGCGCATGGCGGGGAGGTTGAGCCAGTGGTCCAGCGTGGAGAGCAGCGGCCCCGCGGCGGCCACGTGCGGCGCGGCGTTGCTGGCCTCGGCCCGGGCGCGCAGGGGCCACGTCCAGGGAAATCCGCCCACGTCGAACGTTCCCGTCACCCCCGCGCACAGGTAGCTGCGAAAGAAGCGCTCCGGGTGCGCCTCCAGCGCGATGACCGTGCTGTCGTACGGAAAACGGTCGCGCACGTCCTCCGCGTCGGGCCGCCCGTCCGCCCATCCCGTCTGCGAGTAGTGCACGTGCGCGTCGATCAGGCCGGGGATGATCCACTTGCCCCGCGCGTCGATCGCCTCCGTCCCCGGGCCGATGGGGCAGTCGCCCACGCACTCGATGCGCCCGTTGCGCATGACCACCGTGGCGTTGCGCCGCGGGGCCGCGCCCGTGCCGTCCACCACCGTGGCGCCCGTAAACGCGTAGGAGGGCACCGGCCGGTCGCCCGCCGCGGCGAACGCCGTGGTGACGGCGATGCGCCACGTCCCGTCCGGCTGCTTTACCAGCACGCGCTCCGACACGCCGCGCGCGCTGCCGCCCTGCACCACGCGGTAGCGGTAGGTGCCGTAGACCACGCCGGGCGCCACGGGCACGACGTCCAGGTGCGTGGCCACGAGCGTGTCCGGCCACGCGTTGGGATCGCCTTCCGTCATCCCCGCGTAGCCCCACTGCACGCCGCCAGGTCCCGTGCGGGCCAGCCGCGGGCTCTGCAGGTAGGTGCGCAGGTACGCCGGCCGGTCGCGGGTGTGGATGGCGCCGATGTTGGCGCGGAACGCGGCCAGCGCCTCCGTGCTGTCGCGGGCGCGCTGCCCCGCCGTGTACGCCGTCTGCGCGGCGGCGAGGGCGGGGACGGCGGCGGACAGCGCGAGCGAGGCGGCCAGGGCGCGGAGGATGTTCATGGCGGCGCGGGGTGAGCGGGATGGATGGCGAAAGCGCACGCCCACAGAGTAGCGGGCGTGCGCTCGGCCGGTCAAATCCGCGGGCGCGTCCGTGCCCGCCCGTACGGGTTCAGGACGTGAAGTAGCAGACGCACGTCCCCGACTCGCAGACGCCCACGTTGTAGCCGATCTTGCGGCACTCCTGCGTGCACTGCCCCGAGCTGCACGCGCGCGACTCGTCCGCGGCGGCGGCCGCCGGCGACGCGAACGCCTGCGCGCCTCCGAAGCCCATCGCCGCCGTCACCGCCAGCGCGCCCAGCACCCGCGCCGTCCTGCTCCGTGCTCCGTTCTTCATGTGTTCGTCCCCGTGGTGAAAGGCCGGCCGATGGATCAGGCGCCGGTCGGCGCCGTCCAGTAGCAGACGCAGCTGCCCTGCTCGCAGCGCCCGACGTTGTACCCGATCTGGGCGCAGGCCTCCGTGCATTGCTTCAGGATGCACGCGCGCACCTCGTCCGCGGAGGCCGCCGGCAACGCGAACGCCTGCGCGCCCCCGAAGCCCATCGCGGCCGCCGCGGCCAGTGCGCCGAGCGCGCGCACCACCCTCCTGCTGCTTCCGTTCGCCATGTGCCGTCCTCGCCTGGAGTGGTGGATGGATGGAACGGATCAGGCTCCTGCCGGCACCTGGATGATGCAGATGCAGCCGCCCTGGTCGCAGAAGCCGCCGTCGTAGCCCGCGCGGCGGCAGTCGCGGCCGCACTGCCCCGAGCTGCACGCGCGCATCCCGTCCGCGGACGCCGCGCCCGGGGATGCGAACGCCTGCGCCCCGCCGAATCCCAGCGCCGCCGCCATGGCCGCGGCGAACACCCCTCGCTGCATCCTGCGCTTCATCGTCCGTCCTCCGGCTGGAGTTTGGGATGGATCACGCCCGGTCGCGCACGAGATCCGGACGCTGGCCGGGCGCGCGGCCGCTCACCCAGCGCGAATCGTGCCGTAAAAGGTATCTGATGCGAGCGGCGGAATGGAGTGCCCGCGTCCAGCACGACCAGCAAGAGGGTCGTGCTGGACGGCAGCGCACCAATCTGTGGGTGATCACTGATCCAGAAAACAAACTTCATGGGGTACAGAGGAACAGAGAAACAGGGGAACAGGGGAGTGCCGGGGTTCTTTTTTCCTTCTTTTTGTTCTCTGTATCTCTGTACCTCTGTTCCTCTGTACCCCAGGTCCTTTTCAGGCTCTGGAAGTGAATGAGAGGGTGCCGGGTCAGCAGGTCCCCAGCCGACGGCGGACTGGAATGGTGGCCGCCGACGCCCGGCGTTGCGCGATTCGTGCGATCCGCCCCATCGTTCACCTCCGCGGCCGGGAGAAAGACGGCCCGGAGACCCGTACGCTACGGGGCGCGAAAGGTGCTCACGCACAGGATCGCGCCGAATCGGCGCGGGTCAAGGCAAACGTTCGCCGCGCGGGGCGCGGCGGCACGGCGAAAGGAATGCACGTGGCGGAAGACGGGATGACGACGACGCCCTCGGGGCTGCAGTACCGCGACGACGCGGTGGGCGACGGGCCGGAGGCCAAGGCGGGGCAGACGGTGTCGGTGCACTACACGGGCACGCTGCAGGACGGCAGCAAGTTCGACAGCAGCCGCGACCGCGGCCAGCCGTTCCAGTTCCCCCTCGGCGCCGGCCGGGTAATCCAGGGGTGGGACGAGGGCGTGGCGGGGATGAAGGTGGGCGGCCGGCGCACGCTGGTGATTCCGCCCGAGCTGGGCTACGGATCGCGCGCCATGGGCGCCGCCATCCCGGCCAACAGCACGCTCGTGTTCGACGTGGAGCTGCTGGGCGTTCGCTGAGCCTCCGGGGAACTTCCGCGGGCGCAGGTGGATACATGGTGCCGATGGATGGGCGCGGCCGGTGACGGTGGCCGCGCCCCACCGGCAACCAGACAAAGGAAGAAGCAGATGCGGAAGACCATTCCGCTGTTCGTCGCCGCGGCGCTGGCGCTTTCGGCGGGCACGGCGCAGGCGCAGAGCGGGTTCGCGCTCAAGGGGCACTACCTGTTCAACGCCTCCGACGCGGACGAGGACCAGACGCCCGCGGCGGACGGCTTCAGCGTGGGCGCGGAGCTCGTGCTGCCGTTCAACCTGGGCGTGGGCGTGTCGGCCTACACCACGGGCAAGGCGACGGACGTGGACGAGGAAGCCACCGCGTTCGGCGTGCTGGCCGAGGCCAACTACTTCATCGACCTGCCGCTGCTCCCCATCACGCCGTACGTGGGCGTGCACGGCGGGCTGGGGCAGTACACCATCGAGGACATCAGCGGCGGCAACCCGGACGATCCCGAGTTCGAGGACAGCCGCACGCAGCTGGGCTGGCAGGTGGGCGCGCGGATGCAGCTGAACTCGCTGCTGGGCCTGGACGCGCAGTACCGCCGCGTGAGCGAGAGCGCCTCCGAGTCGCAGGGCGGCGACCTGGAGCGCAACCAGTTCCTCATCGGCATCACGGTGTTCTAGTCCCCCGCCACGCAGGCGGGACGATGGATGATGGACGACGAAAGGCCGCCGGAGCGATCCGGCGGCCTTTTCTCGTGCGCATCTGCCATCCACCGAATCTCTCCACCAGAAGCGAAGTTCCGCCACAGGGCCGGCTCTACGGCGCCCGCTTCGCGGAGCCCCTCACCCCCCGGCCCCCTCTCCCGCAAACTGCGCGGGAGAGGGGGAGACCGTCCGTCCCGACGTCCGGCATCAGCCGAAACCGCAGTCAGCCGTTCCCTGTAACCTGTAACCTGTAACCTGTAACCTGTCCCCTGTAACCCGCAGTTCTACTTCCGCGGTCCCACCAGCCACTTCGCCTCCGCCACGGCCACCACGTCCCCGGCGGCATCCCGAATGTCCGTCCGCACGATGATCTCGCGCTCGGCGTTGCTCTCCAGCACGGGCGCGGTGGCCTCGGCCGTCAGGGTGCCGCGGGCCTTCTTGGTGTACTCGATGGAAAGGCCCTTGAGGATGGAGCGCGTGTCCGCCCGCATCCCGTAGTTCAGCGCCAGCCCCGTGGAAAGCTCCGCCAGGTTCATCAGCGCGATCGCGTGGATGCTGCGCAGGTGGTTGCGCACGATGCGCCGGTCGCGCAGGGTCACGCGCGCGTAGCCGTCGCGCAGCTCCTCCACCCGCGCGCCGATGGTGCCCGAGTACGGCACCAGCCGCCCCAGCAGCCAGCTGAACACCGCCTTGCCGCCGGGCCGGCCGCTCCACTGCTCCCACTGCGCCCGGATCGCCCCCTCGGGCGTGCTCGCCGTCGTCGCCATCCCGTTCCCCCGTGTGGGTTGCCCCCGCTCCGGCGCATGCCGGCGATCCGTCCCGTCCGTCTGCCGGACACCATGTAAGCCCAATGAGCGCCGCTCGTCCAGAGCCGCCGCCCTTGGCGGGGAGATTCGCGCGCGATTAGGTTGTGCGCCCCGCGTGAAACAAATGGAGCCGCGGCGGGGTGCAATCCGCCGATCCGCGGTTTCCTTCCCGGTCCATTTCCCAGAGAACGACTCGTGAAACGACTCTCCCTGCTGTCGGGGCTGGCGTGCGTGCTGGCCGCCGCCCCCGCAGTCGCGCAGGACGACGCCGCGCCCGCGCCCGCCGGATCCACCGCCGTGTCGCTGGAGGCGGGCAGCGGCTACGTCGTGGGACTGTGGCGGCAGACCTCGCCCCGCGTGCGCGCCGGCATCGAGCTGGGCACCACGCTCTCCCGCGCGCAGGGTGACGACAACGAGGAGGACTTCACCAGCTTCGTCGTCCGGCCGGGCGTAAAGCTGTTCTCCGCCGGCGAGGGCGCCGTGCGTCCGTTCACGCTCCTCGGGGCGTACGCGGAGGGGTACCGCCGGCGCTCGGTGGCCGAGGGGGAGTTCTCGAGCGACCAGGTGTTCCAGGCCACCGAGGTGGGCGCGCGCGTGGGCGCCGGGGTGGAGTGGATGCCCGTGAGCCGGCTCGCCATCGGCGGCCACGCGGGCGTGCGCGGCGGTTACCTGCGCGAGACCACGCGGTCCGGCTCCGTGGACCGCGAGCTGGACGGCTGGAGCGCCGGCACCTTCACCTCCGGCCTCTCCCTCACGCTGTTCTTCTGATCCGCATCCTGCGGGGGGCGCCGTTTCCGCGGCGCCTATCCGCATTCCTTCCGATCCGCATCCGATCCACCCATGCACACCCGTCTGACCGCCGTGGCCGCCGCCGCGGTGCTGGCCCTGTCCGCCCCCGCCCGCGCACAGGACGCCCCCGCCGACAGCACGGCGCCGCCCCCCAACGGGCTGCGAAAGGGCACCTGGTCGCTGTCGTTCGTGGCGCCGGGGTACAGCGGCAGCGAGACGGCGGAGTTCGGCGTGTGGGAGATGGTGGGCCCGCGCACCAACGTGGGCGTCACGCTGGAGCTGGTGGTCTCCGGGCTGACGCTGGAGACCACGGACGACGACCGGACGGCCGCCAACACCAGCGTGGGGATGGGGCTCAACGTGCGGCGGTACCTGGCCACGTCGCGGAGCGTCGCGCCGTACCTGCACGGGCGCGTGTTCGGGCGCGGGGGCTTCAACCGGCGCGAGGACGCGGGCGTGGGCTACGAGGAGACCGTCCGCAGCATGGGCGCCGGCGCGGACGCGGCCCTGGGCGTGGAGTGGTTCCCCGTCCGGCAGCTGAGCGTCGCCGGCCACACGGGCGTGCGCTACAGCAGCATCCGCTACGCGTCCAGGCTCACCACGCCCACGGACGAGGAGCGCGAGTCCACGTCGCGCGACGGGATCTTCCAGACCTTCACCTCCGCGCTCTCGTTGCGGATCTACTTCTGATCCGGTTCCGGATTCGGCATCGCGACGACCCGCGACGGCTTGGGCCAGCCACTTTCGCACTCTCGCACTTTCGCACTGCAGTTTCGGGCGTGTCCCCCGCAAGCGGGGGCCGGGCTGCGCGCGCCGTAGGCAACGATACAACCGTTGCCTACGGCGCCGAGCCCACGGAGGGGCGGACACGGTACTGCTGTGTCCGCCCCTCCGCGTTCTCGGCCCTGCGGGCGCGCATCCCTCACGCAACGGCAACTGCAACGGCCCGGTCCGCCGTCCTCCGCCGGGGCCCTCACCCCCCGGCCCCCTCTCCCGTACGCGGCCTTTCTGCACCCCTCGAGTGCCTGCCCTGTACGGGAGAGGGGGAGCAGACCGTTACGCGGGCACGAAGTCGTTCCCCTCTTCCGGCCCCGTCCGACGGGCGGAGCCTCCTGCGAGGAAGGCGCGGGCGGGATCGCGAAATCATTTGGCCGTAACGACATGCACCGATTCCGCGATACGGAATACGGGCATGTTACATGGACCTGCGAGGCACCCGGTCGGGCCCCGGACGAGGCGCCTGCTGGCCTAACTGCGCAACCCGCATGCACGAAACGCTTGCGCGGCGGGATGCAATGGGTGCAATATAGGGCCCGCCAACCGAACCTTTGCGCCATCCCCTGCAACCATCCATCGGCATCGACGGACGCATCCGCCGTTGTCCCTTGCAATGACCCCAGACGTGCAACGCGCCATGAACCATCGCCGCATGCACCACGCCCGCTGGGGCGCCCTCGCGCTGGCCGCCCTGCTCACGCTTCCCGCCTGCACCGTGGCCATCGGCGCGGCGCCGGACGGGCGCAACGCCGCCGCATCGTCCGCGCGCCAGGGAGACCGCCCGCGCGACGTGCTCTTCATCCCCGCCGCCCGCACCACCGCCGCCGAAGCGCCGGCGCTGGAATACGCGGAGGCGGTGATGGCGCCGGGCGCGTCGCTCATGATCCCCGTGCGCGGCATTGGCCCCCACCAGCTGCGCGACTCGTACGCGGACGCGCGCTCCGGCGGGCGCGTGCACAACGCCATCGACATCATGGCCCCCGGCGGCGCGCCCGTGGTGGCCGCGGCCGACGGCACCATCCGGCGGCTGCGGACGGGCGGCATGGGCGGCGTGACCATCTACCAGGTGGGCGCGGACGGGGTCACGCTATACTACTACGCGCACCTGCAGCGCTACGCCGCCGGCGTGCGCGAGGGAATGCCCGTGCGCCGCGGCGAGATCATCGCCTACGTGGGCGACACGGGGAACGCGGGGCCCGGCAACTACCACCTGCACTTCAGCGTGGGCCGGCTCACGGATCCCCAGCGGTGGTGGGACAGCGAGAACGTGAACCCGTACCCGCTGCTCATGGGCGACTACGCCCGTCCCGGCGCCCTGGGCGGCCGCGACCGCTGACGCCCCCTCCCCGCCGGCCGGGTGCCGCGCCGCCCACGAACCTCCCGGGGCGGGCGGCACCCGAAAAATGCCACGGTTGCTGCTGAATTCCTTACATCCCCAGGGTTGGATTGCGCGCGCGGGTCCGTTAGGTTCTCCCGGTCAACGCCCCCAGGGAGCCAACGGACTGGAGAAGAATGCCCGCGTATTCGCCCGACGTGGAAGCACCCCCGCCCCTGACGCCGTTTCAGCGCGTCATCTCGCCGTTCGCCCGCTTCGCGCGGACGGAATCGTCCGGCGGCATCGTCCTCATCGCCGCCACGATCATCGCCATCGCCTGGGCCAACTCGCCGTGGGGCGGCGCGTACGAGCACCTGTGGGAGACGCCGCTCACCATCGGCGGCGACGGGTGGGGGCTGCGCTATCCCCTGCACTACTGGATCAACGACGGCCTCATGGCCGTGTTCTTCTTCCTGGTGGGGCTGGAGATCAAGCGCGAGTTCCTCGTGGGCGAGCTGGCCTCGCTCAAGCGCGCGGCGCTGCCCATCGCGGCGGCGTTCGGCGGGATGATCGTGCCCGCCATCTTCTACACCCTGCTGAACGTGGGGGGCCCGGGAGAGGCCGGGTGGGGCATCCCCATGGCCACGGACATCGCCTTCGCGCTGGGGGTGCTGGCCCTGCTGGGGCCCCGCATCCCCCTGTCGCTCAAGGTGTTCCTGGCCGCGCTGGCCATCGTGGACGACCTGGGGGCCGTGCTGGTGATCGCCGTCTTCTACACGGACACCATCAACTGGTCCGCCCTGGGCTTGGCGTTCCTGCTCCTGGCGGGGCTGGGCGTGGCCAACCGCATGCAGGCGCGCAGCCCCCTCATCTACGTGCTCGTGGGGATCGTGGTGTGGGTGGCGTTCCTCAAGAGCGGCGTGCACGCCACGGTGGCCGGCGTGCTGCTGGCCATGACCATTCCCGCGCGCACGCGCATCGACACGGCGGAGTTCCTGGTGCGCGGCCGGCGCATCCTGGACTACTTCGACGCGGCGGGCGTGGAGGGGCGGGGCGTGCTGACCAACAAGGCGCAGCAGGCCGCCATCCAGGAGATGGAGAACGCCTGCGAGGGCGCCCAGGCGCCCCTGCAGCGCATCGAGCACGAGCTGCACCACTGGGTGGCGTTCGGCATCATTCCCCTGTTCGCCCTGGCCAACGCGGGGGTGCACCTGGGCGGCAACCTGGGCAGCGCGTTCAGTGATCGCGTGACGCTGGGCATCATCCTGGGGCTCGTCATCGGCAAGCCCATCGGCATCAGCCTGTTCGCCTGGCTGGCCGTAAAGTCGGGGATCGCGGCGCTGCCGGGGACGGTCACGTGGCGCGCCATCCGCGGGGTGAGCCTGCTGGGCGGCATCGGCTTCACCATGTCGCTGTTCATCGCGGGGCTGGCGTTTCCCGGCGCGCCGCAGCTGAACGCGGACGCCAAGATCGGCATCTTCGTGGCATCGCTGATCGCGGGGATCGCGGGGTACGTGGTGCTGCGGGGTTTCAAGCCCGACGCCTGGGCCGTGGCCGCGGACGACGGGGAGGGATGAAAAACGAGGAGCCCGCCGGTGTTGCCGGCGGGCTCCGTCGTCTGATCGCACAACCCTCTCGTGCACTGCAAGGTCTCGAGCCGTCCTGGTTCCTCAGCCGTGCCCACCCGGAGGACGCCTTTCAGCATGAGGTGGGGGTCGCGTCGGCATTCTCAAAACCGCTCCGGCTCGTTCCGTATTGTTCTACCGCCAACGTGCGGCGGTTGTTGCGCGCGGAGCATTAGGAGAACGTGAACATCACTCTCGCACATCCATCCGTACGGGCGGGCCGGGCGCGGAGTTTCAACGCCCCCTGCCTCGTACGCCGGATGAGACGCTCCACGGTGCCGAAAGGTTGCAACGGATGGTGAAGCACGCCGCGAAGGACGAGCTGCGCCGCATTCCCGGGGTGGGCGTGACCATCGCCCAGGACCTGCGGGACCTGGGAATCCACCGCGTGGAGGACCTGCGCGGGGCCGACCCGCAGGCGCTGTACGACCGGCTGTGCGTGCACCAGGGGATGCACGTGGACCGCTGCATGTTGTACGTGCTGCGGTGCGCCGTCTATTATGCGTCCGAGTTTCCCCACGACCCCGAGCTGCTCAAGTGGTGGTCGTGGAAGGATGGCGGGCCGGCGTTCCAGGGAGGGACCGATGCTGATCGATGACTGGATGCCCGCTTCGGAGTTCGCGGAGCGGCACGCCATCCGGGTGGCCGCGCCGCCGGCGCGGGCGTGGGAGGCGGTGCGCACGCTGGACCTGAGCGCCTCGCCCGTGGTCCGGGGGCTGTTCGCCCTGCGCTCCCTCCCCGGCCTCCTGTCCGGCAGGCGGATGCAGGGGCGGGGGCTGGGAACGACCATGGAGCGGCTGATGGAGAACGGCTTCGTGCTGCTGGCGGAGCACCCGCCCCGCGAGATCGTGCTGGGGCTGGCCGGCCGCTTCTGGACGCCCACGGGGGGCATCACCCGCTTCGCGCCGGACGAGTTCCGCGGCTTTGCGCGGCCGGGGATGGCCGTGGCCGCGTGGAACTTCACCGTGCTCCCCACGGACGAGGGCTCGCTCATCGCCACGGAGACGCGCGTGCGCTGCACGGATGCCGCCGCGCGCCGGTCCTTTGGCCGCTACTGGCGCGTGGTGCGCCCGTTCAGCGGGCTGGTGCGCCGCGAGGCCCTGCGCGCCATCCGCCGCGCCGCCGAATCGCCCCGCTGACGCCCATGCCTTCCTCCCCCGGCCTCTCCCCCGGCGCGGACGCGCTGCTGCGCCTTCTGGCGTTCGCGGGCCACGCGCCGTTTCCCCTGTCCGCCCTTGCCGGCGCCGCGGCGGAGCTGCCGCCGCCCCTGGACCGCATCGCCGCCGATCCCTGCACGCTGGAGGGGGCAGGGGCGGAGCTGGCCGCCGCGGGTGTGCTGAAAGAGGCAGGCCCCGCGCCCGTGCTGCACGCGGACGTGGCTTCGGGGGTGCGCGCGGGACTGGGCGCGGAGGCGGGGACGTGGGCCGCCGCGGCCGCGCACGCCGTGGCCGCCGCGTACCCGCGCGACCCGGAGCGGGCGGACGTGGCGGAGACGGTGGACGTGCTGCTGCCGCACGCCCTGCAGGCCGCGCGCTTTTGCCAGGCGGCGGGCGCGGGGACGGCCGCGGCGGGGCACAGCCTGCTGGCCGCCGGGCGCACGCTGCTGGCGCGGGGGGAGCCCGCGGCCGCGCGGGCGGAGCTGGAGAGCGCCGTCGCGCTGCTGGAGGCCGGGCGCGGGGCGGGGCACCCCAGCGTGGCGCTGGCGCTCACGTACCTCAACGGGGCGCTGAGCGCCCTGGGCGAGCGCGGCCCCATGCTGGGCAACGGGCAGCGCGTGCTCGCCATCCTGGAGGCCGCGCACGGGCCGCGGCACCCCGAGGTGGTGGTGCACGTGAACAACGTGGGCACGCTGCTGCGGTCGGCGGGGCAGGCGGACGCGGCGGTGGCGCACTTTCGGCGGGCCATGGAGCTGGCGGAGGAGGTGTTCGGCCCCGCGCACCCCATGACGGCCACGCTGCACGCCAACCTGGGCGACACGCTGCACCGCACGCGCGGCCCCGTGGAGGCGCGGCCGCACCTGGCGCGGGCCCTGGCCATCGACGAGGCGGCGTACGGCCCCGCGCACCCCAGCGTCGCCCGCGACCTGCACCGCCTGGGGCGCGTGCTGGCGGAGCTGGGCGAGATGGACGAGGCGCGGGCGCTGCTGGAACGCGCCATCGGCTACCTGCAGGGCGCCGCCGGCGAAGACGACCCCCGCGTGCAGCGCCTGCGCGCCGACATCCGCGCCATGGGTGGATGAGGGGGCGTTCGCGGGCGTGGTCCCGGCCAAGCAAATTGCTGGTGAGCGCGCCTTACCGCGGTTCGCCTGTTCTTTTATCAGGAGAATACGCCCGAGAGCACTCGCGTTTCCACCACGGCCCACTGGCCGTCGGGAGCGTTCTCCAGGAACAGGTCCGCCACCTCGTACCCGTTGGGGAGCATCCGCATTGACCGGATGCGCCAGCGATCCGGGTGCGCGGGGTCCGTACCGGACTGGGGAAGTCCGAACACCAGGCTCTGGTACGGCCCTCGTTTCCTGCACTCCTGGAACCGCAGCCGCAGTGAATCCGGCTCCGCTCGCGGCTGTGGCGGGGGGAGAACCCGCGACCAGACGCAGCGCCAGTCCGTGGGCGCGTCCGTGATGCGCCAGCCCCCGCTCTCCACGACCCGTGTGCGCATGAGGACGGTCTGCGCGTCCGACGGCATGAGGTCGCCCAGCGCCACGGAATCCAGCCGCACCTCCGGACGGAGCGGGCGCGGATCCACGAGGATCGCGACCTGCGTCCTGCTCGCGAAATGGCGTACCGCTGCCGCGAAGAACTCCGGCGACTGCTGGGGGGCCAGTGCAGACTGCAGTCCCGCAGGCCCGCGCTCTGAACAACCCGTTGCGATCACCAGGATCACGGCAGCAATCACTGCCTTGGCACCACGCGCTCCCTTTCGAAACGTCATCCGTTTTGTCTCCCTTCACCCACACTGGGCCATGTGCGGTGTCTGCAGTCCTGCGGCGTCGATGTGATCGTGGAACCCGAGTACGTGGTCTATCTCATGGACGAGGGTAGCCTCGAAGCTTGATCCAACGGTGCCGTACAGCCGTACGGATGCTTCGTTCAGCTGAATCCCGGTGTTTCGATGCCCATAGCCGCCTGCATCGCCCTCCAGCGGTACGAAGAACTGGATCTGACCACTCGCGAGCAGCTCGCGCCCCTTCTGGGCGATCGCAGCACATTCAGCACCACGCGCCGCAATCGCGTCGAGCGCCTGCAACGTCGCACGTTTCTGAGCGGAGTCGGGCGGGACGGCCCTGAAGCAATACAGACGCTGCCACTGCGTCAGATTGGGATCCGAACAATTCGGAGGAAGGGTATCGCGTGCCATGTCGTTGGCGAGCGACGGCTGGGTAGGCGGCGGCAGCGGCTGGGTGCACGTACCCGTATCGGCAGTGGGACAGATCGGGTCATCTCCTGGTGGGGGCGGAGGCGGTGGGGAGCCTCGTCCTCCACCCGGGGGTGTGCATCCTGTCGTGCCCTGGTACTCGGGCGTTCCCGCGGCTGGCTGAGAAGTCATGCAGTCTCCCCCGCCATCATCCCCCTCGCACCACTCGAGATCTTCCCAGGGGTCACATTTGCTGGTGATCGGTGGCAGCGTACACAATCCTTCCAGAACACACCACTTGCAGTTCATCGGTCGCCGGTCCGCCGGAGTTCGCGATGACGGCCGGAGGGACAACCGGCGCGGTCGGCGTGTCGGCGCACGCGCCCAACCCAAGGAGGCAGACGACGAACGCGGAACGTTGGACAAAGGACTTCAGCATTGGGAAAGCTCCCTGTACGGGTAGGCCGGGCGGAGAGACTTCACTAAAAGACACCTTTCGAGCGCCCGCCTGGGTACTCAACGATCGAGCGGGCGTGATCCGGACGTCTCCTGGAACCGCGCTGGAGTTCGGTGCAGCCGCTTCCGCGCCTCGCTCTGCATCGCCTGAGCGGCACCTGGGCGCCACGACGTGGAGCAGGATCAGACGAGGCGCACCCTGACTGGCGGTTTGCCCTCACCGACATAGTTTGTCGGGATCAGCAACGGGGACCAGACAACAGCGAACTGACTACATCGTGAAGCGGATCTGCGTTTTTTGCGGCTCAAGCCCCGGCGCCCGGCCCGAGTACGCCGACGCGGCCCGGGACATGGGGCGCGCGCTGGTGGAGGCCGGGATGGGGCTCGTGTACGGCGGCGGGCGCGTGGGGCTCATGGGCACCGTGGCCGACGCCGTGATGCAGGCCGGCGGCGAGGTCATCGGCGTGATCCCCGAGGCGCTCATGCGGCGCGAGGTGGGGCACCACGGAATCACGGACCTGCGCGTCGTGGGCTCCATGCACGAGCGCAAGGCGCTCATGGCGGACCTGTCCGACGGCTTCGTGGCCATGCCCGGCGGCTACGGCACCTTCGAGGAGTTCTGCGAGGTCATCACCTGGTCGCAGCTGGGAATCCACCCCAAGCCGTGCGGCCTGCTGAACGTGGCGGACTACTACGGGCCCCTGCTGGCCCTCTTCGACCACGCGGTGGCGGAGGGCTTCGTACGCACGCAGCACCGGGAGCTGGTGCTGGAGGACACGTCACCCGCGGCGCTGCTGGAGAAGATGCGCCACTTCGTCCCGTCCAGGACGGAAAAGGCCATCATCCTGCCCGGCGAACGCTGATCGCGGGCTTGGCCGCAGCCGTTCACGGGCTTACACTGGGAAGGATGAAGTTCCACGCCACCCGTGCCCACGCCCCATGCGCCTGATCCCGAATGTCGCCGCCGCCGTGCTGGCACTCCTTCCCGCGGCGGGCGCGGCCCAGCCGCACGCCGCGCCCGTGCTAGCCGTGGCGGGGTGGACGCCCCTGCTGATGGTGGCCGCGGGGATCCTGCTGCTGGCCGTGGAGGTGTTCGTGATCCCCGGCTTTGGGTGGAGCGGCGTGCTGGGGCTGCTGGCGCTCATCGGCGGCTTCATCCTGGCCGTGTCGCCGGGGCCGGCGGACGCGGCGCTCACCTTCGGCATCGTGATCTCCAGCCTGACGCTCATGGGCATCGCGCTGTGGCACGTGGCCACGCGGATGCGCGCGGGGCACCCGCTGCTGGGCGGCATGCTGCGCCGCGACGACGGGTACATCGCGGCGCTGCCGCGCCCGGAGCTGGAGGGGCTGGACGGCATCGCCCTGACGGACCTGCGCCCCGCGGGCACGGCGCAGGTGGGCGACGAGCGGCTGGACGTGGTGAGCGAGTCCGGGTGGGTGCCCGCCGGCTCGCCCGTGCGGGTGCTGCGCGCGGAGGGCTACCGCCACGTGGTCCGCGCCATCGCCCTTCCCCGCGCCGCGGACGACGCGGGCGGCGATCCGGCGGACGCGGGCTGATCCCGTCTTTGCCGGCGCCGAAGACCGGATCGGCGATCCCCGTCCGCCCATCCCGCGAGGAGCAGGAGCTACTCGCAACTTCTTTCGTTCCACGCACGTACCACGCATTGCCGCCGGCGGGACGACCGCCGCGGCGTACCGGCTTCGCCCGCGACGGGCGCGGCATCTCCAACGACGACAGGACGGACTCATGGATCCCGGAATGACCATCATCCTCGCCATCGTGGGCGTCTTCATCGCCATGATGATCTTTCTCCGGTTCATCCCGCTGGGGCTGTGGATCCAGTCGATGTCGTCGGGCGTGTACGTGGGGCTGGCGCAGCTGTTCGCCATGCGGCTGCGGCGCGTGAACCCGGCGCGCATCGTCCATCCGCTCATCACCGCCCACAAGGCCGACCTGCCGCTGGACGCGGGGCAGCTGGAGGGGCACTTCCTGGCGGGCGGCAACGTGGAGCGGGTGGTGCAGGCGCTCATCGCCGCGCAAAAGGCGGGGATCACGCTCAACTTCCAGCAGGCCACGGCCATCGACCTGGCGGGCCGCGACGTGCTGGAGGCCGTGCAGACCTCCGTGAACCCCAAGGTCATCAGCACGCCCCGCGTGGCGGCCATGGCCAAGGACGGCATTCAGCTCATCGCCATCGCCCGCGTGACCGTGCGGGCCAACATCAACCGGCTGGTGGGCGGCGCGGGCGAGGAGACCATCCTGGCGCGCGTGGGCGAGGGCATCGTGAGCACCATCGGCTCGGCCGTGAGCCACAAGGCCGTGCTGGAGAACCCCGACAACATCTCCAAGACGGTGCTGAGCAAGGGGCTGGACGCGGGGACGGCGTTCGAGATCCTGTCCATCGACATCGCCGACGTGGACGTGGGCAAGAACATCGGCGCCGAGCTGCAGACGGACCAGGCCGAGGCCGACAAGCGCATCGCCCAGGCCCGTGCCGAGGAGCGGCGCGCCATGGCCGTGGCGCTGGAGCAGGAGAACCGCGCCCGGGTGGAGGAGGCCCGCGCCAAGGTGGTGGAGGCCGAGGCGCAGGTGCCCCTGGCCATCGCCGAGGCGTTCCGGCAGGGCAACCTGGGGGTGATGGACTACGCGCGGTACCAGAACATGCAGAGCGACACGGGGATGCGCCGCGCGCTGGCGGCCCCCTCGGCGCCCGGCGGCAACAACAGCAACAGCGGCAGCAGCGGCTCCACGGGGATCTGACCCATGGGATTCCTCATCTTCCTGGTCGTGATGTTCATCCTCGTCTCGGTCATCCGCGACGCGGCGGCCAAGGCGCGGCAGAACGTCGTGCTGCCGCCGGACTTCTTCGGCACGGGGGCGCTGCCGCCGGAGCACGTGCGGCACGTGGGCGGCGGCACGGCCATCGTCTCCGCGCCCGGGATGGTCTCCGCGCCGGGGATGGTCTCGGCCACGGCGTTCGGCGAGGAAAGCTCGTCGGAGCTGCCGGCGGACGAGACGGCGTTCGACCACGACCTGGACCTGGCCGCGGCGGAGGTCGTGTCCATGGAGCTGGTGCCGGTGATGTCCACGGACGCGCGCCCCGTCCCCGTGCGTGACGTGTCGCTGGAGCACGAGGTGGACTGGACCGCCGAGCACGACCGCTTTCACAAGCGCTACGTGGATGCGCCCCGTGTGACGCAGGACGTCGCGCACGGCCTGCTGGACGAGCTTCGCGACCCCGCCGGGGCCCGCCGCGCCGTGATCATGGCCGAGATCCTGGGCCCGCCCGTCTCCATGCGCCGCTAGCCGGCCCGCGACGACGTACGACGGCGGATGACGGCGATCGGGGGGGGCTGCCCATGCGGCGGCCTCCCCGATCTGCGTTCACGGGACATCCTCGTGCACACGCGGAGATCTACTGCCGTCTCACGCAGAGGCGCGGAGGACGCGGAGAACTGCGAACGACAACGGACAGGATCACACAGAGGAACAGAGGAACAGGGGGAACGGAGGACGGGCGGGAGTTCCCCTGCTGTCTCTGTTCCCTCGGGTGCGATTTACGAGCGCTCTGCAGGTGACAGGTACGAACGAATCGGACGCGCCTGTCACCAAACGAGCGGTGCGTAGGGAAAGCTATTGGGCGGGGCGCGACAGGGCGTCCAGCACGGCCTCGGGATGCACGGCCGCGACGCGCAGCAGGGCCCGCGCGGGGCCCTCCGGCTTGCGGCGCCCCTGCTCCCAGTTGCGCAGCGTGCCCACGCTGATCCCCAGCATGGCGGCAAAGCGCTGCGAGAGCCGCATGCGCCCCCGCAGCTGCTTTACGTCCTCGTCGCTGAAGTGCGTGGTGCGCGCCGCCGGCATCTCGCCGCGCAGGATGGCGCCACCCTGGCGAACGCTCTCCAGCAGCTCATCGAACATGTCGTCACGCATGGCCGTCATCGTCTCCGTGCACCAGGTACCCTCCAAAGCATACAAACCGATCATGCACCAATGGCGTACGTACGTCAACGATGCACACGTCCTTGGACCTCGTCGTTGGCGGTTCAGCCGGGAGTCCGTGGAAACATAGGACGTGCAGGGATTTAGGGTGCGGGAGACGAGGCGCGTTGACGGCAGGGTACTTGCTGAGTAGCTTGTCCGCTTCGCAAAGAGGAAGGGGAGTAGTCCACCGGCGAGACAGCCGGCGGCCGGATCGTCAAGACTGCGGGCACGCCCGCACGGTCCGGTTGGGACGAGAGCGGCGCCTTGGCGCTTCTACCAGTCAGGGCGAGACCTTCGTCGCAGGGGACGGCCATCACGGCCGCCCCCCGACGGAGGACTCGCCCATTTTCGTGCGCACCTGCCGCGTCCTGCGCGGCGCGTTTCAAGGGAATGAAGTCTTGAACGGTACCGTTTGGCCCTATGTGGCCTTCACGCTGCTGGTCCTGGTGATCCTGGCCGTGGACCTGGGCGTGATCAATCGAAAGGCGCACGTGGTGCGCGTGCGCGAGGCCGGCCTGTTCGCCGCCTTTACCGCCACCCTGGCGCTGCTCTTCGCGGGCGCCATCTGGATGCGATACCTGCCCGTGGAGAACGTGGGCGGGCAGCAGCACGCGCTGGAGTTCCTGACCGGCTACGTCATCGAGCTGGCGCTGTCGGTGGACAACATCTTCGTGTTCGTGCTGATCTTCGCGTACTTCAAGGTACCGCCGCAGTTCCAGCACCGGGTGCTGTTCTGGGGCGTGCTGGGCGCGCTGATCATGCGCGGCATCATGATCGCGGCCGGGGCCATCCTCATCGACCGGTTCCACTGGATCATCTACGTGTTCGGCGCCTTCCTGGTGTACACGGGCATCAAGATGGCCACCCAGGACGAGATGGACATCGAGCCGGAGAGCAACCCCGCGCTCAAGATCATCCGCCGCTTCTTTCCCATCACCAGCGGCTACCGCGAAAAGCACTTCTTCGTCACCGAGAACATCGGCGGCAAGATGCGCAAGGCGGCCACGCCGCTGTTCGTGGTGCTGGTGATGGTGGAGACCACGGACCTGATCTTTGCCGTGGACAGCATCCCCGCCATCTTCGCCGTGACGCGCGACCCGTTCCTGGTGTACACCAGCAACGTGTTCGCCATCCTGTGCCTGCGGTCGCTGTACTTTCTGCTGGCGGGCGTCATCGACAAGTTCCACTACCTCAAGCTGGGACTTTCCATCGTGCTGGGCTTCATCGGCGTGAAGATGCTGGTCTCGGGCTTCTACCACGTGCCCGTGGGCTGGTCGCTGGGCGTGGTGGCGGGCGTGCTGGGAGGTTCGGTGGTGGCGTCGCTGATGTTCCCCAAGGAGGTGGAGGAGCACAAGGACGTGAGCCACGATCCGCTCGATCCGGCTGACGATCCCACGCGGCCCATCCTCCCCGACGAGCAGCGCAGCCGCGAGAACGTGTGACGGCGCAGGGGATCGCCAGGGCAGATCCGGATGGGCGATGACGAGGGGCGGGACACGGCTGCGTGTCCCGCCCCTTCACGTTTCCGGGGGAGGAAAGGACCGGGGGCCCTCACCCCCGGCCCCCTCTCCCGCACGGCAGCCACACGCCGCGTTCGGGTCGCGTGCGGGAGAGGGAGGAGAAATCCGCCTCCGTACAGAGTCCGGGTCGAGGCCCCCTTCGCCGCGCAAGCATCCGGCGTGGGAAGCAGCCTCCCGTCGCCCAATCATGGCGCTCTGCCGATCCACCATCCGCCGTCCCACGATCGCCGTCACGCCCCGAAACACGCCGGCCCTCCCCCGGGATGCCGGGAGAGGGCCGATCGCGTCGTGCGGGGCGGATGGCGGTCGTCAGTCCACCGTCGCGAGCGCGGGGAGGGCTTCGGTGGGCGCGGCGCAGCCGTCGTCGCGGAAGGAGCACAGCACCTCCATCAGCCGCTCCACGTCCGCCGGCACGGATGCGATGCCCACCGACACGCGGATGGCGCCCACGGCCTGGTCGCTCATGCAGTCGCTGAACAGCTGGATGTTGAACGTCTCGGGCGTGAGCGTCTTGATGCAGCGGAACGCGTCCTCGTCCGCGTACTCGAACGCGAACTCCGCCGCGCCGGGGTTGCAGAAGAAGCCCGTCCGCAGCGAGATCCCCGCGTCGTTGGCCCGCTGCTCCACCATCCGGAAGTCCACCAGCTCGCCGTCCGGGTCCAGCAGGTTGAACGCGATGGTACCACCGCGCATCTCCATCCCCTCGGGGCCGTAGATGCGCACCATGGGCGCTCCGTTGGCGTGGCGCAGCGCCAGCAGCTCGCCCAGCAGCCCCTCCGTGAGCCGCATCACGTGCCCGTTGATGCGCCCGATGCCGATGTCGTCCATGAAGTCCAGCCCCGCCGGCACGGCCGCGATCCCCAGGTAGTTCAGCGTGCCGTCCTCGAACGCGCGCCCCGTCACGTGCTGCATGTGCACCTGGTTCTGCGCGCTCACGAAGCGCACGGTGCCCCCCGCGAACCACGGCCGGTGCAGCTCGCCCAGGGCGTTGCGGCGCGCCAGCAGCACGCCCACGCCCGTGGGGAACCCGAACATCTTGTAGAACGACACGCACACGAAGTCCGGCGCGTGCTCGCGCAGGTCCAGCCGGTTGGTGGGCACGAACGCCGCGGCGTCCAGCAGCACGTGCCAGCCGTGCTCGTGCGCCGTCTCGATGAGCTCCAGCGGGTGCTTTACCCCCGAGAAGTTGGACTGCGCGGGGAACGAGAACAGGTTGTGCTTGCCGGGATCCGCGTCCGCCAGGTGCTCCTCTACCCCCCGCAGGCGCAGCTCCTGGCCCAGCGGCACGTAGCGCACGTCCGCGCCGTGGGCCGTGGCGAACTCGCGCAGGCCGTTGACGGAGTTGTGGTTGTCGGCCGTGAGCAGGAACTGGCCGCCCGGCTCCCAGGGGAACGCCTCGCCCACCAGCTTGAGCGCGCCGCTGGCGTTGAGGGTAAAGACGACCTCGTACAGCTCGGGGTCGGCGTTGAAGTACTCCAGCACACGCACACGGGCCGCCTCGCAGAGCTGCGTGGCGGCCAGGGACGTGGGGTTGCGCGAGTGCGGGTTGCCAAAGACGCCGCGACACAGGAACTCCGTGTGCGCGCGCACCTGGCTTTCGGCGTACAGGCCGGCACCCGTGTAGTCCAGGTACACCTGCCCCGTCGCGTCCAGCCGGCTGAACTCGCGCTGCCGCAGCTCGTTGAACTGTGCTTCTTCCATCGGCGTGCCTCCAACGGGGTCGATACCGGCGTAGACCGAAAAGGTATGTACGCGCGCCGCCGGAGGGAAGGGCTTCGGGCGCAACGGCTTGGGATGGCGTGGCTTGCGCGGTGCGGGGAAGGACGTCCACGGCGGGGATTCGGGTACGGAAGCGGACATTCTGCACCGGCGGGGCGCCCCTCCCCCCGGCCCCCTCCCCGCTCGTTTCTCGCGGAGAGGGGGAGAACTGCGTTTCTGCCCGGAAGGCCGCTGCCCGGCAGGATCTGGGGTGTATCCCCCCTCCCGCGCAGTTTGCGGGAGGGGGTGGACGAGCCTGGGCGAGGCCGCGGGGGAGGGTCCCTCCCCGAACGCCCGAGGCCCCTTCCCCGGCACTGCGGGAAGGGGCCTCGGATGCGTGCCGCGGCTCGGTCAGCCGCGACCGGCCACCGCTACCGGGAGCGCGACGAGCCCGACTTGCTGCCCGACGACTTGCTGCCCGACGACTTGGAGCCGCCCGACTTGCTGCCGCTCGACTTGCTGGACGAGCTGCCCCCGCCGGACTTGCTTCCCGACGAGCGCTCCGACGTCGTGCGGCTGCTGGAGCCACCCGACTTGCTCGCCGACTTGTTTCCCGACGAGGAAGACTTGCTGCCCGACGAGGACGACTTGCTCCCGCCGGACTTGCTGGCGGAGCCGCCCGACGACTTGCTGCCGGACGACTTCGATCCGCCGCCGCGCGAGCCGCCTTCCAGCGTAAGCACGACGTCGGCGTTGCCGGCGGCCAGGTCCATCCCCGCGGCCAGGCCCCGGAGCGCCCGGACGGAGTTGCGCTCGATGAAGGAAGCCATGGCCTCCTCCTCGCGCAGGCTCTCGCCCAGCAGCCCCATGACCTCACGCTCGCCCAGCGCGGTGGCCACGGCGATGGCCGAGCGGTAGCCGGCGATCTCGTAGTGCTCCACGCGCAGGCTGTTGCCCAGGTCGAACGCCTCGAGCATGGCCTTGGACGGCTTCTCTTCCTTCTTGAAGGAGTCGTGCTCCTCCTTGAGGCCGATGGCCGCGTCGCACTTTTCCGCCTTGGCCTTTTCGCCGATGGCCTCGAAGGCGCGCCGGAGCCGCTCGATCTGCTCCTCGGTCTCGCCGATGTGCTCCTGCACCCGGGCAAGCATCTCCGGGTTCTTTACCTCCCGGGTGAGCGTGCCGAGCATCTTGAGGATGAGCTGCTCGGCGTACAGCAGGTCTCCCAGCTCGTGTATGAGCAGTTCCTTCATGTCGCTGGCTGCCATCGCGCGCCTCCGAACCGGTTACGAGTGGACGTCTAGAGAGTCGTCCGGCGGCGGCCGACGACCATGCGGTAGATGGCGAGCAGGATCAGCGCGCCGATGATGGAGCCGATGAGCCCCGCCCAGTTGTCGCCGTCGCCGCCCAGTACGCTGTTCCACAGGAACCCGCCCAGCACCGAGCCGGCGATGCCCAGCAGGATCGTGACGATGATGCCGCCCGGATCGCGGCCCGGCATGATGAGCTTTGCGATGGCGCCGGCGATCAGGCCCAGGATGATCATCCCGAGGATCTCCATGTGTCCCTCTCTCGTGCTGGTGAATCGGATCGGTCCCCCCAGTGGAACCGCCGTCGGGGCGCGGACCAACGCAGACTCCGTGCCGATTCTGCGCACTTCCTGCAACTCCCCGCGAGGCAGGGCCTTGCGTGTAGCATGATTCAACGTCCAACGGCCGCCCCCCGCGGGGCGGCCGTTCGCGTCAACTGCTTGCCTGCGCGTGGCTTACAGGCGGTACCCCCAGGCCAGCCGCACGTCCGTGCCCGGCAGCGCCTGCCACACCGTAAACCCGTCGGCCGGCGCGGCGTCCGCGTAGTAGACCCAGCCCGCGACTACGTCCGAGTGGAAGATGGGCAGCCCCGTGAACACGTTGAACTCCATCGTCCCGCGGTCGTTCACCACCCGCTCCGTCACCCGCGGCTCCACGTCCCAGATGCACGAGCCCCAGTCCGTGCAGGTGCCGCTGCGCTCGGACGTGCGCAGCACCACGCGCTGGGCGTACGCGCCGCTGCGGCTGTGCATCGACAGCCTGCCTTCCGTGGCCTCCGTGCGCACGCGGCGCCGGCGGCCCTCTCCGTCGTCGTAGATCGTGTCCCGCAGCAGGACCGGGAGCGCTTCGCCGCGGGCCGTGGCCAGCGTCATCGTCTTCACCAGGGGGACGATGACCTCGGCACGGGCCGTATTCCCCTCGCTCGTGGCGGTGATCCACGCGCGTCCGCCGGCGGTGCCGGAGATCCGGCCCTCCGCATCCACCGTGGCCACGCCGGGGTCGCTGCTGGTCCACGTGATCGTCCGGTCGTAGAGCACGCGGCCGTCCGCCGCGTAGAGGGTGGCGCCCAGCGACCGCGCGGTGGCCCACGGTACCTCCACCGAGGGCGCGGCAAAGGCGATGGAGTCCACCGCGAGGGGAAGGACGTCCACGCGCGCCTGGGCCGTCTTTCCGTCGATGGTGGCCGTGATCCAGGCGCGGCCGGGCTGCACGCCCGTGACGTTGCCGGATGCATCCACCACGGCGATGGCGACGTCGCTGCTCGTCCAGGCCACCGTGCGGCCCTCGAGCAAGGCTCCGCCAGCCGCGCGGGCCGTGGCCTCCACGCGGTGGTGGCCGCCGACGGCCAGCACGGTCAGGGTGTCGGGCGCCACCTGCACGCTGGCGACGGAGGCGGGCGTCGTGGGCTGCGGCTTCGGCGTGCCGCCGCCGTTGCCGCCGGTCGCGCCCGTGGGGGTGTCGCCGCACGCGGCGGCAAGGGAAAGGCCCATGAGCAGGGCCGTCGTGGCGATGCGAGTGCGGATGGGGGTGCGGGAGGCGAACATTGGACGGTCTCCAGGCGTTCGTATCGTGGTCTTGCCGTCGAACTGCATCGGGTGGATGGGAAGCGGGCCGCTGAGGCTCCGCGTTCCTCACGACGGCCATTCAGCAAAAACGAATCCCATTCGGTATTTTGATGCAAACGGTTTGTGGAGCAATGACTTAGGATTTTTGCGCACACACGTGCTCCCACGCCGATGTCCACCACGGTGGACAGGATGCGGGAGACGTTTCTCCAGGGATGGGGACAGGAGGAGATTGGGGGCGCCGTGAAATGGGTAGGATGACCTACGCGCGGGTGGGCGCAGATCCGTCCGCCGGCGAATGAATTCGCGGCACCGAAAAGTGATGTCGGCCTTCGCCGACGGGTCCGGCGCGGGCGAGTGCCGTGCGCGGTGGCGGAGTAACGGCGGGGCGGGCGGGGAGTGTGGACTGACGGGGCGGGGCACCGGCGGGCGCGGAGAAGATTCCTCGGTCGCGCCCGGAGGGTGTGCACAGGCGGGGTTCCGGAGGGCGCTCCCTCGGAATGACAGGCCTTGCTTGGGCAGGCTTTCAAGCAGTTGAAGCCCCACGCAGTTTGTGGGGCTTTCCGCGGTTGTTGCGGCGGCTTCAGCCGCTCAGGCCGGATGCGTGTCCGCCCGGCGCTACTCGTCCGGGCGGATGCCGCCGCGCATCTTCTTGGTCTGGGAGCGCTGCTTCTTCTCCTGCAGGCGCGCTTCCTTGGAGGCGCGGGAGGGCTTCGTCTTGCGGCGCACTTTGGGGATGACCAGCGCCTGCGCCACCAGCTCGGCGAAGCGACCAGTTACGGCTTCCTTGTTCTGGTGCTGGCTGCGCGACTCGCTGCCGGAAAGCAGCATCACGCCCTCGCTGTTGATGCGGTTCGCCAGCTTGGCCTTGATGAGCGCGCGCTGCTCGTCCGTCACGCTGGGCGACGTGTCCACGTTCCACGCCAGCTCCACGCGGCTGGACGACGTGTTCACGTGCTGCCCGCCCGGCCCGCCGGAGCGCGTGGCGCGATAGGTGAGCTCCGCGCGCGGAATCCACAGCGAGTCGTTGATCTGCAGGACCGTCGTTTCGTCAGCCATCCGTCCGTCGCGTCGAGTAGGGGTGGGGCCGGCCGTTGCCGAACATCCGGCGCGGGGGCAATGTACCCTGCGCGAGGCGTGCCCGCCCGGTGCGGCACGCCTCTGGCAATCCGCCCCGCGGTCAATTCTCACGCGCAAGGAGAGTGCAGGAATGCCGCAGTCCTCGTCCGAACCACGCCGCTACCCCGTTCGCGCCGCCAACCCGCGGCATTATCACCTGATCGGCATCGGCGGAACGGCCATGGCGTCGCTGGCGGGGCTGCTGCGCGCCGCCGGCCACCGCGTCACGGGATCGGACGAGGCCGTGTATCCGCCCATGTCCAACCAGCTGCGCGACCTGGGCATCGACTACGCGGAGGGGTACGCGCCCGCCAACCTGGACGTGAACCCCGACATCGTGGTCGTGGGCAACGCCATCTCGCGCGGCAACCCGGAGCTGGAGGCCGTGCTGGAGCGGCGGATGCACTACACGGCCGCCGCCGTCGTCATCAAGGACGAGCTGCTGCGCGGGCGCCACGTCCTGGCCGTGGCCGGCACGCACGGCAAGACGACCACCACGTCGCTGCTGGCGTGGATCCTGGAAAGCGCGGGGCTCAACCCGTCGTTCCTCATCGGCGGCATCGCCGAGAACTTCGGCAGCAGCTTTCGGCTCACGGACAGCGAGTACTTCTGCATCGAGGCCGACGAGTACGACACGGCGTACTTCGACAAGGGGCCCAAGATGTGGCACTACCTGCCCGTCACGGCCATCGTCAACAACATCGAGTTCGACCACGCCGACATCTACCGCGACGAAGAGGCGTACCGCTTCGCGTTTGCGCGGTTCATCAACCTGGTGCCGCAGAACGGGACGCTGATCGCGGGGTGGGATTCGCCCATCGCCCGCGAGCTGGCGCCCAAGTCGTTCGCCCCCGTGGAGTCGTTCGCGTACGGGGACGACAGCGTGGCGGAGGGCGAGCATCCGCGCTGGGCCGCGCGCGACGTGAGCTTCGGCGAGCAGGGGACGCGCTTCACCGTGCTGCACGACGGGGAGGTGTGGGGCGACATCCAGACGCCGCTGACGGGCGCGTTCAACGTGCGCAACTGCCTGGCGGTGATCGCGGCGGCCGAGGCCATTGGCGCGGACCGCGACGGGGTGCGCGAGGGGCTGCGGACGTTCGCCAGCGTAAAGCGGCGGATGGAGGTGCGCGGCGAGGTGCGCGGGGTGACGGTGATCGACGACTTCGCGCACCACCCCACGGCCGTGCGCGAGACCATCGACGCGGTGCGGCAGCGGTACCCGGGGCGGCCCATCGTGGCCATCTTCGAGCCGCGCAGCTACACGGCGCAACGGCGCGAATTCCAGGCGGACTACCAGCGCGCGTTCGCCTCGGCGGATCGCGTGGTGCTGGCGGGGCTCTTCCACCCCGAGCGCTACACGGAGCAGACGGCCATGAACCCGCACGAGCTGGTGGATGGATGGCGCGGCGAGGGCAAGCCCGCCGACTTCATCCCCAGCCCCGACGACATCGTGGCGCGCCTGACGCCGGAGCTCAACGGCCGCGAGGTGGTGCTGGTGATGAGCAACGGCGGATTCGGCGGCATCCACGAGAAGCTGCTGGATGCGCTGGGGCAGGGGGCCGGCGCGTGAGCCTGGATCCGTCCTGAGCGGCTGAAGCCGCCGCAACGACTGCGGAAAGCCTCGCAAACTGCGCGAGGCTTCAACTGCAAAGATCCGCAGCGTGGTGCACAAACCAGGTACCGTTGGAATCGCCCGGCATCCGTCCTGAGCGGCTGAAGCCGCCGCTGGGAAAGCGGCAAGCCCCGTCTCGGCGACGCTCACGCGTCGCCGAACGGGGCTTCAACCGATTCAACGGCCCCTCCGGGTACGGGGCCGGATCGCGACGGACCAGTCCGCGCAGGCGGACTTCGCGATTTTCCAGCGGCGAATTCATTCGCTCCGGCTGGGGGCCGGCCCACCCCGGACGTGGCGGCGGCTCCGGTCATTCTTCCATCGCAGAAGCCTCGTCCTTCCGCGGAATCCTTCGCGTCGTCCCATTGCATTCTAGCGAGCATCAGGGTAGCCAGCAGCGTCAGGTGTCGTATCGAAGCATGGAGATCCTCCCGATCTTGACGGCCGACGCGCACCGTCCTGTGGCGAGGCGGTTCTACCAATCTTCGGTTGTGTTGATCGTATTCTGATATTGCGTCGCTCGGCAAACCTCTCCCACGCCCTCGTTGCCCGTTCCCCTTTCGCTATCTTCCTCTCCCCATGCCGCGCAGACCGTCGATCATCATCCCCCTCCTCATCATCATCCTCACCGTCGCGTTCCTGCTTCCCGGGGCCGCGTCCGCGCAGGTCGTGCGGGTGACGGTGGCCGATGCCGCCACGGGGGCGCCCGTGGAAGACGCCATGCTGCGGCTGGAGGGCCCGGACCTGGCGCTGGTGCGCGCGGCGTTCTCGGACGCGGATGGCCGGGGCGGCCTGCGCGTGCCCGTGGGCGAGTACGTGCTGCGCGTGCAGCGCTCGGGCTACGTGACGGCGGAGCAGCGGCTGCGGGTGGTGGCGGGGGAGAACCCCGTGCGCGTGCAGTTGCGGGCGCGTCCCCTGGTGCTGGACACGCTGCAGGTGGTGACGCGCGGCGAGAACGAGCGCGGGCGCGATGCGTTTCGCCGGCGCAGCCTGACGGAGGATGGCGTTTTCCTGGACCCCGAGTATTTTGCCCAGCGCTACCGCGGCGCGCTGTACCTGGGCGACCTGATGCGGGGCGTGCCGGGGATCGCGCTGCCCATGCAGCCGCGCACGGGCCGCCCCATGATTCGCAACGCGCGCCAGTGGGGCTGCTTCAACACGCTGCTCAACGGCGAGCCGTACCGCGGACCGGGGCCCATCGACAACTGGATCAAGCCGCGGGACCTGGTGGGGGTGGAGATCTACCACTGGTCGTCCAAGGTGCCCTATGAGTACCGGCGCCACGCGTGGCAGGACGTCGTGGGATCCGCGCTCCCCTGCGGCCTGATCGTCTACTGGACCCGCAGCCGCTGGTAGCGGGCGCCCGCCCGCGATCCGCCCTTTTGCTCCCCGCGGATCCATCGGCCCGCTGATTGCGCGTGTGCCTCCGGGGACCCTCCCCCCCGGCGGCGCAGGCACATCCAACCCGTCTTCCGATCCATGCGGCACCGCGTCATCCGCTCCGCGCTCCTCGCCCTGTTCGCCACCGTGCTGCTGGCCGCGGGGCTGCCGGCGCAGGCGCTGCGCATCACCGTGCTGGACGATGCGACGGGCGCGCCCGTGGCGGGTGCCCTGGTGCGGGTGGAGGACGGGGCCGGCACCCTGGCGCGGGCCGGCTTCGCGGACGCGCGCGGCACCATCCAGCTGCGCGTGCGCGACGCGGGCCGCTACGTGGTGCGCGCCGAGCGGTCGGGATACCGGCCCGCCGAGACCCTGGTGCTCTTTGCGCCCGGCGCCCCGGAGACGGCCGAGCTGCGGATGCAGGCGAGCCCCGTGGGGCTGGACACCGTGCGCGTGGCGCTCACCGTGGGTCCCGAGGTGGGCAGCGCGACGTTCGAGCGGCGGCGCGCGGAGGGGCTGGGCATCTACCTGGACTCGGCGTACGTGGCCCAGGTGCGGGCCATCTGGCCGGGGGAGCTGCTGGAGTCCGTGCCCGGCATCGAGGTGCGGATGGCGCACGGCCGCACGGGCTACCGCCAGCCCACCACGCGGATGGGCAGCCGCTGCCTGAACGTGCTGGTGAACGGGCTGCCGTACTACGGCGGCTGGCCCCGCGCGCTGCTGCTGGAGGAGACGCTGCGGCGGTCGGACGTGGTGGCCGTGGAGGTGTACCGCACCTTTCAGGAGGTGCCGCGCGAGCTGCAGCGCCTGGCGCGCACGCCGCGCCCCTGCGGCCTGGTGATCTACTGGACGGAGGACGGCTGGCAGTCCGAGTCCCGCGGCGCCGGCCGCGCCCGCCCCTGATCGTTAGTCCCGCCCGCGATGTCATTCTGAGGTCGGCGCCGGCCGGATCCGTCCCGTGACGTGAAGGCGCCGGCCGAAGAATCTGGTTGCCCCGGTGCACAGACCCGCCCGTGCACGACCCTTCCACGGCGCGCGGGCGGGTCCGTGCACGGGAGCGACCCGATTCTTCGGTCGCGCCGCAAAGCCGGTGCACCGTTCAGATCCCGAGCGGGCGCTCCCTCAGAATGACACCACGGGCGAGAAACCACGAACCGACTCGCCGCTCCACTCCCGCACTCCCGCACTCCCGCACTTTCGCACTTTCGCACTTTCGTCCTCCGGCCCGCCGATTGCATCCCCCGGCGCCCCGATCCGGGGGGAGCCTAAGTCCGTGGGAGGAGCGAATATGGAGATGCGTCTGAAACCGATTCGGGAGCAGGTGGTCGTCGTGACCGGTGCCTCCAGCGGCATTGGGCTGGCGACGGCGCGCGAGGCGGCGCGGCGGGGCGCGCGGGTGGTGCTGGCCGCGCGCGACGAGACGGCGCTGGGGCGCATCGTGGCCGAGATCCGCGCGGAGGGGGGCGAGGCGGTGTACTGCGTGGCGGACGTGGGAAGCCACGAAGACATGCACGCCGTGGCCGACGTGGCCCTGCGCGCGTTCGGCGGCTTCGACACGTGGGTGAACAACGCGGGCGTCTCCATCTACGGCCGCATCGAAGAGGTGCCGCTGGAAGACGCGCGCCGGCTGTTCGACACCAACTACTGGGGGACGGTGAACGGCGCCCACGCGGCCCTTCCGCACCTGCGGCAGCACGGCGGCGCCCTCATCAACATCGGCAGCATCGTGAGCGAGCGGGCCGTGCCGCTGCAGGGGCACTACAGCGCCAGCAAGCACGCCGTGAAGGGATTCACGGACGCGCTGCGGATGGAGCTGGAGCACGACGGCGCGCCCGTCTCGGTGTCGCTCGTGAAGCCGGCCTCCATCGACACGCCGTTCACGGAGCACGCGCGCAACCTCATGCCGCACGAGCCGGACCTTCCGCCGCCCGTGTACCGGCCCGAGACGGTGGCGGATGCCATCCTGTACTGCGCCAGCCATCCCAAGCGGAACGTCACCGTGGGCGGCGGCGGGGGGATGAACGCCGTGCTGGGGATGGTGGCCCCCCGGTTCACGGACCGGATGATGGAAAGCAGCATGTTCCAGGCGCAGCAGCGGGACGAGCCGCGGCGCCCCAACCGGCGCGACAGCCTGTACCAGCCGCCGCTGGAGAACGGCCGCGTGCGGGGGAGCTACGACGGCCACGTGGCGCGGACGAGCGCGTACACCAAGGCCGCGCTGAACCCGGCGCGCACGGCCCTGGCGCTGGCGGCCGTGGGCGCGCTGAGCGCCGTGGTGGCCGCGGGGGTGCGGCGCCGGGCGGAGGTGGACGTGGCCTCGCGCGACGACACGCGGCTGATGGGCGACGAGGTGGGCGTGCGGGCGGCGGACCTGGAGATGCGCAGCGACGACTACGCCCTGCGCGGCGCGGACGTGGGCCGCAGCATCCGCATGGGCGACGACGCGTTCCGTCCCGAGGGCGAGCTGCGCCCCGGGGACTACGGCTTCCGCGGCGGCGACTACGGCTTCCGGGGCGGGGCGGACGAGGCGCACTGACCGCCTGATACCAGATCCGAGATAACAACATTGGGGAATACAGAGGAACAGAGTCAGACAGAGGAGCAGAAACAAGCATCGTTGTTCATCTTCCTCTGTCTAACCCTGTTCCTCTGTACGCCCATTCTTTTTCAGGATCTGGTATGATCTCTGCTTGAACGCACGAGGGGCGGCTCCCGGCTGGGGGCCGCCCCTTTTCTGCTTTTTGCCGGTCCCCGAATGCACCGGAACGCAGGCTCCCGGTCTACAGATCGTCGCCGAAGTTGATCTTGAGCGGACGGACCTGGCAGTGCTCGCCGCAGCCGAACTTGTAGCGGTTGCGCGCGAACCAGCGGTAGAACCGGCCGAACTGCGTGCCAAAGCCGGGGATCTTGAACGCCCAGCCAAAGACGCCGCCCGCGGGAAGGATCTTGAGCAGCTGCTCGATGGCCTCGCCCCCCTGCCACGTGCGCCCGCCGCGCTCCACCAGCTGCATGGCCTCGGCGTAGGCCTCGGACGGGATCCAGGGAAAGCGGTCCAGCACGCTCGTGTTCTGGAACGGGATCACCTCCAGCTCGTTCTTCACGTCCCACGCGTTCAGCAGCTTTACCAGGCGGCCGCACACCTTGCACGCGCCGTCATAGACCACGGTGTAGGGGCGCCCCATTCCCGCGGCCGCCGCCTCGGCGTCGCCGAACCGAAAGTGCACTACGGGAATGGTCACTTCTTGATCTCCACGCCAATCTTGGGCGGCTGCTCGAAGGTGCGCGTGACGGTGCACAGCCCCGCCGCGCGGGTGGCCGCGTTGCGGCGCTCCTCCGGCAGCGAGGGCCAGATCACGTCCACGTCCATGGTGCCCACGCGGTGCGGGTCCTCCACGAACGTCCAGCCCACCTCGATGACCAGGTCCTCCACGGGGAGCTTGGCGTGCGTCCCCCACGACGCCAGCACCGAGTAGGTGCACGTGGCCAGGCCGCTGGCCAGCATGTGGAACGGCGAGTAGGCCATCTCCGCCGAGTCCGCCTCTACCGAGAGCGGCCCCGCCTTGCCGTCCAGCCGGATGCGGTCGTCCGAAAGCAGCGTGATCTTCATGTCAGTCCGTACCCCGGTCCGCCCCGTCCGCTCCCCCGTCCTCCCCGTCCCGGTCCTCGTGATGGTCCGGCCGGCCCGCGTGCCCGGGCGTGTACGAGGGCGGGTCGCTGGCCGGGAACGACTCGTCCCCGGCCTCGTCCACCTCGTCCGGCCGCGGCTCGGGATCCTGTGCGTGGGACATGACGGTCTCCGGCGGATGGGAAAGGGGCCGGCCTCAGCCCCGGATGAGCGATTCCGCGCCGTCGATCCACGTCTCCGTGCCGGTGATGTGGTCGCTGGCGTCGGAGGCCAGGAAAAGCACCAAGCGTGCCACCTGCTCGGCGCTCCCGGGCTTGCGCTCCAGCGGCTTGTCGGTATCCGGAAACTCAACCGGCGTCTGCACTTTGTCGAGATTGCGGCGGTCCGTGTTGTCGTCGATGTTCGTCTCGATGGCGCCCGGGCAGATCACGTTCACGCGCACCTTCCACGGCGCCAGCTCCAGGGCCGCCATCTTGGTGAACGCCACCTGCCCCGCCTTGCTGGACGAATACGCGCTCGCCCCCGTGTTGCTGAACACGCGCGTGCCGTTGATGGACGAGTTCACGATCACGGACCCGCCCTCCTTCTTGAGGTGCGGCACGGCGTACTTCACCGTGAGGAAGGTGCCCTTGAGGTTGATGGACAGCGTCTTGTCCCACTCGTCGGGCTCCAATTCCTCCAGCGGCGCCCATACCCCGTTGATGCCCGCGTTGGCGAAGACGATGTCGAGCCGCCCCCACTTCTTGACGATCTCCTGGATGGCGGCCTGCATCTCCTCCGGCTGCGACACGTCGGCCAGGACGGGGATGGCTTCGCCGTGCTCCGCGGCGATCTGCTCCACCACGGGCTCCAGGTTCTCCATGTGGCGGCCCAGCACGGCCACCTTGGCGCCTTCGCGGGCGAACAGCAGCGCCGTCGCCCGGCCGATCCCCTCGCCCCCGCCCGTGATGAGGGCGACTTTGCCTGCGAGCTGCATGGTCTTTAACTGCGGGTTACAGGTGACAGGTTACAGGGGACAGCCAGCAACTGCGGGCTCGTCGAGACGCGACCATCCGGCTGACCCCGCAGCCCTGCGCCCAACTGTCATTCCGAGGGAGCGCCCTCCGGGACTCTCCCGCCGCACGAGAGCCCGGGCGCGACCGAGGAATCTACTCCGCCGCGCGCGTGGCCTGCCCAACGCGCCGGACCCCCGCCTGCACGTTCCATGCTGTGCCCTGCCTCACCACACGGGGAACCGCTCCACGTCAGCCTCCAGACGCTGACCGCCGCACAGTCAGCCTCCAGAGGTTGTCGCTCAGCCCAACGCGAACCGCTCCACGGCCTCGTAGCGCGCGGGCCCGCCGCCCAGGTGGCTGCGGAACAGCACCACGTCCGCCACGCGCATCCCCACGTCCAGCGGCGGCACGCGCTCGATGATCTGCGTCACGTCGCGGGGCGGCTGGATGCGGCTGAGGGTCAGGTGCGGCTTCCACGACTTCTTCTCCGGCGCGAAGCCGGCCGCGCGCGCGGCGTCTTCCGCGATGCGCGCGAGCTCCTGCAGCCGCTGCACGCCCTCCGTGACGGCGATCCACAGCACGCGCGCGCTCCGCGGCCGCGAGAACGCGCCCATCCCCCCAAACCGCACGTCCATTGCCGCGCCCAGGTCCCCCGCACGCAGGTGCTCGCGGACGGTGGCGAGCTGGTCCCCGCGCGTGGCGCCCAAAAAGCGCAGCGTCAGGTGCCAGTTGGCCACCGGCACCGCGCGCCCCGGCAGCCCCTCCGGCAGCGCGCGCCTGAGCCGCGCGTCCATCTCCGCCCGCGCCTCCTCGCCCAGCGCCACGCCGACGAACATCCGCCCGGCGGATTCCCTGTCGTTGCTTGCCGTCACCTGTACCCTGTCCCCCGTCTCCGCCGTTCAGCCGTTGCTTGCTGTCCCCTGTAACCTGTCCCCTGTAACCCGCAGTCCTCATCCCTCCGCCGCCGCCCGCAGCCCCGCCTCGTTCACGATCCGCATCCCGCCCTTCGCATCCACCGTGACCAGGCCGCGGTCGCGGAGGCCGCGCAGGTTGCGGCCCAGAACCTCGCGCACCGTCCCCAGCTCCTCCGCCACGGCGGCGTGCGATCCGCCGAGCGTGAACACGTCCGTCCCCGCGCGCTGGCACCGCTCCAGCAGGTATCCCGCCAAGCGCGCGGACACCGACCGCGCCGCCAGCCCGTCCAATCGCCTGATGACGTGGCGGACGCGCGCAGCGAGGCGGCCCAGCAGCGCCAGGGCCAGCTCGGGATCCTGGCGGATGGCGGCCAGCAGCCCGTCGCGCGTGACGGCCAGGCATACGGTACGGCGCTCGGCGATGGCGGTCGCGGGATACGACGTGCCCTCGAACAGCGCCACGTCGCCCAGCGTTCCACCGGCAGATTCCACGTGGATCACGTGCTGCCGCCCCTGCACCGTGCGCACCACCCGCACGACGCCCTCGATGATGACGAAGAACCCGCGCGGCTCGGCGCCCGCGTGCCACAGCGCCTCGTCCGCCGCGAAGGTGCGCAGGGTGGAGCGCGCGGCCAGCTCGCGGAGCGCGCCCGCGTTCAGCCGCTGAAAGAGGGGGATGCGCTGCAGGACGTCGATTTCGATCATGTGACTTTTGTCCCTGCGGGGGAGATGCGAATCGTGTAACCTGAGTCCGTGCGCGGCGCCGCGCATCCATCCACCGATGCCGATCCACCTTCCCGGAGATCCCGACGATGCGAATCCGTCCCATGCTGCTCGCCCTGGCCGCCGCCGCGCTGCCGTGCGCGCTGCCGGCCCAGCACGACCACGCCGCGCATCATCCCACCCACGCCGCCCATCCCGCCCCGGCCGATACGGGTTTCGCGGCGCTGCAGGCCCGCGGGCGGGCGGCCATGGGGGTGGACCAGTACACGTCCATCCACCGCTTCGACGCACTGCCGGACGGCGGCCGCATCGAGTTGCAGCGCGACACGGACGACGCGGCGGGGATCGCCACCATCCGCGCGCACCTGGCCGGCATTGCGCAGGCGTTCGCGCGCGGCGACTTCGCCACGCCGGCCGCCGTGCATGCGCGCGAGGTGCCCGGCGCCGCGACTCTCGCCGCCCGCCGGGCCGCCATCCGCTACGACTACCGCGACCTGCCGCGCGGCGGCGAGGTGCGCATCACCACCACGGACCCGGAAGCGCTCGCCGCCGTGCACGCGTTCATGGCCTTCCAGCGCGCCGATCATAGATCTGGAGGCGAACACAGATAACCTCAGATTATAGGTCGCGAATCTCCCCACGCGGGCAAAGTGGTGCTAAATCTCATCACGGCAAGGGTTTGCAGAAGTTGGCGAACTGCGAGCCGCCGCCGCCTTTCGACTCTCATCCGGATTCTCGCCCCGGGACAAAGGGTTGCTACTCTCCGCATCCGCCACTACAATTGCCGCCGTGGGGAGTAGCCTGCCGCTGACCATGACATCAGCGGAGACCGCGGAACGTCAATACGAGGCGCCTATGAGCGCCTTCGGCCGCGGAAGGGACCCGTTCAACGGGACTGGGGCGAGACCACTACGACACATTACCGTGCCGTAGGGTCGCGCCCTTTTGCGTGCCCTGTGGTCCCACAGGAGGATGTCCCTTGGAAGCCAACATCTGGCTATGGGTTGGGTTCAACGCCGCGGTTCTCGTCATGCTGGCGCTGGACCTGGGAGTGTTCCACCGCAAGGCGCACGCGGTGACCGTGCGCGAGGCCGCGGGGTGGACGGCCGTGTGGGTATCGCTCGCGCTGCTGTTCAACGCGGGCCTCTGGTACTTCGCAGGCAAGCAGCCGGCGCTGGAGTTCCTGACGGGGTACCTGGTGGAGAAGTCGCTGGCGGTGGACAACATCTTCGTCATCGCCCTGATCTTCTCGTACTTCGCGGTGCCCGCCATGTACCAGCACCGGGTGCTGTTCTGGGGCATCCTGGGCGCGCTGGTGATGCGGGGCGCCTTCATCGCGGCGGGTGCGTACGTGCTGCAGCAGTGGCACTGGGTGATCTACGTCTTCGGTGCCATCCTGCTCATCACGGGCATCAAGATGGCGCTGCGCAAGGACGAGTCGATCGACCCCGAGCACAACCCGGTGGTGCGCCTGGCGCGGCGGTGGCTGCCGCTGACCAACCGCTACGACGGCCAGAAGTTCTGGACGATGGAGAACGGCAAGCGCGTGGCCACGCCGCTGTTCCTGGTGCTGCTGCTGGTGGAGTTCACGGACCTGGTGTTCGCCATCGACAGCATCCCGGCCATCTTCGCCATCACCAACGACCCGTTCATCGTCTACACGAGCAACGTGATGGCGATCCTGGGCCTGCGGTCCATGTACTTCCTGCTGGCGGGCGTGGTGCACAAGTTCGTGTACCTGAAGTTCGGCCTGTCGCTGGTGCTGGTGTTCGTGGGTGCCAAGATGATGCTGATCGACGTCTTCAAGGTGCCCACGGTCGTGTCGCTGGCCGTGATCGCCAGCGTGATCGGCGGCAGCATCGCCCTGTCGCTGCTGCGCCCGCCCAAGGACGGCGTTCCGAACCCGCCCCTGGGCCAGGATGCGCCCGAGCCCGAGGCGGACGCGAAGCCGGAGCCGGCGGGCGTGGCCTGACGCGAAGGCCTCCCCTCCCCGCGCACGGTCTGCGCGGGGAGGGGCCGGCACTCCGGCAGGGCGAATGAATTCGCCGCAACGACCACACGAAGTCCGCCTGCGCGGACTGCCCCGTCGCGGGTGAGTGCCACGCCGGCACGAAGGCCGGGTGGAATCCACCTCCCCCAGGGGTTTTGGGGGAGGTCGCGAGGAATCGAGCGGGTGGGGGCGCCTCCGGGAGCCCGCACCCGCTCTCGTTCTTCCCCGTCCGTCGTCTCCCATCCGCCCGCATCCCCGTCCGCCGTCTCTCCGCCCGCATCCATCCGGTCTCCGTCCGCCCGGCGCAAAAGCATCCACTCCCCCTCCACCGGCCGTAATCTTGCGCGGGGGGAACCTTCCCCTGCGTCACGGCGTTCTAGGTTTGTTCACCGTCCGTTCCGGCCGGTGCCATGGGAGTGCGCAAGATGATCATCAAGAAGCCCGAGATCCCGTCGTCCGAGATCACCCCGGAAGCGACGTACCTGAGCCGCCGCCAGTTCTTCGGCGCGTCGGCGGCGGCGCTGGCGGGCGCGGCCGTCCCCGCGCTGGCCGCCTGCGACACGAACGAAGGCGCGGCAAAGGGCGCGGCCCTGGACACGGCGGACGCTGCCCCGCAGCGCGACGAGCTCACGCCGCTGGAGGACGTGACCAGCTACAACAACTTCTACGAGTTCGGCACGGACAAGGAAGACCCCGCCCGAACGGCGCCGCGCCTGCTCAAGACCACGCCGTGGACGGTGGTGGTGGACGGCCTGTGCGACCGGCCGGGGCGCTACGGCTTCGAGGAGTTCGTCCGGGGCACGCGGCAGGTGGACCGCACGTACCGGCTGCGCTGCGTGGAGGCGTGGTCCATGGTCATCCCCTGGCGCGGCATTCCGCTGCGCGACGTGATCGCCCGCGCACGCCCCCGGGCCGGCGCGCGCTTCGTGGAGTTCACCACCCTGCATGACCCCGAGCAGATGCCGGGGCAGCGCCGCTCCGTGCTGCGCTGGCCGTACGTGGAGGGGCTGCGGATGGACGAGGCCATGCACCCGCTGGCGCTCCTGGCGACCGGGCTGTACGGCCGCCCCATGCCCGCGCAGAACGGCGCGCCCATCCGGCTGGTGGTGCCGTGGAAGTACGGCTTCAAGTCCATCAAGTCCATCGTGCGCATCCGCTTTACGGACACGATGCCGCGCACGGCGTGGAACGTGTCGGCGCCGCAGGAATACGGGTTCTACGCCAACGTGAATCCACAGGTGGACCACCCGCGCTGGACCCAGGCCCGCGAGCGCCGCATCGGCGAGTGGCGGCGCCGGCCCACGCTGATGTTCAACGGCTATCCCGAGGTCGCCAGCCTGTACAGCGGCATGGACCTGCGCCGCAACTACTGACGGTGGCCGATCGATCGTGGCAGCTGGCGGCCGCGCGCTGGGTGCGCCCCGCAGCGTGGGTGGCGGGGCTCATCCCCCTCATCCTCCTCGTCGCCGGGGCGTTCACGGGCGGGCTGGGCGCGGATCCCATCGAGTACGTGACGCTTCGCACGGGCTTCGCCACCCTGCTGATGCTGATGGTGTCGCTGGCCGTCTCGCCCGTCCGCAAGTGGACGGGATGGAACTGGCTGGCGTCCACGCGGCGCACCTTTGGCCTCTGCGCCTTTCTCTACGTCTGCCTGCACCTGCTGACGTACCTGGTGGACCAGGGGTTCTCGCTGGGGTACATCTGGGAGGACGTGGCGGAGCGTCCGTACGTGACGGCGGGATTCACGGCGTTCCTGCTCCTGGTGCCGCTGGCGCTGACTTCGACCAAGGCATCCATCCGCCGGCTGGGAAAAAGGTGGCAGAAACTCCACCGGCTGGTGTATCTTGCAGCGGGGCTCGGCGTGCTGCACTTCATCTGGCTGGTGAAGAGCGACCTGCGCGAGCCGCTGATCTTTGCCGCCGTGTTCGCGGTGCTCATGGCGCTGCGCGTCCGGAGCTGGCTGGCCGGGCGCGGAAAACAGGCCCGGCCGCCGGGGGCAACCCGCCGGGCCGCGATGGAATCGTAGAAGGGCGCAGGCGCGGCGAAACTCCGCCCGCCGGCCCGCCGTACGCCCGGGCAGCCACCCGCGCGCGCCGCATTACCCAGGAGAGTGGAACGATGGAAGAGCTCGCCCCCATGATCGTGATGTGCACCCTGATCCTCACCACGGGGGGGGTCCTTGTGCTGCGTCCCATCGCCAAGCGCCTGGGGAGCTTTCTGGATGCCGTTACGGCCGCCAAGCTGCGCCCGTCCCCCGAGGCGGACCTGGTCCGCATCCACGACGTGCTGTCCAGCATCGACGGCCGCCTGAACCAGCTGGAAGAGCGACAGGACTTTGCCGAGGCCCTGATCTCCGCGTCCGATCCCAAGATGCTCACCATGCCCGCCACGCTGCGGGCGCCTGAGCGAAACTGAATCGGACACCGTCCCCACGGGGACGACGGGAGGGGCCTCGCGGACACCGCGGGGCCCCTCCCGCGTTTTTGGCCGCACACTTCTGGAGAATGCGCGCGCGGGTGCCGCACCCCCGCGCCGACCGTTATCTTACGAGCCTTCCAGATCATCGTCGGAACCATGCATACGCTCGCCCGGCCCCGGCTGCGGGGCCCCACGGACGCGGCGCGTCCCGGCCGCAGACGCCGCGCCCTGCTGTACCTGCACGAGCTTCGCGCCCTTACGCGCGTGGCCGGGCCCATCATCGTGAGCCAGCTGGGGGGCATCGCGATGAACACCACGGACACCATCATGGTGGGCCCCCTGGGCGCCGAGGCGCTGGCCGGCGCCGGCCTGGGCAACGCCATCTTCATGGCCTGCCTGATGGTCTGCACGGGCACCCTCATGGGGATGTCGCCCCTGGTGGCGCAGGCGTTCGGCGCGGGCGACCGGGGGGAGTGCCGGCGCGTGCTGGTGCAGGGGCTGTGGCTGGCCGCGCTGCTGGCCGTGCCCATGACGGTGGTGAGCCTGTTCGGGCTCCCCATCGCGCGGCTGCTGGGGCAGCCGGAGACGGTGGCGCGGCTGGCGGGCGGCTACCTGTGGGCCATCGCCTGGGGCGTGGCGCCCATGCTGCTGTTCATGGCCTTTCGGCAGTACCTGGACGGGATGAGCCTCACCCGCCCCGCCATGGTGATGACCTTCATCGGCGTGGCGGTGAACGTGGGGGGCAACCAGCTCCTCATCTACGGATTCAGCTGGGACCTGCCCCTGCTGGGCACGTGGACGGTGGCGCCGGGCGGCCTGGTGGGCTCCGGCTGGGCGACGACGCTGGTGCGCTGGGCCATGCTGGCCGCCATGGTGATCTACGTGCTGCGCCGGCGGGACCTGGCCCCGTTCGCGGGGGTGAGCCTGAAGCCCGTGGCCGCGCGGCTGCGGCGGATGCTGGCCATCGGCGCGCCCATCGGCGGGCAGCTGACGGCGGAGGTGGGCGTGTTCAGCTTTGCCGTGGTGCTGATGGGGTGGCTGAGCCCCGTGGCCCAGGCGGCGCACCAGGTGACCCTGAACGTGGCGTCCGCCACCTTCATGGTGGCGCTGGGGACGAGCCTGGCGGGCACCATCCGCGTGGGGCAGCACGTGGGCGCGGGGAGCCGCCGCGGCGTGCAGCGGTCCGTGCTGACGGCGTACGCGCTGGTGACGGTGTTCATGGCCGTGTGCGCGCTGGCGTTCGTCCTGGCGCCGCGGTGGATTTTGGGCCTGTACACGCACGACCCCGAGATCATCCGCATCGGGATGACGCTGCTGGGGATGGCGGCGCTGTTCCAGGTGTTCGACGGGGCGCAGGTGGCCGGGCTGTGCGCCCTGCGCGGCGCGTCGGACACGCGGGTGCCCATGTGGATGACCATCCTGGCGTACTGGGGGATCGGCGCGCCGGCGGCGTACCTGCTGGGGTTCCACACCTCGCTGGGGCCGCGGGGCGTGTGGCTGGGGCTGGTGCTGTCGCTGGTGGTGGCGGCCGTGCTGCTGGGGTGGCGCGTGCGGCGGGTGCTGTGGGCGGGGGCCCCCCCCGGCCTCGCTTAGGCTCGTCCACCCCCTCCCGCAAACTGCGCGGGAGGGGGTGTAGACTTCGACGGGTCGTGTGCTGCGTGGCTGGGCTGGTGCATGGGCGGAGCGCCCCCCTCCCCGACCCTCCCCCACAAACTGCGTGGGGGAGGGAGATTGGACCGGGACCCTGCCGTCGCGGAGCGCAGTTCTCCCCCTCCTGCCCGCGAAACGGGGGAGGGGGCCGGGGGGAGGGGACTGCCTGCGCCCGGCAGACACGTCGCCCATCGTGCACGGATCCGCCGCCCGTGTTTGTTGCAGTTTTGCAGTTTTCACCTCCCCCAGGGTTTTTTGGGGGAGGTCGCGAGGAATCGAGCGGGTGGGGGCGCCGGCGGGTGCCTGATCCCGTGCCCGATCGTCTCCACCCGCCCGTGCATCCGAAACCCGGGCCCGGCGGCAGCGTATCATCCAGCAGCATCCGTCGTATCATCCAGCGGCATCCGGTTCGACGTCACGGCGCGCGGCATCGCCCGGCCGCGCAGCCACCCTGCCTTGCCCTTCGGGCGAACCAACCCGCGGTCTCCAGATGGACCCCTCCACCGTGCTCCCGCATCCCGTGCTCATCCCGCCGTTCAAACCCTTGGGGGGGCTGCCGCGTCATAGGAACGTCGGCAGCGTGAAACACCCCGAACCCACCCGGCTCCATGGCGGCCACCATGCTGGCTGAACGACCCACGGCGGACGACGCGAGGCCCACGGACCTCACCGTCCTTCGGGCCCAGCAGGGAGAGACCGCCGCGTTCGAGCAGCTGTACCACGCGAACGTGGGGCGCATCTACGCGCTGTGCCTGCGCCTGTGCGGCGACAGCGGCCGGGCCGAGGAGCTCACGCAGGACGTGTTCGTCCGCGCGTGGGAAAAGCTGGGGAGCTTTCAGGGAAAGAGCGCCTTCAGCACCTGGCTGCACCGCCTGGCGGTGAACGTGGTGCTGGGCGACCGGCGGTCCGAGGGAGTGCGGGTGCACCGCGTGTTCTCCACGGACGAGCCGGAGAAGTACGAAACGCCCAGCACCCGCGCGTCCGATCCGGGCACGGCCATGGACCTGGAGCGGGCCATCGCGGGGCTGCCCCCGGGCGCCCGGAGCGTGTTCGTGCTGCACGACGTGGAGGGATACAAGCACGAGGAGATCGCCGAGATGCATGGCTCGGCCGTGGGAACGTGCAAGGCGCAGCTGCACCGCGCCCGGCGACTGCTCAGAGAGGCACTGGGACGATGACACACGATCAAACGCTCGAGCTGCTGGACGACTACGTGGGGGGCGAGCTGCCCCCGCGTGAAGAGCGCGACGTCCGGCGCCACCTGATGCAGTGCGACGACTGCCGCGCCGAGGAGACGGCCCTGCGCCTGCTCCTGGACGAGGCCGCCGCGCTCCCCGAGGAGATCGCCCCGCCCAGCGACCTGTGGCAGGCCATCGCCCCCCGGCTGGAGGCCCGCGTGCCCCTGCCGGCGGCCCCGGCGGAGCGGCTGGACGAGGTGCGGGTCATCGGCCCGCGCCCCGTGCGCCCCCTGCCCTGGTGGATGCTGGCCGCGGCGAGCGTCGCCCTGGTGGTCACCACCTCGTTCGCCACGCTGCGCTTCGCGGGCGGTCCGGACACGGACACCCCGGTGCTCCCCGCGCAGCAGGCGCAGGCCCCGGCCCAGGCCGGCGGCACCCCCGCGACGCTGGCGAGCTTCGCCCCCGCCGAGCAGGAATACGAAAAGGCCATCGGCGACCTGCAGAAGGTGCTGGAGCAGAACCGCGACCAGCTGGCCCCGGAGACGGTGGCCGTGGTGGAAGCCAACCTGCGCATCATCGACCAGGCCATCCGCGAGTCGCGGGCGGCGCTGGCCCGGGACCCCGAAAGCCCGGAGCTCACCCGGATGCTCACGGACGCCTACGGCGCCAAACTGAACGTGCTGCGGCGCGCGGTCTCGCTGTAGACCGCGCCCCTTGCAAGGATAGATACGACCATGACCCACATCAGGACCCTTTCCCTGGCCGCGGCCGCCGCCGTGCTGCTGGTGGCCGGCGAGGCCGGCGCGCAGCAGCAGGTGAACGCCCGGCACGACGCCGCGGCCAACGGCACGGTGGAGATCGAGATCAACTCCGGCTCCGTGCGCGTGGTGGGCTGGGGGCGCCGCGAGGTGCAGGTGACGGGCACCACGAGCCGCGACGGCGACCGGGTGCAGCTGGAGGGCGGCGGCCGCCGCACCGAGGTGCGGGTGGAAGGCAGCCGCGGCCGGGCGGGCACGGTGGTGCTGGAGGTGCGCGTCCCCGCGGGCTCGTCGCTGGCGGTGACGGCCGCGAGCAGCGGGGGGATCACCGTCACGGGGGTGAACGGGGCCGTGGAGACGACCACCCGCAACGGCCCCACGGTCATCCAGGGAAGCCCGCGCACGGTGGAGATCACCTCGCAGAACGGCCCCATCACCCTGGACGGCGACACGGACCGGGCCACCATCACCTCCATGTCCGGTCCCGTGCGGATGAACGGCACGGTGCGGCAGCGGGCCGAGGTCAACGCCATGAACGGCGCCGTGGAGATCGGCGGCAGCGTGGGCGAGGTGGAGATCCACTCGCTGAACGGGGCCGTGCGCGTGGCCAACGTCACGGGCGGCCGGGTGGAGATCAACTCCGTGAGCGGCGCCGTGAGCGTGTCGGGCAGCCGGCTGCGGGGCAACGTGGAGAGCGTGGCCGGCAGCGTGACGGTGAGCGGCAGCCTGGGCGGGGCGTTGAACGTGGAGAGCCACGCCGGCGCCGTGGTCATGCGCCTGCCCGGCGACACGGGCGCCGAGATGCAGGTCACCAGCTGGAGCGGGGGCGTGAGCAGCGACTGGCGCCTGCGCCGCGAGGGCCGCGAGTGGAGCGGCACCCTGGGCCGCGGGGGACCCAACGTGAGCATCACCACCTTCAGCGGGGCCGTGCGGATCACCCGGCGGTAGATGTTCCGGGCCGCGGCGACGCGGCCCGTTTTCTTTCACGCCCCGGCTTCGCGCCGCCTGCGTGGACGGCGGCGCCCCCCGGGCGGGCGTTCCTGGAACGATCAACCTCCCTGCACGAGGATCACGGATGACCATCACCCATCACGGGCTGTCGCGGCTGGCGCTTTCAACGGCGGCGGCGTTCGCCCTGGCGGCGCCGCTCGCGGGGCAGACGGAGCGGTTCTCGCTCACGGGACGCGCCGCGGCCGTGCACAACCTTGCCGGCGAGGTCACGGTGGCGGCGGGCTCCGGCAACGCCGTCGTTGTGGAGATCACCCGCGGCGGGCAGGACGCCCGGCAGCTGCGCGTGACCCGCGACGGCGACGCGGTGCGGGTGGCGTACCCCGGCGACCGCATCGTCTATGCGCGAATGGGCGCGGACTCGCGCACCACCCTGCAGGTGCGGCGCGACGGCACCCTGGGCGGCGCGTCGGGCGGATCGCGGCGGGTCACCGTCGCGGGCGCGGGGCAGGGCACGCGCGCCTACGCCGACGTCCGCGTGCTGGTGCCCGCGGGGCGCGCGGTGTCCGTGCACCACGGGGTGGGCACGGTGCAGGTGACCAACGTGGACGGCCGGGTGCAGGTAGAGGGCGCGTCGGCCACCGTCCGCGCGCAGGGCACGCGCGGCGAGCTGGTGGTGGACGTGGGCTCCGGCGCCGTGGACGTTCGCGACGCGCAGGGCGAGGTGACCGTGGAAACCGGATCCGGCCGGATGACGCTCACCAACGTGCGTGGCACCACCCTGCGGGCCAACAGCGGCAGCGGCGGCGTGACGGGGAGCGGGCTGCGGGCGGAGACGCTGGAGGTGGAGGTGGGCTCCGGCAGCATCAGCCTGAGCGGCGTGAACGCCCGCGACGTGTCGCTGGAGACGGGGAGCGGCGCCGTGACACTGGGGATGGAGAGCGACGCCAACCTGGACGTGGAGACGGGCTCCGGCGGCGTGACGGTGACCGTTCCCCGCTCGTTCGGCGCGGAGCTGGACATCGACACGGGGAGCGGCGGCATCACCGTGGACCTGCCCGTGACGGACCGGCGCTCCCGCCGGGGCAGCTACACGGGCCGCGTGGGCGACGGCAACGGCACCGTGCGGATCCAGACCGGCTCCGGCGGCGTGCGCCTGCGCCGCGGCTGAGGGCCCGCCGCACCCGCATCCGCTTCGAAGGCCCGCCCTCATCGCGAGGGCGGGCCTTCGTGCTTCTGCGGATCGAATCGGCCGAATCCGGAAGAACAACGCTTGGGAATCACTAGCGTCCGGCTATAAGTCGAATAGTCGCAACTGGTTGCATGTTGATTCCTCCAGCATTGCGGGCTTTGCACGCGAAAATGCTTGAGAAAGCTCGATTTTCTCGAAGAGGCTGACGCTCAGG
>JAESFL010000209.1_pt1 | contig 50562 bp, 37 predicted proteins | sample 9269401 | NCBI WGS metagenome assembly JAESFL01 (sample SAMN14506025, study PRJNA617098) | algae metagenome | isolation source: Gloeocapsa sp. UFS-A4-WI-NPMV-4B04 and co-occurring heterotrophs from desert... | place: USA: Utah | collected 2006-10-01 | reverse complement strand
CGTTGCTCCGCAATATCGTTATTAATCTTGCACGTCAACACGGCTATAATTCCCTGACCAAAGCTGAACGATTTTTCTCCCATAACATCCCTCAGCTATTTTCCCTTTTTCAATGAATTATCCCTGGATTACTTGTTTAGCAGGAACATTTTGCTAGAAACATTGTATCGTGTTTGACTACAGTACATATACCATGCCGCGTTATTTTTCAGATCGTGAATAAAAGTATGCAAGCTCTTAGACTTCCTGTACTTCTTTATAAAAGCATTTCAAATTATCTCTGCTAGTCGTTAAATTAACTCACATCGGTGTTAAGTCCAGTCAAGCGATAATATTTGTTTGGATATCGCCAGCAAATAAAGCGTCCAATAATTGGATTCAGGCATACCTTAGTGGGAATATGTTTTACTGGGAATCCCATTCCCTCTTTGAAGGCGCATAGCCCTGAATCTTCTATGGGGTGCTGACCGCTGACAATCTCACGAATTTTGCCATTGCGACGGCAGACTTGCACAAACTCAAAGAGCAATCCACTGCTAATGTCCGTTGACAATGCTGCAGTTGCAATAACTCTATGCTCCATGTATGCAGTTCCATTAATAGCATATCCAGTTAAATAACCACCGAGCTTATCACCGATGATACCTGCAAGAATTAACCGATGTCTAGGGGTTATATACTTCGCTAAACCCGCTAGATAGTCCTTTCGTGAAGGTATTTTCCCATACCCTGTTCGCGTTACAGCTGAAATAAGGACTTCATACCCTTGCTCTTGCAACAGTTCTGAACCGATCAGTTCCACAATTTTAACCCGCGCCAGACCCTTTCGGATATGTTTTCTGCGATTTTTTGAAAAGGTTTGTAAATCGTATCCTTCTAGGTTGGACAGCAAGTGAATAGGCATTGAGCCATTGGCAGCCGCCGCATCATCTTCAGATAATGATGCCCGGAAGCCCCAGTACAATAGCGCTGGAGGCGTTATCTGCTTGACGCTCAAACGAGCCAGCCAATGAATTGGCTCATAGAAGCCAAAACGCGTTTCTTTCCAGTAGCGATCGCGATGGTAAATAACGTGTGTTCCCTGTTCACGTTGCCAGTTTGCAAAGTCTTCTTCGGTCATTGAAGCCAGCACGGCTTCAGAAACATCTCGCAACTGCAAATTACTACTCATTAGCTGCATTCCTGGTGCTTATAGAGACTTACGTAAGCTGCCAAAACTTAACTGTAAAATTATTTTTCATGACAATTTCCTTGAAAGTCTTCTATTGTGGCATGACCAGCTTGGCTTATACCCTCTCTTTGTAATACTTTCCACACCGTTAGAAGCAAAATTTTTAAGTCAAGCCAGAGACTCCAATGATCGATGTACCAGACATCAAGATTAAATTTCTCTTCCCAAGTAATGGTATTACGACCGTTAATTTGTGCCCAACCCGTGATCCCGGGTTTAATTTCGTGACGGCGTGCTTGTTCAGGGCTGTAGAGGTTTAGGTATTCTACTAAGAGGGGACGGGGACCGACGAAACTCATGTCACCCTTAAGAACGTTCCAGAGTTGAGGGAGCTCGTCTAGACTCATTTGCCGCAGAAATTTACCCAGGGCTGTGAGGCGTTGGGCATCGGGAAGAAGATTGCCCTCAGAGTCGCACTGATTAGTCATTGTGCGGAATTTATAGAAGGTGAAGATGCGGCCATCTTTGCCAGGGCGCGGTTGGGCAAAAAGAATTGGGTTGCCCATGCGAATATAAATGGCGATCGCTGCCAGCAGCAGTAAAGGAGAGAAAAGAAGTAAAGCGATCGCAGCTACTAATCTATCTAATATGGACTTAACCAGTCTGCTGTATCTGGTGAAACGATTACCAGAGTATAATTTGGCATACATTAAAGATACATTTTTTAAAAATGTCAATTCCTGGTGTACTTATACTTTTATCATCTCTATTCTACTAATTGCCTGAAAACCTTCATATCGTAATTATTGGAAATATTTCCCCCATTGATTTGTAAGCTATTGTTGTTTTCCTTAGTGTCCTCCCGTGAGTAGATAGCATAAGTTTTATCTGTGCTTTTGATGTTACTATCTAGCTTAAATTGACAGTTGTTGAAAACCACTAATTGGTTACGTTGAATGCCAGCACTTCGATGCTGCCACCAAATATCAGCTGCCGCAAAAAAGCTATAAGGTTTTTCAGTTATTTTCCTAGTAATATAAAACTGGCAGTTTTCAAAAGTTAGCTTACCCGGAAACACGATTCTATTGTCATATCCATCAGCTGCTCCGACTTTAAATGTGGAGTTTGTAAACTTCATCGTTGAATTTAGATTAAAAATAAAAAATGGTGCATCAGCAATGATTTTATTGCCAGTAACATTAGAGCCTTCAGATACAGCAATATCAAAATCTCCGTTAATCAAATTGAGATCATCAAGTTTCACATCTACTTTTAATGTATTACCGTAACCTTTGCCGTCAACCTCAATATCAATTCCTGTAGGATCAATTTTGCCTCTTGTTGTCAGTTTAGAAACCTCAGCCGAGGAATATCCACCTGTCAAGACAAATCCACCACGAAAGACATCTATAGCCTCACAATTGTATACTTTAACTGCAACGTTATTATATACAGAAATTCCGTCAGCTACTCCATTCTTGAATGTACAATCTTCAACTATTGCTGTTAATTTTCCTGGCTGAGTTTCATTTCCAGCTAAAAATATTAAATGTGCCTGCTCTAACTCATGATCTTTGTATGCACCTTGATTTTTGCTGTTTCCATCAAATGTTAACCCTTTGATAATTAATGGTTTTGAGTCTACTTTTCCTGAATAAAGACCCTCAAAAGTTCTTGTCCACTTGCCTTGCATAGGTGGTCTTTTAATCGTTGCTCCATATCCTTGATAAGTAATGTTTTCTTTTAATTCAACAGATTTTACAATATAAACACCCGGAGGAAATAAAATAACTCCACCTCCTCTGTTATCCGTTGTATTTATTGCTTTTTGGATGGCGGCTGTATCATCAGTAATTCCGTTACCAACCGCTCCAAAATCTTTTTTGATGTCAACAATTGATTTTCTATCATTATCAACAATCGTATAAGTATGTGAGTTATTACTACCCAGGATTGCATTTTTAGGATTTGACAGCGTTATCTTAATTGTCTCGTCAGCTTCGTTTATAGAATCATTAAGGATAGAGATAGAAATATTTTTAGTAGTAACACCAGGTTGAAACGTTAATGTACCACGAGCAAGGTTGTAATCTTTACCGCTACCAAGGTTTGTGTTGCTAGCTGTGCTATTGTTTACTGTGTAATTTACAGTTACAGTTTGACTATTAGTTCCACTTAGATTTACTGCCAAGTTGGTAGTACCAATAGCTTCACTGCCGCTAGAAGCAGTTAACTTGAATGCTATAGTTCGTTGAGGAACTGCTGCTATTTGCTTATGTAAGGTAGTTACTGCAACAGTTTGCTTATGTGCGGTAGTTGCTGCTGGTATCTGCACACATTGAACGAGTCCTGGGTTTAACAAGGCTAAAAAGACTAAAAAGCCAATTCGAGAAAGTTGACTATTAAGTAACATCTCAATTTTTTTAGTAATCCAAGTTATAGCAACACTGCTTCTGTACTATCAGTTCCAGGACTAGGAGCAGATAATCCTTGGTGTTGTAAAAGTTGCAGGTATTCTTGATACACTGCTTCCCAGATTGCCTCTTGACGAAATCCTCGTAAAACGCGATCGCGTCCTACCTGTCCATGTTGGCGGCGTAACTCTGAGTCATGCAAATACATCCGAATTGCATCTGCTAATGCTTCTGCGTTCCGAGGTGGTACTAGCGTTCCGGTTACACCGTCTTGCACTGCATCTATGCAGCCAGGAATGAGTGTAGCTACTACTGGTAACTCCATAGCTGCCGCCTCTAGAGGCACATTCGGCAATCCTTCTCGATAGGTTGGTAGCGTTAAGATATCCATAGCTGCATAAACTGGCGCTGTGTTATAAACTATGCCAGTTAAATGAATCCGCTCATCACTTGTCAGCAAATTTTCTATATCCGGCGATACTGCGTCTTGGGGTTCAAAGGAGCCAACCATTAGTAAATGTAGGTTGGGAAACTCGGCACGCAAGGTTTTCCATGCTGCTACAAGTTCTGCTATGCCCTTATCGCGGACAATCCGCCCTACAAAGCCAACCACCAAAGCCTCACCAGGAATTCCATACTTTTTGCGTATTTCCTGACGAGTGTGTACACCTACCTGTGCAGGGTTAAACTTACCACTAGCATCTACACCATTACCACTGCCGCCGAGTAGGACTTTCACCTTATCTGCTGGGCAAATTTCAGCCACTGCTACTTCACGAATTGAGTGGCTAACGCACAGCACTTGATTAGCAAGCAGACATGAAACCTTTTCACTCCACCGCAGCAGCAAGCGCTTGTAGCCTGTAGCAGTCATAAAAGGTAAACCGCGAATGTGGTAAATACGCACAGGCACTCCCGCAAGCCACGCACTAATTGTACCAACTAGCCCTCCTTTTGGAGTGTGAGCATGGACAATCTGGGGACGAATTTGGCGTAGATGTAGCCAAACCTGGAATATGGCATAGATATCTTGTAACGGAGTAATCCGCCGATGCATTTTTACAGCATAAACACTTACCTGCTCACTTTCGGCAAATTCAGTTAAAAATTCTCCTGGAGAAGATAGGGCGTGAACTTCAAAGCCTCGTGCCTTCATATAACCTGTCTGCCCTTTGAGGAAGCTGAGTGTTTCAGGTACAGTTGTGATCTGAAGTAGCTTTACTATTTTTTCCATATCAGGGCTAATTACTTATAAAGTATTAGTTAAACTTGGTAATAAGACCGATACCATTTCACAAAATGTTCAATTCCTATTTCAATTGATGTGTTGGGCTTAAAGCCTACATCTTTAACAAGCTCGTCTACATCTGCATAAGTTTCTGGTACATCACCTGGTTGAAGCGGTAGCATATTCATTTCTGCTTTCATACCCAAGTAATTTTCTAGCACCTCAATAAAGTGGATCAATTCATTCGGTTGATTGTTGCCAATATTATAAATTTTATACCGAGCATAACTGGTTCCTGGATCGGGTGTATTTCCTGACCATGCAGAATTAGGCTCAGGAATTTTATCTAACACTCTGACAACACCTTCTACGATGTCATCAATATAGGTAAAATCCCGCTTCATTTTTCCGTAATTAAAAACATCAATTGGTCGCCCTGCCAAAATTGCTTTTGTAAACAGAAATAGCGCCATATCTGGACGACCCCAAGGGCCGTAGACTGTAAAAAAGCGCAAACCAGTAGTAGGTAAATTATACAAATGACTGTAGGTATGCGCCATCAGTTCATTAGCTTTCTTACTGGCAGCATATAAGCTAATTGGGTGGTCTACATTGTCGTGAATAGACAATGGCATTTTGGTATTAGCACCGTAAACAGAACTAGAGGAAGCAAATACTAGGTGATGTACTCCCGAATAGCGACAACCTTCTAGGACATTGATAAAACCTACCAAGTTGCTATCTACATAAGCATGAGGATTCGTTAAAGAGTAACGCACCCCAGCTTGCGCTGCTAGATGAGCCACTTTGTCAAAGGAATGTTCGGTAAACAGCCTAGCCATGCCTTCACGGTCTGCCAAATCTAGCTTGTGAAACCTAAAACCTGAGTACGTTTGTAGTTGGGCTAGCCTGTCTTTTTTAATGGTTACATCGTAGTAATCATTAATATTATCTAGTCCAATCACTTCGTCTCCCCTAGCTAAAAGACGCTGACTCAGGTGAAAACCAATAAACCCAGCAGCACCCGTAACCAAAATGACCATGCAATTCCCTCTATAAACTCCAGTAACTTATGCTGGAAGGTACTGTAGCAGGATCGAAAACAGATTTCACATCCATCAGCACTCCATCAGGACGCACACAAGCTAGCAGCTGATCGCGGGGTATGTCCAGGTATGCTTGATGGTTAACAGCAAACACAATTGCATCTAAATTAGAAAAATCCTGCCAATCTATCAATTGAATACCGTATAGCTGCTGTGCTTGTAGGATATCAGCCAAGGGGTCATGGACTAAAGGCTCGATGCCGAATTGCCGTAACTCTGCCACTATGTCTGGCACTCGGCTATTACGTAAGTCTGGCACATTTTCTTTAAATGTGAGTCCGAGAATTCCTACCCGTGCGCCTTTAATCGGTAGATTTGCTTGCACTAAAAGCTTTACTAAGCGCTCTCCCAGGTATTTACCCATACTGTCATTGATGCGTCGTCCAGCTAAGATCACTTGGGGATAATACCCCATCTGTTTCGCTTTAGTGGTCAGGTAATAGGGATCGACACCGATACAGTGACCGCCTACAAGCCCTGGTTTGAAGCCTAAAAAGTTCCATTTAGTGCTTGCAGCTGCTAAGACATCGCTGGTGCGAATTCCTAGATGATCGCAAATTATCGCTAGCTCATTCATTAAGGCAACGTTCAAATCTCGCTGGGTATTCTCAATGACTTTGGCAGTTTCAGCGACTTGGATGGAGGAAGTGCGATAAACACCTGCATCGACAATGGTTGCGTATACATTAGCAACCTGTTCTAATGTTTCGGCATCTTCGCCTGCTACGACTTTGACAATTTTTTCCAGGGTATGAGCTTTGTCACCAGGATTAATTCGCTCTGGTGAGTAGCCTAACTTAAAATCAATTCCCTGTCGCAGATCAGATACTTTTGCCAAGACTGGCCCACAGATATCCTCTGTTACTCCTGGATAAACGGTGGACTCGTACACTACTACACAGCCCGGTTTTAGCACCTTACCAACAATTTCAGAGGCTTTGATTAGGGGGGTGAGGTCGGGACAACGGTTGCCGTCAATTGGAGTTGGTACAGCAATAACAAAGAAGTTTGTATCAGCTAAATCAACTATGTCTGTAGTAATTTTGAGAGTGGAGGTTTTTAAGTCATCAATAGAAACTTCACCAGTGGAATCAATACCCTCTTTCAACGCGGCGACTTTTTCTAGATTGATATCAAATCCAACTGTGTTGGGAAATTTTTTGGCAAATGCTAAGGCGACAGGCAACCCGACATAGCCAAGACCAATCACTGCGATATTAATCATTTATTTTACGGTAGATTATCTAATCGGTTGACTGATAAATACACTAAATGTCTATTTAAAAAACTATGTAATATTTTTAACAGGTAAATGTTGTTCTACTTTCTATTGTGTATCAGCTTTATTAGGAGGCTCAGTACAATTAAGTAAGTTTTAATAATTTGTTTCATGACTTAACAGCGATCGCTCTAGCCAAGCTTGAAACATCAATACATCCCACAGATAGTATTGCCAGTTGCGATCGCCTAAAAGATGCTCTGCCCACTTCTGCCGAATTGGTTGGGGATTAAAAAACCCTTGTTGGCGCAATTGACTCTCATCTAACAGTGCTTCTCCCCAGTCTCGTAAAGGGCCGCGTAACCAAACATCTATCGGCATCCCAAACCCGGACTTAGGACGCTCAATTAAGGTTTGAGGCACATACTTATCCAACACCTGACGCAATAGCCACTTGCCCTTAACGCCACGAATGTTCATCGATAGCGGCATCTGCCAAGCCAATTCCACCACGCGATGATCTAAAAACGGGACTCTAGCCTCCAAACTCACGCCCATACTGGCTCGGTCTACTTTGGCGAGAATGTCATCTGGGAGATAAGTAATGGTATCGAGATACATCATGGTTTGAGTGAAGTCTGGTAACTTAGCCCAGGAGTGGCGATCGCTTAACGCCGTCACGGGTTCTTTTGCGCCGATTACTATAGCTGCGGGATCTTTCCAGTGGGAAACAAAGCCAGCGTACATTGATTCAGGATCTTGCGCTGCCAAAATCTCAGCCAGCTTGTGTAATTTACCACCAGGAGGAGATTGTCTGAGTTTGGATGGCAGTAAGGCATTGAATTTAGTAAAACCACGATCCCAACTTTGAGGTGTAATTCCCGTCAAGGCACGCGCCGCAAGCGATCGCCATGTTGGCGGCATCCAGCCGATTTTCTGCCAAATACTACGACCCCAGAAATAGCGGTTGTATCCAGCAAACAGTTCATCGCCGCCGTCACCTGAAAGACTAACAGTTACATGAGTTTTTGCCAGTTGAGATACCAAAAAGGTCGGAATTTGGGAGTCGTCAGCGAAGGGTTCATCGTACAAAATTGGTAGCTTAGGGATGACTGCTAGTGCTTCTTCTGGAGTCACATATAGTTCTGTGTGGTCTGTACCCAGGTGCTTTGCTACAGCTTTAGCGTGTTGTGCTTCGTTGTAGGCATCTTCATGAAAACCGATTGTAAATGTTTTCACGGGTTGGCTACTCTGGGCCTGCATCAAGGCTACCACCGTAGAAGAGTCAATACCCCCTGACAGGAAAGCACCTATTGGCACATCTGCAACCATTCGCAGCCCCACTGCATCTCGTAGTAAAGTGTCTAGCTGTGCTACTGCTGCTTGTTCTGACCCCTGGAAAGGTTCAGCTACACCCGCAACAGCCGCTTCTTTGACAGACCAGTAAGATACGGGAGCAGGATTATCTGTGCCGTTCCAAGTAAGGACTGTTCCGGGTGGTAACTTATAGATGTCTTTGTAGATTGAATAAGGTGCAGGTACGCAGTTATATCGGAGAAACAATGCTAGAGCATCGCGGTTAATTTGGGGTTGAAAAGCAGGATGGGCTTTTAGGGCTTTTAATTCGGAGCCAAATAGCAAAGTTTGACCGATGCAGCCATAATAAAGCGGTTTTTCTCCTAAGCGATCGCGTCCCAAATGCAAAACTCGCTCTTTGCGATCCCACAAAGCAAAAGCAAACATTCCATTAAAGCGTTTGACTGCTTCATGTACTCCCCATTCGCTAAATCCAGCCAGCATAACAGAGGTGTCAGAATGACCCTGAAAGGACTGACCTAAGCGTTCCAACTCACGTCTTAACTCTAAAAAGTTATAAATCTCGCCGTTAAATACAATTACATAGCGATTATCTAGAGACATCATCGGTTGATGTCCTTCTGGTGAGATATCAATAATTGCTAGCCGTCGATGTCCCAAAGCAATACCATTTTCGGCATCTACCCATAAGCCACTATCATCTGGCCCGCGATGAGCAAGAGCATGAGACATTTTTTGAACTACAGAACCCATCTCCTCAGGAGACATTTGCTTTTCAGTATCAAAGAAACCGCTTATTCCGCACATTTAATACCTCAAAAGCCTACTAGGTAGTTTTTTTATCTGTTTAGTTACATTGCCAAGAGAATCGCGTTCTTTTAAGGTAGAGGTACTCAATTTAGCTATTGTCAGCAAATAGAACCAATAAGTAGGAGGGCGCAACATATAATGAAAGACGCTAAAGCCTACTAACGAGATAATGGCTACAAGCATAATAACTAAGTTACGTTTCCAGGCATTCCAGCCTATCCATCCCAAAAGAGCAACGTAGCAGACTAATCCAACAATTCCAGAATCTCCTGCCCAGTCTATAAATGTATTGTGCGCCTCCCAACCAAAAAATGGCCCTGTGAAACCTGACTGAGACCCAGGACCAAGACCAAATATCGGTGAGTAGGATATTGCAGCAATTCCATTCAGCCATAAGATAAAACGAGTGCTTCCCTGAGCATCTTTATCATATTCATCCCCAACAACACCAGTGAATTTTGTGTATAAGAAAAAGGCTATTGTCAAAATAATTATTACTAACAACAATTGCTGAAGCTTCCGATTAATTGCGTTTAGATAAAGTGATTTATCGGCGGCAGAATAATTTGAAATTTTGCGATTGATTGCAAAAAATATTAGCAATCCAAATCCAATAACCCACGCACTTTGGAGGGCATCTGAACCCGTTGCTATACCAATATACAAAGAAATAATAATTAGGAATATATACCAGATTTTTGTAGCTTTTCTACTACTCTGGTTGAGCAAATGTAAAGCAAAGAAAGGAATCATGCTTAATTGTAAAGCCAGCTGATTTGGATAATCAGACCAACCTGAAAATCTTATCTCCCCGTACCAAGGGTTGATAAAAGGTAAAAGAGAAGGGAAAAGAAGTATTACAACTAGACAAAATAGTGTGAATGGCACAAAAACTGCAAGTAATTTATTAATTTCTTGCTTTGAAGATATTGCAATTGAAAAAGTTAGCGAAAAAATAAATGCCAATCCAAAAGATAAACCATCATGGTCAAAATCTTCAGCTGTAAGTCCTTTTGATTCTGCTATCAAGAAACCTAAACTCATAGCAGTAAAGGAACTCACCCAAAACCAAAAAATTACTTTCGTAATGTGCGTTATTGGATAATGGTGAATTAATAGCCTGATACCTACAAGTAGCATCCAGATAAACAGCATAACTTCACCTGGCCCAATAGGAAGACCTGCGGGTCTCAATTGAGTGGCATGGGAGAGTGCAAGTCCTACTGCTACCCAAGTAATTTCCAAGCTATTCATTACTACAGCGCATCCTTTGTTACCTGAATTGATGTTATGCGGCTTTATATCTCTAACAGTTTTATTAAGATAAAACATGACTGAGACGCTGTTTTTACGTATTGCGTAATAAGCAGATGCCCACACGCCGATAATATTTTGCTAAAGACCATAAAGAAAGAAGGCGTGACTCGACAAACGTAATATATCTAGATTTCCACAATCTTTTATATATTTCTAACTCAGCTTTTTTCCCATTTAAAAGATTGGCGGTTTGTCCACTTTCTCCAAAAAGAGCTTTATCGTAATACGTTCCGCAAAAGTTTAGAATAGCAGCTTGCTCACCTCCTAGGAGAATTTCAAGCCAAAGAAAATAGTCTTGAGAGTATCTGAGGGAAGGACTAAAGCGTTGCTTAAGATCGCGCTTATTCATCACACAGGCAGTGGAGAAAACATTAAATAGCAGAATCTGACTTTTGGAAACAAAACTAGCTTTTATCTCTGTTGGTATTGGCTCAAAATTATATTGCTCTCCTAATTTTATTTGGACACTATTATGTCCAGATAAAGCAATGTCAGGATGACGAAGCATCCATGAATACTGAACAGCAATCTTTTCTGGGTGCCAAACCTCATCAGCATCAAGAAAGGCAATGTAATCTTGGGAGGCAAAATCCCACGCAGTATTACGGGCAACAGAGGGGCCGCCATTCTCTTTTTGGGCAATAACTTTGAGCCAGTCTTTACCATAATCGCGCTGAAGTTGTAGCAAGAGTTCTAGAGTATTATCTCCACTACCATCATCAACAAGTATGACTTCAGCAGGTAGAAGAGTTTGCTTGGCAACAGAGTCAACTGCTCTACCTATTGTGCTAGAGCAACGGTAGCAGGGAATAATTGTACTAACAGAAGCTATCATGTCTTTATTACCCCTAAAATGTCGTAGTTCTAAATAATTTAAAAATACGTATTAGACGTTTAGGATCTGACTAGAGTTCTGAGTTTATTTTTGGATTGTCAAGCTTGTAAAGTGCATGAATAATTACCCCCGAACTCAAAGCACCTTTGACAATTGTTGCAATGATTAAAGCGATCGCTGCCCCTTTTAGTCCAAAAATTGGCAGCAACCAAAAACAACATATAGCTGATATAGTTGTAACCCCAATATACAAAGGTATTTGAATCCGGAAATGCCTAACTGCTATCATTGCATCTCCTAAAAAGTAAAGTCCATAGTTAATTCCTGCTGCAACCATTAGCAACACAAACAAATCTGTATGCTTGGCATACTCAGGTTGGTAGAGCAAAGTCAAAATCTCCTTACCTGCAACTACAGCTACCAATACAGCTACAGCACCTAGCAGAACGCCGATTCCAACCAGCTTGAGGAGAAGCTTGCGAAAAGCTAAACCATCCCCTGCTGCATAATATTTAGCTAGTCTAGGAATTGCTGATTGCCCCAAGGCATTTACTACTATGTTTCCTACCACCATTGCATAAGCGATCGCCGCGAAAATGCCTAGTTCGCGATCGCCCAAATACCGCTCAATCAAGTAGCGAGGAATATTAACATACAGCGAAAATAGCATCGTCACGAAGCCCAGAGGCAGAGCGAACCACGCCAACTTTGTGAGCGTTTTTAGATGCCAGCGAGGCCGCAGTGCAAGCATTAGCTCACGCTTGCTAGATCTTTCGTGTGGCGCTGTCCGCGCATAGCCTAGAATTAATGCACCATTAGGAATGTCATAGCTAATCAGAACTATGGCCCAAGCAACCGCCAACCCTGCTGCTCCCCACGCAACGCTGCCCGATATGTAAACACCAATGCCCAGTAGTAGTAGTGACAGAGGGCCTTTAATCATTAGCGACACGGCAACACAGTCCATTCGTTCGTGTTGCTGGATCATCCCGTGAAACACATCGCTAATAGCTTCAAATGCCTTAGACAAACCAACCAGCAAGATGACTAGCGATGTCTCCTGGTGGTATCCTGTAACTACAGTAATTACCATAATCGCCACAAGTGCTAGCCCTGTTAAGAGCAGCCGCAGACCAAGGTAATCGCTGAAAAGATATTGGTGTTTAGCGTCTGTCGCTTGAACCTCTCGCAGTGAAAGATTTGTAAATAGGACTACGGGTGCTGTAACCGCAAGCCCTAATGTGAACTGCCCGACAATTTCTGGACTACCGAGTTTAGCAAGCACTACCAGCATTCCCCACTGACAAGCCGCATAGACAACATTGCCGACGAAAGTCCAAGAGAAGTTATGACGCAGTGTTAGTGGTTTATTTTGTTGCATATATCTTCTGCCTCAACTTCAGTGAAAAGTTTTCGACTCCTCCAGAATGCCAGTCAGTTGTCATCCAAGGTCACTAAGTTTAGGTAAACTGTTTTCCTAAACTACTATTGAGGCGCTAAGTAGTAATAAGTAATTGTTAGGCAACATAGCTATAAATAAATATTTTAAAAAATGTTTCAATTTTTCCTTTTATTTAAAAGCTTATACAAGCCTACACATAGCTTGCCTTTCACAGTAATCCCATGAATACTTTTAAAGTTTTTGACAACTTGCCCCCCGAATTCTTCTTTAAATTTATTAATATTTAGGAGTTTTTGATCTGTATTCCCAGCATACCAGCCGCCAAAATCGTAAATTGAAATTCCTGAATTTTTGAACCTCAATATATCCTGCCAGTGATGATAACGATTAGCGCGTCCTAACATTGACTGGTAGGCAGTATCGTTATGATTTTTCATTGATGCACCGTAAAAAAAACAAACTCGATTTTTAACAAGACAATGAGCGTGCCAACCCAAGACAGTATCGTCTTGCGACTTGACTATGGAAAGATCGAGAATTCCAATATGAGCGAAACTCCTAAGCCGAGGTCTGGAAATTTTCTGCAAATCTTGAGATAAAGCAAATTGATCGTGAAACTCTAAAAAATCATTTAGTTTATTATCATCAATATCATCTTTATCCCAATAACAATATAAAATATGATCTTTTTGCTCTGCCCTATTAATTTTATAGCGATTAGTTTTCCCTAGATTTTTCCATAGTTCATCCTCAGCTTTGGTTAAATCGACTAAAAGTGTATGAAATTCATCAAAGTGAATGTTTTTAATTGGTTGCGATCGCTCAATATAATGAACTATATCAACGTTAGGTTTGTCTTTTAATTCTTCATCAAACCAAACCTCTTCGATTGAAACAAACTTTTCTTGAAAGACATTCATACCTTTCTTTCCTTATTTTAATTAATTACCAGGTGAATTAATCTACTTTATTTTTAATATTTATTAAGGTACTTTACTAAGTCTTATGATTTTTTAGTTAATAATCTAGCTACCGAGTCTACTAGCCATGCAAAATTTTGAGATAAAAAACCAATAGCTGAAATACCAATAGTAGAGTCAAATTGAAGTCCAAAGAAAGATACTTTTCCTGCATATCCATCGACACACGCTATCCATTTATCTTGCTCAATTTGATGCGGATCTATAGTATGCATTCCTGTTTTATTCCAACCTATTCCGCTTGCTGCTACGGGATGATTACTTGCTTCCTTTTCTTGATAAGTTGTCAAAGACAACTCAGTTATTTCAAAAGCGCGGATTTTGTGACCATATATATACTTATTATCTTGACTATATCTAATAATGCTATTGCTTACTACCACTCTACCTCCTGGTCTAGCTATATTTGAATCTTTGATGATCGGACTTTTAGGATGCTCTCTCCAAAAATCTGTTAATTCATCTGCATAATAGAGATGCAAAACACTACTATTTTTTGATGCCGTAAATAGCCACCACTTACTATTAAAATAAAAAACAGAAGAATCTGCATAATCTTTTCCATCAATTAAAGTTTTTTCTAATAACCATTTATTCGGAAAATTAACCGCTTTATACAATCGAATAGAATTTGTTTGACGAGTCTCTGGAATCATGTAGTATTCATCATTCCATTTGAATACATACGGATAAGATAAGTGAAAAGACTCTTTAAGAACAATTTGTTGATAATTCCAGTTTAAGCCATTATCACTAATTGCTAGTCCTATTTCTCCTTGCTGATTTGCAGCGTTCATAACTTCAAAAAACATATACCAAGTGCCGTTTTCACAAATCATGAAAGGATCAGCAACAAAACTTGCTGGCACGTCGGTTACATCTTTTGCAGTCAGAACTGGGTTATTGATATTTTCAATGGCAACAAAATCAAAAGGAGATTTACCGAAATAAATTCCAATTGACCAATTATATTGCCGTTTCACAAATCTTTTTATAAAGCTTTTCACAAAATAGCCACCTTTTTCGTTTTAAATATGCACTTCAAACAAAGTTTAATATTTTTTTGTTAGTTAATATTTACTTATCCTTTAAAAAAATAATTGCTATATTTGCTTATAATATGAATCTTAAAAACTGAAATAAAATCTTTATAAAATTCTCTTAAGTGTTGAAAGCGAAGATTATTAAAGAATTTTTGAGTCAACTCAGTGCCAAAATTTTAGCTACCATCCTTCATGGTGAGTTGCGCTCCAATTAACAGCTGCGCTGCTTCAGTATCTAGTGGCTTAGAGAAAAAATATCCCTGCCCATATTCGCATTTTAGTGTTTTGAGTTGAGCAACTTGCCTTGCTGTTTCCACCCCTGTAGCAATCATATTTATATTTAGCTCATGAGCGATCGCTACAATTGTTTTGACAACTTCTAAACTTTCGTCATCAGTGTCGATCTGGCTAATCAGCGATCGATCTATCTTCAACCTGTCGAACTTCTCATAATAAAGCAGGTTTTGGGAACCCTGAAAAGAAGTCAAGAATGAATAACTGATGCCGAAGTTATCAATTTGTAACTGGACACCTAATGTTTTTAATTGCAAAAGTGTAGCAAAAGTTATTTCAGGATTTTCCATGACAATGTTTTGAGGTATTTCTAGCCTTAAACTACAAGGAGCTAGCTTTGTTTCCTGCAAAATTTGCTCAATTTGCTTACTTAAATCAGGTTGTAAAAACTGTTTGCTAGAAAGATTGACGCTGATTGTTAAAGGCGCTGTAGTAATTTCCTGCTGCCAAATCCGCATTTGGCGGCAAGCCTCACGCAATACCCACCAGCCAAGAGGGATGATCAAGCCTGTTTCTTCGGCTATTGGCATAAACTCTGCTGGCGAAACTATGCCTTGTTGGGAATGCTGCCAGCGCAAGAGAGCTTCAAAACCACTAATCTGATTATTTTCTAGAGATATAATCGGCTGCCAATGAATTTGAAACTCTTGACGCTCAATTGCTTGTTGTAAATCATTTTCTAGTTGCACAGATGCTATCGAGGTATTAATAATTTTCTCCAGTACCTCGCCATGCCATGCCTTATTCTTTAAATGCTGCATTGCTATGTCATGTTGGTTCAAAGCCTTAGCTTGCAGTTCGGTTCTTGAGTATTTAGGTGTGTATTCCAGCACCAGCAATTCAAGTAAATCAATTATTAAATAGAGATCATTATTATTTGCTGCTTCACATAGGGCTTCTACTATAGATTCAAGATTTTCTGGAACAATACCGCTAGCGTTGCGGACAATCCGAATTTTTTCATGCTGGGTTGGTTCATATTGTTCGCCCTTAATGAATAGTTCTTCAAACAATTTCTCTCCGGGCCGCAATCCCGTAAATACAATGTCAATGTCTTTGCCCACCTCATATCCTGAAAGGCGAATCAAATCTTTTGCCAAGTCAACAATTTTCACAGGTTGCCCCATGTCAAGCATAAATACTTCACCACCACGACCAATTACAGCAGCTTGTAAAACGAGTTGAACTGCCTCTGGAATCGTCATGAAATATCGGCAAATATCGGGGTGGGTGATCGTTATTGGGCCACCTTGAGCAATTTGCCGTTTAAAGATTGGGACAACACTGCCTCTACTGCCAAGCACGTTACCAAAACGCACAACGACAAAGGACTTGCCACTGTTGTGGGCCGCTTGCAGCACTAGCATTTCCGCCGATCTCTTACTGGCCCCCATGATACTGGTTGGATTAACTGCTTTGTCAGTTGAAATCATGACAAAGTGTTTAACGTCGTAGCGTAACGCCAGATTCAGCAGATTTTTTGTCCCCAACACATTATTAGTAATCGCTTCAGGCGCGTTTAATTCCATCAAGGGGACGTGCTTATGAGCCGCAGCGTGGAAAATTACGTCGGGTCTAAATTGTTTAAAAACGTACTCTAATCGAGACAAAAATCGAATATCGGCGATAACGTTAGTAAGACGGGGTATGTGATGAGCAACACCTTCCTTTTTAAGTAATTCCAAAACTCGTTCTAATTCTTGGTGAATATTGAACACAGAATTTTCCCCGTGTCCTAGCAGCACCATTTCGGCAGGGTGGCACTTTAAAATTTGGCGACAAAGTTCACTACCAATCGATCCTCCTGCACCTGTGATCAGCACTTTCTTGCCTTTAAGAAATTCTGAGACTTTCTCGACATCAGTTTTTATCGGTTCACGTCGTAGCAGATCCTCAATTTTGATATCGCGGATACTTTCTACGCTTACCTTTCCATTCAGGATTTCATGTATTCCGGGTATTGTGCTGGTTCGAGTTCCTATTACCCCGCAAATATCTACAATTTCCCGAATAACTTCTCCGCTAACAGTAGGCATGGCAATAATCACTCTATCAATGTGCAAAGAGCTAACAACTTCAGGAATTTTATGGCGATCGCCGACTACAGGCAGAGAACGAATGTTTAGATTTAATTTTGCTGGATTGTCGTCAATAAAGGCGATTGGATAAAGCCCAAGTTGTGGATTATGTCGCATCTCTTCTACCAACGAAATACCAGCGCTGCCAGCACCAACTATCAGCACGCGATCGCCGGACGTATCAGACGCTCTTCTTCGTTGGCTTACTCTCTCAAAAGCACGAATACTGAAGTGCAGCCCACCAACGCAGATTAAACTGAGCATACCGTCAAGCAACGGCAGCGATCGCGGTAGCTCTTCTATAGGAGAATAAAACCAGCGAAGTGCATAAAATAACAGCGTTTGCACTACAACGGCAGCACCTATAAGTATGCTTATCTGTGTAAGTTCATCAATACTGGCATACCGCCAGTAACGTCTATAAAATCCAAATATATAAAGTACGCTCAGTTTTACCGCCAAAAACAAAATTATTACGACAATTAGCTCAAATCCGTATATATCGAAAAGAAAGAACTCATCTAAACGAAGTCCAAGTGCCAATACAGGTGTGATCAAAAATGCAATTGCATCAATGATCATGAAGTGGCAATTTCTCAGACTTAGCAACCTTTTGTACAGCGTTTCTATCATAAAAAGTCGATTTTATTTTGCCTACATTGCTCTAATACTTATCAGCATTTTTTTTGCTTTTTATGCAAGCAGACCATTAGTTGCTGAGAAACTTGCTTAAATTTCTAAAAATCACATCAAATCTTTACCCCCAAGTGCTGGCGAAGAGGTAAAGTTATTTATAGTCTGCACAAAGTTCGCAGATTATGATGTAATTATTTTTACTGCCATATTGTGTTGCTATTATTACACCACTTTTAGGCAATAAAACAAAAATATTTAGATTAATTAAGTGGATTAAACTTCAAGTTTCCTACTAAGTAATCATTTCACTACTTCCAAATCATAGGCATCTACCAGAGGCTAGATGTATAAAATTAACTTAGCTTTGGCTGTAGTTTATCAAAATTTCTATCTACGTTAAACTACTATTTACAAAAAAACACTTTTTATTAAAGTTATAGGAGTATTTATCCAATTATCAAATTCTGCAAAAAAGTCTATATAAAAATTGAGAGTTATAAAGTTAATATTTATTTTAGATTTCATTTGTACTGAAAAAGGTAAAATATATAGCTGATTAAAAAAAGTGGGTTGCTATTAGCAACCCACTAACAAAAAAGAGCTATGTATAGAAATAGAAAATGTCATCCAAAAAGAGCGAAGTTACCTCTTCGTCTGTGAGCTTAACTTCTATCGGACTTGAATTTTAGCAAGGTTAGTGCCTTGGTAGTAGTGCCGCAAAATCTGCTGGTATTTAACTCCTCTCTGAGCTAAAGTGTAAGCTCCCCATTGGCTCATTCCTAGACCATGACCCCAACCACGGCCATCGAATCGCAAACCTAAAGGCTCTTCTGTGATCGTGAAGCGTGTACTTTTAAGACCTAAGACATTCCGCACAGCATCGCCTCTAAGTTCCCGCGTTCCCTTGTCGCCAATAACATTTATTGTTTTGATGCTTCCGTAAGGCGTAAGAGTTGGATTTAGGGAGACAAGATTGCCTACTCCAGAAATTCGTCGGTTGAGTTCTTCTGGAGAAAAGGTTTTTACCCACTGACAGGCGCTGACATTTTGATCGAAGTCTTGAACGCCACGCAGATAAGGCAACGCCTCAAACCAGACATCTTCGACATTTTCGGTGTGTCCTCCAGAACAGGCATGAAAAACCGAGAGGATGGCCTGGTTTTTGTAAGTCAGTATCTGTCCAGTAGTTGCATTCACAGCCGCATAAGTGCCAGGAGCTTCACTCTTCACGCCTGTGTACACTTGTGATGCTTGTGTGTTTACAACATCATAAACAGGATTTTTCTCATTTTGTTGCTTATAAATAGCGTAGGTACGGGCAGCGACGGCTTGAGCTTTGAGGGCTTCTTGAGGCCAATTACCATTCATTTCGCCGCCCAAAACGCTATAGAGATATTGTTCTAAATCGACGTAGTTAACTGCTGTTAAGCCTTTGGCGGTAGGAACTAGCAGAGTTTTACCACGATACCAGCGATCGCCAATATACACATAGCCATTACCACTCGGCTCAATCCACATTGCGCCCGCCTCCATCTGCTCTAAAGCAACTCCGCCCTCTCTCGGCTGGGCGTAAAAGGCATTCATCGCCGCAATTTGTCCCAGTGGTCGATTGGTATTATAGTCACGCACGACTCCTTGGGTAGAACTGCCAACTTTGACTTGACTTGCACTTTGTTCAATCGCCACTCGTAATTGCATAGCTGCTTGAGCAGGCGCAACCAAGACGAGCCACAAAATGGCAGAAAGCCACCAATGGCTTGCTTTGTGAGAAAAAAAGGTCAACAACAGTCTAAAATTCATTCGGGCAATCTCCTCGCACTGAAGTATAGGTTTTGCTTGTGAATTGTTTGAAGTTTTCAGTTCGCTAAAATTTAAATTAATTAATATAAGGTAACTAATCTTTGCAGCAGTCAACTTCAAAAGACGAGTTTTTGGACGTTGGCGTGCCACCATAGAAAAGAAATTACGATAATTCTTTTATAGTTTGGCTGATTTACGTGCAGATTACATTTTTAGGGACAAGTTCGGGTGTACCCACGCGATCGCGTAATGTTTCCAGTGTCGCTTTACGTCTGCCTCAACGAGCAGAACTGTGGCTATTTGACTGTGGCGAAGGAACCCAGCATCAAATTATTCGCAGTGACCTGAAAATTAGCCAACTTAGCCGCATTTTTATCACCCATATGCACGGCGACCATATTTTTGGCTTGATGGGTCTTTTAGCCACGTGCGGCTTGGCTGGTAATCCTACCCAAATCGATATTTATGGGCCACCTAAATTAGATGAATATCTGCGAGCCTGTAGTCGTTATTCCCACACTCATTTGTCTTATCCGATCAACGTCCACGCCGTAGAACCAGGTGTAATCTACGAAGATGAAGAATATATCGTTAGCTGTGGTCGATTAGAGCATCGCATTACCGACTTTGGCTATCGAGTCGCAGAAAAAGACCGTACAGGGCGCTTTGATATTGAAAAAGCAAAGGCGCTCTCAATTCCTCCAGGCAGAGTTTACGGTCAGCTAAAGCGCGGTGAAACAGTGACGCTACTTGATGGACGGCAAATCAATGGTGCAGAACTGTGTGGGCCAACGGAAGTAGGGCGCAAAGTTGTTTATTGTACAGATACAGTGTATTGTGACGGCGCAGTAGAACTTGCTCAAGATGCCGATGTCCTAATTCACGAGGCGACTTTTGCCCACGAGGATGCCGATCTTGCTTTCCAGCGCTTTCACTCAACTTCTACAATGGCGGCGCAAGTAGCATTGACAGCTAATGTGAAGCGGCTGATTATGACTCATTTCAGTCCCCGTTATGCGCCTGGAAATAATCTGGAGTTAAAAGATCTGCTAAAAGAAGCTCGTGCCATTTTCCCCAATACAGAGATCGCTTATGATTTCTTAAGCTATGAAGTACCTAGGCGGCGAGAACGGGAAACGGTAGTTGGGAAATAGGGAGGAGAGGAGCATTCTTAGCATTCTTAGCAGAGGAGCATTCTTAGCATTCTTAGCAGAGGAGCAAGGGTGCAGGGGAGATATTATATTTCTCTAACCCCTAACCCCTGATCCCTATTCCCTATCTTTCAGGAGTCGATCGCGGATGTCTGTTAATTGTGCTTGAGTGTTGACTGGCGATCGCGGTGCAGGAATTTCTGTATTTGGCCAAGTGGGTAAATCGTTGCAGGGACAAAACAATGATGCTATTCCGACGCTGCGAATTGTTACGGGCATAGAGCAACGGGCGCAGCCTGCTAATTCCCAAGCTGGTGTTAGTAGTTCGGCAATGCTTTGTTCAGTTCCTTCTAGGTAGCTGTCGCCGCTATCTGCTAATGTAATTTGCCGCCAACAATCTTCAAATTCTTGACTGTAGCGATCACCTCGAATTACTGGTTGGGGCAGCATTGTTTGACCATTGTGAGTCAAAACTTTTTTGCCTAGCTGGAACCAGTAAGCAAGATACTGTTTAACTTTTTGTTCGGATGCCATAAGTTATAGCTTTTTTAGCAGGGGAGCTATCCAAAATCGACTGGAGGAGTCAAAATCAATGACCAATGACCAATGATGGGGATAATTGGTAATTGATTGGTCAGGTATATACTAACGCTTGTCGATTGGCAATGCTGGTGGCAAGGGAGAACCGAGGGCGCTGAGGTTAAGAACGTATCCGCCAGTAACTAGGTAAACAGGATTGGCGATCGCTCCCAAGCGGCGAACTAAATTACCCAGGCGATCACGGAATGTCCGACCAATTGGATAAGCTGGCACTACACCCCAGCCTGTCTCTTCTGCAACTACAATGATATCTCTATCTGCAAGCTCTAAACTCAAGCATAAATTTTGTCCTGTTTCCTCCCAGTTGGAATTATCCTGTTCCAATAAATTCGCTACCCAAGTACCCAAGGAATCAATCAATAAACAACTATCTAGAGGAGTAGTTTTGATAGCTGCTACCAAGTTTTGCGGCACTTCTAGCGTTAGCCAATTGCTAGGGCGGCGATCGCGGTGTTGTTCAATCCGAAACCCCCACTCTGCATCACCCGCGTCAACTTGGGCGGTTGCTACATAAATAACTGATTTGCCAGACTGCATTGCCAGTGTTTCAGCCCATTCACTTTTACCTGATCTGGCTGGTCCTGTTACTAAGATGATACCCATAGTGAAAGAGGGGTTAGAAGGGGAGCAGGGGAGGCTTGGGGCCCCCTTTGGGGAACTCGGGGTCCCCAAAGGGGAACTCGGGGTCCCCCTTGGGGATAAGGGGCAAGGAGGCGAGAGGGGAGCAGGGATCAGAGATCAGAAGAATTGCCCATCATCCCAATACACAACACCCAACACCCATTACCCCTTTATACAGGAACTCTATCAATGGAGTTTTGGTTATAACGACTTTTAACAGATAAAATTAGCACCAATATTATCTAATGGCACGAAGCAAGAGCTATAGAGCTTAAATGCACTCGACCAAAGACAAAGCGGACGGTTTGTAACTAAGCATAAACAAAATATTTGTTGATTTTTAGCGAAGTGAATATGAAAGCAGATTTAAAACGAATTGAGGCAACTTTGCAAAATTTAGGGATCAGCACTGCTTCTTACCCTGAACCACCTGCTACGGAAAATCGTAGCTACTCATTTGAAATAAATAGCACCGCCCAAAAGCGCGATTCTGAGCAACAACCACGCGATAAAGGCAGATTAATTCCTTCGCCTCCTGTACAGAGGTTTCCACCACAACAAAGCACTTATCAAGAACCAGTGCTACCCAATTTCAATTCCAGCATAAATCGTACCCGTAGCGGCTCAAATCCAGCTTCAAAAAAGAACTTGTTACCAGATTACACAGATACTGCCACTTGTATGGCTGAAATTCAGAAAATAGTGGATCAAATTAAACACCTTTACTTAGAAGGACCGATTGTGGATGGGTGGTTGGAGTCTCAGCAGTATACACCACCAAAAAACATGACTTCTCGCGGTGACTCAGTTGAACCGAAAATGGACTATGTGCAAGAAGTTCTTAATTTTGAGCAAGGGAAAGTCACCTGCGAATCGCCTCGTGCTGGCTACCTGCTATGTGGTCTAGATACAACTGGCAAAAAGTGGTCTCGTCCCTGTCCATTGGAACAGTTGCCTAGTGTTAGTATTGCGATCGCCCGTTATCAAAAGTTACAGCAACTTTTAGAGCGCAAGCGCTACTTTGAAACCTGGCTTAAACAAAATGATACATGAATTATTCATTCATAGTGCGGTAAGTAGCAACTGCTGACGGCGAAATTTTGTTTAAGTAACGGAAGATCCAATATTTAAATATCGTATCTAAAATTACTGGAAACGTTGCAATAAACAAGAATGTAAAATCATGATTTTCTGGTAGTCCGAGATGCCGCGATACACCTGTCAGCAAGACTTCCCAGCCATGCGGCGAGTGAAATCCTACAAATATATCAGTAAACAAAATAATGATAAATGCTTTAGCACTATCACTCAACCCGTATACGATTTGATCGAGAAAATCCTTTAATACTGCAATGTCTTTCTTGCTGACAATGATTAGCCAACTAAAAGCACCCACAGATAGTATATCTGCAAAGATATTTTTAATTGCATTAGCACTTTCGGCTCGAAATTCCTCAGCAATTTCCTGAACTTTTCTTTTCATTTGAGTTTCTCTTCTCTGTGGCAGAATTTCGCCAGCTTCACTCAATAGATTTTCAAATTTGATTTTCTCCTCAAATTTTTGCATCTCTACAAGTGCCTTTTCTTCCATTTCCGAATTTAAAAATATAGTATCTTCATGAGTATTTATCCACCGCTCAACAATTGGACTTATTACCAAGTGCTTTGATATTTGATGAGTGAGAAAAGGCACAATAATCAACAGTAAAACCAACCTTACAGAAATATATGTTCTTTTTTGAGAAGTGCGGAACTTCTTTACAACTTCTTCTTCAGAACTTGGGTCTAGCTCAACTTTAAGACGATTTATTGTACCTATAATAGACCTTGGTAATACCTTAGTTTCTTCAGCTTTACTCTGTTTTTTATTAGGTATGTTTGTAATTGGTAGTTGCTGATTTACAACCGTTATTGGTTCAACTTTGACGAGTTGGGGTACAACTGAAGCTGAAGTGTTTTCATATAAGTTGTACTTTGCTAATACTTCATCAATAAATCTTAGCTTTTCTAAAACTAATGAATTATTTGTAGTTTGAATAGCGAAAGAATCTCTAACAGGAGTTGTGCCGTTATTTTTTGCTAGTTTTGTGATAGTTTGATCAGAACTACTGAACACTGAACGAGTTGCCTTAAATTCTGTAAGTCTCATTCGGACAGTTCTGAGATGTTTTTTTAGTTCTGTCTGAAAATAAGCCATAACGCTGTCTCCGTAATTTGCGGATTCAGGCGCTATCTTATTACCATTGAAATGTTGATCCTCTATTGCTTTAATTAGTAAGGCGGCTTTGTAGGCTTCGTCAAGCGATCGCTCTGGTGTCTGTAGATACCACTGTTGAGCCGAGCGTAAGTAAGAGTAAATTTGTTGTGTAATAGACTTTTTCATCGCAAACAATTATCCAGCCTTGTTTGGGAATTTTAAACTCAAGTTAATGTACGAGGTATCTTAGCAAATCCACGAGGTTACAGTTGGTGCTTTCTAATTCTGTTTGGATAGTTGGTTGCAGTCACAGTGGCAAAACTGATCGCCTAGTTCAGCAATTCTGTACCTGGCTGCAAAATGATCCAACTAAACGCACAAAAAATTATAACCGTAGACAGATGCGGAATAATGGAGAGCAACTGCAAAAACGCCTGAATGTTCAATATGAACCAGGAGTTTTAGTTTTTGCTGCTAACGACGATAATCGGCGTGAGCTAGCAGACCGCATTGTTGCAGCAACTGAGGGGAAATATCCGGTTCGCGCCAAGACACCACTAGGTTTTTTTCAAGATGAAGTAATTTTATTTTGGCCCTTGCTGATTCAACGCTTGAATCTGAGAGCGCAATTTCCGATCCGGTTACGTCCTGAAACAGAACAAGAATTAGCAACTGAACTGTGGCAAACGCAGTTGAATGCAGAAATTTTACGTTCTGTAGGAGTAAGTGAATCTCGGTTAATTCGTCGCATTCTAGACTTACTGCAATTAGCAGCTTACAGTGGTACGCCGACGGAGGAAATTAAGAGTGTTCTGGCACAAGGCTTGTTTCAAGCAGAGGATGGTGCGACGAATGGAGCAACAGAAATTATAGAGCGATCGCCTGCATTACTGCTACAGTGGCGTAGCTGGTGCTTAGAGCGCGGGTTACTGACATACGGAATTATTACCGAACTCTACGGACAACACTTATTACCCGATCCAGATTACCAACGGCATTTACTCGCACGATATCAATTGCTGCTAGCGGATGATGTGGATGATTACCCCAGCCTAGCGCGTCAGTTGTTCGAGTTTCTGTTAGATCAAGCAGCAGTAGGCGCATTTACTTATAATCCTGATAGTGGGGTGCGATTGGGACTAGGAGCCGATCCTAAATACCTAGAAGGACTGGCGGCGCGTTGTCAGCAAAAAACATTAACTCAGCCGCCGCAAAGAAGCCTAGCAGATACACTTGGCTCCTCGATAGTGGAATCACTCACTGAGCCGATGATTTTGAGCCTACCCCCCTCAGTGCAGTCATTACAAACGACAAACCGGAGGGAATTATTGCGGCAAACAGCCGAGGTTATTATTAAAGCAGTACAGTCTGGAGAAGTACAGCCGCAAGAAGTAGCTGTAATTGCACCAGGAATAGATGCGATCGCGCGTTACACCTTGGTGGAGATTTTAACTAAACAGGGAATTCCAGTTCAATCCCTCAACGACCAACGACCGCTTACCAGTTTCCCAATAATTCGAGCGCTGCTAACGATTCTCGCCTTGGTATATCCAGGTTTAGGACGAATGGTTGATCGAGATGCAGTAGCCGAAATGCTGGTGGTACTTAGTAGGGGTCGGGGATCAGGGGTCAGGGATCAGGGGTTAGAAGAAGATGCCTCAGTTCCTAATCCCTACATTGACCCTGTACGTGCTGGCTTACTGGCTGATTTTTGTTTTGAGCCACATCCTGAGCAGCCTAATTTGCTGCCTCCTACAGCTTACGATCGCTGGGATAGGTTGGGTTATGCAGCGACTACAGCTTATACTCAGATATTACAGTGGTTAGAGATGCAGCGATCGCAACAGCAAGAGCGTCTTTTACCTAGCCCGATTTCGCTTTTGGATAGAGCAATTCAAAAGTTTTTGTGGAATGGTAGCAACCTTCCTTATGACCAATTAGCTGCATTGCGGGAATTACTGGAAACTGCCCAACATTACTGGGAAGTTGATACCCGCTTGCGGCAGATTGACCAACTTAATGCGCCACCTCACACTACCATTGCTCAATTTATTCAACTGCTGCGTCGTGGTACAATTACTGCTAATCCTTACCCAGTTCGTCTCATTGGCCCAGCAAGCCGCGCTGTTACCCTAGCGACAATTTTTCAATATCGCTCTAGTCGCCGCTTTCATCGCTGGCAATTTTGGCTTGATGCTGGTTCACCGCTTTGGCTAAGTGGCGGTGCTGCTACGTTATTTGGTGCTACGTTATTTTTACAGGATAGGTTCGGACAGCCTTGGACAACTGAAGATACCATTAATGCCGATCAAGAGAGGCTACGGCGAATTTTACGCGATTTGTTAGGGCGCGTAGGAGAACGAGTTTACTTGTGTCATAGTGATTTAGCCGTAAATGGACAAGAGCAACTAGGCCCATTGTTGCCTTTGGTTAATGCCTCAGTTCCGCTAACTTTTGAACCTGCAACCAGTCTCGGATCTCTTGAGCTAACCAGATAAGTTCAGTGTCACTTATTTGTGTAGTTGCTGTGATGTAAATTTTTTCCCTTGATTCAGCAATTTTTTAAGCGATGAACCAGAAATACATTCTTGAACTAAGCCAAAATATAGTAAGCGATCGCCGATCTAAAAATAATCCCGATATCTAGGAATTTGAGCATAATTTAACTGTATAAATACCTACGCTTCTCGCTCAAATAATTTAAGATTTTCCTACTGAATTGACCACCGAAAGTCAGAACTCTGACGATAATTTGGGAATTTTCAGCGTTAGGGGTTTCTAAATCAGTCGCCAGACAAATTTGACGACTAGCATTTTCTTCCAGATTTTGTCCAGTTGATAACGTCCCTGTAATACCTATCCGCAGTGCAGCATTTCGCAGCAACTCCTCAAATTCCCATTTAATTTCACTGTAACTAACAAGGATTTATAGAACTCACCGAAGAGAAGTAGAGGATAAAAAAGGTCAAACGGAGAGAATTAATCTAGTTTTCCCCTGCTCCTCTGCTAAGAATGCTCCTCTACTCCCCCGCTTCTTATTCACCACTGGGGATTGGCGACGATCAGTGCCTCTGCTGCTTTGGTATTTAATGCTTCAGCGAAAAAATATCCTTGACCGTATTCACAGTTTAATTCTCTAAGTAGTGCTAGTTGTCCTGCTGTTTCTATCCCTTCTGCTGTCACCTCCATACCCAAACTGTGACCAAGCAGAACGATTGTTGCCACAATATCTAAATTAGTGATTCCAGTTGCCGCGTTAGCAATAAAAGAGCGGTCAATCTTCAGTACATCAATTGGAAAACTATGCAACCGACCTAAAGATGAATAACCAGTGCCAAAATCATCGATCGCTAATTTGATGCCTAAAGCTTTCAGTTGCAAAAGCACATCAGTTACAGATTGATAATTTTCCATGATTGCGTTTTCAGTGATCTCTAGCTTCAAACTTTGGGCATTTAAACCAATTTCCTGAAGCACAGTATTAATTTCTGCAACTAAATTCGGTTGAGCAAAGTGTCGACTACAAAAATTGACGCAGATATCCATTGGCGGTTGCGCGGGAAACGCTAGCTGCCATTCGCGCATCTGGCAACAAGCTGTCCGCAGTACCCATTGATCAACAGGTACACCTAGCCCAGTTTCTTCGACTACGACGAGAAACTCCTCTGGAGAAAGCAAGCCACGAGTTGGATGTTGCCAGCGTACTAGAGCCTCAAAACCGATAATTGTGCCGCTTTTCAATGACACAATCGGTTGGTAGTAGACTTGAAACTCGTGACGTTCAATAGCGCGGCGGAGATCGTTTTCTACCTGCAAGCGGGCAACTGCCCGTGTATGCATATCTGTGTTGAAAATCTCGTAACGGGCTTTGCCAAGAGTTTTAGCACGATACATAGCAATATCAGCGTCACGCAAAAGTTGTTCTGGTTTTTCATAACTTTTGTCACTCATGGCAATGCCAATACTCGCCATAGTGAATATTTCTTGTTCTCCTAAAATTAAGGGTAATTTCAGTTCTGCTTGTATCCTGTCGGCAACTCTAATTGCATCGCTGATATCCTTAATTCCTTCCAGGAGAATTGTAAACTCGTCGCCACCAAGACGTGCAGCCGTATCTGTAGGGCGCAGGCAGGCGGCTATTCTGTTGGCAACAGTGCAAAGCAACTGATCTCCAAATGTGTGTCCCAGGCTGTCATTGATTACCTTAAAGCGATCTAAATCTAGAAATAGAACAGCAAACAGATAATTTTCTTGTCGTTTTGCGTGGTTTATAGCACGTTCTAGGCGATCTGTGAACAAAGCGCGGTTGGGTAAACTTGTTAGTGCATCGTGAAACGCACTATGCAGTAATTGTGCCTCTGCCTGTTTGCGCTCAGTAATGTCTCTACAAATAACGTGCAATTCAGTTGGTGTGCCATGTTCGTCAAAGAGCAGTTGACTACGCTCACGTACCCAAATAATTGAACCATCTTTGCGGACTTTCCGCAGTTCCATTTCCCCTGTTACCAACTTTTCCGTAAAAATTTTAGTGAACCACTCTTGAAATAATTGGCGATCGCCTTCATAAACTGTCATTAAAACAGGTTGACCGATTAACTCTTCTTTGGTGTAGCCTAAAAAGTCAGCACTAATTTGATTAGCAGATGTAATTGTGCCGTCGCCTGCGATCGCACAATACGCATCAGGAGCAAAATCATATAAGTTCTGATATCGCTTCTCACTTTCTAATAGTGCTGCTTGTGAGAGCTTGCGATCGGTAATATCTCGACCTGTTACCACAATTCCAGCTACACTTGGCTCGGCTAATAAATTATTCATAATTACTTCAAAATCTCGCATCTGACCATCTGTATGTTGGAAGCGAAACTCAGTTTTAATATTAACTGCAACAGTATCTTGGGCTTCGAGGCAGACACTTTCTACTTGAGCAATATCTTCAGGATGTACTAGCTCTAGGGCTTTTCTGCCCAGCCAATCTTCGGGTTCATACCCCAAAATTCGCTTAAAGGAAGGGCTGAGGTAGCTAAGAGTGCAATCTGCTGTAATAATTGCAATCACATCAGAAGCATTTTGGACTAGAGAGCGGAAGCGTTCTTCACTTTGGCGCAGTGCTTCTGCTCTTGCTAATTGAGCGCTGGTTCGCTGACCAAAAAAGGAAGCAAATAAGGTAACAATCAAAATAAGCAAAGTAGCGATGCTAATTGTCACGCCTAGTTGAGCGTAATTACTAGCGGGAGGCGACGGCGCTAATGCCCTTTCAGTAAGCTGAAAGCTAACTGCTGACATTGCTGGGTAATGCATTCCCACAATTGCAGTCGCCATTAAGAGGACGCTGCCAATTTTGCGCCCACATACTGTAATTAGATTCTCGCTACTAGGATGAAACGCCAACCACAATGCGCCACCAGAAAAAGTAATCGCCGTAGCTACAGAAAAAATCATTAGCTTTGGTTCGTAAATTGGGATCGCCGCTACTTGCATTGATGCCATTGCTGTGAGGTGCAAGCCCACAATCCCTAACCCCAGAGACATTGCTCCTGCTATTAAAGGCAGTCCACCTAAAGGTTGCTGATGAGTAATCGCAAATAGCGCCGCACCAGCACCAGCGATCGCTATTGCCATTGAAACAAAGACAATTGTGAAATCGTAGACTATAGGTATTGGCAGCTGATAGCCCAGCATGGCGATGAAGTGCATTGCCCAGATGCTGATTCCTAAGGCAATTGTGCCGCCAGTTAGCGATAGCTGACGTACCCAGTTTTTAGCAGATGAGACTTGTCCTGCTAAATCTAGAGCAATGTATGAGCCAAAGACGGCAATTACAATTGAAACAATGACAAGGCGGACATCATACGTAGCCGTCATGGGTATTCCTGTATATATCATTACCTCTACTTAGATATCATCTGTCTTGATACTATACACTCTTCATTTAGTAGGGCTAGCGCGATAGATAGATAACTATTCAATACGGATAGGAATTTTAACTTGACAAGCTTAAGTGAGAGCCACTCTGCGTCTTGCTAACTTCAATTCGGGCTTGGAAAGCTTCTTTGAAATAAGGCATATGAGTGACAGTCAGAATACAGGCAAAATCAGCAGCGATCGCATTTATCGCCGCAATTAGGCGATCGCATCCTTCTTGATCTTGTGTGCCAAACCCCTCATCAATAATCAATAATTGCAGCGCCGCACCAGCCCTTTGAGCTAATAATCTTGCCAACGCTAATCGAATTGCAAAATTAATTCTAAATGCCTCACCACCAGAATAAGTTTCATAAGGTCTAGTACCACGAGCATCAGCAATCAAAATATCTAAAGTATCAATCATTTTCGGAGCTTTTTTGCTTGCCTTACCGCTACGCCCTGCTTTTTGAGTTACAAATTGCACGTGCAGTTGGTTAGCACTGAGCCGCGCCAATAACTGATTTGTTTCTGCTTCGAGTTGCGGCAATATATTTTCAATCATCAGCGCTTGGATGCCATTTTTACCAAATGCTTGTCCTAATTCTTGATAAACGCGATATTGCTGCTTTACCTCAAGAAGTTGTTGTTGTTGTTGCTTATACTGCATCTGTAGCGTTTCTAGCTGATTGAACTGCTGTTGTAAACGCCCTAATTGACTCAGTTGATCGTCTAGTTGTCGCCGTCGCTGCTGTAAGTGTTGCTCTAAAGCTTGAATTTGGGTTTTGGGATCTGATGTTTGTTGAAGTTGGTGAGAGAGAGTTTCAAGTTGAGCAGCGATTACTTGCTTTTCAGCTTTTCTTGCCTGGAGTGCTTGGGCAATGTCTTGCGATCGCTGTTGTAATTGCGGATACTGCTGCTGTGCCGAAGTTAGCTGTTGATAGCGCAATTGCCAAGACTGAGCCTGACGTAAAGAAGTACGAATAGCATTGTGTTTTTCTGTCTCATAACCAATTTCAGTAATCCGGCGCTCAAGGAAAGCAATTTCTTGAGCAGATTCAGAACTTGTTTGTTGCTGCTCAATTTTAATTTGTAAATCTGCAATTTGCGCTTTAATTTCTGGTTGTCTTGCAGCAATTTGAGCTTGCCGCTTTTGGGCATCTTTAATTTGCCCTTGGCGAATTTCTGCCCATCGCCAGCGTTCAATTTCGCTACGTGCTAGAGCGTGATCTTGCTCGTTGTAGCTCAGTTGTTGCAACTGCAAGTCTAGCATTTGGAGTTCTGCTTGCTTGTCAGGGGCGTAGTCACCAATAGCAAACGATCGCTCTAAGTGCTGCTTTTCCCTAGCAATTTGTTGTAGACGTTGCTGAACATCAGTTGTAGCTGATAGTTGTGCTGCTAATTGCCCGCGTTGTTCCCGTAAAGCCTCGTATGGTGCTAATTCCTGCGATAACTCACGATATTCTTGGCGTAATACCTGAATTTCGCGATCGGACACTGCCAATTGTTCGCGGACTACCCAGAATTGCTCTTGAATTTCCTTTTGCTCGGCTTGAGTTTTTTCAATTACCCGATGCCAGTGATGTTGATCTAAAGCGCGATCGCACAATGGACAACTCGCGTCAGGTATCGAGAGCATCTGAATTTTTTGCTCTAGTTCTGCTAGTTGCTTCTCATAATCGCGTTGATTCACTTTCAGGCGTTCCATAAAATCGCGCCGTTCTTGTCCCTTTTCCCGCACCCGTTCCAGGTAAACTCGCTTTTTCTCTAATTGCTCAATTTGGATTCCCACATCCATCACTGCTTGTTGCAGTTGGGGTTGACGTTGCTGTTGAGTTGTTAACTGACTTTCTGAAGCTTGGAGTTCTTCTAATCGTGCCATTAACCGCATTTGGACACGATCAATTTGGCTTTGCAGCGAGGCGCGGTGCTGTAGCATGGGTGCAACCTGGAGTTGCAACTGATCGAGTTGCGCCAGACGAGAACGAGTTTGAGCAAGTTGAGCCAGCGCTGCTTCTACTTCAGGCAGTTTATTCAGATTTTGCTGAATTTCCTGCTCTTGCTGCTGCAATGCTTCGAGTTGTCCTTGGGCGTGTTGTAATTGGCTCTGAAGTTGATTAATCTCCCCCTGCAATTGTTGTTGTAATTGCTGCCGCCTAGCGATCGCCGTTGAGTGCTGCTGAAATTTATCAGCAAAAGTTTCTTCTAAACCGTGCAGGTTTTGTAATTGAGCGTATCCCGCCTGAATTTCAGTTTCAGCCGCCAAAATATCTTGAATAGCTGATAGTTGAGCGCTAATCGCTGCTTGCTCTTGTGCAAGGCGATCGCTATCCCCATTCAGATTTTGGTGTTGCTGTCGCAGAAAGCCTAGCTGTTGCTCCCAAGTTTGGCGTTGATTTTGGATAACTTGCAAACTTTGGAGTTCGATATTTTCAAATGCTTGTTCTTGTTGCAGTTGATTTACTTGATTTTCTAAGTTGGAGCGTTGTTGAGCGATCGCCTCACGTTGCTGCAACTGAATTTTCATTGATTGTAAATTCCGCTCCAGTTGCTCTGCTTGTCCTTTAAACGAGCGCGATAAGTCCTTTGATCGTTCTTCCAAATCATCATACTGGTTCAGCTTCAGCAACTCCGCCAAAATTTCTTTCCGCTCACTAGGGCGCTTGAGCATGAACTCATCCGCCCGACCTTGACGCAGGTAAGCAGAATTAATGAAAGTATCATAATCCAACTTGATGTGTTCTAAAATAAGCTGCTGTGTTGCTCTTACCCCGCGCTCTGTCAATGCTCGAAAGCCAGTAGGTGTAGCAACTTGAAATTCTAGAGCGCTACTTTGTCCTCTGTGACGAGTACGAATAACTCGATAATTATGCTGATTGTTAGTAAAAATAAAATCAACCCTAGCGTCTTTTGCCCCAGAGTGGATAATGTCATCTTCCGCAGCAGCGCGACTTTCGCCCCAAACCGCCCAAGTAATCGCTTCGAGGAGCGAAGATTTACCAGATCCATTGGAACCACAAATGCAAGCAGTATGCAGCCCATTAAAATCTAGGGTTGCATCGCAGTAGCTAAGGAAGTTTTTAAGAGTCAGTTGTACTGGAATCATATAAAAGAACGAAGTATGGAAACCGCTATCTTTTAAATAGCAAAGGAAACACAGCGCGGCGACACAGTTCCTTCAACAAAGGGCTTTTGCTTCACTTTGACTAACTTGGGGTTTTTAGGTATTGGACATTAGACTCAGGCGAAAACCCTTGCAACTGGCTTATCTAAAATACATAGTGATATATTTAACAAGTAAGTTAGGTCGTAAATCATCAAGCGGTGTGAGGTTCCAACTTTGAAACTTGAGTTAGGTAAAATTTTTGATAGTGATTAATATTAATGATAAAAGGAATTTTAACTTCAACTGGTAGAAGTCCCGCGCAATTTCAACAGAGGCGACGGCATAAATGGCAAACAAGCTCTTTGATGCCAGCAAGTGTGCTATATCGTTTTTCTCTTGCCAAAAATGATATCAAAAAGGCTCAAGCATTAGTGCATGAGCCTTTTTAGATTAAGTTGAATTATTGAGACTGATGGAGCGAACCCGAGAAGAAGCGATCTGATCTCGCTTAGGATGCAGCGACTAAATGCTTTCACCCTTAAATGCAAGACAAGAAGTTTAACACTTTTTCCCCGCGTTCACTCGCTTTTAATTAGTAGCGCGCGGAGAAGTTGTTGTCTCTGCGACCACCACCTGATGAACCTCTATCTTCTCTAGGCTTCGCCTTATTAACTTTGAGAGCGCGTCCTACCCATTCAGCACCATCAAGTCCCTCAATGGCAGCTGTTTCTTCAGCCTCTGTACTCATTTCCACAAAACCAAAGCCGCGTAGACGACCTGTTTCACGGTCAGTGGGTAGCTGAACACGCTTTACAGAACCATATTCTGCAAAAACACTGGTGAGGTCTTCTTGTGTAACCTCATAAGCTAGATTACCTACATAAATTGACATAGATTGTCTCCAAAATTATCGGGGTGTAGAGAGCTAGATTTCGGAGACAAGCCTGCCAAGACCAAAAGGAAGAAGCCGATCAATTCTAAAAACAAACGCTGTGGCCGAATTTTATTCTCATTTATTATTGTAGCACAGTATTAAGAGTGACTAGCGGGTACGAGCTTAAATGTAGGGGATTTAATCAGGATGCCTTGTGTTAAGAGTGAGTAGTGAGCAGTGAGTAGTGACTAGCGGGTACGAGCTTAAATGTAGGGGATTTAATCAGGATGCCTTGTGTTAAGAGTGAGTAGTGAGCAGTGAGTAGTGACTAGCGGGTACGAGCTTAAATGTAGGGGATTTAATCAGGATGCCTTGTGTGTGGAGAGCTTTGCCACACAATTATTTCTGCTTCTCCATGCCTTTACACTGGGGCGCTACTACCATTATTATCTTGGGGCGCGAGTTTTTACGTTGTCACACTCACGTTTTTATTACTCACTGCTCCAAGGGGCTTTGGTGAGTTTTTAGCAATTTAAGGTCAACTTTTGATTATTACAACAGCTTTCTCGACACAAAAACTGATGCGGTTAAAACTCGATCAGCTTCCTTTATTAATAGCAGGGACCAAGAGCTAGAACGTTGATAAAATTTACTTTCTAGCTTCTGCATCTGCCCAAGGAAAGAATTATAATTGTATCGTAGGTTACTTTCTAAAAGCAAAAACACTTTTAGCAACCTATAAAATTTTGATGGGAAAACTAGATTCTATTTGACTCTAACAGGATGGGTTAGAGAGTGAAGCAAAATGATTCAAAGCATAGATAAAGCTAAATTCACGGCTACTGACTTAAATCAATACGCACAGGAACTGAATAAAGACGGAATTTGTGTAATTCGCGGACTTTTCGACAGGAAGCTGATTGAAGAGTGGGCGATCGCTTTTGATGCGTTATTTCAAGAGCGCCAAAACCAACCAGGTGGTCTAGCTCCCAGAGAACAAGCTCGCTACTATCTGACATTTCCCTGGATTCCGCCATTTTCTAATCCAGAAGTGTTTGCTAATCCAGTGATCCTGGGTATCCTCGATCGCATATTTTCCCAAGAGTATGTGATGGTGCAATTGGGGGCTGATATTCCCGTAAATGGCTCAGATTATCAAGAAATTCACCGTGATTATCGCCCGCTCTTTTACGATCAGCTAGTAACGCCACTTTACGCCCTGGCGGTCAACTTCCCGCTAGTTGAAGTAACAGCAGAAAACGGACCTTTTCAAATGGCTCGTGGTACTCACGTTTTACCGCGTGAAGAGGGGTTAGCCAAGGTTGCCAGTGGCGAAATTCCGATAGAGTCTTTCTATATGATGCCGGGTGATGTGGCGATTCGGACACCTCTGGCACTACATCGGGGTTCACCAAACCGAACGAATGTGCCAAGACCGATGGTTGTGATGGGCTATGCGATGCATTGGTTACATACACCAAAGGTAGATTTGACTGTTCAGCGAGACTATTATGAAAGCTTGCCAGAGAAAACAAGACAATTACTGCGGTGTCAGGTGGTAGAACAGTTGCCAGAAAACAAAGTTGAGACTTACATAAATTTCAAGTATTAAATCTCGCGCAGTGAAGAGGGAAAAGAGTGAAAAGTGAGTAGAAAAGAGTGAGTAGTGAGTAGAAAAGAAATAAATGCTTCTTGCCACTGCTCACTACTTACTGCTCACTCTCTAAACAGTGAAAAGAGGGAAAAGTAATAAATTCCTCTTCTCACTACTCACTACTCACTCCCCACTACTCACTCCCAGGAGTTACAATGTCCCAGACTGAGCCAACGCCTGAAGCCGTCACTCAACTAAGAACTTATACTAATCCAGTTTATCCAGGCTATTTTGCTGATCCGTTCGTTTGGCAGTACCAAGGCGTGTACTATGCGATCGGTACTGGGGCGGCGGAAGCAGCAGGAGAGGTAGACGAAATCGCTAAACGGCGTGTATTTCCGCTCTTGATCTCTCATGACTTCTTGACCTGGGAGAGTGCTGGTAACGCACTGCTGCGACCAGACCCCGCCCTTGGCGATAACTTCTGGGCCCCTGAAGTCGCGTACTACAACGGCAGGTTCTACCTCTACTACTCGGTAGGGCATGAGGACAAAAATCATCAGTTGCGAGTTGCTACAAGCGATCGCCCATTGGGGCCGTATCAAGACATCGGTGAGTCGCTGATAGACCTTGAGGAGTGTCCATTTGCTATTGATCCGCATCCATTTTGTGATGATGACGGACAGTGGTATTTGTTCTACGCCCGCGATTTTTTGGACACTGAGGGTGGTGCGCGTGTGGGAACGGCGCTGATGGTAGATCGACTGCAAGAAATGACGAAGCTAGCAGGCGTTGGTAAAGTTGTTTTACGTGCGCGTTCTGATTGGCAACGGTTTTTAGTAGACCGCCCAATGTACGGTGGAATCTACGATTGGCACACTTTGGAAGGACCTTGTGTCCGCAAATATGCAGGTCGCTACTACTGCTTTTATAGTGGTGGACGTTGGGAGACTGAAAACTATGGCGTAGATTATGGAGTTGCAGACAGTGTAATGGGTTCCTACTCGGATATGGGTAATGAAGCAGGGCCACGAGTATTGCGGTCTGTTCGCGATCGCGTACTAGGCCCTGGTCATAACTCAATTGTTTTTGCTCCCGATGGTCAAACTGAGTACATCGTTTATCATGCTTGGGATACAAGTAGATCAGCACGACGGATGTGCTTAGATAAACTGATCTGGACACCTGATGGCCCACGCTGCGACGGCCCGACTTGGATGCCACAAGCGTGTGGTTGGAGTGAGTAGTGAGTAGTGAGTAGTGAGTAGTGAGTAGTGAGTAGTGAGTAGTGAGTAGTGAGTAGTGAGTAGTGAGTAGTGAGTAGTGAGTAGTGAGTAGTGAGTAGTGAGTAGTGAGTAGTGGAAAGCACTTTCTTTTCTACTCACGGTTGAGTCTTGACTACTCAGGGTTGAGTCTTGACTACTCACGCTTGAGTCTTGACTATTCACGGTTAAGTATTTTCTACTCACGCTTGAGTCTTGACTACTCACGGTTAAGTATTTTCTACTCATGCTTAAGTCTTGACTACTCATGGTTAAGTATTTTCTACTCACGGTTAAGTATTTTCTACTCACGCTTGAGTCTTGACTACTCATGCTTGAGTCTTGACTACTCACGGTTAAGTATTTTCTACTCACTCCTCACTCCTCACTCCTCACTCGCTAACATTTCCCAAGGAACATCAGGGCGAATGTACTCAAGATCGACACCAATATCGTGATTCTGAGTTACTGCAATTTGGACAAGTTCGTGAGAGTGAGATAGGTTAAAGCAAATTGTCTCTTTGTTATCTGCTGACAGCAGCGCTGGCTTGCCGTATTGGTTGTAGCAACTCACGTCATGTGGTTTTTTGTCAAGGTAACGACGTGAACTACCAGACACCAACCGCGAATGCGCGGTATGGTGCTGGCTTGCCAATTCATTAGCAACCGCCTCTACAGTCGTAGACTTGCGCCCAAACCGCTTTGGTCTTACAATTACGCGCTAGGACAAGCTGCGGTTATTTACTTTATTCCAGCCTTGCCTATACCGGAGTTAGGGCGATCGTTGGTGCAGCAGTGCTGCTAGCTGGCATACTGTTGCTTTTATCTCGCCGTCGCTGATGAACAGAACGAGCAACACCTGAGATCAGCTGATATACATCTAATTTGCATTAACTGGGCAACCAAAATGCCCACCCCACAAAAGATTTAGCCAGTATATGTAGATTAGAAAATTTTTAGCTGATCAATTTGGATTTTGTTTTAAAGAACCTCAAGCAAGGGAAAGTTCGTTACCTCAAAAGATTGTTTCTACGACTATCCACAACTTGGAATCAAGAGGAGAAATATTTTATGCATTTACAACGAATAATCGGATTACTGGTTGCAAGTGTAAGTATTGTTAGCTTGGGCGTTGTAGGTTGCACCCAACAACGGGAGTTGGACGCAGAAGCACAGGAACGGACTTCTACTGTGCAAACCCCAGTACCGACTTCTACTGTGCAAACCGAACAAAGTCAGCCTAGTGTGCCTTATGTGCCAACACCGAATGAAGTTGTACAACAAATGCTGCAACTTGCAAATGTGTCCGGTGACGATGTTCTCTATGACCTTGGTAGCGGTGATGGACGAATTCCGATTACTGCCGCGCAGAAATTTGGTACTCGTGCTACTGGCGTAGAAATTAATCCAGAACTGGTTGAGCAAAGTCGAGAAAATGCCCAAAAAGCAGGCGTAGCAGAGCGTGTGAGGTTTTTACAACAAGACCTTTTCCAGACTGATTTGAGTGAGGCAACAGTAGTAACACTTTATCTACTGCCTGAGGTCAATTTGAAGCTTCGACCCAAGCTATTTCAGGAACTCAAACCTGGTACGCGCATTGTATCCCACGACTTTGATATGGGGGAATGGAAACCTGAGCGTGTAGTGCAGGTGCAGGGCCCAAGCCGCCAGCACACTCTTTATTTCTGGGTTGTTCCTGAGAATGTCCCGGCGAATTTGCAATAAGTGTAATGTTTTCTAATAACTGGAGGTATGTTGTGATGAAAGGTTTGAAAGCAAAAAATGTTTTGGTAACAGGCGCAAGTTCGGGAATTGGTCAAGCGATCGCGGTTCGATTTGCTACTGAAGGAGCCAATGTTGCAATTAACTACCGCAAAAGTCCTGAAGATGCCAAAGAAACTGAAGAAATGGTTGACAATGCCTGCGGTCAAATTAAAGGTTGCGGAGTTAAATCTCTACTTGTACAAGCTGATGTCTCTCAAGAAGAAGATGTCGTCAGAATGGTAAATAACGTTGTTGATGAGTTTGGCAGTTTGGATATCTTAATTAACAACGCTGGCATTCAAATTGCCGGAGCCGCTCATGAAATTGAAATTGCAGATTTTGATCGGGTAATTGCTGTTAATCTCCGGGGTGCTTATCTGTGCGCTCGTGAAGCAATTAAACATTTCTTGGAACAAGGCTCAGGTGGGGTAATTATCAATATATCCAGTGTGCATGAAATCATCCCCAAGCCTCAATATGTTGGCTATTCCGTGAGTAAAGGTGGCATGGAAAATTTGACGCGATCGCTTGCTTTGGAATATGCAGATAAACGCATTCGGGTAAATGCGATCGGACCGGGAGCCACTATTACACCTATCAATGATGCCTGGATTAACGACGCAGACGCGAAAGCTGAAGTGGAAAGCAACATTCCTATGGGTCGAGCCGGAACTTCAGCAGAAATGGCAGCATCTGTAGCATTTCTATCATCAGATGAAGCTGCTTACATCACAGGTCAAACCTTATTTATTGATGGTGGATTGACACTTTATCCTGCTTTTCGTGAGCCTTGGTCTTCAGGTGACTAGTGCAAATAAGCTGAATTTACGAATTTTCAATAATCAGTCTGCGTTGCAAGTAAATGAGAATTCTGCTTAACTTTATGCTTGGAGAAATAGGATGACGCAAGAAGAAAAAAGGCTGGAAGCAGCGCGTACTCACGAAGCTCATTGGCGCAGGTGGGGACCTTATTTAAGTGAACGACAGTGGGGAACAGTACGCGAAGATTATAGTTCAAATGGGGCGGCTTGGGAGTATTTTCCCCACGCTCATGCCCGTTCCCGCGCCTATCGCTGGGGGGAAGATGGTATTGCTGGCATTTCTGATAATCATCAGCGACTTTGTTTTGCTCTTGCTCTTTGGAATGGAGAAGATCCGATTCTTAAAGAAAGACTATTTGGTTTAACAGGAAATGAAGGCAACCACGCGGAGGATGTCAAAGAATCCTATTTTTATCTTGACAATACTCCTACTCATGCCTACATGAAGTATTTGTACAAATATCCTACTCATGCATTTCCCTATTCCCAATTAGTTACAGAAAATCAGCAAAGGAGTCGTACAGAGCCAGAGTTTGAATTGCTAGATACGGGTATTTTTAATGATCATCGCTACTTTGATGTATTTGTTGAGTACGCTAAAAACTCACCAGAAGATATCCTGATTCAAATTACGATTATTAATCGCGGCGCTGAAGAAAAAACACTACATCTTTTACCTACTCTCTGGTTTCGCAACACTTGGTCTTGGGATAAAAGTAGCGAAAAACCCTGCCTGCAAGTTATGAAGCCTGACGATAACTTTAGTGCAATTGCAGCTTCTCATCCAACCCTTGGCAATAGATGGTTGTATTGTCAAAACTCCTGCAAACTGCTATTTACAGAAAATGAAACCAACAAGCAAAGATTATTTAGAGTTAGTAACGATTCAACTTATGTCAAAGATGGCATAAACGATTACGTTGTTCATCATCAAAAAGAGGCTATTAATCCTGAACAAGTAGGTACTAAAGCTTCTAGTTATTACTTGTTAAAAATTGGTGCAGGTGAAGAAAAAATAGTTCGTTTACGACTGAGTGACATCCCTCCATCCGCCCCCCTTAATAAGGGAGGCGAGCGGGGATCACCATTTGTTGATTTCGACACAATTTTGCAAGCTCGTAAATACGAAGCCGATGAGTTTTATCACCGCATCTCTCCCAATTTAGTTTCAGAGGATGCCCGCAATGTCCAGCGACAAGCTTTTGCAGGTATGTTGTGGACAAAGCAGTTCTATCACTATGTAGTGGAAGATTGGTTGCAAGGCGATCCAGCGAGTCAGAGAGTACATCGTCAATACCCTAGAAACCAAGACTGGACGCATCTGTTTAATGATGACATTCTCTCGATGCCGGATAAATGGGAATTTCCCTGGTTTGCAGCTTGGGATTTGGCTTTTCATGCAGTTCCACTAGCAATGATTGATCCAGATTTTGCTAAACGGCAAATGGATCGATTAACGCGAGAATGGTATATGCACCCCAACGGGCAAATTCCTGCTTACGAGTGGCATTTTAGTGATGTAAATCCGCCTGTTCATGCCTGGGGTACGTGGCGCGTCTACAACATTGAAAAACAAATTTATGGTCGTGCTGATACAGATTTTCTAGAGCGTGTTTTTCAAAAATTACTCCTGAATTTTACTTGGTGGGTAAACCGCAAAGATGAAGAAGGAAACAATATTTTTCAGGGGGGATTTCTTGGATTAGACAACATTGGTATTTTTGATAGAAGTGCTGAACTGCCGACTGGCGGACATCTTGACCAATCAGATGCTACTAGCTGGATGGCAATGTACTGTTTAAATATGTTGGCGATCGCACTGGAATTAGCAAAAGAAAATCCTCCTTACGAAGATATTGCTAGCAAGTTTTTTGAACACTTCCTTTATATTGCTGATGCAATGAATCACATCGGTTCCACCGATGTCCAGCTATGGGATAAAGAGGATAATTTTTACTACGATGTTCTTCAATTGCCTCACAATGAACGTTTCCATCTAAAAGTACGTTCAATGGTTGGACTGATTCCACTTTTTGCTGTAGAAACTATTGAACCAGAAACTTTAAATGCTTTTCCAGGGTTTAAAAGGCGGGTTGAATGGTTTGTTAAAAATCGCCCTAATCTTACAGAAAATATTGCTTGTATGGAAACAGGGACGAGTGAAATCAGGCTATTGGCTATTGTGAATCAAGAGAAATTGCGGCAAATTTTGCAAAAGCTGTTAGATGAAACTGAATTTTTGAGTCCTCATGGTATCCGTTCTGTTTCTAAATTTCATGCTGAGAACCCATACATATTTGAAGTTGCTCGGCAACAGTATCGGGTAGATTATGAGCCAGCAGAGTCTACAAGTTGGATGTTTGGTGGTAATTCTAACTGGCGTGGACCTGTTTGGTTTCCGATGAATTTTCTAATTATTGAATCACTCCAAAAGTTTCATTATTACTTGGGAGAGGATTTTACGGTCGAGTATCCAACGGGATCTGGTAAACAGATGAACCTTGCAGAAATAGCGGCTGAATTATCTCAAAGGCTAATCCAAATTTTCTTGCAAAATTCATCAAATCAGCGACCTGTTCATGGTGGATTACAAAAGTTTCAAAACGACCCTCATTGGCGTGAGCTTATTCTTTTTTATGAGTATTATCATGGCGATAACGGTGCAGGTTTAGGCGCAAATCATCAAACTGGATGGACAGGTCTAGTTGCACAACTAATTCATCAAGATTTGTTAAATTACTCCTCTAAATTTGAGGAAACAGCACTGACGAACAGAAATAAATTGGTTAATTGTTGAGCTAAGTTAAGGAATCAAGCGTAAGCCGTGCTATTCACATACTGTACCCATCAGTACAGGAGCTTTTAATTATCAAATAATTCAGGCATTTAGTAAGTTTAGAAACAAGGAAACAACATGAATTTATTATCGGTTGCCGAACTCAAGCTATTAATAGAAACAGCAAGTTAATGTGTTTCAATTTATATGCCTACACACTGAATGGGGGCAGAAACTCAACAATAGCCAATTGAATTAAATATTACCGTGCGTGAGTTGATGCGCGATTCAATCAGCAACTTGCCGTCATTGTTAAGGTCACTGATAATTGTCGGTATCACTTGGGCGATCGCTAAAGGAGTATGTCCCTTGGCTCTGACTTGGGCGCAACACATACAGAATCGTTGCTCATAGCACCGCGATCGTGCTTGCTCGACTGGGATATGGAGAAGTGTGGGTAATTGGCTATCAAGCTGACATCACCACTGAAGAACAGATAATTACTGATGCAGTCATTAAAGTTAGAGGTCAAACTGCCAACTAAAATCTATACTTTAGTGTTTCGCAATTCATTAACTAGCTCTGATTCAAAACAAAAAAATCCCAATAGTATACTTCCACACCCTAATGGTCAGCAAAATGATAAATAGCATATATAGAGAATTACTGAATAACAAATTCCAACATTTATTACGTTAATTTTCTTTTATGCACAAGTAAGGAGGCTTAGTCTAAAATTTAGATAGTTCCTTTTTTCTACACTTATTTCGCCTATTTTTACTACCAAAAGCAATAACTTTACTGTCATTGACTCAGGGATACAGCGCCACTGGGCTTGCACTGTGAAAAATTTACCAATTTTTTAATGCGAGACTAACACGATGTCTAGCTTACGAGTTAACAACTCAAACTGAATTATCGCCCGCGTGGTAGCTCATTCATACGTTACTGGATGCCTTCCTAGTCTGTAGTGAAGGCTTCGACAAGCTCGGCCCAAGTCTCAGCCGAACGGGATATATAATATTTGGGCTTATCGCTTAATCAAAAAAGTCGCTATGCGTACAGGCTCTCTCAATGTCAGTTAGTAATTATCCCACTGAAAGTGCAATCAAATTAGTACAAGACATTAAGTAGTTCCAAAGCGGGAGCGACATTTTATAAAGCCGTTTTTTAAGGCATTGCCCTGAGCTTGCCGAAGGGACGGAGTTTCCACCCACATTTTCTGATGAATATTGATTTGAGCAGGATTCCTTGGCTGCCTCTAATCTTACTCTGGCTGACTTACAATCTACTAGGATGGTATCTATCTGCACATCACATTGTTTGGATTGTAGGAGCTTTTATAGTAGCTGTACCCTTAGCTATAGCTTGGCAAAGTATCTCTTGGTTAGAAGGTTTGATTAAATTTAGTTCTCAAGGCTTATTTGTAGTCTTAATACTTTTAAGTTTAAGTATATTATTTGCCGTGATAGGAACTTGGCCTATATTATTAGCTCTTATTATCATGCCAGTTGTAACTATATTTTTAGCTGAAGTGGAGCTGCGTTTTGCTAACTTTAACAAACTAAATACATTTTTAATTCTAACAATTGTAGCTGGATTTGGTTTAGGATTAGGCGAACTAATAGACATTTTATTTCTACCTAGCAGTAGATATTAATTCCTATAACAATCCTAAATTATTTGGAAAAAATCACCTTTATTAATATTTTAGACAAAAGGAGGAGCAAGGTATTTTATAGAGCGATGGAATTGATAGCTTTTATTTAACTCCTATCTTGCACCAGGTGATATTGATGTCGATTCCATAGCGTTTAGCTAAAGGTTGTAGACGTTGAATCTCTGCGAGCATAGGTAATAAGACCATCAGTGGGAGCAAGAGTTCAAGAGCTTTTTGTGCAGCCTCACCCCAGTCAGGCAAAGGGTTAGTAAGACAAGAAAGGTAAACCCAATGGACTAGGAGGTAAGCTGTTAAGGATAAAACTAGCCATCTGTAAACGCCTAATAAGGTCTGTTGACCAAAACGATGTAAACCGAAACGGTGTTTGACAGTTTTGAAAGATCCTTCAATCGATCATCGTCGCGTACCCTACCAATTAATAGTGCTACCCTTTAAGACTTTTGTAGATAGAACATAGCGTTTTTCTAGCTTGTCATTATCTCGTTTAAGATAGTACCAGGATAGTGAGATGGGAAACTTCAAGCCAGCTAATCTCACTTGTTGCCCACGTTTATGTAATTGAGCTAGCCTACGCCCATCTTCCAACTTTCGGTCGCAGCGAAGACTAGTAATAGGATGATATTTCAGCTTACGTACACCTTGGAGAAACTCGATGCTACCAAAGGCAGAATCAGCTAGCACTAGCACTTGAAAGCGTTGGGTAATCACTTTGGGTAAACTTCGTAGTAGCCGTAATCCCAAGCGTGCAGGTGAGGGAGTATCTTTGCCGCGATCAACACGGAAATTCCAAGGAATTCGCCATTGTCCGACAACTAGATACATGACAACTAAATGCAGCCCTCGTTTGCTGTGGTAAACTCGTACCCCTTCATTAAATGCCTTAAACTTGCCTCGCTTCTCTAAGGTTGTGAGGTCGATAATTACTTGCAGTGTAGGTCTACGTCCTTTGATTGGCTGTGACAATATTTGTTGGAGCGCTTTAGAACGTACTGCCTTAATTATTTTCCGAGTAGACCATTAGTATTGATTAAGAAAGCGACTCAAGGCACTTGCGGACGAAGGTTTGACAGTATTGTGGCAAGGGTGAACCAGTAGCTTCTAAAAACAAACCCAGTAATGCTTGCAGGCTTTCTTGCTGATATTGTGTTGGCATTAGAGTTGTTAACTCTTGAACTAGCGCTTGAGCTTTAGTCAGAATCGTGGGCATGAACAGGCAGAGCTTTGAAGTTTACCTCTGCCCTTTTCTCACTTACTTAAGTAAGAGTACAAGGGGAGCAAGAAAGCAATACCACAGAATCACTTTCAATAAAGTGGGTAAAAATGCTAGTTGTCACTCTATATAATCTGATTAACTGTAAGTATTTATACTAATAATTATTTCTTAATAATTATTTAACTTTGTTCCCGCAAATAACTTTTCATAACTTTTTTGTTTGTAAAAAAGTTTACATTTGGAGTAAGTATGCCTTTAGATGGAGAAAACACGATGCTATTTCTGAGTGTAATGAGGTAAGTATTAAATGTGCTTAAGTATAGCTGCAATTAACAAGCTGAATTCAGACTTAAGTAACATCTTGTAACGCTCGTTAATGCAGCAATTAGAAAAGCTTTAAAACTTTAATATTACCTTTTGGATATTCAAACAGACGGTAAAAGTGAGTATAAAAGTTACTATACCTAAAGATATAATCATTTAAATAGAGATAAATATAATGAATCACCTTATTTCTCCACCAGATACTCCTAATGTGATTGCCTGTAACACTTCAGACGCTTTTGCTGCGTGGTTGAGTCAAGCAGGTGGGTCAGTAGCAATCAGTACTTATCAAGCAGGTAAAGTTGCCCTAGTGGGATGGAACGGTGAGCAAGTCAGTATGTTATTACGGCAGTTTCCCAAACCGATGGGGATGGCAGTACAGGGACAACGACTGGCGCTAGCAACTCAGCAGGAAGTGTGGATGTTTGCCAATTCTCCACTTTTAGCTCATGAATATCTGGAAGATCAACCGGGACGCTATGACGCTTTGTACTTACCCCGCGTTGCTTACTTTACGGGTGACTTGAATATTCATGATTTAGCTTTTGGTAGCGATACTCTGTGGTTGGTAAATACTCGCTTTTCCTGTCTTGCGGGGCTAAGTATTGATTTCAGTTTTGTACCACGTTGGCAGCCGCCATTCATTTCCCAACTAGCACCAGAAGACCGCTGCCATCTCAATGGGTTGGCAATGGTGGAAGGGAAACCGAAGTTTATCACTGCATTGGGGGAAAGCGACACGGCAGGTGGCTGGAGAGTAAATAAAGCAACAGGTGGCATTCTCATGGATGTCGAAAGTGGGGAAATTGTATCACGGGGGCTTTCTATGCCCCATTCCCCCTGCTGGCACAACGGCTATTTGTGGCTGCTTAATTCTGGATCTGGAGAGTTGCTGCGAGTAGATCCACTATCAGGACAGCAAGACGTAGTGTGTACGCTACCAGGATTTCTGCGAGGGTTGTGCTGTGTGGGTAAGTATGCCTTGGTGGGACTTTCGCAGATCCGGGAGCAGCATATTTTTGGCGGTCTTCCAGTACAAGAGCGCTTTGAGCATCTGCTGTGTGGGGTGGCAGTTGTAGACCTGAGTAGTGGTGAGGTAGTGGGGATGTTGGAGTTTACTACTGGGTGTCAGGAGCTTTACGACGTAGGGTTTCTCCCTGGTGTGTTGTGTCCCACGATTCTTAACAGTCAAAAGTCAGAGATTCGTCAAGCTTTCACTGCACCTGAGTTTGCCTACTGGCTGCGTCCTAGTTCCCAGATTTTAACCGAATAACAAATCCGATAAAGATTAGCAATCACGCACCCTTGCTTCTTGAGCAGTCTCCAATAAACAAAAAAAGAGGATACTTCAATGGCATTCGATTCTATTGGTCCAGAATTCCGTGTTAATACTTTCACTAACTCAACCCAAAGCATATTTCCCGAGGCACCGCAATCGATAGCAATGGACGATACGGGAGACTTTGTTGTCACCTGGAGTAGCTCTGGTCAGGACGGCAGTAGCAGTGGAATATATGCTCAGCGCTATAATGCGGCAGGAGTAGCGCAAGGCAGCGAGTTCCGAGTCAATACTACTACTAGCAACCAACAACTGTTCTCCACAGTGGCAATGGACGATACAGGCGACTTTGTTGTCACTTGGAGTAGCTTAGGTCAGGATGGCAGTAGCTGGGAAATATACGCTCAACGCTACAATGCCGCGGGAGAGAGTGTTGGTGGCGAGTTTCAAGTCAATACTACTACTAGCAACAATCAAATGTACTCCACAGTGGCAATGGACGATACGGGAGACTTTGTTGTTACCTGGACTAGCTATGGTCAGGACGGCAGTCGCGATGGAATATACGCTCAACGTTATAATGCGGCAGGAGTAGCGCAAGGCAGCGAGTTTCGAGTCAATACTACTACTAACAGCACTCAATGGTTATCTACAGTGGCGATGGACGATACAGGCGACTTTGTTGTCACCTGGAGTAGCTCTGGTCAGGACGGCAGCAACTCTGGAGTATACGCTCAACGCTACAATGCCGCGGGAGAGAGTGTTGGTGGCGAGTTTCAAGTCAATACTACTACTAGCAACAATCAAATGTACTCCACAGTGGCAATGGACGATACGGGAGACTTTGTTGTCACCTGGAGTAGCTCTGGTCAGGACGGCAGTGACTGGGAAGTATACGCTCAGCGCTACAATGCGACTGGGGAGCGTGTTGGTGGCGAGTTTCAAGTCAATACTACTACTAGCAACAATCAAATGTACTCCACAGTAGCAATGGACGATACGGGAGACTTTGTTGTTACCTGGAGTAGCTCTGGTCAGGACGGTAGTCGCGATGGAATATACGCTCAGCGCTACAATGCGACTGGGGAGCGTGTTGGTGGCGAGTTTCAAGTCAATACTACTAGTAGCAACAATCAACGGATCTCCGCAGTGGCGATGGACGCTACAGGCGACTTTGCCGTTGCTTGGACAGGCTATCAGAGCGGTAATGGCGATATATACGCCCAGCGCTTTGGGCAGGTAAACCAAGCCCCAACTACCTCTAATATCAGCAATATCACTGTCGCTGAAGATTCTCCCAACACAGTTATTGACTTATTTACTGCCTTTGCTGATTCTGAAGACAGCGATGCTCAACTAACCTACACAATTAGCAACAACAGCAATCCTGGGCTATTCAGTGCTACACCAATTGACCGACTCACAGGTGAGTTAACACTTAACTATGCAACTAATGCCAATGGCACGAGCAACGTTACTGTCCGCGCTACAGATACAGAGGGATTATTTGTTGAAACAACATTTGGCGTTAATGTTACCGCAGTCAATGATACTCCAACTCTTGCCAATGCCATAGCTGACCAAGCAGCAACAGAAGGCAGCCCCTTCAACTTCCAATTTGCTGCCAACACCTTTAATGACGTTGACGGCGATACTCTCAGCTACACAGCAACGCTAGCAAATGGAGATCCGCTACCTACGTGGTTGACTTTCGACGCAGCGACTCGCACCTTCAGTGGCGCTCCCAGCCAAGCTAACGTTGGTACACTTAACCTCAAAGTTACAGCATCAGACGCAACTGAAAGCGTTAGTGACTCCTTGATCTTGGAAGTAGTTGCTAACAACAACAATGCACCTATAGTAGCAAACCCCATCGGCAACAAGACAGCAGCAGAAGATGCTGCTTTCAACTTCACCTTTGCTGCTAATACATTTAATGATCCCGATGCCGACACCCTCAGCTACACTGCCAAGTTAGCACACAATGACCCGCTACCTAGTTGGCTCACTTTTAACGCAGCAACCCGTACATTTAGTGGCACTCCCGCACAAACTGATGTCGGCAATCTCAATGTCACAGTCACAGCAACAGATCCCGACGGTGTGATTGTTAGCGATACTTTTGCTCTGAATGTTACTAATACTAACGATGCCCCAACTCTTGCTAATACTATAGCCAACCAAACAGCAGCAGCAGGCACAGCCTTCGACTTCACGTTTGCTAATAACACATTTAGGGACGCGGATGGCGACACCCTTACTTACTCCGCTAAACTAGCAAGCAGCGCTTCTCTACCCGCTTGGCTAATTTTTGATTCAGCAACCCGTACGTTTAGCGGTACTCCTAGCCAGAGTAATGTAGGCACAATCAGCCTCGAAGTTACAGCAACAGACCCAGATGGTGCAACTTCAAGCGATATCTTTGCCCTAGAAGTTACCAACACAAACGATGCTCCTACCTTAAGTAATAACAGTACACTAACGCTGAATGAAAGAGGTACAGCAACGATCTCTAACACCCTACTACAAGTCACCGATGCTGATAATACTGCTGCTGAAATCACTTACAAAGTCACCGACTCTCCAGACTTCGGTGCGCTCAAACGGGATGGGGTAGCACTTAATGCAAATAGTACCTTTACGCAAGCAGACATTAATGCCAATAAGCTCACTTACACCAATAACCCTGTAGAAACAGCTAGCGATAACTTCACGTTTACTGTTAGTGATGGTGCAGGCGGCAATATTGGTTCTACTATTTTTAACATCGGTGTGAATGCAGTTAATGAAGTTATCAATGGTACTGCTGGCAACGATACGCTTAATGGTTTGAGAGGTAATGATACTATTAACGGTCTTGCTGGTAATGATCTGCTTAATGGCGGTACTGGTAACGATCTGCTTAATGGCGGTACTGGCAATGACACTTACATTGTTGATAGCACCACTGACCGGATCTCCGAGACTGTTAACGCTGGCATAGACGTTGTTCAGTCATCCGCCACGTTCACTCTAAGTGCTAACGTTGAGAAGCTGACACTGGCTGGCACTAGCGCTATTAACGGCACTGGCAGTTCTAGCAGTAATACTCTAGAAGGTAATAGTGCCAACAATGTGCTTGATGGTGTTTCTGGTAACGACACCTTGGTGGGCAATGCTGGTAATGACACCTTAGTTGGTGGCTTGGGTGACGACCTCCTAACTGGCGGTATCGGTGCTGATAGATTAACTGGTGGTACAGCTAAGGATCGCTTTGTCTTTACTGCCAAAACTCAAGGTAAAGATACGATTACAGACTTTTCATTGATTGATGATACTATCAATGTCTCAAAACTTGGTTTTGGGGGTGGCTTGACTGCTAATGCGGCAATTACAGTGGCTCAATTTAGAATAGGAAGTGCAGCAGGTGATAGTAGCGATCGCTTTATCTACAACAAAGCTAATGGGGCGCTGCTATTTGATGCTGATGGTACGGGTGCAAGCGCACAAGTGCAGTTTGCTCAACTCTCGACTGGTCTTGCTATGACTAACAATGACATTTTTGTTATTGCGTAAAACACTTATCGTGGCTAAAGCTTAAGCTGTTTCAGCAAGAAGTCTAATATAGAATATGCCTTCTAAGCTAATCAGCGTTTAGGTTGCATAATAAAGAACAGAACTACTTAAAAGTAACTATGCCACCACCAGCTAAGAACTTTTTAACGCCGTTACAAGTTACTCAGCTACAGCAGGCTCTTAAGGAGAA
>JAESFL010000208.1_pt1 | contig 50762 bp, 53 predicted proteins | sample 9269401 | NCBI WGS metagenome assembly JAESFL01 (sample SAMN14506025, study PRJNA617098) | algae metagenome | isolation source: Gloeocapsa sp. UFS-A4-WI-NPMV-4B04 and co-occurring heterotrophs from desert... | place: USA: Utah | collected 2006-10-01 | reverse complement strand
GAGCGCGCCCACGCTTGGCTCAACCGCTTCCGTGGCATCCTCATCCGCTGGCCCAAAAAGCCCCGGAACTACCGAGCCCTCGTCCACTTCGCCTGCGGGATCATCGCCGCTCAACAAACCCTACCGGGATAGGTTCTTAGGGGGCCGGAGCATCGTCCTCTCCCGAAAGCCGGCGGCTTGCTTCCGGGACAATGCGCTAGCTCTTGCCGTTCCCCGCCTCGTCCCCGGTCGGTTCGGCCGGGCTGTCGATGGTGCAGGCCACCGCCTGGACCGCCGCGTCGGCCACGGCGCGCTCGCTCGGGAGGGCGGCGATGACCCGCACTACCGCGAAGCCGCGCCGGGCGGGCGCGATGATGCGCACGTCGCGTGTCACCTCACCGGCCACGTCGTTGGCCAGAGCCTCATCGTACTGGGCGCGGGTCATCACCACGAGATCGAGGCCGCCGCGCACCGCAGCCTGATCGGTCACCGCGTAGAAGGCGCCGCGGCGGCTGTGCATCGAGACCGAGAGCATCAGCGAACCGGCCTGGGCCGAGAGCCGCATCGGTCCGTCATCGAGATCGTAGGAGCACACGCCGACCGAGACCGCCGGATCGGGATTGGGCAGCCACGCCCCGCCGGCCGCCGGCGGGCCGCCCGCGAGGCCGTGGATGCGCAAAGGGTGGTCGAGGGTCTCGCTCGCCCGGGCGCGGGTGAAGGCGTCGCCCTCCGAGAAGCGCGGGATCGCCAGCACGGTCGCGATGTGGACGATCCCGGCGATGAGGAGGCCGCAGGCGGTGGCGAGCCAGAAGGCGCTCCGGCTCATGAAGCGCACCCCGTCCGCTCGATCGCCGGCAGGCTGTCGCGGTCGAGAGAGCCGACGCTCGCGGCGACCGGCGTGTCGTAGAGGCGAAGCGCCAGCCGCACCGGCCCGCTCGGCCGCGGCATCGGCAGCCAGTTGCCGGACTGGACCTCGGGACTGAGCAGGATCGCGAAACGGCCGTCCGTCTCGCGCAGGATCTCGGTGGAGGTGAAACCCGTTCGCACCGGCTCCTGCCCCGGCGCGGGCGCGCCGCGGCCGGTCACGGTGATCGTCCAGGCGCGGGCCGGCGGCGTGACGCCCGAGAGGCGATAGGTACAGGCGGCATCGAGGATGCGCCCGCCGTCGTCGCTGGCCGCCGTCAGCAGCATGCCCTCCCCGACCGCGAGAGGAATGTCGCCGCGCCGCGCATTGACGGCGCGGGCATAGGGGTCGGTATCGAGCGAGCCGGCCTTGGGCCACGCCGTCCAGCTTCCGATCGATGTTCCGCCGAAGGGATAGCCGCCGCTGGTGGCGTAGTCGGCGCTGGCGAGCCCCAGAAGGCCGCCGAGGGTGAGCGCGTAGACGAACAATCCGACCCGCGAACTGCGCGAGGCGGCGCCGCGGGCCAGGCGGCGCAGGCGTGAGGACGCATCCTCGCGCCCAGGGGCTCCGGTCGCCGGGCCGACTCCACTCGACAGGGCCATCGGGATCGGCCTCAGGGCGTCCCGAAGCCGCCGGAGGCGCGGGCGCCCTCGGCGACGTCGACGGGCGCGAGGCCCGGTGCCCGCATCCGATCGGGGGCGACGGCGCCGGAGCGGGCCGGCTCGGGCTTCGCCGCGGAGCGACTGGTCTCGACGGTGCGGAACAGGCCGTTCAGGCTCGACAGCACCTCGAAGGAGCGGCGCGAGAGCCGGCCGCTCGAACTGGCGGCCGCCGCCGCGCTATCGGCCTGGGCCTGAGCCGCCTGCGGCGCGCCCTTGCGCTCGTTCAGGCCGGGCATCGGCTTCAGCTCGATGCCCTGGTGGGCGGGCGCCATGATCTCGTGCCACGTCATCGCGGGAAGCGAACCGCCGGTCATCTTGTTGGTCGGGCTATGATCGTCGTTGCCGTACCAGACGGCGCCGACATAATTGCCGGTGTAGCCCACGAACCAGGCATCGCGGTAGCCGTTGGTGGTGCCGGTCTTGCCCGCGACCTTCACGCCCTCGATCTGGGCTTTGCGCGCGGTGCCCTCCTCGACGACCTTGTTGAGCATATAATTCATGTCCGCCGTCACCTGGGACGAGAGCACCTGAACCGGCTTCTCGTCGGCGTGACGGTAGATCACCTCGCCGCTGGAATTGCGCACCTCGCTGGCGACGTAGGGCTTGGCCACCCGCCCGCCATTGGCGAAGACGGCGAAGCCCGCCGCCTGATCCATCACCGTCACCTCGGTGGCGCCGATCGGCAAGGAGGGCGTGTCGGTAAGCGGCGTCGTCACCCCCATCGCCTTGGCGAGCTGGATGATTCTCTCGCGCCCCGCCTTGGCCGCCTTCCACTCGTGAGTGATGCCCATTCCCTTGCCGATGGCGGTGGTGATCTTGATCGGGATCGTGTTGACCGATTTCGCCACCGCGAGCCACATTGGCTGCCGGCCGGAATAGGAGCGACCGTAATTCTGCGGGCACCAATTGCCGACGCAGACGGGCGAGTCCACCACCGCCGTGTCCGGCTTGTAGAGACCCGAGGCCAGCGCCGCGGCGTAAACGTAGGGCTTGAACGAGGAGCCGGGCTGGCGCAGCGCGTCGGTGGCCCGGTTGAACTGGCTCTCGCCGTAATCGGCGCCGCCGACCATGGCGCGCAAAGCCCCGTCGGGGTCGAGGATCACGACGCCGGCCTCGTCCACGTCGTACTGATCGCCGAAGCGGCGCAGGGTGTTCTCCACTGCCTGATCGGCGGAGCGCTGGATCGAGAGGTCGAGCGGCGTCTTCACCGTAAGGACGCGGTCGTTGCGCAGCTTGCCCGCATCGGCCAGCCGCTTCACCTCGTTGAAGGCCCAATCGAGGTAGTAGTCGGCGGTGATGTCCTTGGTGCGGGTCACCGGGGTCGCGGGGTTGCGCAACGCCGTCTGGATCTGGCCCTCGGTGACGAAGCCGGCCTCGACCATGTTGTGCAGCACGTCCACCGCCCGGCTGCGGGCGGCCGGCAGGTTGACGTTGGGCGAGTACTTGGTCGGCGCCTTGAACAGGCCGGCGAGCATCGCGGCCTCCGCCAGCGTGATGTCCTGCAGACGCTTGCCGAAATAATAATCCGCCGCCGCCACGGCGCCGAAGGTGCCGCCGCCCATATAGGCGCGGTCGAGATAGAGCTTCAGGATCTGGTTCTTGGTCAGGTGCGTCTCGAGCCAGAACGACAGGAACGCCTCGTTGATCTTGCGCTCCAGCGAGCGCTCGTTCGACAGGAACAGGTTCTTGGCGAGCTGCTGCGTCAGGGTCGAGCCGCCCTGCATGTTGCCCTTGCCGGACGAGTTCGAGACGAGCGCCCGCGCCGTGCCGATCGGGTCGATGCCCCAGTGCTCGTAGAAGCGCCGGTCCTCGGTCGAGAGCAGCGCCTTGATCATCAGTTCGGGGAAATCGTCGAACTTCAACGAGTCGTCATGCTTGATGCCGCGGCGCCCGACCTCGGTGCCGTAGCGGTCGAGGAAGGTGACGGCGAGATCCTGGGCCTTGAGCCAGTTGTCGCTGGTGAGATTGAAGGCGGGCTGGGCCAGGAACAGCAGCATCAGGGCGCCGGCCGTGCCGATGGTGACGCCCTCGCTGGTGAGGTCGAGGACGGTTCGCTTCCAGCCGCGGACGGAGAAGACCTGCATCCGCGCCTGGAAGCGCTCATAGGCCTCCGTCGTGGAATGGCCGCCCTCGTAGAGGCTCGCATTGACCCAGGCATCGAAGGCCAGGGCCGCGCGGCTGATCCGCGTCGTCAGCGTCTTGAGGCTGGGCAGGCGCAAGGCGGATTCCGGTTTCTCTCGACGTTGGCCGGGTCGGTTGAGGAGCGGTGCAGACCGACAACGATACCCCGATACGTTCTGTATCAGGACACGCGCCGGCCCGCGAGCTTCCGCTTCCGTTAAGGAACGCGAAGAACGGGCCGGCGGCACCCGGCGCCCCGTCAACCGCGCATTAACCTTAAGAAAGCTCTGACAGCCGAATCCGGCCGTCGGATGGCGTGGACGGCCGATCATCCGGCCACGCTTGCCCCCGGGGCGGCCATGCGGCAGGAGGGGCGCCTTGTCCCGAAACGAGACGATCAAGGAAGGCGAGGCGCCAGAGATGGCCGAGCGCAGCGATGGGCCGTTCTGGCGCGTGAAGAGCCTCGAGGCGATGAGCCCGGCGGAGTGGGAAAGCCTATGCGACGGCTGCGGACGCTGCTGCCTGCTCAAGCTCGAGGACGACGACACCGGCGAGATCCACCACACCGATGTCGGCTGCACGCTGCTCGACACCCATACCTGCCGCTGCAGCGACTATCGCAACCGGGCCAAGCGCGTGCCGGACTGCGTGCGCCTGACCCCTGAGGCGGTGCGCACGATCCCCTGGCTGCCGCCGACCTGCGCCTACCGCCTCGTGCGCGAGGGCCGCGACCTGCCGGCCTGGCACCCGCTCAAGACCGGCCGCCGGGCGAGCGTCCACGAGGCCGGCATCTCGGTGCGCGGACGCGTCGCCGGCAACGAGGAGGAGTTTGCCGAGGACGAACTGGTCGAGCGCATCGTCGCTTGGCCGGACGAGGCGGCGTGACGCACGGGGCTCAGGCCGCCCGCGGCAGCGGAAGCTGAGGCAAGGCCGTCACGGCGAGGCCGAAATCGAGGGCCGTCTCGATCCCCTCCCGCCACAGCGAGAGCGGCGTCGCCTGAGCGAGCCGGATCGTTCCCTTGTTCTCGCCCTCCTCAAGACGCATCTGCGCGCCGAATCCCACGACCAGCCGGCGCATGGCGGCGTTGTAGGGCAGACAGCGCAGGCGAAGCTCGGCGATCCCGCGATTGCGGGCCGCCTCCGTCAGACGCCGCAGCAGCATCGAGCCGAGGCCCGCCCGCCGGAATCCCTGCTCGACCGTGAGCGCGACCTCCGCACGCCGCGCTCCGGACGCCCCGCTGCCGAAGGGGCGCAACTCGCCGAGCGCCCGCAGGGTGCCGCCCACGAAGACGCCGACGACCATGCCGGACATCACCGTCGCCCGCTCCGCATAATCGGCCAAAGCCCTGTCCCCGACGGACGCCATGAACCGGCTCGCACGGGTCTCGGCGTCGAGGCGGAGGAAGAAGGCGCGCAAAGCCGGGCCGTCGCTCGGCCAGAGGCGGCGCAGGCTCGTCCCGCCGCGACATGCGACTGGACGGCGCGAGGAATGATCGACGGGAGAGTGGGACACGGAGGCGGAGGACATGGGGAAAGTGGAGAACTCTTGCGGTATGCCGGATCGGCGATCGGCCGCGCAGGCCCCCTCCCCGACGCGGTCACACGGGATTTGGCCCGCGACCCTTCCTCTCGCAATGCACCAAAGTGCCGGATCGTCACGCCCGACCGCATAGCTGGCCTGCCGGGCCCGACCTGCTCGCCGAACCGCAGGAACGTAACTCCGGTCAAACACCAAAGCCCAGGATTTCTAACATCATGTTATCTTTTATTTAAATCCTGGCCGATAGACTGCCATCATGCGGCAAGAATCGAACTACATTGAGAACGAACAGGGCTCGGCAGCCGTAGAATTCGCTCTGGTCGGCTCGGCATTCATCATCACTTTGTTTTTCATCATGGCAACGGCCTTAGTCTTGTATATCAACCAGGTGCTCGACAATGCCACGGCGCGGGCATCACGGAAGATCCTGACCGGCGACCTCCAGTCACAATCCACGGCGGCGACACTGGAGGGTTTCAAGCAGAGCGTCTGCGGATATCTGCCGGCCGCGTTCTCCTGCAACGACATCATCGTGAACCTCTACGTCGTGCCGAGATCGGCGCAGCCCAGCGGTTACTACTCCTTCGTCAGTTCCGACATGAACGGCGTCATCGTCTCCAATCTCGCGTCAGGGGCCGGGGTGCTCAATATGGGCGGCCGGGGGGACTATCAGTACCTGCAGGTCATCTATCCGATCACCTTCCTGCCCGCACCGATCTCGTCCTGGCTGAGCGGCGGAGCGACCTACAACGGCAAGCCGGCCTATCTCGCGATCTCGGCCGCGGCCTTCCGCAACGAGCAGTACTGATGGCGGTGCATCCCCCTCATACGCCCTCGCCCGCGGCGCTGCCCGTTCCGGGATCGACGCGCGGGTGCGGCCGCCGCAGCGGGGCTCTGTTGCGGGCCGCCCGGACCGGCCTTGCCCTCCGTGTCGCGCGCTTCCGTGCGGCCGAAGGCGCCATGGCCGCCGTCGAGTTCGCGCTGATCCTGCCGACCCTGCTGCTGATCATGTTCGCCAGCATCCAGATCGTTGCCTACATCGACGCGACCCGTAAGGTCGAACTGGTCGCCCATTCGATCAGCCAGATGATCTCGCAGGCGGCGCCGCCGAGGAACACGACGGTTGCGCAGGTCAACGCCGCCGACCTGCACTTCAGCTACGACTCGGCGCTCGTGCTTTTTCCCTACGTGATGAAGGATGCCAAGCGCCGCGGCGTCGCGTGGTGGCAGACCATCTCGATCAATTACGCCGCCATTCAGTTCAGGGCGAGAAACGCGGCCTGCCAGAGCCGGACCGACACCAGCGGCGACCTAAGCGCCTGCTTCGACGCCAACGTGGTCTGGACCAGCACCGGCACGCACCAGCCGGCCAGCGGCGAGAACTATCGACCCTGCAACCCGGCGCAGTTGCCGGCTGACGACGATGCATCGCCGAACCGGGCCACCCTGCCGCGCTCGTCCTACGGACCTGGATCCCTGGTGGCGATCGACGTGGTGTTCGACTTCCAGCCGACCTTCGGCTCGGGCTTCGTTCCGGCCATCCGGATCGCGCGATCGGCCTACGTGATGCCGCGCTACGCTTCGCTGGTGAACTACGACACGACCAACAACACAGGGATCGCGACCAGATGTACCGGCTTTTGACCCGCGCGCGCCGGCTCAAGGGCCGGGCGAAGGCCCTGGCCGCCGATCACGGCGGCAGCATCAATATCATGTTCGCCATGGCGGTGATCCCGACCGTCGGCCTCGTCGGTCTCGGTGTCGATTACGGCATGGCGATCACCGGCAAGACGCGGCTCGACAACGCGGCGGACAACGCGGCGCTCGCGGGCGTCGTGACGGCCAAGGAGTACATCGCCGCCAACGCGAAGCAGAGCGACGTGACGACCGCAGGCCTCACCGCGGGCCGGAACCAGGCCCTCAAGGCCTTCAACATCAATGCCGGCAGCGTGTCGTTCGCGACGGTGAACCTGTCGCCGCCGCAGGTGACACGAAGCGGGAACGTGCTCACCGCGGCGATCACCTATACGGCGACGGTTCAGAGCGTGTTCGGGAAGATCCTCGGCGTGTCGGCGTCGACCTTCAGCAACACCGTGACCGCCTCGGCGGACCTGGCAGGCTACTCCGACTTCTACCTGATGGTCGATGTGTCGGGCTCCATGGGGCTGCCGACGACGGATGCCGATGCGGAGAAGCTTGCCAGCCAGAGCGTCGAGTCTCAGGGAAATTGCCAGTTCGCGTGTCACTTCCCGACGGCGAAGGGTTGGAATCTGGCCGCGGGAAAAATTCAGTTGCGCTCCGACGCCGTGAACAACGCCGTCTGCGCCCTTCTCGACCGAGCCTCGACGCCGGTCGTGCCGAACCAGTATCGGATCGGCATCTACCCGTTCATCAACCGGTTGGCGACGCTGTCGCCGCTCAGCGACACCACCACATCGCTGGCCTCGATGAAAACCCTCGCTGAGTGCGACAAGAAGTGGCCGCTGGCCTTCACTAAGCTTCTCGATACCGGCAGCACACAGCTCTACACCAACAACGATCCAACCACCGGCACCGGGAGCGGCGGCACCCATTTCGAAACGGCCCTGCCGCAGATGAAATCGGCTATCCAGACCTATGGCAATGGGTCCAGCGTGACGAATCCGAAGCCGTTCGTGTTCCTCATCACCGACGGGATGCAGAACAGCCAGACCTATTCGTCCTGGAAGGACAAGAGGACCTATCCCGGCAGTCCGTCAAAGTTCACAGGTTATCGCTATGCCGAGTGGGACGGATCGCAGCCTGCTCAGATCGATCCATCGAAATGCACTGACCTGAAAAACGCTGGCGCAACCATTTCTGTGCTTTATATTCCGTATAATTTTGTCAAGACATATGGCAAGGACGCCACTATCGTACGGGAAAACAACTTGGTCAACGGGTTCAGCCCGACCCTCGCCGACCCGCTGCGCAGGTGCGCCTCGCCAGGCATGTTCTTCAAGGCCGACAGCGCGGAGGGCATCACCGCAGCGCTCCGCGAGATGTTTGATCAGGCGCTGAAGGTGGCGCGTATCACGGAGTAGGCTCGTGGGCCCGTGCCACGGCTCGAGCTTCGGATCGAAGCGGATGTTTGCACGGTTGCCTCGTGCCGGCTTGATCGCCGTGTCGCGGCGCGGCAGAGCGGGCAAGCCCCGTCTCCGCCGGCCCGCTCGCCGAACGAGGCGCCTCCTCACGCGAACGATCGGCCGGGATGCCCGAGAGTCACGCCCCCTCCGACCCTGCCCGCGCCGGCGCGGCCCCGCCCGGCCGGGTCCGCGAGCGCTACGACGCCCTGGTGGCCTCGGGCGCGATCGAGCGCGACCCCTCGCAGATCCGCCTCGTCCAGGCCCTCGACAGGCTGGTGCAGAACCTGGAACGCCGCCGCCGGGCGAAGAAGGGCAGTGCGCTCGGTTGGCTGTTCGGTCGCAAGGACGACGATGCCGGGCCCCCGAAGGGGCTCTACATCTGGGGCTCGGTCGGCCGCGGCAAGACCATGCTGATGGACCTGTTCCACGAGGTTGCGCCGGGCCCGAAGCGGCGGGTGCACTTCCACGGCTTCCTCGCCGACGCGCATGAGCGCATCCACGCCCACCGGCAGGCGCTGAAGCGCGGCGAGGCGAAGGGCGACGACCCGATCCCGCCCGTGGCCGACGCGCTGGCCGCGGAGGCGACGCTGCTGTGCTTCGACGAGTTCACGGTGACCGACATCGCCGACGCGATGATCCTGGGCCGCCTGTTCGGGGCGCTGTTCAAGCGCGGCGTGACGGTGGTGGCGACCTCCAACGTCGAGCCCGACCGGCTCTACGAGGGTGGCCTCAACCGCGCGCTGTTCCTGCCCTTCGTGGCGGAACTGACGCAGCGGGTGGAGGTGCTTCGCCTCGATTCCCGCACCGATTTCCGGCTGGAGAAGCTCGGCGGCAGCTCGGTCTACCATGTTCCGGCGGATGCGGCGGCCAATGCTGCGCTGGACGCCGCCTTCAAGGCGCTCACAGGCCGCGCGAGGGGCAAGCCGAGCACGGTCACGGTGAAGGGCCGTGCGGTGCCCGTGCCGGAGGAAGCCGGCGGCGTCGCCCGCTTCCATTTCGACGATCTGTGCCGCAAGCCGCTCGGCGCCTCCGATTACATGGCGCTCGCCGACAGCTTCCACACCCTGATCGTCTCGGGGATTCCGGTGATGGGCGAGACGGAGCGCAACGAGGCCAAGCGCTTCATCACCCTCATCGACACGCTCTACGACGCGCATGTGAAGCTCGTCGCCTCGGCGGCGGCCGAGCCGACCGGGCTCTACACCGCGGCGGAGGGCCGCGAGGCCTTCGAGTTCGAGCGCACCGCCTCCCGCCTGATCGAGATGCGCTCCGAGGAGTATCTCGGCACGCCGCACGGCCGCGCGCCCTCACAATCCAGTGCGGGCCTCGCCGAGACCTGAGCCCTACTCTGCCGCACCGGCTCCGGGCCTCGCCCGCGGCAGCGGCCGGCTGAGATAGGGCGAGCCGGGCACGAGGAAACGCCAGGGCGCCTCGATTCCGCGGCTGATACCGATGCGGGTCGTCGCCGCGGCCGGAACCGGCCCGTCCGGCGCCGCCCAGGCGAAGGGTGCCCGGTCGAGGGGCAGGCCGTCATGCGAGCGGTCGATGCCGAGCGCCTGGGCGAGCCGGCCGGGCCCGGCGCAGAGCAGGCGCGGCGCGTCGAGCCCGCGGCGGGCGCGCATGGTCTCCAAACCGGACGTCGGTTCGAGCGCGCGCAGCAGCACGGCGCTGCCGGTCTCGCAGACGAGGTTGAGGCACCAGTGGAGGCCGTAGGAGCGATAGACGTAGGCGCGGCCCGGCGGCCCGAACATGCTGGCGTTGCGCGGCGTCGGCCCGGCGAAGCTGTGGGAGGCCGGATCGGTCCGGTCATAGGCTTCCGTCTCGACGATGACGCCGCCGACACCGTCCGCGAGCAGGCGCCAGCCGATCAATTCGGCGGCGACCGTCGCGGCGGGGCGATCGAAGAAGGCCGGATCCATCGCGCCCGTCCCCGGCCCGATCAGGACGCCTTCTGCAGCTCGGCCCGGACGCGGGCGACGCCCGGCGGCTTGAGTTCCAGCGCCAGCCGCACCGCATCCTCGAGATAGGCCTGCGGGGTGATGCCGGCGCGGGCCGCCGCCCGCGACAGAGCGTTGGCGAGATCCGCGCTCAGCGCCATCGGCACCGTCTTGGATTGCGCCGGCTGGGCGGGTGCCAGTACCGCCGCGGCCGGCACAGTCTCGGCTGGTATGGGATCGGCCGGCGGGAGCACCGTTTCACCCGATGTCTTTCCGCTTAGGGCTTCGCGCCGGCCGAGCGCCGCGAGGCGGTCGGCGCGCTCGTTGCCGGCCTCGCCGGCATGGCCGCGCACCCAGGTCCAGCGCACGTCGCGGGCGGCGGCCAGGGCGTCGAGTCGCTGCATCAGGTCGATGTTCTTCACCGGCCCCGTGGCAGTGCGCCAGCCGCGAGCCTTCCAGCCGCGCATCCACTCGGTGACGGACTTGATCACGTACTGGCTGTCGCAGCGCATCTCGATCACGGCGCCCTCGGGGAAATAGGCCAGCGCGCTGATCGCGGCGGTCAGCTCCATGCGGTTGTTGGTGGTGGCGCGCTCGCCGCCATGCAGCTCGACCGTGCCTGCGGGATCCTGGATCACCACGCCCCAGCCGCCGGGACCGGGATTGGGGTCGCAGCCGCCATCCGCGTAGACGATGGTTCGCATCGATCCCCTTCACTCCAAACTGATGGGCCTGCCGATTTCGGGCGAGGCCTGCGCTCACGCATCGTCTTCGCCCGAAAGCCGGCGGCCACCTTTTCAGGACGATACCCTAATACTTGGCAACGACCGGTGGGGCCACCACCGCCCCCTCCGGCGGATCGACGAGGCCGCAGCGCGCGGCGGCGTCCGGGGGCAGGAGCGGGTCGAGCAGCCCCCGCCGCCCTTCGAGGAACGCGACCGCCTGCTCGGCCGGCGCCGCCTCGCGGCCGGGCATCTCGATCAGAAAATGTTCGAGCGCGTAGCGGTAGCGAACGATCCGCAGGGACGTTTCCAGGCGCATCCAGGCGACGAGGCAGCGGTTCTCGGCCACCCGCATCGCGGCTTGGCGCACGTCCCAATCGTCGAGGCTCTTGGCGAACGGCAAGGCACGCAGCCGCACCGCATCCGCCTCGAAGACGCGCCCGGCCAGTGCCGCGAAGGGCGGGATCAGCCGGCCATCGGCGACGGCATCCTCGGACAGCTTTCGGTAGCGTGAATGGGGGGACCGAAACGGCTCGGAAATCAAATCACTGTGATAGGCGGGGATGTCGGGCTGCCGCCAGCGCGGCGGCAGAACACGGGCTCGGGTCAGATTGGCCAGCGCGTCCTCGAAGGCGGCCCGGCTGTCGGCGGGCATCAGGAACCGCCAGGCGCGATCGCGCAGCACCCCCTCGTCGTCGGTGAGCGGATAGACCGAGGCCGGCGTGCCGCGCTCGCGGGCCGCCAGCGTCCCCGTGGTCTCGATCAGCCGATTCCAAGCGCTCGGCGCCGGGCGGCCGAAATCCCCCTCCTGCGCGCAGGCGCTCAGCAGCAGCGGCGCCAGAAGGAGGCCGCGGGAAGGCAGGCCGACGAGTCGCGAGCCGAGGCACGTCACGAGCGGCGGCGGCGCGGAACCGGCAGGGCCTCGACCTCCGGCATCCTCTCGTAGCGCACACCCGTGAACAGCAGGATCTGGCCGCGCGGCGCATCATCCGCCTCGCGGCGGAAGCGGCGGTTCGTCATGGGGACGAAGGGCACGACCGAGTCTGTCGCGCCGCGTTCCCGATGACTCGGCTTCGCGGACAGGGCGGATGAAGACGTTTTGGAAGAGGGCATGGGCCTGTCCCGTCGATGTGTGTGGCGGCCGGCTCCCGCCGTCGCCTTCCGGCACGGGCCGGCGGGTCGGGCGGGCGCTGCTCGTGAGCGGGACGGGCCCGCCCCGGCCGGGCGATCTCGCCAAAAAGCTCAGCACGACGTGGTTAACGGAGTGTTTCAACGCACGGCGCATTTCGGTCTCCAACGGGCCGGCAGGAGGTCTTCGTCGGCACGCGTGGCGTCCTCGGCACGGTCTTTGCGAGAGTGATCGGGCCCATGGCGGGCGTTTCCTCCCTTGACTTCGGCCCCGCGCGAATCCCGCTGCGGGGCCCTTTTCTTTGCGACCCATTCGGACATGGGCGGCAAGCCCGGGCCATGCGTGTCGGCGCGCACGAAAGCGGCAGCGTGCTGCGCTTGCTAACGAGGGGCGATGCCCGATATGCGGTGCCAACTCATTTTGGATCGAGCGAAGGACAAGGCAGGATGCGTCCGGACTTCTCACGATTTGGCGGCGCGGCGCGCGGTGCGTCCGCGGCCCTGAGACTGGCGCCGCTCGCGCTGCTGACCCTGGTTGCGGCGAGCCCGGCTCAGGCCCAGCGCGAGGACCAGGGACTTCAGCTCGGCTGCGCCAACGATTATTTCCGGCTCTGCGCCGGCGTCGATCCGAACAGCTCGGATGCCGATGCCTGCATGACGCGCAATCGCCCCCGCCTCTCGCCCGAGTGCAAGTCCGCGATCAGCGACTATGACCGGCGCACCGGCGGCGCCTCGCAGCCCCGCGGCCAGCGCTAGGAGCGCCGCCGTCGGAGAGCGATCGATCGGAACGGAGCGGGCTCGTCGAGAGCCCGCTTTTTCGCCCGCTGTTTTGGCGCAACGCGCACGGTAAGCCGGGGACGAGCATGGCGTTGAGCGTCGCGGTCCAGATGGACCCGATCCAGTCGATCCGCATCGCGGGCGACACCACCTTCGCCCTGATGCTGGAGGCGCAGGCGCGAGGCCACAGCCTCTACACCTACACGCCGGACCGCCTCTCGATGCAGGGCCGCCTGGTGACGGCCTACGCGCAAGCCGTGACGGTGCAGGATGTCGAGGGCGCACATGCGAGCCTCGGGAGCCCGGAGCGCATCGACCTCGCTGCGGTCGACGTGGTGCTGATGCGCCAGGATCCGCCCTTCGACATGGCCTACGTCACGGCCACCCACATGCTGGAGAAGGTTGCGGCGCGCACCCTGGTGGTCAACGATCCGGCCGAGGTCCGCAACGCGCCGGAGAAGCTGTTCGTCCTCGACTTCCCCGAACTGATGCCGCCGACCCTGATCTCTCGCGACCGCACCGAGATCGAGGCGTTCCGCAAGGAGCACGGCACCGTCGTGATGAAGCCGCTGCACGGGCATGGCGGCGCGGCGGTGTTCCGGGTCTCGGAGGAGGATCCGAACTTCGGATCGATGTTCGACCTGTTCACCGCCACGTTCCGCGAGCAGTGGGTCGTGCAGCGCTTCCTCGAAAAGATCACCGAGGGCGACAAGCGCATCATTCTCGTGGACGGCGAGCCGATGGGCGCGATCAACCGCGTGCCGGCCAAGGGCGATATCCGCTCCAACATGGTTCGTGGCGGTGCGGCCGGCGCCTCCGAACTGACCGAGCGGGAGCGCGAGATCTGCGCCACCATCGGCCCGGAACTGCGCCGCCGCGGCCTGATCCTCGTCGGCATCGACGTGATCGACGGGCATCTCACCGAGATCAACGTCACCTCCCCCACCGGCATCCGCACCATCAAGCGGCTCGGCGGCCCCGATCTGGCGGTCTCGGTCTGGGATGCAATCGAGGCGCGTCTCGCCGCCCGCGTGAGCGCGTAACCGCCGCCCAAGGTGGCGCGCGGCTCGTCCGGTCTTCGCGTGATCGCCGAGGCCCATCGTGGCTTGCACGCCTCCGGCGCCCCGGAACGAAGGCGGTGGGTGCAGAACCGAAACGGTCAACCGGAAACGGTCTCAGACATCTCCTGCCCCGCAGGCCGCCTTGCGACGCCGTTATCGAAACACCGGCAACCCGAAGCCGATCAGCGCGAGGCCGAGGATCAACAGGACGCCGGCCAGGGATTCGGCGAGCGCCGAGCGCGGGCCGAAGCGGTGCGCCTGAGCCGCCAGCCCCACACCCGTGACGAGACAGACTGCACTCGCAACCATCAGCACGGCCGCTCCCGGCGAGCGCGGCCTGCCGCGCAGGAGATCGCCGCTTCGGATCGCTTCAGCGGATGCGGATGCGGAGGTTGATGTGGCGGCTCGAACATTGATTTCGGCATCGGTTATGACCCCGGCCATCCGCGCGAGCGGAGGGGGGAAGATCTGAGGGATCGCGAACGCGCCGCTGGACACACGCCATGACGTGACACGTGAGCGAAAGACTTTACCGGCGCGCTCTCGATGGCTGTTCTCTGTCGTCGCCGCACCGACCCCGCGATCTTTAACGCGAATTTTTGAAAAGTACTCAAGATCTGCAGTTGTATTTGCTAATCATGCACAGTCATTTTCAGAAAATTAGACCTATTGTCCTATCATCAACATTGGAAACCCATTGCCTAAACAGGCTGTCGAATACGGCCACGCCACCAAAATTATAATCGTCCAGAGCTAGGCCGCCCGTGGTTTGCGTCTATTTTGATCCTTGAGCAAAATATCCGCAGAGAGCAGCGGGTCTCATGACATTTTCCGCACAGCCCTGTTACGAACCGTGCCTTCATCTCATCCCGCGATCGGCGCGATCCAAGATGAACCCTGAGCCGTCACCGGCGCATGACGTGCCGGTCACACCTCGCCACGCGGGGTTGCATTGAGCTCCGCCCAATCGAGCTCCTCCTCCAGCACGAAGTAGGCATCGTCGCCGATCCGCCCGTCTCGGCGCAGGGTAAGGAGGCGGTCGCGGGCAGCGTGGATTGCGCGGCGGCGGGGCGGGTCAGTCGGCAGCCCTTCGGGGGCGAGACCGTCCTCGTGCGCCTCGGCCTCGGCCAGGGCGGCGTGGAACTCCCGCCGCAAGGCGTCGGCCGCTTCCGACCGGTCGCCGCTCAGAGCCTCGACCGCGGCCCCGTAAGCCTCGGCCCGGGCCCGGCCCACCTCGCGGCCGACCGGATCGGAATCCTGCAGGCCGAGCCATGCCAGGATCGGACGCAGGGTGAGGCCCTGCACTACGAGCGTGCCGATCACCACGCAGAAGGCCGTCAGCACGATCAGGTCGCGATAGGGGAACCCGCCTCCGCCCGGTCCGCCCTCGGGAAGGGCCAGGGCCGTGGCGATGGTGACGAGGCCGCGCATGCCCGACCACGAAACGGCAAAGCCGGCGCCGAGGCCGAGATCGCGACTCTGATGCGGGTTGCCCGAATCCGCGGGGCCGGTGCCGAAGCCGACGCGGCGGATGGCGCTCGCCGGCAGCACCCAGGCGATGCGGACGAGGATGACGGTGACGACCACCGCCCCGGCGACGGAGGCGTAGGCGAATTCCTGCTCGGGCGTCATCCGCGCGAGGATCGGCCCGATCTGCTCGCCGATCAGCACGAAGGCGAGAACGTTGAGCACGAAGATCGCCGTGTCCCAGACCGCGTTCGAGATCACCCGCAGGCGCGGCGAGGTCTGGCCGGGGGCGCGGCGGGCCACGGTGATCGCGAAGCTCACCACGGTCAGCACGCCGGACAGTTCCAGCGCCTCGGCGGCGATCCAGAGGCCGAAGGCGGCCGAGAATTGCAGCACGATCACGCTCATCGGCTCCTCGACCCGGCGCAGGATCCGCAGGTAGACGAGCGCGGCGAGCGGCCCCGCCACGAGGCTGCCGACGACGCCGATCGCAAAGGCTGGCGCGACCTCGGATACAGCGAAGGAGCCGGTCGCCGCCGCGGCGACGCCGAGCCGGTAGATCAGAAGCGAGGCGGCGTCGTTCAGGAGGCTCTCGCCGCGCAGGATCGTGGCGAGGCGGTGCGGCAGCGAGACGTGGCCGAGCACCGAGAGCGCCGCCACCGCATCGGGCGGCGCCACGATCGCGCCCAGCACGATGGCGGCCGCGAGCGGCATGTCGGGGACGAGCCAGAGCGCGACCGCCGCGACCGCCGCCGTCGTCGCCGCCACCGCCCCGACCGCGAGCCCGGCAATGGGGCGGGCATTGCGCTTCAGATCGCGCAGCGAGGTGCTGTAGCCCGCATCCATCAGCACGGGCGCGAGGAACAGGGCGAGCGCCAGTTCGGGATCGAGATTGAGACTCGGCACGCCGGGGATGAAGGCGAGGCCGACGCCGCCGAGAGCCAGGAAGGCCGGATAGGGCGCGCGCAGGCGCCGGGCCAAGCCGGCGAGCAGTACCGCGCCGACCAGGACGCCGACGATCCAATAGAACACGAACATGAAGTCAAACGGGGCCCGACGCCCAACCGTGCCGATGACGGTGGCGACGAAACGCCGGGCAGCCGGAAATCTTTCCGAATTTTCCCGGTCGTGTGATGTGAGGTCGCGGTCAGGCCGGCTGCGCGGCGATCAGGTCACGCAGGGTCGTGATGGTGGAGGAATCCGCGACCCCATCGATGCGGGCCGGGCGGAAATGGCGCTGGAAAGCGGTCACGACCGCGCCCGTCGCCTCGTCGAAGTGCCCGGTGACCGGCTGCTCGTAGCCGTAGAGGGCGAGCATCGCCTGCAGGGCCTCGACCGGCTGGCCGGTCTCGCCCATGGCGAGGAAGCGCCCGTCGCGCACCGGCGCCGGCGCCACCCAATGCCCGACGCCGTCGCGCGCCAACCGTTCCCAGGGGAAGTTTTCGCCCGGATCCTCCTTGCGGGCGGGCGCCACATCGGAATGGGCCAGGACGCGGGGCGCCGGAATCGCGCGCCGGACGACGATGTCGCGGGCGAGTTCGATCACCGCCGCGATCTGCGCCTCCGGATAGGGCGGAAGTCCGCCGGCATGGCCGGGATGGGCGATCTCGATGCCGATGGAGCGCGAGTTGATGTCGCGCGCCCCCGCCCAGGCGCCGGCCCCGGCATGCCAGGCCCGGTCGGCCTCCGGCACCATCTGGACGATGCGCCCGTCCTCGAACACGAAGTAATGGGCCGAGACTTCCGCCGCCGGGTCGCACAGGCGTTCCAGCGCCCCCTGTGCGGTCGGCATGCCGGTATAGTGCAGGATCAGCATGTCGAGCGCGTCGCCGATCCGCGCGCCGCGGTTGGGCGAGGCGACGACGGCCTGCGCGAGCGGGCTGTCGGGGGCAAAGCTCACGTCAGCCCCCGCTCGGCCGCGATCCGATCCCAGGCGGCGTTGATGGCGGCGAGCCGGTGCGTGGCGATCGCCACCGCCTCCGGCGGAAGGCCGCGGGCGAGCGCCCGGTCGGGATGATTCTCGGCCACCAGCCGCCGATACTGCGCCTTGAGGGCGGCCGGGTCGGCGGAGCGTTCGAGGCCGAGCACGAGGTAGGGATCGTCGGCAAGCCGAACGTGCCGGGCGGCGATCCGGCGGAAGGCGGCCTCGTCGAGGCCGAAGATACCGGCCACCGCGCGCAGGTAGCGCTCCTCGCCCTCATGGATCGCCCCGTCGGCGGTGGCGATGTGAAACAGGCCGTCGAGCACGTCCTCGAGCAGGGCCGGCTCCTCGCCGAAGGCCGAGGCGAGCTGCCCGGCATAGGCCTCGAAGCCGTCCGTCGTCGCCTTGGCGAGATCGAACAGGCGCTGGACGCCCGCGCGCGCCTCGGGCTCGACCTGCACCACGCGTTCGAACGCCTGAACCTCGGAATCGGTCACCACGCCGTCCGATTTCGCCATCTTGGCCGCGAGCGCCACCAGCCCCGTGGTGAACACCACGTCCCGCGGCGTCGGACCGAAGGGCGCGCCCTCGCGATCGACGAGGAAGTGGCCGGCGACGCTTCCCACCAGTGCCCCGATCGGCCCACCGACCAGCACGCCGATCCCGGCCCCGCCGATCTTGCCCCAAAGGCCGGTGCTCATCGGGCGCCGCCCGCGGACGGTCGAGGGGAAGGTGAGAGATCCAGGACAGGCAAGGACGAATCCGAGGTCATTCGGCGGGAGCGTTCGTCACGGCTTAACGCCGCAAACCGTACCGCAGCGCAAGCCCGATGCGTTGACGGGCCGCAAAAGGAAAAGGGCCGGGGCTCCCCACCCCGGCCCTTTCCACAATGCGCGTGTCGCGATCAGCGGCAGTAGACGTTGCCGTACTCGTCGCGGAAGGTGCCGTAGGGGCAGCGCGGCGCCGAGGCGGCACCGGCGATCGCGCCACCCGCACCGCCGATCGCGGCACCGGCGAGCGCACCGCCCGCGCGGCCCGTAGCGAGCCCGCCGACCGCAGCGCCCAGACCCGCACCGAGGGCCGCACCGCCCAGCGCCCGATCCTGAGGCGTGTTGCAGGCACCGAGCGAGAGCGCGAGGCTGCCCGCGAGGGCGGCGGCAATGAGTCTCTTCATGGTGGTCCGAACTCCCTTGTGCATCGGCGATCGGGCCTGTTGCCGGCGCGGGGCACCGTTTGGCCTTGGTTTGTCACCGGCTGCCATCGACGGCACATGAAACGGCCAAGATTGGGGCAGGTTGCATCGGCGCATGACTTTTCGCCCTGCGCCTGCCATCTGAGGGCGCACCTGTTGCAAAATCGCCCGGCTTCGGCCCGTTGCCGCCGGGTTCATGACCGAGGACCGCCATGCCCAAAGCCAGCCTGATCGTCCGCAAGGCCGCCGTCCGGCCCGATCTCGTCGTCGATACGGTGACCCTCGACCATACCGCGCGGGGACAGGCGCACGCCCATCTGACCACGGCGGGCGGGCTGTCCGTCGATCTCACCCTGGACCGCGCCGCGGGCCTGGAGGACGGTGACGCGTTGAAGCTCGACGACGGGCGCCTCGTCGGCGTGCGCGCCGCCGATGAGGCGCTGCTCGAAGTCCGCGCCGGCAATCCCGCCCGTCTGCTGCGCCTCGCCTGGCAACTCGGCGGCGAGCATGTTCCCGCCGAGGTCGGCGCGGACGTTCTCTACGTCCCGGCCAGGGCCGCCGAACTGGTCCGCGGCGCGGGCTGCATGGCCAGCCCGCTGAACCGGCCCTTCAAGCCGGAAAAGGCTGCCCACGACCACAGCCAGTGCGGCCACGATCACCATGGCCACCATCACCACGACCACGAGGCTCACGCGCGTCACGACCACGGACAGCCCCCGGCGCATCAGCACGGGTCCGACCATGATCACGGTCACAACCATGACCACGGAAGCTGCGGGCATGATCACAGCCACGATCACACCCACGAACATGGGCACGATCACAGCCACGGGCATCGTCATAAGCATTGAGCTGTCCGGCTCCGTCGAGAGCCAGGGCTGAAGCATACGGGAACGGCACGGGCACAGCCCTTGCCGTCCCATTGCGGAACAGGCGGGGATGCAGGATCGTTGCCCCGGAGATTCCATCCGGAGGCGGGCCGTGACGGCACTCAGCGTCTTCCAGAACGACGACGGCCTCTGGGCCGTTACCGCACAAGGTCTCGTGGTCACCGGCCTGACCAAGGAGAGCGCGGAGGCCTTTGCGGAGGCCTTCCTGCGGCTTCACGACGAGGCGCTCCCGGCAGCAACCTAGCCGGTCGGCGGCAGGCTGCCGGCCGCTGCGCAAGCGCTCGGCCTCTCCCGCCACGCGCTTCCCTTCCGGCCCCGGACAAGGCGTGATATCCGGGCGCACATCGCCGAGATCGCCCTGAACGACGACCTTCGGCTCGCGGAGCGAAGGCGCAAGTCGATGTCCGGCCAATCCGGACGGGGCGGTTCGCGTCCGATCGAGCCGCCGCGTGGATCGGTTCTCGCGAATGGCTCAGGGCGGACGAGAATCGAACGGAACAGGGCGCACGTGTCGACGCCGACGGATATCCCGAACGCTCTCAGCGGCTGGCGCTTCAGCGTCGCCCCGATGATGGACTGGACCGACCGGCAGTGTCGCGCGTTCCACCGCACCCTGTCGCGCCGGGCCCGACTCTACACCGAGATGGTGACGACCGGCGCCGTGCTGCATGGGGATCGGGAGCGGCTGCTCGGCTTCGATGCCGGCGAGCATCCAGTCGCGGTGCAGCTCGGCGGCTCCGATCCAGGGGACCTCGCGGCGGCGGCGCGGATCGCCGCCGATTTCGGTTACGCCGAGATCAACCTCAATGTCGGCTGCCCCTCCGACCGGGTGCAGGAGGGACGCTTCGGCGCCTGCCTGATGCGTGAGCCGGATCTGGTGGGTGCGTGCGTGGCGGCCATGAAGGCGGCCGTCGCCGTGCCCGTCACGGTGAAATGCCGCCTCGGCGTCGATGATCAGGATACAGAGCAGGCCCTCGACGCCGTGGCCGGCACGGTGATCGCGGCCGGTGCCGACGGGCTCATCGTCCACGCCCGCAAGGCTTGGCTGAAAGGCCTGTCACCGCGCGAGAACCGGGATGTGCCCCCCCTCGATTACGGCCGGGTCGCTCGGTTGAAGCGGGCGCATCCCGCCCTGCCGATCGCGATCAACGGCGGAATTGCCGACATCGCCGCCGCCAAGGCGCGGCTGACGGAGGTCGACGGCGTGATGATCGGTCGGGCGGCCTATACCGAGCCGGCTCTGCTCCTCGACGTCGATCCCGAGCTGTTCGGCGAGCCGGCGCCCGTGGCCGACGCCTTCGCTGCGGTCGAAGCGTTCGAGCCGGTCATCGCGGCGGGGCTCGAACGCGGCCTACGCCTGCATGCCTATACCCGGCACATGCTCGGCCTGTTCAACGGGCGGCCCGGCGCGCGGGCCTATCGCCGGCATCTGGCCACCGCCGGCATGGCCGCGGAGGCCGGGATCGGCACCCTGCGAGAGGCGACGGCCAAGGTCTCGCGGGACCGTCCGCCGGCCTCCGCAGCGGCCTGAAGGTCGGCCCCGGTCGAAGGGACGATCGGCGATCCGTCTCAGAGTGCCTCGCAAAACGCCCGCTCACCGACCGTTCTCGCTCAGGCGGCGCGGCGCTTGCGGCCGTTCCAGGTCTCGAGAAGCGCCGGAAGGGCGCTCGCCGGAACCGGCGGACTGAACAGGTAGCCCTGCACCTCGTCGCAGCCCTCCTCGCGCAGCCAAGCGAGCTGCTCCGGCGTCTCGACACCTTCCGCGGTCGTCGTCATGCCGAGGCTGGAGGCGAGGCTGACCACCGCCCGCACGATGAAGCCCGACCCCTGCTCCACCGTCAGGTCGCGGGTGAAGGACTGATCGACCTTCATCTTGTCGAAGGGGAAGCTGCGCAGGTAGCTCAAACTGGAATAGCCGGTGCCGAAATCGTCCATGGCAATGCGGACCCCGAGATCCCGCAGCCCGTGCAGGATCGCCACCGTGGCGCTGCCGTTGACGAGCAGGACGCTCTCGGTGATTTCCAGTTCGAGGCGGCGGGCGGGCAGACCGCTCTCGGCCAGCGCCTCCTTCACCGTGCCGATCAGCGCGGTCGAGGTGAATTGCGCCGCCGAGACGTTGACCGCGACCTTGAGCCCTTCCGGCCAACGCGCGGCCTCGCGGCAGGCGCGCCGCAGGACCCATTCGCCCAAAGGCACGATGAGGCCGATCTCCTCGGCGAGCGGCACGAATTCGGCGGGCGAGACGCGCCCCCGCGTCGGGTGCGTCCAGCGCAGCAGCGCCTCGAAGCCGCAGATGCGCTCCTGGGACAGGTCGTAGATCGGCTGGTAGTGCAGGTCGAACACCTCCGCCTCGAAGGCGGCGCGCAGGTCGAGTTCGAGGGAGCGGCGGGCCTGAAGGCGGGAATCCATCTCCGCCTCGAAGAACCGGAACACGCCGCGCCCGTCGCCCTTGGCGCGATAGAGGGCGACGTCGGCGCATTGCATCAGCCGCTCGGGCTCCAGGCCGTCGCTCGGCGCGAGCGCGATCCCGATGCTGACGCCGATGGTAACGGAGTGATGGGTGAGCGCGTAGGGCGCGCTGACCACGTCGAGGATGCGCTTGGCCAGAGTGGCGGCATCCGCCGGCGCCTCGACCGCCGCCTGGATGACCGCGAACTCGTCGCCGCCGAGCCGGGCCACGATGTCCACCTCGCGCAGGCAGGCTCTGAGGCGGTGGGCCACCGCCCGCAGCAACTCGTCGCCGACCGCATGGCCGAGGGTGTCGTTGACCTGCTTGAAGTTGTCGAGGTCGAGGCAGAGAACGGCGAAACCGGTATCGCGCCGGGCCTGGATGATCGCTCCCTCGATGCGCTCGCGCAGCAGCACGCGGTTGGGCAGTTCGGTCACGGCATCGTGCCGGGCCATGTGGGCGATGCGGGCCTCGGCGTTCCAGCGCTCGGTCACTTCCTCGAAGATCGCCACGAAGCCGCCGCCGTCGATCGGCTGGATCTCGATGGCGACGATGCGCCCGTCGGCGAGGTGCTGGATCTGGGTCGGCACGGCGTCGGCCCCCATCAGAGCGTCGATCTCGGCCAATTGTTCGGCTTCGCTCCGGTCCGACCGGCTTTCGGCCATGACGCTGCGGCGCAGGACCTCCTGTGCCGGCATGCCCGGCGTCACGGCACCGGTCGGCAGGCGGTAGATCTCATGGTAGCGGCGGTTGATCACGAGCAGCCGGTGATCGCCATCGTAGAGCAGGAAGCCCAGGGAGAGCGTATCGAGCGCGGCGTTCAGCCGGGCGATGCGGTCGCTCAGTTCCTCCACGCGGCGCTCCAAACCCGCGATGTCGGCTGCAGACCGCGCGCCGTCCCCCTGCCCGGCCGTCGCCATTGCCGCGCCGAGACGACGGTGGAGCTGGCGCAACGCGAGGAGCACCAGGGCAAGCGCCGCGGCACCGGCGCCGGCAATCAGCAGGGCCCGCGCGGCCGGATCAGCCGAGAATGAGGCCGCGAACGCGGCGGACGCCAATCCGGTTACGGTCAGGCACAGCCACAGGCCGGCGCGCAGGACGTCGCCGCGCATCGCACCCGCGCCGCTTCGCGGAACCGACGAGCGATCTGCGGCTCCGCACCCTTCGGCCTGCGCCTGCATCAGTAGCCCGACCTTCCTCTCCGTCCGCGACGAGAATGCCCGGATCCGGTTAAGACGGCCTCTCGTGAATTCAACCACAGATCAACCTGTCTCGGGCTCGGCCGACGGTTCGGAGCGATCACGCCTCCCGCGCGCGCCCTCTCCCGGCCTGCGTGTGCGCCTGTTCAAGCCGGCAATGCGCCCCATCCCGGTCCGACCGCGGGACGGGCCGGGCCCGGAGCGGCCGGTTCCGAGTGCCTCACACAAATCCCGGCGACCGACCGTTCTCGCTCGGGCGAGGACAGCGCGGCGGGGGTTTTGGGGGAGACGCTCAGAACTTGCCCAGCAGCGGAAATTCCTGGCTCAGCGTCGACTCGGCAGGCAGCGGCGCCTCGCGGCGGCGCGGCTTGCGGTTGAGCACCTGTTTCAGCTTGGTCTTCAAGAGGTTGATGTCGAACGGCTTGAGGATGAAGGCGTCGGCACCCGCGACGTGGGCGTGGTTGATGTCCTCAAAGTCGAACGAGGTCTCGGTGAGGATGAAGGGCGTGTTCATCAGGCTGTCGTCGGCCCGAATCTCCCGCAGGAGCTGAAGCCCGTCCATCGGCTCCATGGCGAGGTCGGAGATGACCAGGGCGTAGCGGCGCTCCCGCATGCGGCTGAGGGCCTCGGTGCCGTCCGATACGCCCTCCACGTCCGGGAAGCCGAGGCGGGACATCAATTCGATGATCAGCCGCAGCAGCTTGGGCTGATCATCGACGATGAGGATGGGAAGTGTGTCGCTCATGGCGTCCGAGGGCGTGTCTCAAAAGGAACTCTGGGGGGCGGGCTCAAGCGTCCGCCCGCTCAAACGAACAAGTGGTCGATGCCCTGTTTGGCCATCGATTCGGCTTGCAGCGTGATGGCCAGCCCATGAATGGCGCTGCCCTTCGGCGTACCCCGGTGCAGCATCGGCAGCAGGCCGGATTTGGCGAAGTGCGGATCGTTGGCGGGCGTGCGGCTCACCGTCGTGAACGAGCTGACGAACTCGCGCTTGGCGATCTCGCGCCACTCGACGATCTGCACGTCGCGGTGGCGTGAATCGGCGGCGATGCGCTGGAAGGTCTCGTTGACCGACTGACGCTCGCCCTCGACCACCTGGATCGCGAAATTCTGGTCGATGATCAGGAAGCTCGTGATCACCGCGAACTCGTTCTTCTTCTGAGCCTGCCGCGTGATGTCGCCGATCTGCTTCGCGCGCAGAGCCGGCTCGTTCGAGATGGTCAGGCGCGAGAAGTAGATCAGGTGGACGAGGCTCGTCCTCTTGTTCTTCATGGATGCCGTCCGACGCGAAAGCTCAGTCTCCATCCTAACGGCCGTCGCGATAACGGGCCGTAAACACAGCCGAACTGGGCAGAAACTGCCGCACAGGCCCCTCAGACGGTCCGAATCTGCCGAGATCGCGCGACACCGCCCTCAACAAAATCAATAGTTTAAACGTGGCATGCCGCTTGCGGCCTCACATCGACCGCCCGTGCGGCCTTAGGGAGCGAGCCAAAGCCATGGACGTCTTTTCCGCGCTTCAGACCGCGGTCTCGGGCCTGAAGGCGCAATCCTTCTCGCTGAGCAACATCTCCGGCAACATCGCGAACTCGCAGACGACCGGCTACAAGCGCATCGATACGGGCTTCGTCGACATGCTCGTCGACAGCAGCAGCGCCAAGACCCAGACCGCGGGTTCGGTCGCCGCATTCTCGGAACTCACCAACTCGGTCCAGGGCAACAAAGTCTCGACCGGCGTCTCCACCAACATGGCGCTCGACGGTCAGGGCTTCTTCGTGGTGCGCAAGAAGACCACCGATACGGGCGGCGGCGAGAGCTTCTCCAGCGCCAACCTCTATACCCGCCGCGGCGATTTTGCCGCGGACAAGGACGGCTACCTCGTCAACGGCGCGGGCGCCTATCTCGTCGGCGCGAGCCTCGACCCGGTCACCGGCCAGACCAACGGCACCGGGCCGATCCGGATCTCCAACGCGATCATCCCGGCCAAGCCGACGACGGCGATCACCTACTCGGCCAACCTGCCGAAGACGCCGGCCACCACCAACGTCGCCTCGACCAACGGCCTGCTCTCCGCCTTCAGCGACGGCTCCGACGCGCGGGTGACGCCGACCAACGGCAGAACCGGCGGCACCGTCTCCCAGGCCAACGCGCAGAGCCTGATCGACAACAGCATCGCCGGCCCGGCGCTGACCGTCTACACCGCCTCCGGCGCGCCGGTGAGCGTGCAGAGCCGTTGGGCGAAGGTGGCCGCCGCCGACACGGCGACCGGCACGAGCGATACCTGGAACCTGTTCACCGCCGACAAGACCAGCGTCACCGGCAATCAGACGAGCTGGACCAATATCGGCCAGGCCTTCACCTTCAGCCTCAGCGGTCAGATGACGGCGCCGACCGGGAGCACGGTTCCGATCAACAACCTGACGGTCGACGGCGTCAATGTCGGCACGGTCGGCCTCGATCTCAGCGGCGGCCTGACGCAGTACGCCGCAGCCTCCGGCGCGGTGACGACCAACGACCTCAAGCAGAACGGCTATGCCTCGGGCTCGCTGAACTCCGTCGAGGTCGGTGAGAACGGCATCATCAGCGGCAAGTACTCGAACGGCTCGGTGATCGGGCTGGCCCGGATCGAGGTGGCGCAGTTCGTCAATCCCGACGGGCTGAAGCCGGATTCGCTCGGCAATTACCAGCAGACCGTTGCCTCCGGCGAGGCGATCAGCGGGCTCAAGGACTCGACCGTGGTCGGGGCCAACCTCGAACAGTCGAATACCGACATTGCTGCGGAATTTTCAAAGATGATCGTTACGCAACAGGCCTACTCTGCCAACACCCGGGTGATGTCCACGGCGCAGACGATGATCTCCGACCTCCTGAACGTCATCCGCTGACCGGCTCCTGAGCGAGGAGAGACGCCTTGGCCCTCGACGCGTTCAGCACGGCGACCGCAGGCCTGCGGGTCACGCAGGCCCAGATCGGGGTCGTCTCGCAGAACATCGCCAATGTCGGCACGGCGGGCTATGTCCGGCGCACGCTCTCGCCCGTCAGCTCGGGCCTGGGCAATGCGGGCGTCGCCACCGGCACGATCGGTCGTGCCCTCGACGCCGCGGCACTCAAGCAGCTCCGCTCCGAGACGTCGGGCGCGGCCTACACCTCGCTGATGTCGAAGACGCGCACGCAGCTCGACACGCTCTACGGGCGGCCCGGCGACGCGTCCGCGCTCGACGGCGTGTTCAACCGCTTCACGCTCTCGCTGCAGACGCTCGCCGCCAACCCGACCTCGACGGCCGCGCGGGCGACGGTGCTCAGCGCGGCCAACGACATCGCCACCCGCATCGGCAGCGCCGCCAACGGGGTCCAGGCCCTGCGCTCAGGGCTGGAGACGCAACTCGGCATCGACACCAGCAAGGCGAGCGACCTCCTCGCGCAACTGGCCAAGCTCAACACCCGCATCGTCGCGACCTCGGCCGGCGATCCGAGCCGCCCCGACCTGGAAGACCAGCGCGATCAGGCGCTTACCAGCCTGTCGGGCCTGATCGACATCAACGCCGTCACCCAGAGCGACGGCAGCGTGAGCGTGCTGACGAGTTCGGGCGTCACGCTGCTCGACCGCTCGGATGCCGCCACGCTCAGCTTCGATGCCCGCGGCACTCTCTCGGCCAACGCCTTCTACGACAGCGACCCGTCCCGCAGCGGCGTCGGCACCATCGTCGCGACGACGCCCGGCGGCGGCAAGATCGACCTGCTCGCCTCGGGAGCGATCCGTTCCGGGTCGATCGCCGCGGCGATCGAACTGCGCGACAGCGCTCTGCCGCAGGCGCAGCGCCAGCTCGACGACCTCGCCGCGGGCCTGTCGCGAGCGATGTCCGACCGGGTCGCCACCGGCACCGTTCCCACCGATGGCACCCAGGGCGGCTTCGATATCGACCTCACCGGCCTCTCGGCCGGCAATGCCATCACCCTGACGGTGCAGGACGGGAGCGGGACGCAGCGCAACCTGATCCTGATGCCGTCCTACCAAGCACCGCCGCCGGCCGTTCCCGCCGGCAGCACCGAGGACGCGAACGCCACGATCATTCCCTTCACGATCCCGCAGGCCGGTGCGGGCCGCGACCCCGCCTCGGTCCGCAACGCGATCGCCGCGGCCCTAGGCGGAGGGTATAGCGTCTCGAGCGCGCCGGGCGGCGCGGCCGGGGCGATGCGGATCCTCTCGACCGGCGGCGCCTCCCTGGTCGCGGCGAGCGCCAGCGTGACGCAGGTTACCTCGGCGGGCGACATCAAGGGTGCCGCCACGCAGCTTCCGCTCTTCGTCGACGGCGCGTCCGCCGCGCTCTACACCGGCTCCTTCGACGGCGGCTCGCAGCTCACCGGCTTCGCCCAGCGCATTGCCGTGAACCCAGCGGTAGTCGGCAGCGCCGGCACCCTCGTCGGGATCACCGGCACGGGCTCCGGATCGAGCGCCGGCGACGGGACCCGGCCCCAGGCCATGTACACCGCGCTGACGAGCACGCAGCGCCTGTTCTCCTCGTCGAGCGGCATCAGCGGCATCGACGCGCCGACGCGCTCCAGCGTCGCCGACTTCGTTCAGGGCGTCATCTCGGTGCAGGGCGCGGCGGCGGCGGCGGCGCAGGATCTCGACGAGGGCCAGAGCATCGCCCTCTCGACGGCGCAGGGGCGCTTCGCCTCCGCCTCGGGCGTCAACATCGACGAAGAGATGTCGAATTTGATCGCGCTTCAGCAGGCCTACGCGGCCAATGCCCGCGTGCTCACCGCGGCGCGCGACATGATCGACACCCTGCTCAGAATTTAGCTGCGGAGCCGCCGATGACCATTTCCGCCTTCGCCGCCGGCACCTACCGCTTCGACCGCCAATCGGCGAGCCTCGTCGGCATGAAGAACCAGCTCGACGGGCTGGCTCAGCAGCTCTCGACGGGGCGCACCGCCGAGACCTATGGCGGCCTCGGCGTGGCACGCACGACGAGCCTCAGCGCCCACGCCGCGATCAGCGCGCAAGAGGGCTACGTCGCGGCGATCTCCTCGGCCGAGACCCGGGTGAAGCTCACGAGCGCCAGCCTGACCCAACTCAAGGCGCTCTCCGACAACACCCGCTCCAGTATCAGCGGCAACGTCGCCTCCCGCAACGAGAAGCTGCCCGCCACCACCGTGCAGCTCGCCGCCAACAACCTCGCGGCGGCCGTCGATGCCCTGAACCAGCAGGCGGGCGGGGTCTACGTCTTCTCGGGGCGGGCCACCGAGACGCAGCCGGTCGTCTCCCAGGACGCCATCATGAACGGCATTCCGGCGGAGGGCCTGGATGGACTCAAGGCGCTGATCGCCGAGCAGAAGAAGGCCGATCTCGGCCCTGCCGGGAACGGACGCCTGATCCAGGGCACCGGCACCCGGACGGTCAGCCTGTCGGAGGATGCCAACCCGGAGGCGCGGGCGAATTTCGGCTTTACCCTCATGGCCGCGTCGAGTTCGAACAGCGCTTCGCTCGGCGCCAGCTTCTTCGCGGGGGCGAAGCCCGATGTCGCCCTCACCTTCGCGCAGCAGCCCGCCGACGGCGCCCAGGTGCGGGTCGTCGTGCAGCTCGCAGACGGCAGCCAGAAGACCCTCGACCTGACGGCTCGCGCGGGGGAAGCCGGGAACGCGGCCGGCGCCTTCGCCATCGGCAACACCGCGGCAGACACGGCCGCGAACCTGAAGCGGGCGCTCGGTGGCGCCGACATCGCCAGCGTGCAGAGCGCAAATCCGCCCGGCGTGACCGCCACCTTCTCCAACGGGCAGGCGGCCTCGACCGTTTTCACGGTGGGGAACGGCATCGCGGCCGGCGACGCCATCACGCTCAAGCTCGGCCTGCACGACGGCACGACCCGGACGATCACCCTGACCGCTGCCGAGACGGCCGCTTCCACCTCGACGACGACCTTCGCCCTCGGCGCCACCCCGGACGACACCACCGCGAACCTGTCGCGGGCGCTCCAGAACGCCCTGACCTCGGCCGCCAACGCCGACCTCTCCGCGAGTTCGACGGCCCGCGCCTCACTCAACTTCTTCGAAGGCTCGCCCGTGGCGGGCCTGAGCCCGCGGCGCGTCGCGGCGGACGGCAACGGCTACGCCGAGACCGCGAGCGCCAAGACCTTGATCTGGTACAAGGGCGACACCGCCGCCGACCCGCGGGCGACGGCGACCGTGCAGGCCGGCACCAGCCGGACGGTGGCCATCGGTGCCCAGGCCAACGAGGAGGCGATCCGCCGGACGCTGGCCAGCATCGCCGCGATGGCCGCCGAAAGCTTCACCAGCGGGACAGGAACCGTCGATACGGCGCGCTACGAGGCCGTGTCCAACCGGGCATCCAGCCTGCTCACCGCGGGCGAGAACCAGCAGAGTCTGGAGCAGCTCGGCACCGATTTCGGCCTTGCGGCCAGCAGCATGGCCAACGCCAAGGCGGTGGCGAACACCACCAAGGCCACCCTGGAGGCCTCTCTCGACGGCATCGACACCGTCTCGACCGAGGAGGTCGCGGCCAAGCTGCTGAGCCTGCAGACGCAGTTGCAGGCGAGCTACAAGGTCACCTCGATCCTCTCCGAGATGAGCCTCGTGAACTATCTGCGATAGGATCCCATCCCCATCTGCTCATCGTCGTAAGAAGCGGCTGAAGGCGGGGCGCCGTCATCGGCTGCCCCGGTCGTCGACGTTGGCTTTGCGTCCATCCCGTCGCCTGATCGGCCTACCAACCACCCCTGCGACACAGCGCGAGCAGATAGCGAAGCCGTGGATCGGGGTTTCCGCGACGGACCATCGCGCGCCCGTTGGCGCAGGTCTGCCGAGTTCTCGCCTCACTCGGCTCGGCGCGTCGTGACCGGCTGCCCCTGCGCTCGGCGTAGCCCCGCGCCATACCGGAGAGCACCTGCCCCTGTGCGATCATCCTTGGATCCAGGGCGAGTGCGGCGGTCGGCGTCGCGATCATGAGCGCCGTGGCCAGGAAGAAGGTCTGCCGCATCATGTCCTCCGATCGCCGGCCGGATCGGGCACGCGCCGCTTGCACGAGCCGGTCCGCCCCTGACATCGGCCTATGCCTCATCGACAGCCTGGAAGCAGGCCTTTCCTAGGGCCGGAACGGGCGGTCTTCTGACGAAAGCCTGCGGCTGTCGCTCGGGACGCCGCGCGACGGCCGGGCACAACGAAAACGGCCCGAGGTTTCCCTCGGGCCGCTGATTTCGTCTTGGTATCTCTCACAAAACTCCCGCCACGCTGTCCTCGCACGCGGGAGAACGGTCGGTGACCGGACGTCTTAGTGAGGCACTCTTACTCGGCCGCGTCCGGCGTATCCGTCTGGTCGGGAGCGGCCTCACCCTCGGCACCCTTGTAGCGGGTTCGACGCCGCCGGGGCTTGGGCGCCGGCGTGTCGTCGGCCGCGGGCACTTCGGCGCTAGGGGCCGCTTCGCGCGGCTCCGGCGCGGAGCGCGGGGCCGGAGCATCGGCCGGCGGCGGAGCGGGATTGCGGGTCGCCGTCATCAGGAAGGCGGGCAGCGCCGACGGATCGGCCGCTTCGGCCGCCGCCGCGCGGCTGGCCTCGCTTGCGCGGCCACGCCCGCGCCGCGGCGCCGGGCTGTCGGGACGCACCGGCCCCTCGGAGCGTGGGGCAGCCTCGGCGCGGGTTTCCTGGCGCGGCTCGACCGGGCGCGCCTCTTGACGCGGCTCCTGCCGCGAGTCCTGGCGAGGCTCCTGCCGCGGCGCCTCGGAGGGTTCCGGACGACCGTTCTCGAAGCGCGCGGCGTCGCGGCGGTTCTCACGCGGGCCCTCGCGGCCCTCCTGAGCCTGCGGTCCGAAATCCTGCCGGTAATCCTGGCGCCGGTCCTGCCTGTAATCCGGGCGATGACCGTCCTGACGGGGATAGTCCTGGCGGTCCTGACGCTCGGGCCGATCCTGACGCTCGGGCCGATCTTGGCGCTCGGGTCGGTCTTGCCGATCCTGGCGGAAGTCCTGCCGCGGCTCGCCGCGGTTATAGTCCTGCCGGTTGCCCTCAAAGCGCTGACCGCGGTCGTTGCGGTCACCACGCTCGTTGCGGTCGCGGCCCTGGAAACGCTGGTTCCGGTCTCCGCGCTCGTTGCGGTCGCGGCCCTGGTTCCGGCCGTCGAAGTCGTGGCGCTCGAACGGCTGCGGCTGCTGGGTCGGGTCGCCGTACTCGTCTGTGCCGTAGCCGAAGCCGGGGCGGCCCCCCTCGGCGCCCTGGCCCTGGACGGTCTCGTCGTCGCCCTCCTCGTCCTCGTCGAAGCCGTTGCGGGCGTAGCCCTGGCTGACCTGAGGACGGCCCGGTTCCTGGGCACTGGTGATGATGCGGAAATAGTGCTCGCCGTGCTGGAAGTAGTTCTCCGCCGCGACCGGATCGCCGCTCGCCAAGGCGTCGCGGGCGAGCTGCGCGTACTTGTCGGCGATGTGCTGGGCGGTGCCGCGGATTTTGACGTCGGGACCGTTCGACTCGTAGGAGCGCGTCAGCGGATTCGGACCCTTGGGCCGATTGCGACCCCGCATCCGTCGATTCTGGTTTGGTCTCATCGGCCTCGATTGACCCTCGTTAACCTGTCGCTCAGCGTGACTGACAGCGCCGGATCCCTGCTCGCGGACGAAGCGGGCCGGGCGCGGGGCACCCGAGCGCGCACATCCCGCGATGTTTGCCGCTCGTCCGGTGGCTGCGCTCCGTTCGGCGCGCCGCGAGACATCCCTCGACTGTCAGGTTCGATCCCACCGAGACTGACCGCGACTGCCGGAGCGCGTCCGCTCGATGGTGGGAAGACCGTCCGAGGCCGGAGGACACGGTCAAAACCGATCCTGCCGATACCGTCTTGAAGAGTGCCTCACAAAACTCCCGGCATTCGGGAGCTCCCTTTGTCCATAACGGCGCAGCGGGAGTTTTATGAGAGACGCTCAACGGGCCGTTGGCGGTCTGCATATCTAAGCTAGTGACTGACGCCCTCGACAACAAGCATTTTTTCGGAGCAACGCCGGCTTATGCCGAATTTCTGCGGGGTCCGTGGCATTTTGCGTGGCGTTTTGCGCCCTGCCGCACCGGCCGATCCACTTCTTCGTTCCGTCACCTGCCCGCCAAGGATGGCCGAAGCGTGACGACCCGGTCGTTGCCGGCGAGATCCCGGCCGACACGCACATCCTCGAATCCCATCGCCCGCGCGAGGTCGGTGAGCGCTGCTCCCTGGTCGTAGCCGATCTCCAGGACAAGGGCGCCGCCCACGGCGAGCAGGCCGGGCCGTCGCGCGATCCCGCGAAGAATCGCCCGGTAGGCGTCGAGGCCGTCGGCGCCGCCGTCGAGTGCGGCGTGCGGATCGTGAAGGCGTACCTCCGGCGCGAGCGTCGCGACGACGGAGGCGGCGATATAGGGCGGATTCGAAACGATCAGGTCGAATGGCCCGGTCACGGCATCGAGCCAGGAGCCGCACAGGAAGGCGGCCCTGTCGCCGACGCCGTTGCCCGCCGCGTTCCGGCGGGCGACCGCAAGTGCGCCCTCCGCCCGGTCGAGACCGATGCCGAAGGCTTTGGCGCGCTCGTGCAGCAGCGCCACGAGGATGCAGCCGGAGCCGGTGCCGAGATCGATCAGGCGAAGCGGACGATCCCTCTCGGGACACAACCGTAGCGCGGCCTCCACCACGCTCTCGGTGTCGGGCCTCGGCACCAGAGTCTCCGGTCCGAGCGCGAAGGGCAGCCCCCAGAACTCCCAGGCGCCGATAATCCGCGCCACCGGCTCGCCCGCGCACCGACGCGCCGCAGCTTCACTTAGAGCGCGTGCACCGGCCGCGCCGATCGGCTCGCGCCCGCGGAGCGAGAGGTCCAGGGCCGTAAGCGCGAGGACGTGCAGGGCGAGGAAGCGGGCATCCGTGCGCGCCTCCGGCAGGCCGGCCTCTTCGAAGACGCGGACGAGATGGCGCAGGGCGGCTTCACGGGAGAGGGTGTGATCGAAGCTCATGCCGGACAGCGCGGGACGTGTCCGCGCCTTCGCCCCCATCCCGATCGGGCCCGCCCGGCTTGAGCAAACGCTCGCGGGTCTCGGGCGAGCCCGCGGCCGCGCGGGAAGTGAGTTTCGTAGCGCTCCACCCGATCAGGGATCACGCCATCCCCTCAGCTGCCAGCAATTCCGCCTGATGCTCGGTGACCAGCGCGTCGATCACCTCGTCGAGTGCCGGGCCGGCCATGACCTCCTCCAGCTTGTAGAGGGTCAGGTTGATGCGGTGGTCGGTGACGCGCCCTTGCGGGAAGTTGTAGGTGCGGATGCGCTCGGAGCGGTCGCCGGAGCCGACCTGCGCCTTGCGGTCGGCGGCCCGCGCCGAATCCTTGGCCGTGCGCTCGGCGTCGAACAGCTTGGCCCGCAGCAGCGCCATGGCGCGCGCCCGGTTCTTATGCTGCGAGCGCTCCTCCTGCACGAACACCACCACGCCGGTCGGGATGTGGGTGATGCGGATCGCCGACTCGGTCTTGTTGACGTGCTGGCCGCCGGCGCCCTGCGCTCGCATGGTGTCGATCTTCAGATCGGCCTCGTTGACGACGACATCGACCTCCTCGGCCTCGGGCAGCACGGCGACGGTGGCGGCGGAGGTGTGGATACGCCCCTGCGTCTCGGTGTCGGGCACGCGCTGGACGCGGTGGGCCCCGCTCTCGAACTTGAGCCGCGAGAACACCGAGCGGCCCTTCACCTCGGCGACCACCTCGCGGTAGCCGCCGACGGTGCCCTCGCTCTCCGAGATCACCTCGACGCGCCAGCCCTTCGACTCGGCGTATTTCGCGTACATCCGGAACAGGTCGCCCGCGAACAGGGCCGCCTCGTCGCCGCCGGTGCCGGCGCGGATTTCGAGGATCGCGCTCTTCTCGTCGGCCGCATCCTTGGGCAGCAGCATGAGCTGCAGCGCGCGGTGGGCCGCCTCCATCGCTTCCTCGGCTTCGGGCTTCTCCTCGGCCGCGAGCGCGCGCATCTCGGGATCACCGCCGGGCTCGTCGATCAACGCGCGGATGCCGGCGAGGTTGGCCTCCGCCGCCCGGTAATGCTGGATCGCGGCGACGACGCCGTCGAGTTCCGACAGTTCGCGGGAGAGCTGCACGATCGTCTCGGCCTCGGCCGAGCCGTCGGCGAGCTGCGCCGTGACGAAGGCATGCCGGGCCAGGATGGCGTCGAGGCGATCGGAAGGAATGGGGGTCATCGCCCTGACTATACTCGCGACGGATCTGACAGTTGACGGAGGTTGAAGATTCGGCCCAGCCGGACAGCGTGTCAGATAGGCACGCCGTTCGCCTTCGCATACGCCGCAAGCGCGGGCCGGACCGAGGCGCCGTCGGTCACGCGGGTCAGCTCGGCCTCGATCAGTTGCGAGACCTCGCCGGCATGGGCGGAGAGGACCATCGCCTTGACCGGGCCGATCGCGGCCGGTGACATCGAGAACTCGCGGAATCCGAGGCCGATCAGCGCCAGCGCCTCGAGCGGGCGCCCGCCGATCTCGCCGCAGACGGTGGCGGGGCAGCCTTGCGCGGTCGCGCGCTCGGCGATCAAGCGGAAAGCGCGCATCGCCGCCCCGCAGAGAGGATCGAAGCGGTTGGCCACGCGCCGGTTCTCGCGATCGACCGCGAACAGGAACTGCATCAGGTCGTTGGAGCCGACCGACAGGAAGTCCGCCTCGCGGGCGATCTCGTCGATCTGGAACAGCAGCGAGGGCACCTCGACCATCGCGCCGAGGCGGCAATCGCTCGGCAGGAGGTAGCCGTGGCGGCGCAGATGCGCCTTCTCGCGCTCGACGATGTCGCGGGCGCGGGTGAACTCCTCGACGGTGGCGACCATCGGGAACATGATCTTGATCGGGCGCCCGGCCGCCGCCTTGAGGAGCGCCCGCAGCTGCACCCGCAGCAGCGCCGGCCGGTCGAGGCCGATGCGGATCGCCCGCCAGCCGAGCGCCGGGTTCTCCTCCTCGAGCGCCGGCATGTAGGGGAGGATCTTGTCCCCGCCGATGTCGAGGGTGCGGATCGTGACCGGCAAGTCGCCGGTCGCCGAATAGACTGCCTCGTAGAGCGTCTGCTGCTCGGCCGCCGAGGGCATCCGCTCGGCAATCATGAATTGCAGCTCGGTGCGGAACAGGCCGACGCCCTCCGCCCCGGTCTCGTGCAGATGGGTGAGATCGACCAGCAGGCCGGCGTTGAGATGGAGGCCGATCTTGACGCCGTCGCGGGTGACGGCGGGCACGTCGCGCAGGGCCCGGTACTGCTCCTGCCGCCGGGCGCGCAGGCGCACCATCTCGGCATAGGAGGCCTCGACCTCGGGGGTCGGCCGGATCTGGACCTCGCCGGAGAGGCCGTCGACGATGATCGCGTCGCCCGAGTCGCAGAGGCCGGTGGCGTTGGCGATCTCGCCGACCGCGGGAATGCCGAGCGCGCGGGCGACGATGGCGATGTGGCTCGTCGGCCCCCCCTCCTCCAGCACGACGCCGCGCAGGCGCGCCCGGTCGTAGTCGAGCAGTGCGGCCGGCCCCATCGAGCGGGCGACCAAGATCGCGTTCTCCGGCAACCCGTCGCCGCCGCGCCCCTCCTGGCCGACGAGGCGGCGCAGCAGGCGGTTGGCGAGATCGTCGAGGTCGTGCAGGCGGTCGCGGAGATACGGGTCGCTCTGGCGCAGCATCCGGGCGCGGTTGTCCGACTGCACCCGCTCGACCGCGGCCTCTGCGGTGAGGCCCGACTGGACCGCCTCGCGCATCCGCCGCAGCCAACCCTTGTCGTGGGCGAACATGCGGACCGTTTCGAGGATCTCGCGGGACTCGCCCGAACTGAGGCCGTCGCCGCGCTCGACCAGCTCGTCGATGGCCGAGCGCACATCCTCGATCGCCGATTCCAGCCGCTCGACCTCGCGCTCGACATTCTCGGCGATCAGCGTCTTCACGACGATGCGCGGCTCGTGCAGCACGACGTGGCCGAGGCCGATCCCGTCGGCGAGCGCGACGCCGCGCTGGCTCACCGGGCGGCGCGCGGCACTGCCGGCGCCGGGGGCCAGCGCTTGGAGTTCGCCCGAGGCGATCAGCTCCGCCAGCACCATGGCGGTGGTCTGGAGCGCCTCGATCTCCTCCTCAGAATAAACCCGGTAGGTCTTGTTCTGAACCACCAGCACGCCGAGCGTATTCCCGGCCCGCAACAGCGGCACGCCGAGGAAGGCGTGGTAGATCTCCTCGCCCGTTTCCGGCCGATACGAGAACGAGGGGTGCGACTGTGCGTCGGACAGCGCCAGCGGCTCGGCGGTCTTGGCGATCAGGCCGACGAGGCCCTCGTCGGCGCGCATACGGGTGATGTGGACCGCGTCGCGATTCAGACCCTCGGTTGCAAACAGTTCGAGGGTGTTGTCATCGCGCACCACGTAGACCGAGCACACCTCGGCGATCACGTTCGCCGCAATGAGGACGACGATCCGGTCGAGGCGCTGCTGCGGACTGACCGGCTCCGCCATGGCTTCGCGGAGCCGGCGCAGCAGCAGGCGCGGGCCTCCGGGCGCAGCGGGCATCGTGTCGTCAATCCGGGTCGGCCGGCGCAACCCTGGCTGGTGAGCCGTGGGGCCGACGCCGACGAGAACGGTCAGGCCTGGTCGAGGCCGTATAGCGAGTGGAGCGTGCGCACGGCAAGCTCCGTGTAGGCGGCATCGATCAGGACCGAGAACTTGATCTCGGAGGTGGTGATCGCGCGAATGTTGATACCCTTCTGCGCCAGCGCCCGGAAGGCCTTGGCTGCAACGCCCGCATGCGAGCGCATGCCGACGCCGATCGCCGACACCTTCACGACATCGGTGGCGCCCTCGATCTGACCGAACTGGATCGTGTCGCGCTGGGCGTCGAGGATGGCGCGGGAGCGCTCGTACTCGGCCGCCGGCACGGTGAAGGTCATGTCGGTGGTCGATTGGTCGCCGGACACGGTCTGGATGATCATGTCGACATTGATGTTGGCATCCGCCAGCGGGCCGAAGATCGCCGCGGCGATGCCGGGACTGTCCTTCACGGCGCGCAGGGTGATCTGCGCCTCGTCCTTCGAGAAGGCGATGCCGGTGATGATCTGCTGTTCCACGATTTGGTCCTCGTCGCAGATGAGGGTGCCCGGCCGCGCGGCATCGGGGGGATCGAAGGAGGAGCGCACCGTGGTCGGCACCCGGTGCACCATGGCGAGCTCGACCGAGCGCACCTGAAGCACCTTGGCGCCCAGAGACGCCATCTCCAGCATCTCCTCGAAGGTCACGCGCTCCATGCGCTGGGCCTTGGGCACCACGCGCGGATCGGTGGTGTAGACCCCGTCCACGTCCGTGTAGATGTCGCAGCGCTCGGCGCCGATGGCGGCAGCGATGGCGACCGCGGACGTATCCGAGCCGCCGCGTCCCAGCGTCGCGATCCGGCCGGTCTCGGCGTTCACGCCCTGGAAGCCGGCGATGACGGCGACCTCGCCGCGCTTGAAACCCTCGTCGAGGTTCTTCGGGTCGATGCCCTCGATTCGGGCCGAGCCGTGCGCGTCGGAGGTGTGGATCGGGATCTGCCAGCCCTGCCAGGAACGGGCCTTGATGCCGTCCTTGTTGAGCGCGATCGCGAGCAAGCCCGAGGTGACCTGCTCGCCGGACGCCACGACGGTGTCGTACTCCGCCGCGCCGTAGAGCGGATCGGCGTCCTTGACCCAGCCGACCAGTTCGTTGGTCTTGCCCGACATCGCCGAGACCACGACCGCGACCTCGTAGCCGGCCGAGACCTCGCGGGCGACGTGGCGCGCCACGTTGCGGATGCGGTCGACGTTGGCGACGGAGGTGCCGCCGAATTTCATCACCAAACGGGGCATGTCGCGTCCGGTCTGCTCATCCTGTCCCCACCGTCCCGGCCGCGAGGCCGGCGCGCCGCGTCACACGGAAAACAACACGGCGCGGCTGTACCGGGGATGCGCCCGGCGGGTACAAGGGCCCCCCGGCCGTGTCAATCGGACGGATGGCAGGTTGAAACGTTACGAAAGCGAGCCGGATGACGGGTGCCTCGATCGACCGGGACGAAGTGGCGCGCTTCGACGCCCTGGCCGCGCGCTGGTGGGATGAGCGCGGGCCGATGGCGGTTCTGCACAAGTTCAATCCGGTCCGGGTCGGCTATATCCGCGACGAGGCCTGCCGCATCTTCGACCGCGACCCGGCCGCACCCTTTCCCCTCGAAGGGCTGACCGTCATCGATATCGGCTGCGGCGGCGGCGTGCTGTCGGAGCCTCTGGCGCGGCTCGGCGCGACGGTCACGGGCCTCGATCCGGCAACCGGCAACATCGTGGCGGCCCGCGCCCACGCCGAGGCCGAGGGGCTCGCCATCGATTACCGCGACGAGACCATCGAGGCGGTGGCGGCGCGGGGCGAGCGCTTCGACATCGTGCTCGCCATGGAGGTGGTGGAGCACGTCTCCGACCGCGCCGGCTTCCTGCGCGCCTGCTGCACCACCGTGAAGCCCGGCGGCCTGCTGTTCGCCGCCACCCTCAACCGGACCATGCGCTCCTTCGCGCTCGCCATCGTCGGGGCCGAGTACGTGCTGCGCTGGCTGCCGCGGGGCACCCACGATTGGGAGAAGTTCGTGACGCCGGCCGAACTGTCCGCCGACATCGCGGCCGGCGGCCTCACCGTCACCGACACCACCGGCGTGGTCTACAATCCGCTGGGCGATTCCTGGCGCGCAAGCCGCGACACGGGAGTGAACTACATGGTCGCGGCCCACCGCCCCGCCTGAATGTCTGTCACACATCGCGCGTAGCGCCGTGCTCGCCAGAACGAGAACGGTCGGTCATCCGGAGTTCCGTGAGGCACTCTGAACGAAGCCGGGCGGCGTTCGTTGAGGGTTTTTCGCAAGGGAAACGAGAGCCCTCGCCGATGCTCGAAAAGCTGCCGCACGCTGTCGGCGAAGCCCTGTCCGGCCTCAGGGCCGGCGCGGAGAAGGCCGCGTTCCACACGGTCGCCGCGGAAGCTCCCCCGACCTTGCGCGTGACGAGCGAGGCCTTCGCCGACACGGCGCCGATCCCCGCCCGCTACACGGCGGACGGCGACGGGCTCTCGCCGCCGCTCGCCGTCGCCGGCGTGCCGGAGGATGCGGCGGCCCTGGTGCTGTTCGTCGAGGATCCGGACGCGCCCTCCCCTCACCCCCTCGTTCACCTCATCGCCTGGAACCTGACACCGGAAGACCAGGGGTTCCCGGAAGGGACCTTCGCGGGCCCGGCCGGCAACGGCGCTCGATACGATCTCGGCCGCAACTCGTTCCTGAAGGACGGCTGGCTGCCTCCGGACCCGCCGACGGGGCATGGGCCGCACCACTACCTTTTCCAGGTCTTCGCACTGGCCCGCCCCGCGGAACTGCCCGCCTCGCCGGGCCGCACCGCCCTGCTCGATGCACTCCGAGGCAACGTGATCGCCAAGGGCCTGCTGACGGGGACCTGCGAGCGTCCTTGAGCGTCTTGCGCTCAAGCCGCGCCTGCAGGCATGAGCGTCGTCGAACGCGTGCCGATGAGCCCGCCTCTCCCCGCGTGCGGAAATGAGGGGTGAGTCACGAGGTTTAAGGGAGACGGCCCCGACATGAAGGCCCTGGTGTGCAGCCGGCTCGGCGGGCCGGAGGATCTGAGCCTCGAGGATCTGCCCGATCCGGTGCCGGGGCCCGGCGAAGCGCTGGTGCGCGTGCGGATCGCCGCGCTGAATTTCTTCGACACGCTCATCATCGCCGGCCGCTATCAGGTGAAGCCGGCGCTGCCGTTCTCGCCGGGCGGCGAGGCCTGCGGCGTGATCGAGGCCCTCGGGCCGGGCGCGGAAAACTTTTCCGTCGGCGACCGGGTGATGGTCCATCTCAGCCACGGCACCGCCCGCGAGCGGATCGCGGTTCCGGCGAAGCGCCTCGCGCGGGTTCCGGAGGCGGTCTCCGACGCCGTCGCCGCCGGGCTCTCGATCACCTACGGCACGACGCTCCACGCGCTACGGGACCGCGCGGAGATCCGGCCGGGCGAGACCCTCGTCGTGCTCGGGGCCTCGGGTGGGGTCGGGCTCGCCGCGGTCGAGCTTGGCAAGCTGCTCGGCGCGCGCGTCATCGCCTGCGCCTCCTCGCCGGAAAAGCTCGAGACGGCTCGCGCCCACGGCGCCGACGACCTCGTCGACTACCGGGCGAACAATCTGCGCGAGGAATTGCGGCGACTGACCGGCGAGCGGGGAGTCGATGTGGTCTACGACGCGGTCGGCGGGGATTTCGCCGAACCGGCCATGCGCGCACTCGGCTGGAAGGGCCGCTTCCTCGTGATCGGCTTCGCCGCGGGCGAGATCCCGAAATTTCCCCTCAACGTCATCATGCTCAAGGGCATCGACGTGCAGGGCGTGCATTGGGGCGCCTTCGTCGAACGCGAGCCGGAGGCGCACGGTGCGAACCAAGCCCAGCTGCTCGCTTGGGCGGCGGAGGGCAAGCTCACCGTGAAGGTGCACGGCACCTATCCGCTCGGCGCCTACGAGGAGGCCCTCGGCGTGCTCGTCCGCCGCGAGGCAGTCGGTAAGGTTCTGCTCGACCTGGAAGGGTGACCCCTCACCCGCGGTGGCGCCGCGGGCCGGCCCTTACTGGTCGAGCCGCGCCAGCGCCGCGGCGATGCGGGCCGCGCCCGGCCCTCCCCCGGTGGCGACGGCGTGGCGGCGGTCGAGGGCGATGGCGCCGCGGTGGCTCGCATGGGTGATGGCGATGGCGAGCGCGTCGGCCGCGTCGGCGAGCTTGAATTCCGCCTTCGGCAGCAGGAACTTCACCATCGCCTGGATCTGCACCTTCTCGGCGTGGCCGTTGCCCGCCACGGTCTTCTTCACGAGGTTGGCGGCGTATTCCGCCACCGGCAATCCGGCGAGGGCCGGCACCAACAGAGCGACGGCGCGGGCATGGCCGAGCTTGAGCGTGGCCTGCGCATCCTTGTTGACGAAGGTCTCCTCCACCGAGACCTCGTCGGGCGCATGGGCCGCGATGACGCGGCTGAGGCCCTCGTGCAATTCACGCAGGCGCAAGGCCAGGGGCAGGTCGCCGTCGGAGGTGACAACGCCGCAGGCGAGGTAGGACAGCTTGCTGCCCCGCGCCGTGATCAGCCCCCAGCCGGTGCGGCGCAGGCCGGGATCGATGCCGAGAATGCGGACGTCCGTGGTCATGGCCTCGGCCTCCTTCAGAGCAGCGATCCGGTACGGCACGTACCGTGAACAAAGCCTTGCCGCAAACCCTCGACCCGCGCCAGCGGCGTCTACTGGAGCTTGAACTCGCCCTCTAGCCGGAGCGCCACCTCGTCGCCGAGCAGCGGCAGGAAGGCGTTCACTCCGAAATCGGAGCGCTTGATCACCGTCCAGCCGTCGAATCCCACGGAGTAGATCTTGTCGACCGGGTTGACGCCCGCCTGGTTGAAGGTGGCGTCGAACGAAACCGGCTTCGACACGCCGCGCAGGGTGAGCGTTCCGTTGACCCGCGCGGTGGTCGGCCCCGTCGGCTCGATCGATTGGCTCACGAAGGTGGCCTCGGGAAACTTGCCCGAATCGAGGAAGTCCGGCGTCTTGAGGTGGGCGTTGAGCTTGTCATTCAGCGCGTTGGCGCTGCCGGTGCCGATCTTGGCCGAGAGGGTGCTCTTGCCCGGCGCGGCGGGATCGAGGACGAGTTCGCCCGTCACATCCGTGAACTGACCGTAATAGGTCGAGAAGCCGAGATGGTTGATCGACCAAGTGATCTTGCCGTGCGCAGGGTCGAGGCGGTAGCGCCCGGCCTTCACCTGTCCCGGATCCTTGGTCAGGGCCGGAGGGGCCTCCTGCGCGTGGAGTCCGCCGGGCGCGGCGAGGGCGAAACCCGCCATCAGGAGGGCGGCGAGGGCGAGCGTGCGCTTCATGCGGTCACCTTGTCGGTTGTGCCGCCAAGACGGATATGGCCTTAGGCCAAGCGCGGCAACGGACCCGAGGGAAGCTCACGCTCACATGATCGGCAAACTCAAGGGGATCGTCGATTCCTACGGAGAGGATTTCGTGATCCTCGACGTGAACGGCGTCGGCTACGTCGTCCACTGCTCCGCCCGGACGCTGCAGCGCCTGCCTTCGCCCGGCGAGGCCACGGATCTGGCCATCGAGACGCATGTGCGCGAGGACATGATCCGCCTCTACGGCTTCCGCTCCGATGCCGAGCGGGAGTGGTTCCGCCTGCTTCAGACGGTGCAGGGCGTCGGCACCCGCGTGGCGCTCGGCGTGCTGTCGGTGCTGGAGCCATCCGCCCTCGCGACCGCCATCGCCACCGGCGACAAGGGCTCGGTCGCTCGCGCCCCCGGCGTCGGCCCGCGGCTGGCCGCCCGCCTCGTGGCGGAGCTGAAGGACAAGGCGCCTGCCTTCGCCCCCGTCGATCCCGCGCTCATGGCGCTCAGCGGCGCCATCGAGGACCGCACCGCACCGCAGCCGGTCGCGGATGCGATCTCGGCGCTGGTCAATCTCGGTTATCCCCAGGTTCAGGCCTCGGCCGCCATCGCCGCCGCCCTGAAGGGCCTGGGCGACGGTGCCGACACGGTGGAGGCCAAGACGCTGATCCGGCTCGGCCTGCGGGAGTTGGCGCGCTAGAGCGTCACCTTTTTCCGACACCCGGCGACCGCCTTCCGGGATGATGCTCGAGATTCTCCTCCTCAGCCGCCGTCATCGAAGGGAGGCGGCTGCAGGCGCTGCCAGGCGGAAGCGATCCGCTCCGGCCTCACTTCGAGCGCCTCGGCACAAGCGAGCAGCGACGGTTCGTCGCTCATCACATGATCGAGAACGGCACCGAGGAAGCCGGGATCGTGTAGGCTCTCGCGCAGCGTTCCGGGTTCGAGGCCGCTCGCGGCGACGAATCGGAACAGCCGATCCTCGTCGGCGGCGAGCCAACCCAGCACATCGACCGCGAGACGTTCGCTCGCCGCATCACTATGATCAAGTTTGCGTTTCATCAACGAGTAGCAGTTTAAGAGAGTACGAGGGCCGGGCCACGGGGTGGAACGCCATCGCGACCGCGCCGGAGCAGGTCATGAAGAAAACCGTTCTCATCGTTGAAGACAACGAGCTGAACATGAAGCTCTTCAACGATCTGCTGGAGGCGCACGGCTACGCCACACTCAAGACCGCCAACGGTATCGAGGCGATTGAACTGGCGCGCGCGCACCACCCAGACTTGATCCTGATGGACATCCAGCTTCCCGAAGTCTCGGGCCTGGAAGTGACAAAGTGGCTCAAGGACGACGACGACCTTCGTAACATTCCCGTGATCGCTATCACCGCTTTTGCAATGAAAGGCGACGAGGAACGCATCCGCGAAGGGGGTTGCGAGGCCTATTTGTCCAAGCCAATCTCGGTTGCCAAGTTTTTGGCAACGGTCAGGCGCTATATTGGCGATGACGGCGCTCCTTAAGACCACTTCGGACTGAATGCCGTCGCGGTCGTGAAGGCCGCGCATCGGAGGAACGATGTCCGCTCGCGTCCTGATCGTGGATGATCTCTACCCCAACGTACGGCTGCTCGAGACGAAGCTGTCTCTCGAGTATTTCGACGTGGTCGTGGCGATGAACGGGCCCGACGCCCTAGCGATCTGCGAGAAGGGCGCCTGCGACGTCGTGCTGCTCGACGTGATGATGCCGGGCATGGACGGATTCGAGGTCTGCCGCCGGCTCAAGTCCAACCCCGCCACCGCGCACCTGCCGGTGGTGATCGTCACCGCCCTCGACCAGCCCGCCGACCGGCTGCGGGGTCTCGACGCCGGCGCCGACGACTTCCTGACCAAGCCGATCGACGACACCGCGCTGATGACGCGGGTGCGCAGCCTCGTGCGGCTGAAGGCCGTGACCGACGAGCTGCGCTCCCGCGCCCTCGCGACGCGCGAGATCGGCGGTCCCGATCCCCTGGTTCTGGCCGCCGCCGATACGGGTGAAGGTGCGCGCATCCTCCTCGTGGAGGACCGGCCGAGCGCGATCGACCGCATCGGCACCGCCCTCTCCCAACACCATCAGGTCACCGTCGAGACCGATCCTCACCGCGCCCTGGTGCGGGCGCCCGAGGAGGGGTTCGACCTCGCCCTGGTGAGCCTCGACCTCGAAGGCTTCGACGGCCTGCGCCTGTGCAGCCAGCTCCGCTCGCTGGAGCGGACCCGCAACATGGCGCTGATCATGATCGGCGAGATGCACGAGAAGGCCCGCATCACCCGCGGCCTCGATTTCGGCGTCAACGACTACCTGCTGCGCCCGGTCGATCGCAACGAGTTGGTCGCGCGGGTGCGAACCCAGGTGCGGCGGCGGCGCTTCTCGGAGACCCTGCGCGGCGCCCTCCAGGCCTCGATGGAACTGGCGATCACCGACGATCTGACCGGCCTGCACAACCGGCGCTACCTCGACCGGCATCTCGGCCCGGTCTTCGGTGAGGCGGCGCTGCAGCAGAAGGGCCTCGCCTGCCTGCTTCTCGACATCGACCGCTTCAAGCTCATCAACGACACCTACGGCCACGAGGCCGGTGACGAGGTGCTGCGCGCCTTCGCCGAGCGCATCCGCCAGTACGTGCGGCCGATGGACATCCTCGCCCGCTACGGCGGCGAGGAGATCGTGATGGTGGTGCCCGGTGCCGAACTGCCCGACGCCCGCGCCATCGCCGAGCGCATCCGCGAGCGGATCGAGGCGACGCCCTTCGCCATCGACGGCGGGACACGCGACATCGGCGTGACCGTCTCGGTCGGCGTGTCGGTGCGGCGCGCGACCGATACCGGCCCGGCCGACCTGCTCAAGCGCGCCGACACCGCCCTCTATCGCGCCAAATCCTTCGGCCGGAACCGGGTCGAGGCGGCCGCGGCCTAGTCGAGTCAGGCGCCCTCGGGCTCGGGAACCGAGACCCCCGCCGCGGCAGCCGGCGGGAATAGGCCGAGAAGCCGTGCGACCTCGTCACCGTCCGCCCCGCCGAGAAGGTCGGCCAGGGTGTAGCGGTCGAGGACCGCCAGGAACGCCGCGAGCGCCTCGCCCAGAGCGCGCCGCAGGCGGCAGGGTGCGGTGATCGCGCAGGAACCGCCGGAGAAGCACTCCACCAGCGCGAGGTCGTCCTCGGTCGCCCGAACCACGGCGCCGACCACGATCTCGGCAGGCGGCTTGGCGAGGCGAAGGCCGCCGCCCCGTCCCCGGATCGTCTGGATCAGCCCGAGCCGTCCGAGCTGATGCACCACCTTCGTGAGATGACTCTCCGAGATGCCGTAAGCCCGCGCGATCTCGGCGATCGAACTCTGTCGCGGTTCGCGTAGGCCGACATAGATCAGGGTGCGGAGCGCGTAGTCCGTGTAGCGGGTCAGGCGCATGACGGATCCGAAGGGTTTTTAAGGTACATTTCAGTTGCATCTTTTACGACGGTGCGGCAAAAGGTTCCTATCGAATGGATCTTTGGATTCGCCCATGCCCGCACCGCTCTCCCCCCAGACCATCGCCGTCGTCAAAGCCACCGTTCCGGCCCTCGAGACCCACGGGCTCGCCATCACGCGGCGCATGTACGAGCGCCTGTTCGAGAACACCGAGATCCGTGACCTCTTCAATCAGTCGCATCACGGTGAAACCGGTTCGCAACCGAAGGCGCTCGCTCTGGCTGTTCTGGCCTATGCTCGCAACATCGACAATCTCGGCGTATTGACGGGCGCTGTCGAGCGCATCGCTCAGAAGCATGTCGCACTCAACATTCTGCCGGAGCACTATCCTCACGTTGCCGACGCCCTGCTCGCGGCGATCCGCGACGTGCTCGGTGAGGCGGCAACGCCCGAAATCCTCACGGCCTGGGGCGAGGCGTACTGGTTCCTGGCGGAGCTGCTGATCGGCCGCGAGGCGACGATCTACCGGGATCAGGCGTCCAAGACCGGCGGCTGGAACGGCTGGCGCGATTTCGTGGTCGAGAGCGTCACCTCGGAAAGCGAGACGATCCGCTCCTTCGTGCTGGTCCCCACGGACGGCGGGCCGGTGCTGCGGCACGAGCCGGGGCAGTATCTCGGCTTCCTCGTCGACCTGCCGGGCCGGGGCGTGCTGAAGCGGAACTACTCGATCTCCTGCGCCCCCAACGACCGTGCCTACCGCATCACCGTCAAGCGTGAGGCCGCATCGGACCGGCCGGCCGGCCTCGTCTCGAACTGGCTGCACGCGGAGGCTCAACCCGGAACCGTGCTGAAGGTCGCCGCCCCCGCGGGCGACTTCTTCCTCGATCGCGCGAGCACCGAGCCGGTGGTCCTCGTCAGCGGCGGCGTCGGCCTCACCCCGATGGTCAGCATGCTGGAGAGCCTCGTGCAGGAGGCGCCCGAGCGTCCGGCCTGGTTCGTCCACGGCGCCCTGAACGGACGGGTCCACGCCATGCGCGACCACGTGCGCAGCCTCGTCGCGAACCGCGAGAGCCTGTCCGCCCGCACCTTCTACGCCGAGCCGGAGGCTCAGGACCGGCCCGGCGAGCATTACGACGAGGCGGGGCTGGTGACGGCGGAGTGGCTCGCGGCGAACACGCCTTCGGATCGAGCGACCTACTATCTGTGCGGTCCCAAGCCCTTCCTCGCCGCCCTGTCGAACGGCCTCACCCGTGCGGGCGTGCCGGCGGAGCGGGTCCGCTTCGAGTTCTTCGGCCCGGCCGACGAGCTTCTGGACGAGGCGCCGAGGCAGGCGGCCTGAGGCGCGGACGCGACCGGGCCGGGAATCGGTTCAGCCGGCGCCCGGATCGGTCTCGTTGCCCTGCGACGGCACGCCCGGCTTGCCGTCGGTCTTCTCGTTCGGGTCCTTGACCGCGTCGGGGGCGCTGTTGGCGGGCTTGTCCCCGCCTCTGCGCTCCCGATCCTTTTCGCGATCGCCCCCGTCCTGCCCGTTCATCGTCACGCTCCCTCAAGAATCCGGAATCGTATCGGGGCCGCTCAGGATCGCTTGGCCCGATCGGGTTCGCCCGCGACCGGCTCCCCCTCGCGCGGACCGGCCGAGGCCTTGCGGTCGGAATGGCCGCCGGAGGAGCCGCCGAGCGCGGGCGGGGTCCGTCCCTCCGCATCGCTTCCCTGGCTGCCCGCGCCCCACTCGCCTCGCCGCTCCGCATCGGATCGCCCGCCGGAGCCCTGGCCGGTGATCGCCGCCTGCTCGGGCGTCTGATGGCCGCCCCCAGCCGGATGAGGGCCGGGCGAGCCGACGGCCTCGTCGGGCTTGCGGGTACCGGTGTTGCTCAGGTCCTCGTCGGGCCGGTTCTCATTTCCCATCGCGGCCTCCATCAGAGGCGCCGTGGCGCGGCGGCTCCTCCTGGCCGACGGCGGCGGTGGCGCGCTCGATCGCCTCCTGCGCCGTCGCGTCGGGCTGGGTCCGGGAGGACGGATCGGACATCCGGCGCAAATCATCCAAGCGCGTCCCGGCTTCAGTCGGCCCCGCTGCGTCGCGTGCGGCGCCCGGGCGATCCGTGCCGAATTCCGGGCCGCTGCGGTCCGCGTCGGCCGCCATGGGCGGCGGCCGGTTGGGAGACGTCTCCGTCATCATCATCCTCCAGATCTGACCGGGACAACCATCCGGGACCGGAGGAGTTGCGGTGCGGGTCCGTCGCAGACCCGCACCGCGTTTTCCCTATCAAGGAGCATCGTCTTTTTCGGAAAAGCCGGCGCCCACCTTTCGGGACGATGCTTCAGCCGATGCCCTCGAACAGCACCGACGAGATGTAGCGCTCGGCGAACGAGCAGGCGACGGTGACGATGCGCTTGCCCTGGAATTCGGGGCGGCCCGCCAGCTCCAGCGCCGCGGCGACGTTGCCGCCGGTCGAGATGCCGCCGGGAATTCCCTCGAACTTGGCCAGATCCCGCGCCGTGTCGATCGCCTGCTGGTTCGACACCTTGAGCACGCCGTCGAGGATGTCGGTGTGCAGGTTGTCGGGGATGAAGCCGGCGCCGATGCCCTGGATCTTGTGCGGTCCGGGCTGGCCGCCGGAGATCACGGGGCTGTCCACCGGCTCCACCGCGAACACCTTGAGGCCGGGCAGACGCGGCTTGAGCACCTCGCCGACGCCGGTCACCGTGCCGCCGGTGCCGACACCCGCCACGAAGGCGTCGAGCTGGCCTTGCGTATCGTTCCAGATCTCCTCGGCGGTCGTCTTGCGGTGGATCTCGGGGTTGGCCGGGTTGGAGAATTGCTGCGGCATCACCGCGCCGTCGATCTCGCGCAGCAATTCCTCGGCGCGGGCGATTGCGCCCTTCATGCCCTGCGGGCCGGGGGTCAGTTCGAGCTGCGCGCCGAGGAACGCGAGCATCTTGCGCCGCTCCAGCGACATCGTCTCCGGCATGACAAGGATCAGGCGGTAGCCGCGGGCGGCGGCGACGAAGGCCAGCGCGATGCCGGTGTTGCCCGAGGTCGGCTCGACCAGCGTCCCGCCGGGCTTGAGCCGGCCGGAGGCTTCGAGCGCGTCGATCATGTTGACGCCGATGCGATCCTTCACGGACGAGATCGGGTTGAAGAATTCGAGCTTGAGCAGGATCTCGGCATCGACGCCGCGCTCCTTGGTGAGCCGGTTGAGGCGCACGAGCGGCGTGTTGCCGATGGTCTCGGTGATCGAGCCGTAGACGCGGCCGTGACCAGGCTTCCGAACGTCCGGGGTCGAGGTGTCTGTCATCGTCTGTCCGCTCCCTGAGCGCTTCCGGGCCGACGCGATCACCGGGCCGGCGCAAGCGCGCCACCACAAGAAGGGCTTCGCATCGGTCCGAGGGAAGATGACCGGCACTCGGCAAAGCCGATGCGAAACCAGAAACTTAGCGCTCCCGCCGAAGCGGAGGCCGCTGCGGCGACGCGTAGCCGATTTCACAGGCTCCGTCGAGCTTCACAGCCGTCGGATACCGGTCTTTACACGGAGAGCGGATAGCTGAGCTTGGGCAGAGAATTTTATTTTCTTTTTTCGCGCCCGGACGACAGTATTGTCATCCTCATAGCATCGCCTCAACGACGCTGTACCATCGCCACCGCGTCTCAGATCGCGAACAGGGGCACTGCGAGGATCAGGACGGCGATGCCCGCGCTAGTCGCGAGGGCGGCCAAGCCTGCAGCCCCCTCGTGCTGGGCGCGGAGAAAGTCGTAGCGCGTCGCGGCGGAGCCTGACGGCCGAACTCTCGGGACGACGCGCTGGTGAACCCGGCCGATCCGCATTCCGTCTCTCCGCCTGAACGGCCGCGCGGGAGCGCGACCGGGGCTGCCAAGAAACGGTCCGTGGGCCTGACGGAGAATGAATCCGGACCGCCGTCCGCGAATCATCGTCAACGGGGTCTTACCCAGGCTGTCGACATGGCGTCGCGCCGGCGCATTCGAGGCCGGCGCGATGGCCGAGAACCCGGTCCGAAGTGTCTCTCACAGCGCCCGGTCGAAGCGCAGCTCGCCGTTCTGGCTGCGGATCACGAGCTGCGAACCGTCGAGGTCCCACTTGCCCGCCGTGCGCAGGGCGATGAGGAAGGCTTGCTCGGAGGCCGCCAGGGCCTTGTCGCAAGTCTTCTTGGTCAGCGCCAAGGGACCGACGGCGAGGTGCTGCTCACGCAGCGGGAAGGCGGTGGCGGTGAAGGTGTTGCAGCCGCCGTAGCCGCGGGCGCGGTACTGCGCATCGATGATGAAGCTCGGACGGTCGATGCCGGTGAACGGCTTGCCGTTCATGCTGACCGCGGTCCACATCGCGCCGAGGGGAAACATCTTCTCCTGCGGCTTGGCGCCAGGGACGTATTGCGGCTTCTTCTCCGGCTGCTTGCCGGCACCGAAGCCGGACGGATTGCCGCCCATGCCCATCTGCGCCATCGCCGGCGCGGCCGCGAACGCGGCAACCGCACAGGCCAGCGCGGCGGTCAGCATCCTGTTCATCGTTCAGCCCCCTTTCTGCTCGGCTGCCTCACCCCGGAGCCCGGCTGGCCGCACATCGCACGGACACGGCTCTCGACTCTTCGCCCATTGCGGCGCGCAGGCTCCGAACGGTTCGGGTCGCGCACCCGGTCTTGGCATCTGGTTCTGGGCGCTAGGGGGAATCGACACAGATTCAAGCACAATTATGGTGAAGACCCCTCCGGGATCCGGTTCGGCGGCGATCCTGTCCTGTTCCAGGCGCCGCAAACCTTGTGCGTCAGGACGTTCCGGTGAGCGAGCCGGCCAGACCGGACGAAATGCCGTTTCTCACAAGCTTTGCCGAAACGAACCGGGCCTTCGGATGGTTGATGGGGCGTTCCCGTGCCCGATGCCCGTGCCCGATGGCGCGGGGTGGCCAGGATGCGTGGCACAAATTGCGCGCTGAAGAGTGAGGAGAGCGGTTTGACCGGATCGGATGAAGGCGTGTCGAGCGGTGCCTCCCCCAACACGATGAATGCGGCCCAGTGCCGGGGCGCCCGCGGCCTGCTCGGCTGGTCGGAGACGGAACTGGCTCGCCGTTCGGGACTGGACGAGGGTTTCGTGAAGGGTTCGAGGCCGGCACCGGCGATCCCGCCTCCGGCCAGGTCGAGGCCCTGCGCAGCGCCCTGATGCAGGGCGGCGTCGTCTTCACCAACGGCGCGACGCCGGGCGTGCGGCTCTCCGAGCAGCAGCGGGGCGGCGACGAGGGCACGCGGGTCGATCAGCTCACCACCGAGAACGACCGGTAGAGCATCGTCCCGAAAGGTGGCCGCCGGCTTTCGGGAAAAAGACGATGCAAAAGCAAGAGGTGAGAGCATCGTGCTGGATCCGATAT
>JAESFL010000207.1_pt1 | contig 50844 bp, 48 predicted proteins | sample 9269401 | NCBI WGS metagenome assembly JAESFL01 (sample SAMN14506025, study PRJNA617098) | algae metagenome | isolation source: Gloeocapsa sp. UFS-A4-WI-NPMV-4B04 and co-occurring heterotrophs from desert... | place: USA: Utah | collected 2006-10-01 | reverse complement strand
ACAGCATGGCGGTGGGGCGCATGGTCACCTCGCCGAGCGAGGAGACGGGGAACTCGAGCGGAAAGCCGCCCGCATCCAGCACGCCGTACTTCACGTGCTCGGCGATGGTGCGGAAATGGGCGTTGCAAGGGGTGAGCTCGGACCAAGTGTTGCAGATCCCGATGACCGGGCGACCGTCGAACTGGTCCTGGGGGAAGCCGCTGTTCTTGAGGAAGGAGCGGTAATAGAACCCCATCTTGTCCTGCCGCCCGAACCAAGCCTGGCTACGGAGGGGGCGCTTCTTGTCTTCGCTCATCGTGCTCGCCTTTGACCGACTGCTGCGCCTGACCGCGTGGAGCCATGACCCACGACTTTGGTTGTATAGGCGCCCTGCTCAATTCATATAATACTACTAATAGGCAGCTGTTAAGGCTGCTAAAGTCGAAGAGCAACGACAAATTTAGGGAGAGAACGCATGAAGGCTCGTCATCTTCTGACGACAATCGGCATGGCTGCACTGATGCTGTCCTCGGGTGCCGCTTACGCCCAGTCCAAACTGACCATCGGGTTCTCGCAGGTCGGGTCGGAATCCGGCTGGCGCGCGGCCGAGACGAAGGTCTCCAAGATCGAGGCCGACAAGCGCGGCGTCGACCTGAAGATCTCAGACGCGCAGCAGAAGCAGGAAAACCAGATCCGCGCCGTCCGGTCCTTCATCGCGCAGGGCGTCGACGGGATCTTCATTGCGCCGGTCGTGTCGACAGGCTGGGATGCGGTTCTCAAAGAGGCCAAGGACGCCAAGATCCCCGTAGTCCTGCTCGATCGGTCCATCGAGACCAAGGATGATTCGCTCTACCTGACGGCCGTGACATCCGACACCGTGTATGAGGGCAAGGTGGCCGGCGAGTGGCTGGCCAAGGAGACGGGCGGCAAGTGCAACGTGGTGGAGTTGCAGGGCACCGTCGGCTCGAGCCCGGCGATCAACCGCAAGAAGGGATTCGATCAGGTCGTTGCCGCCAATCCCGGCATGAAAATCGTCCGCACCCAGTCCGGCGACTTCACCCGCACCAAGGGCAAGGAAGTCATGGAGAGCTTCATCAAGGCCGAAGGCGGCGGCAAGAACATCTGCGCCGTCTATGCGCACAACGACGACATGGCGATCGGCGCCATCCAGGCCATCAAGGAAGCAGGCCTGAAGCCCGGCAAGGACATCAAGATCGTGTCCATCGATGCCGTGCCTGACATCTTCAAGGCCATGGCCGACGGTGAGGCCAACGTGACCGTCGAGCTGACCCCCAACATGGCAGGCCCGGCCCTCGACGCCCTGATGGCGTTCAAGAAGGACGGCAAGCAGCCGCCGAAGTGGATCCAGACGGAGTCCAAGGTCTATACGCCTGAGACGGCCAAGGCCGAGTACGACAGGCGCAAGGATCTCTACTGAGATCTGAAGCGAAAACGGCAGCAGGCGGGTTCTGTCTGCTGCCTGTTTGAACGCGCCGGGCTTCGGCGGTTTTGCGCATGGCGGGCGAGGATGTAATGCAGCCACCGGGAGAGCAGCCTCAGCTTCTTGAGATCAGAGGGCTGGCAAAAGGATTTCCGGGCGTACAGGCGCTCGATCAGGTGGATTTCACTCTCCATGCCGGAGAGATCCACGGCCTGCTTGGCGAGAACGGCGCCGGCAAATCGACCCTGATCAAGGTGCTGACCGGAGTATTCAGGCGCGATGCCGGCACTATCCGCCTCGAGGGCCGGGAGGTCACGGCGCGTGATCCGGCCGACGCTCTCTCCCTTGGGATCGGCACCGTCTACCAGGAGGTCAACCTCCTGCCGAACCTCTCCGTGGCTGAAAACCTTTTCATCGGCCGCCAGCCTCATCGCTTCGGTCTCGTGCGCACAGGCGAGATGCGCCGCCGCGCCGCCGAACTGCTCACCGGTTATGGCCTAGACATCGATGTCGCCAATCCTCTGAGCAGCTATTCCGTCGCCATTCAGCAGATCGTCGCAATTGCCCGCGCGGTCGATCTCTCGGCCAAGGTGCTGATCCTCGACGAGCCGACGGCAAGTCTCGATGCTCAGGAAGTGGAGACGCTCTTCGGGATACTGAAGCGCCTGAAGAGCCGCGGCATCGGGATCGTGTTCGTCACGCATTTCCTCGATCAGGTTTATGCTGTCTGCGACCGCATCACCGTTCTCCGTAACGGGCGCCTTGTGGGCTCCCGCCCCATAGCCGAATTGCCCCGCATCGAACTCGTGTCCATGATGCTGGGCCGCGAGCTCGCCGCGGAGGCTCTCAACCGCAACCAGCGCCCTGCCGTGACCGGAGAGCCGCTTGTGGCTTTCAAAGATTATGGCAAGAGCCGCCTCATCGAGCCGTTCGATCTGGCTCTGCGCCCCGGCGAGGTGGTGGGGCTGGCCGGTCTTCTCGGCTCCGGCCGGACGGAAACCGCCAAGCTGGTTTTCGGCATCGAACGGGCGGACAGCGGCCAAGCCTTCGTCGACGGCAAGGCTGTCCGTCTTGCGTCTCCGCGCGATGCCGCGCGACTGCGCTTCGGCTTCACGCCTGAGGATCGCAAGACGGAAGGCATTGTCGCGGAGTTGTCGATCCGAGAGAACATCATCCTGGCGCTCCAGGCGCAGCGCGGCTGGCTGCATAAGATTCCGAGGGCCAAGCAGGATGAGATCGCAAGCCGATTCATCAAGCTTCTCGACATCCGCACGCCGGATGCGGAAAAGGCCATCGGCCTTCTCTCCGGCGGCAACCAGCAGAAGGCGCTGCTGGCCCGCTGGCTCGCTACCGAGCCCCGCTTCCTGATCCTCGACGAGCCGACGCGGGGCATCGACGTGGGAGCTCATGCCGAGATCATCCGCCTGATCGAGCGGCTGTGCGAGGAAGGTCTCGCGCTCCTCGTGATCTCCTCGGAGCTCGAAGAGATCGCCTCCTACAGCGACCGTGTGGTTGTGCTGCGCGACCGCCGGCATGTGCGCGAGCTTTCAGGAGACGAGGTCAGCGCCGACACCATCATGACAACGATTGCGAGCCATTGAATGAGCGGCATGATCCAGGCCATTGCTCCACGCAGCTTACCCAAGGGGCTGCCGCAGGTTGCGGCGCTCCTGATCGTTCTTCTCGTCAACTGGCTCGTCTTTAGCGACTTCTTCGCCCTGCGCCTACAGGATGGCCGTCTCTTCGGCAGTCTTGTCGACGTGCTGAACCGGGGCGCACCCGTCGCCATCCTCGCATTGGGCATGACGCTCGTCATCGCCACCCGAGGGATCGATCTCTCCGTCGGCGCCGTCATGGCGATTGCAGGCGCGTTGGCTGCAACCCTCACGGCCCAAGGCTATCCACTTCCTGTCGCCTTTGCGGCGGCTGCCGGTATCGGGCTCCTCTGTGGCCTTTGGAACGGCATCCTCGTCGCTGTGCTCGAAATCCAGCCGTTCGTGGCAACCCTGATCCTGATGGTGGCCGGGCGCGGCTTTGCGCAGCTCATTACGGAAGGCCAGATCATCACCTTCGTGAGTGAAGGCTTTGCCGTGATCGGCGGAGGATCCTTCCTGATGCTGCCGATGCCGGTGGTCATCGCCCTGGTGATGCTGCTCGTGACCCATCTCGTAGTCCGGTACACGGCGCTTGGGCTCTTCATCGAGTCCATCGGGGCCAATACCCGGTCGAGCGCTTATGCAGGGATCGGCACCAAGGCGGTTACCATTTCGGTCCATATGTGGTGCAGCCTCTGTGCGGCCATCGCGGGCCTGATCGTCACCGCCGATATCCGTGGGGCTGATGCCAACAACGCAGGCTTGTGGCTCGAGCTCGACGCTATCCTCGCTGTGGTGATCGGCGGCACCTCCCTGTTCGGCGGGCGCTTCAGCCTTGGCCTCTCGGTCGTCGGTGCGCTCATCATCCAGGCCATGAACACCGGCATCCTGCTGAGCGGCTACCCTCCCGAGTACAACCTCATCGTGAAGGCCATCGTGGTGCTAGCCGTGCTGCTCGCCCAGTCGCCGGTTCTGTCGGCTATCCGTTCCGTGTGGAAGGCAAAGGCATGATCAGGCGTCATCTCCCGGTTCTCATCACGCTTGCCGTCTTCATCGTCGGCTATCTGATCTGCCTCGCCCAGTTTCCGAGCTTCGCCTCAACGCGCGTGATCGGCAATCTCCTGACCGACAACGCCTTTCTCGGCATCGTGGCGGTCGGCATGACCTTCGTGATCCTGTCCGGCGGCATTGACCTGTCGGTCGGCTCGGTGATCGCGTTCACGGGCGTGTTCCTGGCCGTCGCCATCGAGCGGCACGGCCTCAACCCATACCTGGCTTTCATCCTCGTTCTCGGCCTTGCAGCGCTCTTTGGAGCCGGTATGGGCTTCCTGATCCACGCCTTCCAGATCCCGGCCTTCATCGTGACGTTGGCGGGCATGTTCCTGGCTCGCGGGCTCTGCTTCGTACTGACCACGGATTCTATTCCGATCAATGCCCCGGCCTATGGCCAGATCACAGACATTGCCTTCGCCCTTCCGGGCGGAGGCAGGCTGACCTTTATCGCCATCGTCATGCTCCTGACCTTCGCGGTAGGAATCGTACTGGCCCATTTCACGCGCTTCGGCGCCAATGTTTATGCTCTGGGCGGCAACAAAACGTCGGCGGAGCTGATGGGTGTTCCCGTAGGGAAGACGACGATCCGGATCTACATGCTGTCGAGCCTTCTCGCCGCCTTGGCGGGAATTGTCTTCTCCTTCTACACGTCCGCGGGTTACTCCCTGGCTGCGACCGGCGTCGAACTCGACACCATCGCGGCGGTGGTCATCGGCGGCACGCTGCTGACGGGTGGTTACGGGACGATCATCGGCACGCTCGTCGGCGTGCTGATCCAGGGGCTGATCCAGACCTACATTACCTTCGAGGGGACCCTGAGTTCCTGGTGGACGAAAATCGCCATCGGTGCTCTGCTGTTCGCATTCATCGTCTTGCAGCGGGGATTGTCGGCGGCATCTGTTCGATCCCAGTCCAACTGAGAGAACAGGATCATGGTGTTGGTGAACGGTTTCCAGAGGCCCTCAAGAACGCGATCGGCTCACGATCTCGTCGCCCATGGGATTGGTCAGAATATCATGCAGGGTCGCTTCCCTATCGGCAGCATCCTGCCGGGCGACGTGGAGCTGATGGAGCTTTACGGGGTTTCGCGCACGGCCCTCCGGGAGGCCTTGAAGACTTTGGCCGCGAAGGGGCTCATCGAATCCAAGACGAAAGTCGGCACGAAAGTTTTGGATCGCAACAACTGGAACATGTTCGATGCCGACATCCTCGAATGGCATCTCGAAATGGGCGTCGATGCCCGCTTCCTCGGATGGCTGTTCGAGATCCGGCAGATGCTCGAGCCGCTCGCCTGCGCGACAGCGGCCCTGCGGCGGACGCCGGAGCAGCTTAAAGTGATGCACAAGGCGCTCCAGGGCATGTACGGGTGCGAGAGCAACCGGCAGGGTTTCACGAAGGCCGATCTGGCCTTTCACCAAGCCATTCTGGAGGCTTCCGGTAATCCCTTCCTGCAGTCGATCGGCTCCGTCATCGGAGCCGCGTTGGCGACATCGTTCACCATCAGCTCCCCGGTCTCCAGCGACGACCGCTTCAATGAGGTGATGCGACAGCATCAAGCCGTGTTCGACGCCATCGAGCAGCGAAAGCCGTCCGCCGCCAGCGACGCCATGGCTGCGCTCATTCTGCAGGCCGCGGAGCGAGTGCAGATCAAGCATGCCGGGAGTACGCTGGCCAAGATCCAGATCCATGCCTTCTCGGGAGCTGATTGACCCGAGCGGATGGCATGTTTGTTGTAGAAGTAAGTCTTATAGTATGATTTATTCTCGACCGGATCGAATGAACACTCGGTCAAGCAACAGAAGAGCAGGGCTGCACCAAAGCGGCACCTGCCTCTATAACAAGATCAGGCAGCTGGTTCGGCTCAGACCGTGGCTGCAACTGACGGAAAGCTCTTGAGCGGTGGGTGCCGATTTGTGTCGGGCGTCATGACGAAAGCCCGAGCATGGACAAGAGGGAGAACGACCTTGAAGACATTTACCACCACAGTGGCGGCCTTGGCTCTCGGAGCCTTCGGCCTGCTTGGCGCCGCACAGGCGCAGGATAAGGGTACCGTCGGCGTGGCCATGCCCACGAAGTCGTCCGCACGCTGGATCGACGACGGCAACAACATGGTCAAGGTGCTGAAGGAGAAGGGCTACAACGTCGACCTGCAATATGCGGACGACGATATTCCGAACCAGCTCTCCCAAGTCGAGAACATGATCACCAAGGGCTCCAAGGTGCTGGTGATTGCGGCCATCGACGGAACGACCCTGTCAGACGCGCTGCAGCAGGCTGCCGACAAGGGCATCAAGGTCATTGCTTATGACCGCCTGATCCGCAACTCCAAGAACGTCGACTACTACGCCACCTTCGACAACTTCCAGGTCGGCGTGCTCCAGGGCGGCTACATCGAGAAGGCACTTGGCCTGAAGGAGGGCAAGGGCCCGTTCAACGTCGAACTCTTCGGCGGCTCGCCGGACGACAACAACGCCTACTTCTTCTACAACGGCGCCATGTCGGTACTCGACCCATACATCAAGAGCGGCAAGTTGAAAGTTCAAAGCGGCCAGATGGGCATGGACAAGGTCTCGACCCTGCGTTGGGACGGCGCCGTCGCCCAGTCCCGCATGGATAACCTGCTCAGCGCTTTCTACACCGACAAGCGCGTCGATGCGGTTCTCTCGCCCTATGACGGTCTGAGCATCGGTATCATCTCCTCGCTCAAGGGCGTGGGCTACGGCTCGGCTCAGCAGCCGATGCCGGTCATCACCGGGCAGGATGCGGAGGTCCCGTCCGTGAAGTCGATCCTGGCCAAGGAGCAGACCCAGACGGTGTTCAAGGATACCCGCGAGCTTGCCAAGGTGGCGGCCAACATGGTCGACGCGGTGCTCTCGGGCAAGCAGCCTGAAGTCAACGATACGAAGACTTATGAGAACGGCATGAAGACTGTGCCGTCCTACCTGCTCAAGCCAGTCAATGTCGATGCGTCGAACTGGAAGGACGTTCTGGTCGGCAGCGGCTATTACAAGGAAACCGAGTTCAAGTAGCCGGCTCAAGGCAAGTGGGCCCTGCGCATTCGCGTGGGGTCCTTCCCATTTGTGAAGAGCTTGCTGCCTGCGTTCGGCTTGAGGTCATGCGATGAATGCGATCCTTGAGATGCGGGGGATCACCAAGACGTTTCCGGGCGTGAAAGCGCTCGATGACGTCAACATCACCGTCAAGGCCGGCGAGATCCATGCGCTGGTGGGTGAGAACGGCGCAGGCAAGTCTACGCTCATGAAGGTCCTGAGCGGCGTCTATCCGCACGGCTCCTATTCCGGCTCTATCGTCTACGAAGGAGCCGAGCGACGCTTCAAGGGAATCGCCGACAGCGAGGCGCTCGGAATCATCATCATCCATCAGGAACTGGCGCTGGTGCCGCTGCTGTCGATCGCGGAAAACATCTTTCTCGGCAACGAGCAGGCGAAATACGGCGTTATAGACTGGTCGCTGGCGTTTTCCCGCACCAAGGAGCTGCTCAAGGTCGTCGGGCTCAACGAATCGCCCGATACCCTCGTGACCAATCTCGGCGTCGGCAAGCAGCAGCTCGTGGAGATCGCCAAGGCACTTGCCAAGAAGGTAAGGCTTCTCATTCTCGATGAGCCGACTGCCAGCCTGAATGAAAAGGATAGCGACGCGCTCCTGAACCTGCTGCTCCGGTTCAAGGCGCAGGGCATTTCCTCGATCCTGATCTCGCACAAGCTCAACGAGATCTCGAAGGTTGCGGATACCATTACGGTCCTCCGGGACGGTGGCACGGTCGAGACCCTGGACTGTCGGACGGAAGCCGTCAGCGAGGATCGCATCATCCGCGGCATGGTGGGTCGCACCATGGAGGATCGCTACCCCAAGCGCGAGCCGAAGATCGGCGAGACCATCTTCCAGGTCGAGAACTGGTCCGCCTACCATCCGATCCACGCCAACGTGCAGGTGGTCAAGAACGTCAGCCTGAACATCCGTCGTGGCGAGATCGTCGGCATTGCCGGGCTGATGGGAGCCGGGCGGACCGAGTTCGCCATGAGCCTGTTCGGGCGCAGCTACGGCCAGAACATCTCCGGCCGCGTGCTGCTTCACGGCCAGGAGATCGATGTCGGCACGGTGGAGAAGGCGGTATCCAGCGGGATCGCTTATGCCACCGAGGACCGAAAGACCTATGGCCTGATTCTGGGGGAGGACATCCGCAAGAATGTTACCCTGGCCAACCTCGAAGGTGTCTCAAAGAGGCTCGTCATCGACGACATGCGCGAACTGGCGGTCGCCAACGACTATCGCGCCAAAATGCGCATTCGCAGCCCCAGCGTCTTCCAGGAGGCGGTGAACCTGTCGGGCGGCAATCAGCAGAAGGTTGTGTTGAGCAAGTGGCTCTTCTCCGACCCGGAAATTCTGATACTGGACGAACCGACCAGGGGCATCGACGTGGGCGCGAAGTACGAAATCTATACGATCATCAACAGGTTGGCCGATGCCGGCAAGGGCGTCCTCATGATATCCTCGGAGATGCCGGAACTGCTCGGGATGTGCGACCGGATCTACGTGATGAATGAGGGCGCGCTTATTGCCGAGCTTGGCGTTGCCGAGGCATCCCAGGAAAAGATCATGCATGCTATTGTGAAGTCCGGGAGGCGCTGAAATGGACACGAGAACCGCTGACGAGCTTCACGTTTCCCAGCCCAAGACCTCGTGGATGGAGTTCATCAAAGCTCATTTCCGCGATTACGGCATGCTGCTGTCGCTTCTGGTCATCATGCTGTTCTTCCAGGTGGTGACGAACGGCACCCTGCTGCGCCCGCTCAATCTCACCAACTTGGTGCTGCAGAACAGCTATATCGTCATCATGGCGCTCGGCATGCTGCTGGTCATCGTGGCCGGGCATATCGACCTCTCGGTCGGTTCCATCGTCGGCTTCGTCGGCGGCTTGGCCGCCATGATGATGGTCCGATGGGGCTTCGACCCCGTGACGACCACCATCGCCTGCCTGATCGTGGGTGGTCTCATCGGCGCGGCCCAGGGCTATTGGGTCGCCTATTTCAAGGTGCCTTCCTTCATCGTGACGCTCGCCGGCATGCTCGTCTTCAAGGGCCTGACCCTGGCGCTCCTCGGAGGCATGTCGGTCGGGCCATTCCCGGTGGTGTTCCAGCGCCTGAGTTCCGGCTTCATCCCTGATGTTTTCGGCGGGCAGGGGTTCAACTACACGGCTCTGTTTCTAGGGACTGCCAGCGTCGCAGCGATCATCTATTTCAGCTTCCGCAGTCGCGCCAACCAACTCAAGCATGCCGTTGAGACTGCACCCTTCGGCCTCTTCCTGTTCAAGAACGGCCTGCTTGCGGTCCTCGTGATCGCCTTCTGCTACCTCATGGCGACGTATCGCGGATTGCCGAACGTGCTGGTCATCATGGCGGTGCTGATCGCACTTTATGCTTTCGTGACCAACCGCACCACGATCGGCCGGCGGGTCTATGCGCTGGGCGGCAATGAAAAGGCCGCCAAGCTGTCCGGCATCAAGACCGAGCGCCTGACCTTCCTGACCTTCGTCAACATGGGTGTGCTGGCAGGTCTAGCCGGCCTGATCTTCGCAGCCCGCCTCAACACGGCCACGCCAAAGGCGGGCCTTGGCTTCGAGCTCGATGTGATTGCGGCCGTGTTCATTGGCGGCGCTTCGGCCACCGGCGGTGTTGGCAAAGTGACGGGCGCCGTCATCGGCGCTTTTGTCATGGGCGTGATGAACAATGGGATGTCGATTCTGGGCATCGGCATCGACTACCAGCAGGTCATCAAAGGCCTCGTGCTGCTCGCTGCTGTCTCCTTGGACGTTTACAACAGGAAGAAGTGAGTCAAGGCGCGGCAGCACCAGGCGATGCGCTCCGTTAGGACCGTGTAAGCACCAGGCAATCGAGCACGGCACCATAATGGCAGGCGGCTGCGACGAGAACGAAGCCGTGCCAGATTGCGTTCTGAAAGCGCAGGCTCTCCCAGAGATGGAACGCAACGCCAGCCGTGTAAATAATGCCGCCGATGGCCAGAAGCCAAACCGTGGAAGCGGCAAGCTCACCGAATACGGACTCGTAGGCCATGACGCCGCTCCAGCTCAAAAGAAGGTAGAGCACGACCGAGAGACGATCGAACTGGCCGGGAAAGCAGAGCTTGAGTAATATGCCCACTACGGATACGAGCCAGACGCCGGCCAAGAGCGCCAGAGACTCCGCGCTTGCCTTCACTTGAGTGATGAACGGTGTGTAAGTCCCCGCAATCAGGAGGTAGATGGCAGAATGGTCAAACCGCCGGAGCATCCATTTGACGGGCGAGGCAGGCCAGAGGTTATAGAGAGCCGATACAGTGAGCACCGTCATCAGGCCAAGGCCATAAACCAGAATAGAGGTGAACTCCCACACTCCAACAGCCGGGGCGGCTATGATGAGCAAGGCAGTGATCGAGACAGTCCCAGCTACCACACCTACAGCATGCACGATGCCATCGGCGATCAGCTCATCCTTGTCGTAGTCCCATCTCAAGTTCGCTTCCTTTGCAGTAGATATTATCGCAGAACGCTGCCGCAGGGTACGAGGTGTAAACGCGACACCATCCAGCGGATACTTGGACCAGACGCAATGTAGTTCAAGGCGAGGCTATGCACTTGGGATTGCATCCCGAGAACAGAGTGATTCTTAATATGAACTATGTGGTGCCGAGAAGTCCCCCTGCCTCGCGAGCTGCTCGTGGCAATGAAGGCGCCCAAGCATAGGGAGGTAAGTAGTGCTCTTCTGTATATAGCTATGCAAGATCCCAAATCAGTCCAAATCTTGTCGCGCCTTTGCCTCGATTGAACTTTGAGCTAGCGAGTTCCTGGAAGATAGCAAGGGAATCCGACATGCATGAAAATGATTTGTTCCCACTGGAAACCGTTCCATCCAGGGTGAAGTTCGCTATTCTGCGCGAGTTTGAAGGGCGCAGGCCCACTGTTCGAGAGGTCAGCCGGATCTGCGACAGAAGCTGGCTGGCCGTTCCGGGGATTGGGCGGACTGCGCTGGCGAGCATCCGTCAAGCTACGGGCGATCAACAGCCCTTGAGCGTCGACGGATCTGCCGCCGGAATACCAGATGCCGAATTGTTGACACGCCTTGAGGCGCTCCAATGGGAACTCAAAAGCTTAAGTGAGGCCCTCAGCGCAGCACTTTCGTCGGATTCGAAGAAGAGGTTTCGCTCCAGAGGGATACGGAGGACATTGACGAATGGTTATGGGCATGAAGGCTCGGGTATCGTCTTCTGATCCATCCGTCGCCTTTGCACTTTCCCATCTGTATTGAAGGGCTGAGGTTCTCACATAATGCAAAGCTTACCTTGGCCGCCACAAGAGCGATAGCATATCGTTCCTGCCTCCTGTCACTCCGAGGATCAATTATCTCTCATGGGTTCATCGTCGAGGCTCTCGCATGCTTTCCGAGGACTGAGGCTCTGTTCCTTATGAAGGAGGCTCTCGATGAGTGAGTGGAGACCCCTAGAGACTGCGCCTCGGGATGGATCCAGGCTCGATGTGTGGACGGAAAACGGAATCCGTTACATCGATGTGTTCTGGCATCATGGCCCTGAATTTCCTGAGGGTGCTTTCGTTTTCTACGACAGCCAACTGCGTGACTACATCGACGTAGATGACGCAACCCACTGGATGCCCCCTCCCGCGCCTCCGATGATTGAGACAACGTCGTGAAAGAGGGGCCTGCCAAGGGCTATCATTCAGAGTGCATCTGAATTTGAGAAAGAGAGTCCGCGGCTCCAACCCTCTTTATGGGCAGTGAGCACCCCCAAAGGGATCATCGTTCTGAATTGCCACTGAGGATACATGACTCAGCCACAATGCAGCCTAGTAATAGATTGTTACCGGACGAGGTAATCGAGACGGGAGAGCGTAAGGACGGTGCGCCCTTCGTGCGAGCGATCGCCTTGATGATGGATGAAAAGCAGAGGACTGCATATGACCCGGCAAATGTTCTGGCGATCTGGAGCAGTCCACGAACGAATGCTTGCCCCATCGGCCCTAAGCAGAAAGTGGTGGGGCATGATCGGCGCTCTCGGGGCAGTGGGCGCCGCGGCATATCTATTGCCAAGCTTTGTGGACGGAAAGCTTGTAACAGAGGGTCGGCGGCCTGAAGTGGCCGACATTGAGCTTGCTTCGAACAATGCCAATGCAAGCAGCCAGACTCAGCTTAACCCATATTCCCTGCCAGCCGATAAGTGGCACAACGTGCCTCTGCTCGCCTTGCAGAGTTCCACGGAAGGTGTGGTCGATGGCGAGGTTCGACTTCTTGCCCTCCAGGCGGCTTACGAGCGGGAGCGGAACAGCGCCGCTGCTGCGCAAGTGCAGGTTGCGGCTCTCCAGGAGCAGCTGGCCAATCTGGGGGAAAAGCAAGAGGAGGTGCTGGTCCTCCGGGAGCAACTCGCCGACGCAGTGGCGCTAAAAAGGCAGATAATTGAGCCTAGAATTGCTGAGACCGATCAGAGGAAGCAGGCGGAAAGTGCACTGCTGAGGGTGGTCGCGTTACAGGAGGAGCTTGCAGGTCTTCATGCGCAGGTTCTTAAGGCTAAGGCAACTGCAGAGAGCGAGAAGGCGATAGCTGCTTCTGCACTTGCCAAGTTGGAGGCTGCGCAGCATCAGCTGGCTTCTGTCACTGCTCTGCAAAGTGGCAGGACAGAGACTGAGAGCCACCTGCGGTCAAAAGAAAACCGGGTTGTTGATGGACCTTCTCTTGAACGCCCTGAGAATCCCCATGCAGCAGAGCTGGCATCTGTTCTCCCGCCGCCTCCAGAGATGAGCACGGCCTCAATTAATGAACAAGAACAAGCTCCCCTCCGAGCTTTTCGACCGGGCAAAAGTGAGAGGGCAACAGCCAAGAAGCCTCGTCAAGCCCTCTTGAGTATCGAGGTCAAACCGCTGGCCAGACCAGCCAACAAGACTGCGGCGTCTCCAGTTCGCATACCTGAGACTGACGCATTGAAGCTGACGAAGCCACGGTACGAGCCCAGAAACCAAAGTGTGCCACCAGTAGGAAAGCCACAGCAACGAGCAAGTCAGCAGCGTCGACTGCTTGCTCAGGACACCCAAAACCGGCGCGACTCTGGCGCTCTTCGCCTGCCGAGTGATCTGCTGCCCGATAGCAGTCTTTGGTGAATGCTCGTCAGCTATCACTCTGAGTGGTCACGAGAATCTCTATGATGAGGAGGAGCTATGCTCCGGATACCTCTCACGTCAATTGTCATCGCTGGATTGCTGGCAATCCATCCTGTCGCCGCCAAGAATGAGGGTAACGGCGGAGGGAATGGTGGTGGCAACTCCGATGGTCACGGCAACAGCGACGGGGGGAAAGACGGCGGGAGCAGCCAAGGTAATGGAAATCAAGGTAATGGAAATCAAGGTAACGGAAATGGGGGCGGTCAGGATCACGGGAATGGTGGCGGCAAAGGTAACGGCGGCGGCAACGCCAACAGCGATGGAAGCAAAGGCGGCAACGGTAACAATGGCGGTGGTGGAGAGAGGGGCGGACGTGGCAGTCAGGATGGCGGGAGCAGCAGCGGAGGCGGTCAAGGTAATGGAGGGCAGGGCGGAGGCAAGGGAGGAGGAAGTGCTGAGGGTCGTGGCAGTCAGGGTAATAATACTGGCGGAGGAAATGCCAGAGGAGGTAGCAACCCAGACAATGGACATCCTAGCAGCGGAAACGGAGGAAGAGCCGGCGTCGGAGGTCAAGACACTCGTGCTGCCCCTAGTGCGGGCCCGCAGGCTGCACCAAGCGCGAGGGCACCACAAAATGTGCCAGCCGCAACGGCATCCTTCACAGCTCAAGATCGCACGGCTGAACTGAGCCTGCCACCCTCGCTTATCCCTCGCCTTGAACCCTCGCGTGCCGAGAGAGTAGATGGGATTGACGCGCGTGTTGTGAGAACTGGCGTTTCAGGCCAGTTCGTCGAGCTCTGTCGCACCTCCATCGCAGCAGCGGCACTTCGTTATGGAGCCATCCGGGTGGATGCGGCAGGGGCTGGGCTGGCCAGCCGCTTGCCGAATGGCGAGGTGATGGCTCCTCTCCATGTCCGCGTCGTGTATGCCCGTGCCAATGCCCGTCAGGTTCGCCAGTCCCGCGTTGCATGCCGGCTCAATGCGGTTGGCACGGTCGTGGCTCTGCGCTGAAGCCTCAGCGACCGGTGCGGGATCTAGGTTGCGGCTGCTCCCGAACCGCTGGGGGCGTGTTCTGCCGCAGCTTCGTTCAAGGCGAAGAGAAGAACGCCAATATCGTCCTTTAATAACCTGATGGCATTCCTGGCATGCTCCCGGGACCGCTCTCTGCTCTGCGCAGACCCATTGTCCCATGAGTGTGAGTGTTGCTCAGCCTCGTAAATCGCCCGAGCCACAAGCTCCACTGTGTGGTCGGTGCTTGTTCTGCTCATGATGAAGACTCCTGCTCCAAAGAGTGAGGAATGTTCGGCCCGCCATCGTGTCAGATGCTGGCGAGCAAGAGACTCGCCCCGATGAAGGAACCGACGGAGGTCACGAAGAGGATCGAAGCCCGCCCGAGCGAGGGGCTGGCGGGGAAGTCATCCATTCGTTCCGAAGTAATATTTCGTAGGTCTTGACCGGGTGCCATAAGCCTATCCTGCGTTTGGGTGCGAATGCATGGCTATTAAACGCAGGCAGCCACCGGGCTATTCCTTCACGAACTGTATCTGAGTGTTTCCAGAGCTTGGCAGCTCAAGGGCCATATTGCAGTTATCGCCGATGTGACCTGGAGGTTCCGCAGAGCCGGAAGCCCGCAGCTCGTTCGGAGATGCACCCACGATTCTGTCTGGATGGTGTTCAGGCTAGAGGCGCTTGCCCCCCTGATCGCACTCTAGGCTAGTATCCCCTCGACCGGCGTGTAGCTGAGCCGGTGGGCATCCGCCACGGGCCTGCAGACGACCTTCCCGTCATGGATGTTGAGCCCATCGCGCAGATGGCGGTCGTCCCGCAAGGCCTGCCGCCACCCCTTGTCCGCGAGCGCGAGCGTGAATGGCAGCGTGACGTTGTTGAGCGCAAAGGTGGAAGTGCGCGCCACTGCGCCCGGCATGTTGGTCACGCAGTAATGAACCACATCGTCGACGATGTATGTGGGTTGGGAGTGCGTGGTCGGGCGCGAAGTTTCCGAGCACCCGCCCTGATCGATGGCGATGTCGACGAAGACCGAACCTGCCTTCATCTTTCGAACCATCTCGGCACTGATCAGCTTTGGAGCCGCCGCGCCTGGCACCAGAACGGCACCGATGACGAGATCCGCCTGCGCAACTGCATGGGCGATGGCATCGCGGGTTGAGAAGACCGTTCGCACGGATGAGCCGAACTGGGACGAAAGGCGGCGCAGCACCTCAGCCGAACGGTCGATCACCGTCACGCGCGCGCCCATGCCGAGCGCGATGGTGGCCGCATGCGTGCCCGATATGCCGCCGCCGAGAACGACGACATCCGCGCCCGGCACACCCGGTACACCGCCGAGCAGGATGCCGCGCCCGCCCTGAGCCTTCTCCAGGCAATGGGCTCCGACCTGGGGCGCCAGCCGCCCGGCCACTTCCGACATGGGCGTGAGAAGCGGAAGCGCGCCGGACTGCGATGTCACCGTCTCGTAGGCAATGCAGGTTGAGCCGCTGTTCATCAGGTCCTGGGTCTGTGCGAGGTCTGGCGCGAGGTGAAGGTAGGTGAAGAGCACCTGGCCAGGACGAAGGCGGCGGCGCTCCTCGGCTAAGGGCTCCTTGACCTTCACGATCATCTCGGCATGCGCGAAGATCTCGTCGGGTCCTTCGACGATAGTCCCGCCCGCTGCCTCATACTCTTCGTCGGTCAGGCCGGCTCCCAGTCCTGCGCCGCGCTCGATCGTGACCACATGGCCGTGATGGACGAGTTCAGCCACGGAAGAGGGGACGAGACCGACCCGGTACTCATGGTTCTTGATCTCTTTGGGAACACCGATGCGCATGGTTCTTCTCGGGGTTGATAGTCCGGCACACTCCTCTCAGCGCCTTTCTGCGCAGGGTCGGAGCGAGAGTGAGCAGTCAGTCGACATACCCGAGGGCTTCCGACAGAACGGACACCATCGTGTCGATTTGCTCGCGCTCGACGATGAGAGGCGGCGACAAGGCAATGATGTCACCTGTGACACGGATCAGCAACCCACGATTAAAGCATTCGAGGAACACGTCATAGGCTCGGGCTCCCGGAGCGCCCATACGCGATTCCAGCTCGATTCCGGCAACGAGGCCGATATTGCGGATATCGACGACGCGCTTGCAGCTCCTGAGACCGTGCACGGCATCCCGCCAGTATTCCGCAAGGGATGCACCCCGCGTCAGAAGGGATTGCTCCTCGTAGATGTCGAGGGTCGCGAGACCGGCAGCGCATGCAGCCGGGTGCCCGGAGTAAGTGTAGCCGTGGAACAGCTCGATCACGTTCTCCGGCCCCTTCATGAAGGCATCGTGGATCTCGCGCGTCGCAAACACCGCACCCATGGGAATCGTGCCGTTGGTCAGCCCTTTCGCCGTGGTAAACAGGTCGGGCTTCACCCCGAAATAGTCGACTGCGAACGGAGTGCCGAGACGGCCGAAGCCTGTGATGACCTCGTCGAAGATCAGGAGGATGCCATGCTTGTCGCACAGCGCCCGCAGGCGCTCGAGGTAACCTTTGGGTGGGACGAGAACGCCCGTGGAGCCTGCAACGGGCTCGACGATGACGGCGGCAATGGTTTCCGCACCATGAAGGGCGACAAGCCGCTCCAGGTCGTCGGCAAGCTCTGCGCCGTGCTCGGGCTGACCTTGCGAGAACGCGTTGAGCTCCAGGTCGTGGGTGTGGCGGATGTGGTCGGTGCCTGGAAGAGTGGGGAAGACGCGCCGGTTGTTGACGATGCCGCCCACCGAGATGCCGCCGAAGCCGACACCGTGATAGCCGCGCTCGCGTCCGATCAGCCGGGTGCGGGAGGCATTGCCGGTTGCACTGTGATAAGCCAGTGCGATCTTGAGCGCTGTGTCGACGGATTCGGACCCGGAGCCGGTGAAGAAGACCCGGTCGAGCCCTTCCGGTGCGATAGCCGCCAGGCGTTCCGCGAATTCGAAGGCGATCGGATGCCCCATCTGAAAGGTCGGAGCGTAATCGAGCGCCATGAGTTGGCGCTCGACGGCCTCGGCGATGCGGCGGTGACCGTGACCGGCGTTGACGCACCAGAGGCCGGCGGTTCCGTCGAGAATCCGCCGACCGTCGTCGGTGGTGTAATGCATGCCCTCCGCTGAAGCGAGCAGGCGCGGCGCTTGCTTGAACTGGCGGTTTGCCGTGAACGGCATCCAGAAGGCATCGAGGCTCGGAGCATTCTTGCGGATCGTCGTGGCGTTCTGGTGAACGTTCATGGCTTGTCTCCTTGGCGCTTGAGGCCAGGGAATACTCTTTAGTTTGATGCAACAAGTCCTTTTCTTTGTTCCGGTAAGCTATTGATTTTAATTGCCCGAATAGGGGATATTTGCGGAATGGAGAACACTTGAAACGGGGCAGGGCATGTCGGTCGATGTGGGTGCGCGCTTAAGATATATCCGGACGCTTCATAAGCTCTCGCAACGTGAGCTCGCCAAACGCGCAGGCGTGACGAATTCAGCGATCTCCTTGATTGAATCCAACCAGACCAACCCTTCCGTAGGAGCGCTCAAGCGCATCCTCGACGGTGTTCCCATCGGGCTTGCGGAGTTCTTTGCTCTTGAGCCCACGCAGGCGCGCAAGGCTTTCTACCGCGAGGACGAACTCGTGGAGATCGGCAAGGGCGCCATATCGTTCCGTCAGGTCGGCGAGCACCTCATCGGGCGCTCCCTGCAGATCCTCAAGGAACGGTACGCACCCGGTGCGGATACCGGGCGCGTTCCGCTCGTGCATGACGGGGAGGAGGGAGGAATCGTGATCAGCGGGCGTCTCGAAGTGACGGTCGACGAAGAGCGAAAGGTGCTCGGGCCCGGGGACGCCTATTACTTCGACAGCCGCCGTCCCCATCGCTTCCGTTGTGTCGGACCGGACGCATGCGATGTGGTGAGCGCCTGTACGCCGCCCACGTTCTGACGATCAATCCGCAAAGTTCTCGAAGTTGCCCTGCAGCTTCTGCAGCAACTCGATGCGCTTGCCCACCGAGGGGCCGAGACGGCGGATGACATCGTCCACGAGAAGATTGAGAAAGCTCGTCACCGGCGCGTTGCTGTCCCAGAACATCGCAACGTCTGTTGTGATGCGAAAGACGTTATCTGTGAGATCGTGCGCCCAGTAACATACCGAGTCGGTCACGATGACGAGATCGATCTGCGCCTGCGAGGCCTGCTGCGCCAGGAGAATGGCTTGCTTGGCATAGCGGCGGATATCCACGACGATGAGAACCGGCTTGCCGCCTTTCTCTGCAAACAGCTCGCTATAGGTTCCGCTGGCGCCATCCATGAAGCGAATGCCGGGGCGGGCGTATTCGAGCCTTTGCGCGAAATCCATCGCGACGCCGCGCACCGTCTGAAAGCCGGCCACATAGACCCGATCCGCCTTTGCGACCAACTCGGCCAGCTGGCCGAAACGAACCGTGCGCGCCTGCTCGTAGGTGCTCACGATTGCCTTTAGCTCCAGATCTAGGCTTCCGGACAGGTCCGGGGCCAAGTCGTCCCGCCTGTTGCTGGAGCGTTCCGGCGCAGCGATGCGCTCGTAGCGCTCTCCCACGAGCCATGCGATCTGATGGAGGGTGCTGCTCAACTCTTCCTTGAGGGCGGCAAGGCCCTCATAGCCGAGGGAGCGCAGGAAACGCCCCACCGTCATGGGACTGACATTCAGCTTGCGTGAGATCGACGTCGCCGTCTCGAAGGGGATCTCGCGAAGATGGGTGACGAGATAGGCCGCGATGGCGCTTTCCGACCGCGAGAACGTTGCCTGCCGCTCCTTGACCTTTTCAAAGAAGGGAAAGGTGGCAGGCGTCTGCTGCGGCGCGTTCGTTGGGCTCATGCGTTCAGTCGTCCGTAGTGGCGCATGACTTCCTTTAAAGCATCGTGGTCGAGGGCCGCAACACGCCGTTCTTCGCGTCCCACCATCGTGTCGGCCGCCGCCAGGGCGTTGACGATCGCCTCTTCCACGGCCTGTGCCGTGGCTTCGAAGAGCGGATCGAGCCTGTTGTTGGGCAGGAACGCGAGGCTGCCCATCGAAGGGGCGGCTGCCGACTCGCTTTCGCTCAGGTTGGCGGTCGAGAATGCAAGGCAGAGATCGCCCGATCCGTCTCCGGACGGCGTTCCCGTGCGGCCAATTCCGAGCCCGGCGCGCCGCGCGATCCGCTCCAACTGGGTCGGCATGAGGGGGGCATCGGTCGCCACGACGACGATGATCGACCCCTGCTCTCCGGCCCAGAGACGGTCAGCGGTGAGATGCTCACCAACCGGGACGCCGAGGATCTTCAGGAGGGGACGGATGCCGAAATTCGCCTGCACGAGGCATCCGACCGTGTAGGTTTCGCCGAGCAGGTCGACGACACGGGACGAGGTTCCCGTGCCTCCCTTGAACTCGAAGCAGATCATCCCGGTCCCGCCGCCGACATTGCCTTCCGCTACAGGCCCGCTGGAGGCGCTGTCGAGAGCCTCCATCACATGCGCGGGCGTGACGTGAAAGCCGTTCATATCGTTAAGGTACGCATCGCAGGTTTCGCCAACCACGGGCAGCATCCAGGTATAGGCTCCGAGGCCGGTGGCCGGCTTCTCGATCATCCATTGCAGCATCGCCTGATGGACGGTGCCGAGGCTGTGGGTGTTGGTGATGCCGATGGGCCCCAGGAAGTACCCGGCCTCCTTGATCCAATGGGTGCCCGTCATCTCGCCGTTGCCGTTGAGGGAGTGGAAGCCGGCCCACACAGGTGCCGTCAGAGGCCCGGAGCGACCCCTCGGCAGGATCGCGGTGACGCCGGTCCGGGCCGGCCCCCTGCCTGCTCCACTGGGCTCACTCACCACGGTTGAATAGCCCACCTCCACCCCGGCAACGTCGGTGATGGCATTGTGAGGCCCAGTCTTTCCGGGAAAGGGCAGGCCCAGCGCGCGTGCCCGCGGCTTAGTTGCGGCTCGTGCCGGTAAGCGTTGCGTGATGTCCATAGATCCGTCCTCGACTGCCTAAATCTAACGCCGTTCGCCGGAAATGATAGATAAATAACATACTTTACATAATGATAGTTTTGAAACATCATCATCCCAGTGCCGGTAAAAACAGGGAACGCCGGCCTTTTGCAGCATCGGGGAGACGAGAACGATGGCATCGCTCAAGCAGACTCTCATCTGGTCATGGATGGCAGCTTCATCCGTGGCGATCCCAACCGCGGCTCTTTCGGCCGAGACGATCAGGATCGCCTCGGGAGCACCCACCACCACACTCGATCCGATGCGTTCGGCCTCAAATGGCAACATCGAGACTTTCGGCCTGCTTTACGCCCGGCTGCTGCGCTTGAATCCCGAGACGTCTAAGCTTGAGTCCGGCCTCGCCGAGAGTTGGGAAACCTCCACCGACGGCAAGACCTATACTTTCCGCCTCAGGGAGGCGAAGTTCTCCGATGGGTCTTCCATCACGGCAGGCGATGTTGTCTTCAGCCTGGAACGTGTCCGGACCGCGAAGGAATCTGCCTATCCGGCACCGCTAGCGGCAATAGAGTCCATCTCCGCAACGGATCCCAAGACGGTTGTCGTCAAGCTGAAGCATCCCTTCGGCCCGATGCTGTCGAACCTCGAAATCTGGAACATGGGCGTCGTATCCAAGAAGGATGTCGACAGCCGCGGCGACAAGGCTTTCGCAGACGTACCCGTGACGTCCGGCCCCTATAAGGTGAAGCAGTGGCTTCCCAACGAGAAGCTGGTTCTCGAGCCCAATGCCAATTACTGGCGCAAGGGCTATCCGAAGTCCGATGCAGCGGTCGAACTCGTCGAGGTCAAGTCGGACGAGACCCGGATCGCCATGCTGAAGGCCAAGGAGGTGCATGCGGTTCGCGGCGTGCCGTGGTCGCGCATCGATGCCGTCAAGACGGATCCCTCGATTGACATGCGCCTGGAGCCTTCGACGGTCATCTACGTATCGCTCATGAACACCCGCCGGGAGCCGTTTTCCAACGTGAAGGCGCGTCAGGCCGCCGCGATGGCGGTGGACAACAAGGCCATCACCAAGGCCATCACGTTCGGCTATGCGCGCCCGGCCAACACCACCCTGCCGGATGCGTTGACGTTCCACGACACGTCCCATCCCGGAATTACCTACGATCCTGCGAAGGCCAAAGCGTTGCTCCAGGAATCCGGCATGGCCGGCAAGGAGGTGACAATCCTGACAACCACCTCTGCCGAGCGCGAGCAGATGGCGCTTCTGATCCAAGCGCAGTGGAGTGCCATCGGCCTCAAGCCGAAGATCCAGAAGGTCGATCCCGGCGCATTCTGGGATGCGCTCACCAAAGGTGACTTCGACGCGACGCCGACTTGGTGGTTCAACGAGACGACCGACCCGGATTTGGCCGTTCGTTGGGCGCTGTGCGGCACCTGTGGCTCGAATTCCTACGAGACCTATTACTCGAACAAGGAAGTCAACGAGCTGACGGATGCGGCAGCCCGGGAACTCGATGTGGAAAAGCGGGCAGAACTTTATAAAAAGATCGAGAGGATCAGCACGGAAGAGGTTTCGCAGATCCCGCTCTACTACGCGCCTTATGCCAACGCCTACAGCAAGCGCCTGAAGGGCCTGCGCATGACCCCTGCTCTGCAATGGACGCTTGAGGAGACGGAATTGCAGAACTGAGTTCGGGCTTGGCGGGCGGTGCATCCATCGCCCGCGCTGTCCCGGCAGGAGAAGCGATGATGAACCGTCTGTTGCCGATCCTCCGGCGCATCGTTCAACTGGCGCCGGTGCTGCTGGGGATTTCCCTGATCTGCTTTCTTCTGCTGCGGGCGGCGCCGGGAGATCCGGCGCGCCTTCTCGTCGGAGAAAAGGCAGGGGAAGCGGCACTCGCTGCGGTTCGGCAGCGCTATGGCCTCGATCTGCCTATCTTCCAGCAATATTTCGTTTATCTCAGCAATCTTGTTGTCGGCGACCTGGGCCAGTCGTTGCGGTTCCAGCGTCCGGTCACGACCATCATTGCGCAATTCCTTCCGGCAACGGCGTTCCTCATTGCCTATGTGCTGGTTCTCGTCATCCCTCCGACACTTGTGCTCGCAATCGCCGCAGCACGACGGCCCAATGGATGGGCTGATCAGCTGATACGATTCCTCGGTGTCGTTGGCATTACGGTCCCGGTGTTCTGGCTTGGCATCATGATGTCCCGCCTGTTCGGTCTGCAACTCGGCTGGTTCCCGGTCTCAGGCTATGGCGAAGGCTTTGCGGGGCACCTGCACCATCTCTTTCTGCCTGCGCTCTCCACGGCAATCTGGCTCGTGCCCGTGCTCACGCAAAATCTCCGCTCGGCGCTGATCGAGAAGTTCCAGTCCGATTTCGTGACCGCCGTACGGGCACAGGGCGCCACGGAACGAGGGATTTTCTGGCAGCATGTTCTCCCGAATTCCGTCCTGCCGACCTTGAACCTCCTCGGGGTGATGGTGGCCTACCTGATCGGCGGTACGGTGATCGTCGAAACGGTCTATGCCGTTCCGGGCCTCGGCCAACTCCTCGTCAATTCCCTCCTCGGGCGCGATTATTACCTGGTTCAGGGCCTCACGCTGCTGTTTGCCGTCGGCTCGGTTCTCGTCACCCTCGTGGTGGACATTGTGTCGGCCCTTATCGATCCCAGGGTGTCCTTATGACAGCCCAGACTGCAGTCCTGCCAAATGAGATGAGACGACCGAAACTCCCGGTCACGCTCGTCGTGGGCTTCGGCATCGTGGCAATCTGGTCTATTCTGGCCGTTGCCGCCCCTTGGGTTGCACCCTACGATCCAACGACCATCGACATCCTTCACGCTCTCGAGGCGCCGAGTTCGCAGTACTGGTTTGGAACGGACCAGGTCGGCCGTGATGTCCTGTCTCGGACATTGTTCAGCGCCCGTATAGATCTGCTGATGTGCGTTCTCGGCGTGCTTCCGGCTCTGCTGATCGGGACGTCCGTCGGTCTGGTCAGCGGCTATTACGGCGGCTGGTTCGATGCGACTCTCATGCGCATCTACGACATTACCGTAGCCTTTCCGTTTTTCGTGCTGATCCTTGCCATTGTTGGTGCCTTGGGGCCAGGACTCGCCAACTACTTCATCGCACTCGCCCTGGTGGGCTGGGTCTCCTATGCGCGGTTGGTGCGTGCCGAGGTTCTCGTCATCAAGAATGCCGATTACATCCAGGCCGCTCGGATCCTCGGCTTCAAGGATCGCGCCATTCTCACGCGGCATGTTCTGCCGAATGCGATCTATCCTGTCATCGCCTATGCCATGACGGACGCTGTGCTCGTCATCCTGGCGGGCGCAAGCCTCGGCTTTCTCGGCATGGGAGCACAGCCGCCCATGGCGGAGTGGGGCGTCATGATCGCCGAAGGCCAGACATTCGTAGATCGTGCCTGGTGGATATGCTTCTTCCCGGGATTGGCGATGATATCTCTCGGTCTCGGCCTTGTCTTGCTCGGAGACGGCATTGCGCAATGGCGGCGGAAGGCGGCTTGAGCATGGAATCCCTCGACACTGTGCAGACCGATGTGCGTCCTCTTCTCCGCGTCGAGAACCTGTCGATCTCCATTCCGACAGGGGCTGGCGACGCCTTCCTGGTGCGGGGTGTCTCTCTGACGGTCAATCCCGGCGAAATCGTCGGCATCGTCGGTGAGAGCGGCTCGGGTAAATCCATGACGTGCCGGGCCATTGCCGGGCTTCTGCCAACAGGTCTCAAGCCGGCGGGAAGCGTGAGCCTCGACGGGCGCGAACTCACATCTCTGACAAGGGAGGAATGGTGTTCCGTTCGCGGATCGCAGATCGGGATGATCTTTCAGAACCCATCGTCCCATCTCGATCCGCTGCAGCGGATCGGGCGGCAGATCGCGAGGCCGTTGCGGCGTCATGAGGGTCTCTCGTCAAAGCTGAGCTGGGGCAGGGCGGTCGCGCTATTGCGCGATGTGGGAATCCACGATCCCGAGCAGGCAAGTCGTGCCTATCCCCACCAGTATTCAGGCGGCATGAAGCAGCGCGCCATGATCGCTGCCGCCATTGGGCCGGCACCCCGTCTTCTGATCGCCGATGAGCCGACGACCGCCCTCGACGTCACCGTGCAGGCAAGAATTCTCGATCTCCTGCGCGATCTCAACCGGCAGCATGGGCTCGGCATCATCTTCGTCTCGCACGATCTCGGCGTCATTGCCGAAATCTGCGATCGTGTGGTCGTCATGCGGCATGGCGAGATCGTGGAGCAGGGGGCGACGCAGGAGGTGATCAACCATCCATCCCATCCCTACACGAAGCTCCTGATCAACTCGCAGCCGTCCCGGAGGCCGGCCTCTCAGAATGTGCCGGCGCGGAACGAGAACAAGCCGGTCATCGAAATTCACGATCTCACGGTGGAGTTCAGGCGGGCGAGAGCATCGCTCCTGTCATTCGGCGCCCGGCAGGCACAATCCTTCCGCGCCCTCGACCAAGTGTCCTTTTCGGTCTACGAGGGAGAGACGATCGGCATCGTCGGCGAGAGCGGATCGGGCAAGAGCACACTAGCCCGATCCATCGTGGGGCTCAACATGCCCGCGACAGGGGAGGTCCTCTACAAGGGTGCCCCGGTTCATGCCATGAAGGGGCAGGAGCTGCTGACCTATCGGCGCGCAGTCCAGATGATCTTTCAAAGCCCGTACGATTCCCTCAGTCCTCGCTTGACGGTCGAGGAGACGATCGCCGAACCGCTCGTCCGCCATGCGCTCGTGCCGAAAAGCGATGCCGGTGCCGAGGTCGCCCGGCTTCTCGACAGCGTCGAACTTCCCCGCCATTTTGCCAACCGGCGCGCGGTTCAGCTCTCGGGCGGGCAATGCCAGCGGGTCGGCATTGCGCGGGCCCTTGCGATGAGCCCTCGAATCCTCATTGCGGATGAGATCACATCGGCGCTGGATGTCACCACTCAGGCTCAGGTGCTCGATCTGCTGCAAAGACTGAAGGCGGAGCAGGGGCTCACTCTCATCTACATCTCGCATGATCTTGCCGTGGTGAATGCGATCTGCGAGCGGGTGATGGTCTTCAATGCAGGGCGCCTCGTCGAGACAGGGCCTGTCAGAAGCGTCATGTTCTCGCCTGTGAGCGAGTATACGAAAGAGCTGATCCGGGCAGTTCCGGCCCTTCACATGCAGCGCACGGCAAATCCGCCTCCGGTGGTATCCGACGCCCGGTAGCTTGACTTTCCAAAACGTTTTGGGAATCTATTTCCGTTCATGGAGAGATCGCTCCCTGTGTCGAGCCTGAAGCACCTCGCACAATCGCTGGGTTTGTCGATCACGACAGTGTCGCGGGCTCTCGACGGCTATTCCGATGTAGCGCCGGCGACGCGCGAGCGTGTTCGGGCGGCCGCACAGGCCATCCACTACCGGCCGAACTCTGCAGCCCGCAGCTTGCGTCGACGCAAGGCCGAGGTGGTGGCGGTGACGCTGCCGACAGAGCCGGGACGGTTCGGCCCTCCAATCTTCCTGGACATGCTGGCGGCCTGCGGCCAGAGGCTCGCCGAGGAAGGCCTCGACTTGATGCTGCTGCCGACCGCCGGCCGCGCGAAGGAAATGGAGACCTACCGGCGGCTTCTGGACGGCCGGAGGGCCGATGCGGTGATCGTGGTGCGCACGAGGCTGGACGATGAGCGCGTCGCCTTCCTGAAGGAACGTGGCATCCCCTTCGTCACCCATGGCCGCACCGCCCGCCCCGACGAGCATGCCTTCATCGACGGAGATGGCGAGGCGGGCTTCCGGGAAGCCGCGCGGAATCTTGCATCCTTGGGACACCGGCACATTGCTCATATCGCGGCTCCGCAGGATCTGACCTTCGCCCATCTCCGCCGCAAAGGCTGGCTGATGGCTCTCGAAGAAGTGGGCTTCTCGGAGCCGCTCGAGTACACGGTGCTGCCGACGGAGGCAGGCGGCTACGAGGCCGCGCAATGGCTCATGCAGCAGAGCACTCCTCCCACAGCCCTGTTATGCGCAACCGACAGCATGGCGATTGGCGCCTTGAGCGCTCTTAAAGAAAGGGGCCTCGTTGCCGGACGCGATATAGCCGTGATCGGCCACGACAATCTGCCCGCCGCGGCGTTCACCGATCCGCCGCTCTCAACCATGGAGATCGCGGCTCCCGATGTCGGCCGACAGCTGGCGGAGATGCTGATGGCCCGCCTGAATGGGCGAGACAGCCGCGAGTTGCAGACAATTCTGCCGGTTCGGCAGGTTCCGAGGACCACCCACGGACCCGGCGAACTGAGCTCCACGCCCTCGATCTTCCGGCCCCGGGTCGAGCGGCACCAAGAAGGGACCATTGGAGGAAGGAAATGACGCATCCGGTATCGCTTCGCGCCATTGCCGCCGCGGCCGCCCTTTTCGGAGGGCTCACCGTCGCTCAGGCGCAGGAAACGATCTTTTACTCGACGCAGCTTCGCCCGATCGAGGAAGCCACGAAAGTCCGTGAGGTTCTGCTGAAAGGCCTGTCGGGCAAGACCACCTATGTGGTGGACGAGCCTCCGGCCTTTGCTGTCCGCATGAAGGCGGAGACGCAGGCCGGCAAACGGACGGCAAGTGTCGTCGGCGCCCTTCATGGCGAGTTGCAGCCCCATGTTCCAGCCGATATTCAGCCTGTCGACGATGTCGCTGCAAAGCTGACGGATCGCGGCATACCGGCGAACCTGATGGAACTCGGCAAGCTCGGAACGAACCAGCAGCAGTATATCCCGTGGATGCAGGCTACCTACGTGATGGTCGCCAACAAGCAGGCGCTGCAATACTTGCCGGCGGGTGCGGACGTGAACAGCCTCACCTATGCGCAGCTGCAGCAATGGGGCAAGAACATCGTCGACAAGACCGGCCAGCGCCGTCTCGGCTTCCCGGCTGGTCCCACAGGCCTTCTGCCGCGCTTCTTCCAGGGCTACTTCTATCCGTCCTTCACGGGCGGCGTGGTGACGACCTTCAAATCGGCCGACGCGGAAGCCGGCTGGAATGCCTTGAAGGAACTGTGGGCGGTTTCGAGCCCGAACTCCACCAACTACAACTTCATGCAGGAGCCTCTGCTCGCCGGTGAGGTCTGGGTCGCCTGGGATCACATCGCCCGCGTGAAGGAGGCGCTTACCCTGCAGCCCGATCAGTTCGTCGCCTTCCCGGCGCCCGCCGGCCCGAAGGGGCGCGGCTACATGCCGGTCATTGCGGGTCTCGCGATCCCGAAGGATGCGCCGAACCGCGCTGGCGCGGTGGCGGTGATCGAGCACATGACCAAGTCCGAGACACAGCTCGCGACCGCCGCCGAAGTCGGCTTCTTCCCGGTCGTGAAGGCGGAACTGCCGCCGAACCTTGCCCCCGGCATCAAGCTGCTGGCCGGCGCGGTTGCCGCGACGCAGAATGCGAAGGATGCGCTCGTCTCGCTCCTGCCCGTAGGCCTCGGAGCCAAGGGAGGCGAGTTCAACAAGGTCTACACGGACACTTTCCAGCGCATCGTGCTGCGCAATGAGCCGGTCAAGGACGTGCTTGAGGCTCAGGCGAAGGTTCTCGACGCGCTCATGAAGGACACAGGTGCACCCTGCTGGGCTCCCGACAAGCCGAGCCAGGGCGCTTGCTCCGTTCAGTAAAACTCACGGCCCGGCGACCATCGGCTCGCCGGGTTTTCCATCTCAACGGGAGCGGCTGTCATGCCCGCGCGCACATCCTGGATCCCCTACGCGCTGATTGCGCCCTCGGTCGTCTTCCTCGGTGCGCTGTTCCTCGTGCCGCTCGTCCAGACGATCTGGCTGTCCTTCTCGGCAGGCGACGGCTTCTCGCTGGAGAACTACCAGCGCATGGCGGGCGACCTGAACTTCTCGCTCGCCGTCCGCAACACCTTCCTGCTCACCCTGGTGGTGGTGCCGCTCCAAGTTGTGCTGGCGCTCGCCATGGCCACCATGGTGACGAAACTCGACAAGGGCCGTGACCTTGTCCTTTGGGTGCTCACCATCCCGCTCGGCATCTCGGATCTCGCGGCCGGTCTTGCCTGGCTCGCGCTGCTTCAGAACACAGGCTATCTGAACTCGGCTCTCTATGCGCTCGGCCTCATCCAAGGACCGACAGGATGGCTCTCGCAGGAGACACCTGTTGCCCTGTTCTTCGCCATCGTCCTCGCTGAGCTTTGGCGCGCCACAGCGATCGTGCTGGTGATCCTGATCGCAGGTCTGCAGCTGATCCCGAAGGAGTTCTCGGAAGCCGCCGAAATCTTCGGCGCGAAGCCCTGGACACGGTTTACGAGAATTACCCTGCCGCTTCTGAAGCCCAGCCTGCAATCGGCACTGATCCTGCGCACGGTGCTCGCCTTCGAGGTCTTCGCCGTCGTTTATGCGCTGGGCGGGCGCAACTTCCCCGTTCTCGCCGGTGAGGCCTATGTCTGGCAGAACGATAACCAGAACTACGGTGTCGCTGCAGCGTATGCGGTTCTCATCATGGCGATCTCCCTCGCCGCGACAGCCGTCTACCTGCGTGTCCTGAGAACACGGCCGGAGCAGCTCCCATGACGATTCAGGCTGCCGAACTCCCACAGACCGGCAAGAGCCGGAGCATGGCTCTGCCCTCCGCCCGACGCCTGCTGCTCTGGACAGGGCTTGCGGTGCTGCTTGCCTGGGTGCTTGTGCCGATCTACTTCGTCGCGCTTGGCGCCTTCGGTGGTCGGCTCGGCGTGTTCCGCTGGCCCAAGACCATCTGGCCCTCAGACCTGTCGTTCGCGGCAATGACGCAGTTCCTCGCCATTGAGGGCGTGTTCAACGCGCTCGTCAATTCGCTTATCGCTGCCGGTCTCACGGTGTTATTCTCCGTCCTCTTGGGAGCCCCGGCGGGTTATGCGCTGGCGCGTTACAGCTTCCGCGGGCAGAACGCCTACCGGCTGCTCGTGCTCCTTACCCGTGCTTTCCCGCTCGCCATCCTGGCGCTGCCGCTCACGGTCTCCTTCATCCGCCTCGGCCTCTACGACACGCCCTTCGGCGTCTCCCTCATCCACACGGTGCTGGCGCTGCCGTTCGCGGCGCTCGTCACACAAAGCCTCTTCATGGGTATCCCGCGCGAATACGAGGAAGCCGCCTGGGTCTTCGGCTGCACCCGCTTCCAGGCATTCGTGAAAGTCGTTCTGCCCCTGGCCCTGCCGGGTCTTGCAGCAACGGCCATCTTCGCCTTCGTGATCTCCTGGAACGAGGTCTTCGCCGCCTCGATCCTCACCGTGCGCGAGCGGACGCTCACGGCCTATCTGCTCCGGATCCTCGCCGAGAGCCCGCTGCATTACCGCTTCGCCGGCGGCTTCATCCTGATCATTCCCTCCGTGCTCTTCATCTTCGCCGTGAGACGCTACCTCTTCGCGGTGTGGGGCATTGCCAGCAAGTAACGGAAAACGCCATGGCTGATATCGTCATCGACCGCGTCGTCAAGGAGTTCGGCACCTTCCGCGCCCTGCAGGAAATCTCGCTCACCGTCAACGATGGCGAGTTCGTGGCCCTGCTCGGCCCCTCTGGCTGCGGCAAGACCACGCTTCTGCGCATCATCGCCGGCCTCGAAACGCAGACCTCCGGCCGTGTGGTGATCGGCGGGCGCGACGTGAGCGACCTGCCTCCCCGCAGGCGCGGATTGGCGATGGTGTTCCAGAACTACGCCGTCTTCCCGCACATGACCGTGTTCGAGAACGTCGCCTTCGGCTTGCGGATGCAGAAGGCCGCTCAGGCGGAGGTCAAGCGCAAGGTCGAGCGTGCGGCAGCTCTGCTTCATATCGAGAGCTATCTCGAACGCTATCCGGCAAAGCTCTCGGGCGGCCAGCGTCAGCGCGTAGCGGTTGCCCGCGCGCTTGCCGTTGAGCCTGCCGTTCTGCTCATGGATGAGCCGCTCTCCAATCTCGACGCCCTCCTGCGCCTTGAGATGCGCACGGAACTGAAGGCGGTCCTGCGCGAAGCCGGAACCACGACGATCTATGTGACCCACGACCAGACCGAGGCTATGGGCCTCGCCGACCGCATCGCCGTGATGTATGGCGGCAAGATCGACCAGATCGGGGCGCCGCTCGAGATCTACGCAACGCCTGCGACCCGCTTCGTTGGCGGCTTTATCGGCTCGCCGCCCATGAACTTCATCAAGGTCCAGTGCAGCCAGGGCACGGCGCGGATCGGCGATGCGTCGCTACCCTGTCCGCCGACCAGTCAGAGCCTGGAGCTTGGATTGCGCGGCGAAGATGCGATTTTGAGCTCCAACAGTTCCGGCATCCCCTTCGATGTACGCGTCGTCGAGCCGATGGGTTCGCACTTGCTCCTCACAGGAACTATCGATGGTCAATCCGCCCGAATCGTTGCACCGCCGACCGCGAAGGTGAATGCCGGTCAGCGCGTGGGCCTCGATGTCGATCCGGCTCGCGTGACCTGGATTGACAGCACAACGGGACGCGCCGTCGCCCGGATTTGAATTTAAGGATTTCTTCAGATGACCAAGCTTCGCATGGAAGAGGCTGCGCATTCCATTCTCGCGCGCAACGACCGCGGCGGCTACACCGTCCCCACGGATCGGCTCTACCCGTTTCAGTGGAACTGGGATTCCGCCTTCGTGGCTATGGGATTTGCCACCTTCGACGTGGACCGCGCCTATCGTGAGCTCGAGCGGTTGATCGAGGGGCAGTGGGACGACGGCATGATCCCGCACATCGTGTTCCACGCACCCAGCGACACCTACTTTCCCGGCCCTGACGTGTGGGGCACGCGGCACCGCATCCCAACCTCCGGTATCACGCAGCCGCCGGTCTTCGGCATGGCCCTGCGCCATGTTTACGAAGCCGCTGTTGCAAGCGGCATGGCCGACGCGGAGGGGCGCACCAGGGCATTGTTCCAGGCCGCCTTGCGCTCGCACCGCTGGTGGCTTGAGGCCCGCGATCTGGAAGGCCTCGGACTTGTTGCAATCCTCCATCCTTGGGAAAGCGGGAGCGACAACTCGCCGGCCTGGGACGAGGCGCTCGCTCGGGTGCCGACCACCACCACAACGGTGATCCGGCGCAAGGATACGGGTCACGTGGACGCCTCCATGCGTCCGCGTGACGAGGACTACCAGCGCTTCATCCATCTCGTCGATGTCTATCGGGATTGCGAATGGGATCCGAAGCGGCAATGGGCGAAGGCGCCCTTCAAGGTGGCCGACGTTCAGATGACCGCGATCCTTGCACGGGCGACGGTCGATCTCATCCACCTGGCAGAGACTTTGGGGACCGAGAAAGACAAAGCCGAACTGGCGCAGATGCATCGCAGGCTGATAGACGGCCTAGCCCGCCGCTGGCGTCCAAACCTCTCCCGCTTCGTCTCTCTGGACCTGATCTCAGGAATCGACATCGAAACGCCCACGCAAGCAGGTTTCATCCCACTTGTGGCAGTGACCCTGGATGGCGTGCAGCAAAGCGCCGTCACGGCGGAAATCGAGCGCTGGCTCGATGGCATGGTTGTCGGCGTTCCCTCGGCGCCGCGCTTCTCGCCCGCCTTCGAACCCAAACGCTATTGGCGTGGCCCGGTCTGGGCCGTCATCAACTGGCTCATTGCGGACGGGCTCCGAACGAACGGGGGCGACGATCTCGCCCGACGGATCGAGCAAGCCACCGTCCGCGCCATCGAGAATGCCGGATTCTGCGAATACTTCGATCCAACCACCGGAGAGGGCCTCGGCGGCGACACCTTCTCTTGGACCGCTGCCGCTTATCTTGTTCTCGGCAGGCGCGAATAGGCGCGTGGAAGGCTGACTGTCCAACCTGTTTGCCGGTTGTCACGTCCGGTCCGGCAAGTCATGTGAACCGGATCATGTGATAGGGAACGCCATGTCGAGCCCTCCGTCGATGATTATAAGGCTGGAGGAGGATCCGAACGGAATCCTCGCGGACGAGGTTGAGCGCAGGCTTCTCGAAGCACTTCGCCAGAATGTGCCCCCCAGCGACGGAAAGCCCCTCACGCTGGTCGCGCGGGACTTACACGGGAGCATGGTTGGCGGCCTGGTCGGCTCGACATCCTACGGCTGGCTTCGCGTGAAAATGCTCTGGGTCGCGGAGGAGCTTCGAGGCCAAGGTTTTGGAGCAAGGCTGATGGCGCAGGCCGAAACCATCGCTCGGTCGCGCGGCTGTCACGGGGCATGGCTCGATACATCCAGCGCGAGAGCCGAGCAATTCTACATCAGGCTCGGTTACGAGTCATTTGGGGTTTTGGCGAATGGTCCTGGGGAGCAGCCCCAGGGACATCGCCGCGCCTTTCTCGCCAAGCGCCTCATCGAAACATTGTATGCCGGGCCTGGACCGTCTCCATAAACAACCTGACGCGGATTGCGTCTCTACAAGAGCGCGGCTCATATCAGGTGGGGTGTGGCTCGCATGTCTCCTTCTGGCGCATTCCGGACCCAAGGCTCTGGTCAGCTTGCAAGTTGTAGGCGGACGTTCAAGAAGGGCAGGGGAGCTTCCGCTTTCGACCTAGAGCGGTCCTTTCGACAGCCGCGCAAGCCCATCATGCGCTTTGAGGTAGGTTGGAGTGCTATAGCCTCCGGTCGCCGACAGCGGTGCCACAAGCGTGTCAAACTATTCTCTTAAGCTTAGCCCTGTGTCCTGCCGACACAAGGAGAAGACGATGAGCACGATCACAACTCGGGATGGTACGCAGATTTTCTACAAGGACTGGGGCTCGCGCGACGTGCAGCCAATCGTCTTCCATCACGGTTGGCCGCTCAGTAGCGACGACTGGGACAGCCAGATGCAGTTCTTTCTCGATAAGGGCTTCCGGGTGATCGCGCACGATCGCCGCGGCCACGGGCGCTCCACCCAGACTGCAACGGGCAATGAGATGGACACCTATGCCGCGGATGTCGCCGAACTGGTCACAGCCCTTGATCTGAAACATGCCATCCATGTCGGACACTCCACCGGTGGTGGCGAGGTCGCACGTTACGTCGCCCGGGCGGAGCCGGGCCGGGTGGCCAAGGCCGTGTTGATTGGGGCCGTGCCGCCGGTGATGGTCAGGTCGGATAGGAATCCTGGCGGCTTGCCCATTGAGGTGTTCGACGGCTTCCGGGCCCAGCTCGCGGCTAACCGCGCCCAGTTCTACAGAGATGTCGCAGCCGGTCCCTTCTATGGCTTCAACCGCCCCGGTGCGAAGGTCTCCGAGGGGAACATCGATAACTGGTGGCGCCAGGGCATGATGGGTGGCATCAAGCCCCATTATGATTGCATCAAGGCCTTCTCTGAGACTGACTTTACCGAGGACCTCACGAGAATCGAGGTGCCTGTGCTGATCATGCACGGAGACGATGACCAGATCGTCCCCATTGCCGACTCGGCCCTGCTTGCAGCCAAACTCGTCAAAAACGGCACGCTCAAGGTATATGAGGGGCTTCCGCACGGGATGTGCACCACGCATTCGGAGATCATCAATCTGGATCTTCTTGCCTTCATTCGAAGCTGATTGGGGCAGGCGGCTCGTGATGATCAAGGTCGAAGACCTCACGTTGCGAGCCGTTGACCCGCGGCACCCAAACTCACAATGAAGAGCTTGCCTTGTTCTGTGAGGCAGGCTCCTTCTCTGCAATTACTCAGGCCATGGCGCATCGGACTAGCTCTCGTGAAAAGAGAGTAGCCTAGAGCTCGTCGGACGACGTCAATGGCTGGCCTTGGACGGTGATCTAACAGTCACATCAGCCGCTCTTCCAAGCAGCACGTTCTCCTTTTTGCATCTACACGAGATAAGGCTTCTCCCGGTCTCATGCTTTTTGAAATAGAATTCTATTGATTTGCTCGGGCGGCAGAGAGACGTTTAAGGTGTTCAGTCAGCAGGATCCGATGCCTGAGATCGTTGCCATTGTCGGAAGTCCGACGCCCCATTCCCGCACGCGGAGTCTCGTCATGGAGATTCAAGGGCGGATCGTCAGTGAGACCGGCGCTGCGGCGCGGTTGGTTGATATCGCTGAGCTTGTGCCGAATCTGATGGTGAGGAGTCGCGAGGAGACCTCGCCCGTTCTCGAGGAAGCATTGCGGGCCGTAGAGCAGGCAGACCTCCTCCTCATCGGAACGCCCGTCTACAAAGGGTCTTACACCGGCCTCTTCAAGCATTTCATCGATCTCGTCGACTACAGATCGCTTGCGGGGGTGCCTGTGGGGCTCCTTGCAATGGGCGGGTCCGACCGGCATGCGCTCGTGGTGGACCACCAGCTTCGCCCGCTTTTCGGGTTCTTCAACGCACAGACCTTGCCGACGGGCGTGTTTGTGTCGGAACGCTCATTTGCAGATGGATGCATCAACGATCCTATGCTTCAAAACCGGATCTCGACCTTTGTGCGCGAGAGTGTCGATGCTGTGAAAGTGCGTATGGCAATCCGCGGGCTGCAGGCAGCTTGATCTTGGTTTTACCGAACAGATGGCGTCAATGAATAGGCAGTTGTGAACTTGATCCGCTGCATGGCGAAGCGTGAAGTCACGTTCTTGAGCGGGATTGCATCGATGAGACGCTTGTAGAAGGCATCATAGGCAGTCATGTCAGGCACGACCACTCGCAGCATGTAGTCTACATCTCCTGCCATCCGGTAGAACTCCATCACCTCCGGCATGGCCAAGACGACGTCGGCAAAATGCTGCAGGCCTTGACCAGAATGATCGGCGATTTCGATGGAGGTGAAAACCGTCAGTCCGAGGCCTACCTTGTCGGGGTCGACCAGAGCGACGCGCTTTTGAATGACCCCGGTTGCTTCCAAACGCTGAATCCGTTTCCAGCAAGGAGTCTGGGAGAGGTTTACCCTCTGGGCGAGTTCGGCAATCGAGATGTCGGCATTATCCTGCAGCAGCATCAGGATCTTAGTATCCGTCGCATCCATGGCAGACCCCGGTGGGCGTAGAACGACAATCTCCGTGAGCTTGCCGGAGAAAGCCTCATACCTCTTCTGTGTCGTTCTTTATAAAGAACTTCCTCTGCTGTTCAAGTCCAATTTGGTCGTGAGATTCCTGGAAGGGTTTGCGCAGTTTATGTCCATAAAGATGATTTATCTAGTAAAGGCCCTGTAAGGAGAAGATTGCCTCTTCCTCTGAGGTTCTAAAGAAAGAACATTCCCGTTGCATTTTGTGTCCTCTCCGCTTGATAATTCAGGAGTCATTCGGCTAACCGTGCAGGGGAAAAAACGTGTTTATCACTCAACGCTTCAGGAAAAGAGCCGGTCTTGCCGCCTTGTTCGGAGCCACGCTCCTGGCTGGGACGAGCGGATGGGCAGCAGCACAAGCCGCAGACGCGGGCGACAAGCCGGTCAGAGGTGGAACGCTGATCTATCTTGAACAGCAGGCGCACACGAACCTTTATCCCCCTGCAGGAGGCTTCTATCCGAATGGTGGGATCCTCAATCAGATCACCGATAAGCTGACCTATCAGAATCCCAAGACGCTTGAGATCGAGCCCTGGATTGCCGAATCTTGGACGGTGAATGCCAATGCGACCGAGTACACTTTCAAGATTCGCAAGGGCGTCACATTCTCAGACGGAACGCCCCTTGATGCGGCTGCGGTCGCCAAGAACTACGACACGTTCGGGCGCGGCAACAAGGAACTGAAGCTACCGATCTCTGAAGTCATCAACAACTACGACCGCAGCGAGATCATCGATCCGCACACGGTGAAGTTCACTTTCAAGAAGCCGTCGCCCGGCTTTCTGCAGGGTACGTCCGTGATCGGTTCCGGTCTCGTGTCCCTGAAAACCCTCGCGTTGCCCTATGAAGCGCTCGGCGATGCCACAAAGATCATCGGCTCGGGCCCGTTCGTCGTCGCCAGCGAGACGCTTGGGCGCGAACTCACACTCAAAGCGCGTTCCGACTATAATTGGGGTCCTGCTAAAATCGAGCATCAGGGCCGCGCCTATCTCGACGAAATCAAATACATCGTCACGCCAGAGGACAGCGTTCGCATCGGCGCTCTGGTGGCAGGGCAGGCGGACGTCATTCGCCAGGTCCAGGCTTATGACGAGAAGCAGGTCGAAGACGAAGGATACCTGATCTATGCGCCTTCAACCCGCGGCGTGAATAACAGCGTCGTGTTCCGTCCGGACAATCCGCTTGTTGCCGATGTTCGGGTTCGTCGCGCTCTGCTGCACGCCACGAACACGGACGAGATCGTGTCCACCCTCTTCTCCGATCATTATCCGAAGGCCACCTCGATCATCGCCAAGACGGCGCTCGGCTATGTCGACCTCTCGCCGAAGCTCTCCTATGACGTTGGGAAGGCCAAGCAACTGCTCGATGAGGCAGGCTGGAAGGTCGGGGCGAACGGTCGCCGCCAGAAGGACGGCCAGACGCTCGAATTGTCGGCCTACGAATCCCTTCCGCAGCCGCAGAATAAGGAAACGCTGCAGCTCGTCGCCCAGCAGTGGGAGAAGATCGGCGTGAAACTGAATGTGCTGACCGCCGACTCCGGCAGCGCTGTCGTGAACAATCTCGATCCGGCCAAGGCGCCCGTCTCTCCCGCGATGGTCGGCCGCGCCGATCCCGATGTGATCAAGAGCCAGTACTATCCGACCAATCGCAACGTTCTGCTGCAGAAGGGCGGCAATAGCGACAAGGTGCAGTCCTTCCTCGACGAGCGGCTGAACGCGCTGCTGGATCAGCTCGCCTCCGAGCCGGATCGCGCCAAGCGTCTCGCGGTGGCAGGCGAAGTCCAGAACTACGTTGTCGACCAAGCCTACGCCATTCCGATCTTCGAGGAGCCGCAGGCCTTTGCTGCCGCTCCATACGTGAAGGGTGTGTCTTTTGAAGCAGTTGGCCGGCCCAGCTTCTACAATACTTGGCTGGCGCCGCGCCGCTGAGGAACCCTCAGGTCGACCGGGTGTCGCAGACGGGCGATGTCCGGTCGACCTCCAGTAGATCGTCTCGATTTCAGACAGGATCTCCCATGTCGCGATACGTGATCGGAAGGATAGGGCAGGCGGCCCTCGTGCTCTGGGCGGCGTTCACCGTATCCTTCGTCCTACTCCAGGCGCTGCCCGGCGATGCTATCCTCATCAAGTTCCTCAATCCCGAACTCGGCCTGGGTCCGGAGCAGATCGCCGATATCCGCGCTTCCTATGGGGCGGACAGTCCGCTGGTCGTGCAGTACGTTCACACCGTAATAAACTTTCTAACAGGGAACTTCGGCTATTCCATTCATGCGGGCGTTCCTGTCGGCGATCTGATCCTCGCCAACCTGCCGCAGACCATATGGCTCTCGACGCTCGGCTTCCTGCTGTCGCTCGTCCTCGCAATCATGCTCGCCGCCCTCTCGGCACTGTCTCCCTTCGCGTGGCTGCGATCCTTCATCCAGTCGATTCCCGCTTTCTTCATCTCCACACCCGTGTTCTGGCTCGGGATTCTGCTGATCCAGGTTTTCTCATTTCAGCTCAAGCTCATCCCGATCATCAATCCTGGGCCCTGGCAGGCTCTGATCCTACCCGTTGTGACGCTGGCCGTTCCGATTTCGGCGCCGCTCGCTCAGATCCTGATGCGCAACATCGACCACGTGCTGACGGAGCCCTTCGTCGCGGTCGCCCGCGCCAAGGGTGCGTCCCATCTGTGGGTCCTGTGGAAGCATGTGGCGAAGAACGCCGTTCTGCCGACCCTCACCATCGGGGGCATCCTGTTCGGGGAGCTTCTGGCCGGCGCGGTCGTCACGGAAGCGGTGTTCGGCCTCAACGGCCTTGGCGGGCTGACGCAGCGCTCCGTCAATGATCAGGATATCGCGGTGCTTCAGGCGATTGTCGTGTTCTCGGCGGCGGCCTTCGTGCTCATCAACCTTACAGTGGATCTGCTCTACCCCGTCTTCGATCCGCGCCTCAGAGTGAGACAAGGAGCCATTGCATGACCGGCTTGAATTCGATCGGACGCAGCTTGCTGCACGACGCGAATATGCTCGAGAGCGCTTCTTCTAAATCTCAGCGAACGTCATCGGGCGCGGGCTGGCTGAAGACAATCGGAAGCATTCAGCCCGGCCTGATGCTGGCTTGGCTCGTCATGGCCGTCGTCGTGCTCTGGGCACTGTTCCCGCAATGGTTCACCAGCTACAGCGCCACGGTCGGCGTTGCGCGCCAGCAGCTTCGTGCGCCGAGCGCCGACCATTGGCTCGGCACCGATGCGCTGGGCCGCGATCTTCTAGCCCGCATCATCTACGGCGCCGGCAACTCGCTCTCGGGGGCACTGGTGGCCGTCGGCGTCGGCCTCGTGATCGGCACCACCCTCGGCATCGTCGCGGGATCAGTCCGGGGCAGAATCGACGGGGTGATCATGCGCGGCGTCGACGTCCTTCTCTCGATCCCGCAGCTTCTCCTGTCGCTCAGCATCGTCATCCTGCTAGGGTTCGGCATCGTGAACGCCGCCATCGCGGTCGGCATCACGTCGATTGCCAGCTTCGCGCGGCTTGCCCGCTCCGAGGTGGTGCGGGTTCGCGCCAGCGATTACGTCGAGGCGGCTTTCGGGAGCGGCGGAACGTTCAGCCGTGTGCTGCTGCGCCATATCCTGCCGAACTCGCTGACTTCCGTGATTGCATTCGCGGCCCTGCAGCTCGGTTGGGCTATTCTGACGATCTCGACTCTGGGCTTCCTCGGCTACGGCGCTCCTCCGCCTACGCCGGAATGGGGACTGCTGATCGCCGAGGGGCGGAACTACCTCGCGCGGGCTTGGTGGCTGACGACCGTGCCCGGAATAGTCGTGATCCTCGTGGTCTTGTCGGCAAACCGTATCAGCCAGTCCTTCGGAAAGGCCAGGGCATGACCACGGCGATCCACATCAAGCCCGCATCGACGGACGTGACGAACACGCCTGTTCTCGAGGTCAGCAATCTCACTGTCGGCTACCGCGGCAGCGAGGGATTTGAGCGGGTCGTCCATGAGGTCTCGCTCTTGGTGCGTCCGGGCGAAGTCGTGGCGCTCGTGGGTGAATCCGGCTCCGGAAAGACCACCACGGCGCAGGCGGTGATCGGGCTTCTGTCCGAGAACGGCAGGCTGGAGGCTGGCGCGGTGCGGCTCAACGGCACCGACATCGCGGGCTGGTCGCAGAAGCAACTCGACGCCATCCGCGGCAGCAAGATCAGCTTGATCCCACAGGATCCTACGAGCTCGCTCAACCCGGTCAAGACCATTGGTTCGCAGGTCGCTGAGGTGCTCCAGATTCACCGGCAGGGCAGCCGGGCGGAGATCGACGCGCGGGTTATCGAGCTCCTGACCCGGGTCGGCCTCTCCCAGCCGGATCTGCGCGCCAGGCAGTATCCGCACGAGCTGTCGGGCGGCATGCGCCAGCGCGTCCTCATCGCCATTGCGGTCGCCTTGCGTCCGGCCCTGATCATCGCCGATGAGCCCACCAGCGCCCTCGATGTCACGGTGCAAAAACGCATCCTCGACCTGATCGACGAGTTGCGCCGGGAATACGGCACGGCCGTTCTCATGGTGACGCACGACCTGAGCGTCGCAGCCGACCGGGCGAACCACATCGTCGTCCTCAAAGGAGGGCGCATTCAGGAGCAGGGGCCGGCCGCCGAGGTGCTCGCCTCTCCGCGCAGCGACTATACGCGCAAGCTCCTGGCCGACGCGCCCTCGCTTGGTAAGACCCGGTCCGTTCCCTGCACCAGACCCCCACGCATTATCGGTCGCGATGATGCCATCGTGGTCGAGAACCTCGTGCAGGATTTCCCCATTGCCGGAAGAGGGGATGTCTTCCGCGCAGTGGACGGCGTATCCTTCACCGTCCAGAGGGGAACGACCCATGCCATCGTGGGCGAATCCGGCTCGGGCAAGACGACGACCGCACGCAGCATCGTGGGCTTCCAGAGGCCCACTTCGGGTCGCATCCTTGTTGACGGGACCGATGTGACCACCCTTCGCGGCGAGAACCTGCGCCGGTTCCGCAAGACGATCCAACTCGTCTACCAGAACCCGTTCACCTCCCTCGATCCGAGGCAGACCATCTTCCAGATCGTCGAGGAGCCGCTTTTGAACTTCGATCCCCTCCCGCGGGAGGATCGGGCGAGCAAGGTCCAAGCCATTCTCGAACGCGTCGGTCTGCCTCAATCGGTTCTGACGCGCAGGCCGCATGCCCTCTCGGGCGGACAACGGCAGCGCGTCGCCATCGCGCGCGCGCTCGTGCTCGACCCGCAGGTGCTGGTGCTGGACGAGGCCGTGTCGGCCCTCGACGTCACCGTGCAGGCCCAGATCCTGACCCTTCTCGACGAGCTTCAGCAGGCCTTGGGGCTGACATACCTGTTCATCTCCCACGACCTCGCGGTGGTCCGCCAGATCTCGGACACGGTCTCGGTCCTTCACAACGGCCGTCAGGTCGACAGCGGTCCTGTCGAAGATGTGTTCCAGCGTCCGGGCAGCGCCTACACGCGCGAGCTCGTCAGCGCGATCCCCGGACAGCGAAATGCCTATCCGCACTGATTTCAGACGAACAATTGGAGCAAAGCGATGACACTTTACTCACAGCGCAAGAGGCTCGGGTTCTTCACCCGCCTTCTGGACGAGGCCGGTGCCGGCGAGCGCTATCGTCTGGCGGCCGAGCAGATCATCCATGCGGAGCGGCACGGGTTTGACTCGGCCTGGGTGGCCCAGCACCACTTCCACGAGGCGGAAGGCGGGCTTCCGTCACCTCTTGTCTTCCTGTCTCATGTGGCGGCGCGAACCTCGAAAATCCGCCTCGGCACCGGCATCATCACCTTGCCGCTCGAGAATCCGGTTCGGGTGGCAGAGGACGCGGTCGTGCTGGACCTCCTGTCCGGCGGCCGCCTTGAGGTCGGCGTAGGATCCGGCGGCACGCCGTCGTCCTTCACGGCGTTCGGGCTGGACAGCGCCAACCGCTCCGAGATCTACGATCAGCATCTCGCCATCCTGCGCAACGCTTGGAGCGGTGGCCGTTTCGATGGCGGCGATTCCCTGTACCCGGCCGCGCCCGATCTCAACGAACGCGTCTGGCAGGCGACCTTCTCGGTCGGCGGAGGCATTCGGGCCGGCAAGGCGGGCGACGGGCTCATGCTCTCGCGCACGCAACCTCGGCCGAAGGACGCGCCGCGTGCCTCTTTGTCCGAGATCCAGAATCCCATCATCGAGGCCTATCTCGAGGCGCTGCCCGCGGGCCGGGAGCCACGCATCGTCGCGTCGCGCTCGCTGTTCGTCGCGGACCGTCGCGACGAGGCGCTGCGTCTTGCGGAGAAAGGACTGCGCCGCGTCGTGACCGACTTCGCTGCCAAGGGCCACGTGATCCCTGGCGACAGCCTGACCGACATCATCGCGGCTCTCGATACGCATGTGGGTACGCCCGAGGACGTGCTCGAGAGCCTGAGCCGAGACACCAGCCTGTCACAGGTGACGGATCTCGTGTTCCAGGTTCACTCGGTCGATCCGCCGCATGAATACATCCTGCGCTCGATCGAGTTGATCGCGGGCGAAGTGGCTCCGTCTCTCGGCTGGCAGAAGCCAGGGTCAAGAACCGAAAAGCGCGTCGCCCTCGTGCGTTGAACCCGCCACGCCAACAACAGGAATGTGAGCAGACCATGAGCACCATCATAACGGACGTCATTGATCATCTTGCCGGCATCCGGCCGGGATCCAGCCTCGATCGGCTACGCGATCAGCGACCGCAGGCGCGGGAAAACGCCCAGAAGAGCTATCGGGCGCTGTTCGAGCCGGAGTTCTCGGGCCATGTCACGGCGGTCGAACGTTATGCCCTCGCGACCTTCGTGGCCAGTCTCCATCGCCAGCCCCATGTCGCCGACTTCTACGCACTTTCCCTGCAGGAGATCGGACATTCCAGGCTGACCGACGCGATCAGGGCGGAAGTCGCCCGGGGCTCCATCGAGGGCCCCTATGGCCGCTATCCGCAGGGTCCTCTCACCGTGGAGGACAAAGAGGGGCCCGTCTACCAGGTCGACGCGGAGAGCAGGGAGAGCCTCGGATCTCGGCTTGCTGCGGCGTTGGAGCATGCGCATCTGCTCGTCTTTCATCCGCGGGACGCGGACCCCGCCGCCCTGCAGAAGCTGCTCGATGCCGGCTGGTCGACGACGGACATCGTGACCCTGTCGCAGCTCGTGGCCTTCCTGTCCTTTCAGATCCGCGTCATTGCGGGCCTGCGGGCCCTTGCGGGCGCATCCGCGGTTGAGACTGCCGACACCGACCTTACGCAGATCTTCACCGGCGTTCTGGCGTCCAGCGCCGTTTGAGAAGGAACACGTCTATGACCGAGAAAACGCTGTCGCATCCCGACAATCGAGAGCCCACCGCCTTCACGCAGGACGAACTGGGCTGGCTGCCTTGGCTGGAACCGTTTCCCGCCGAGGAGCTGACCGAGAGGCACTGGGCAGGTCTGGTCGATGCATCGCGCGCCAAGTCGCCGTACTTCCTCCTGCTTGCTCGCGATCCGGACATCCTGCAAGCCAGAACGAAGACCGATAAGGACATCTTCTACAACACGCGTGACGGCTTGCCACGTGCCGAGCGGGAGCTCGCCGCGACGGCAACCTCACGCGCCAATGGCTGCATCTTCTGTGCCTCCGTCCATTCCCGGTTCTCAACGCAGTATTCAAAGCGGGGTGCCGACGTTCAGCGGCTTCTCGACGAAGGTGTCGAAGCGGATATCGACAGCCGCTGGAACGCGATCATCGCGGCGTCGGTCGCGCTGACCGACACGCCGATCGCGTTTAGCGATGAGCAGATCAAGGCGCTGCGTACGGCTGGGCTCGACGACTTGGAAATCGTGGACGTGATCAACGGCGCGGCTTTCTTCAACTGGGCCAACCGGTTGATGCTGTCCCTCGGCGAGCCGACGCCAGCGGCCAAAGCCTAAGGACGTCGAATCCCTTAAGGTGCTGGAGGCACGCTCCGATGAGGTCCAGGTCCCGTTCACGGATGTGGACACGCCTGGATCGACGGATAGCATGGCGCTGGCCGAGCAGGTCCGTTGGCGCTGGCCTCACGTGCTGCTGTTGATCTCGGCCGGCTACGCCCGTCCGCATCCCGACGAGATACCGGATCACGGGTAGTTTATGGCGAAGCCCTATCGTGCGGCCACCCTGGTCGGGCACATCCACCACCTCATGCGAACGTAGCGGCCGTGAGCGGGCCAGGAGCCACGCCGGGGTTCTGCACAGCCGATGGCCCATGATCGTGGCACCAGACACGGCCCTGCGCGTTGGTTGCACATGGCAGATGCTCTCAAGCTCGTTTCGGCTCAGCCTGAAGAGACCGCCGGGGTTGTCGCTTCGGCTGCGTATGCCGGTGGCAGACGGGTAGCCGAGGTTCCAATTCAGGACGTCGGTGAGTGGTCGCGTAAGCCGGGCCACCTCGTCTGGATCGGCCTGCACGAACCGGGCTTGGACCTCCTGCGGCACCTCCAGGCGGAGTTCGGGCTGCATGAGTTGGCCATCGAGGACGCGCTGAAAGCCCATCAGCGGCCCAAGATCGAACAATACGGCGAGGCGCTGTTCGTGGTCGCGCGCACGGCCCAGATGCTGGATGGGCGCATCGTCGTCGGCGAGACCCACCTGTTCGTCGGGCAGGGATACGTGGTCTCGGTCCGGCACGGGGCCTCGACCAGCTACACCCCGGTGCGCGAACGTTGCGAGGCTTCACCCAAGGCCCTGTCGGATGGAGAGGACTTCATCCTCTACGCCATTCTCGACTTCATCGTCGACAACTACATGCCCGTGATCGAGACGATCCAAACCGAGGTGGAGGAGATCGAGGACTGCATCTTGGCCGAAGCCTCGACCCAGCTTCATGTGCGCCGGCTCTACCAACTCCGCCGAGATCTGCTTCGCCTGCGCAATGCGGCGGTGCCGCTGGTGGAGGTCTGCCGGCGTTTGGAGCAGCCGGGACTGCCGGGGATCGACCCTGCCATGTCCCCGCTGTTCCGTGACGTCTCGGACCATATCCGGCGGGTGCAGGAGGAGATCGAGTCCCTTCGCGAGGTGCTGGCCTTCGCCTTCGAGACCAGTCTGATGACCGGGCAGGCGCAGCAGACCGAGATTACTCGCAAGCTTGCGGCCTGGGCGGCCATCCTGGCGGTGCCGACGGCTGTGGCGGGGATCTATGGTATGAATTTCGAGCACATGCCCGAACTGCAATGGCAGTACGGCTATGTCCTCGTGCTGGCGGTCATCGCGGCAGTCTGCGGCTGGCTGTACTGGCGCTTCCGCCGGAACCGATGGCTTTAGATTGTCGGTCGGCTCAGAGACAACCAATCTTTCCAACCAGCAATCTCGATGCGGAGGGGCTGAACGCCCTCGGCTACGGTCACCTTGAGCACCTTCGGCTGTGGCTTGGCCTTGATGACACGAAGTATCCCGCTGCGCTCCAGCCATCCGATTCAATTCGAGAGCGTCACACGACCTTCACAGTGGACGCTCTGCCTCTGCCATCATGGCGAACTCCTCCGCCAGCACAGCCGCCGCAAGACTTCTATTCAGCAAGGCCTTCCACCGCTGGGGGCTCTCCGACTTGAGCAGTTGAGCGCTCCGGAGAGCGCCCAGGCGGTTGCCGGTGCGCAGTCGATCCTCAATGTTTTCCACTAAACAGTCGAGGAAGATGTCGGTCAGCCGTCCTAACCCCTGGTGGTAGGCTGTCTCAGCCTCAGGATCTCCCTTCACCAGCGCCCACTGACGGGCATAGACGGCTCGGACGCTTTGCAACATGCGCTCTCCATCCCGTGATGAACTCGCGCTGTAGCGGCGGTATCGGGTGACCGCCGGCGCCTGATAGCAGCAGGCGGTGAAGCGGTGGGCGACCCGCAGATAAAAGTCGAGGTCATCCGCTCCCCAAGGATCGCGGAAACCACCAACCGCTTCCACCACCTCTCGCCGGAATATGACCGATGAGGGCGGGATAATGTACCAGTCGAAGCGTAGGAGGGGCAGATAAATGTGGGCTTGTGGCGGAGGCGGAGCTACGTGCCACGGCACCGGCTCGCCCTCGAACGTCATCTCCTCGCGCGGGCCGACAGTAAACCCGGCTTCAGGGTGCCTCTCCAGGGCATCGAGCCCGGCCGCAAGAGCGCAGGGGAGCAGGTGGTCGTCGGCGTCGAGGAAAACCAGATACCGCCCGCGGCCCTGAGCAATCCCGGTGTTGCGCGCAACTGCCGGACCCGCATTGTCCTGGTGCAAGATGGTTGTCCGCGGGCATTTGGCGGCCACTGGTGCTGCAGGCACTGGTGAGCCGTCATCCACCAGGATGACCTCATAGTTCTGGCAGGTCTGGGCAGAGACCGTTTGCAAGGTCTGCTCGAGCAACTCGGCCTGAGCAGGCGTGCCGAGATGACAGGGTATGATAATGGAGACGAGGGGCTGGTCGGCGTCAAGAGACGGTCGGGGCACTGAGACGACTCCACTTGGTCCTGCTTGAGATGTGGAGGTGAGATAGGGCGAGGAGGCGATGGCGGAACTGCCGGAGCTGGTAAGGCGACTTGGAGGCTGCGGATTCTCTCCTCTTGGCACACCTGAGACGTAAGCCCGAGGGCAGCAGTCCTCACGAGGCCAGAGGTTCCGAAGGAGCCTGGAGTTTCAATCTTTGACCGGAAGCGGTCCTGCACCTAGTGAGGGCGACAGCAATCCGGGGCTCTCGTTCACGATAGTGAGCCAACCCTGATCAGGCGATCTGCCCAGCGTCGGCTCCAGTATAGCGCCATGTTGGCGCAAAGAAATTACTTGATTGTACCCGTGGCGCAGGCCTTTTTTAATATCAGTTCCCCATGATTTCCTGGGAATGTGGGGTCGGCCGCCCAGCACATGTCGGCTAACGTGCAGACGTTGGCGGCCGCCACCGAGGAGTTGTCGAGCGTCACGTTCAACTCAGCCCGTCGTCGCCTCGTTCCACGCTGCCATGATGACAAAAGCTTGCCTGGATCTTGCTGAGGTTGGCAGGCCCAGTCGTGGCGGCAGGCTTCTTCGCACGCAGACGACTCTACACAGAAGCTCTCTCAGGGCCATGGAACGTTCCGTCATACCTGTTGCCAAGTTCGACGACGGCCGGTGGTGGCGCAACACTCCTCACAAGGCAAGTGCTGGGCCCTTCTGATGAAGGGGGGTGGTAAGCACGGCAGGTGCTTCCATGAGGTGCACTCTAGGGGTGGAACTCGGCGGGCATCGGGGACAGAGCCAGGTGCCTAATGATGGCTTGGCCAAGAAACCCAAGGCGGACACTGAATTTTCTGCTCCTAGGCATCAATCGGGCCAATCCGCGCGTTAGAATATCCCGCGACCCAAGTTAGGGTTTGACCGATGGAGGGCTCCGCGATGGCTCAGATCCGGATCAAACGTGGTATAGAATGGGTTCCTGGCGGCATGATGGTCGGATGCGCGATTTCCTGGGACGGGCGGTTCCGGTCATGATCCCGTTCTCTGCCTTTGCGCTCGGCACAAGTCTTGATCTTTCGAAGGTGTGGCAGGCTGGCCTTCTCGGATTGCTGCTGAGCCTTGCGGTTGTTGTGGTTACCGGCACAGCCCTGCTCGCCGCTGATCGCCTGACGGGCGGCACCGGTGTCGCCGGGCTTGCCGCTGCCTCCACAGCAGGTAATGCGGCAGCCGTTCCGGCCTATGCTCCAGCAGCGCCGGCGGCGACGATCCTCGTTGCGGCCTGCGTCGTGGTAACTGCGATCCTCGTTCCTCTCGTCACCCATTGGTGGGCAACGCGTGTCCAGAGCGCCGCCGTTTCGGCCGGAGCCTTGCCCGGGCCCCCAGACGTGGGAAGTATCGGTGACCTCAGTGGAATGCCGACGGCCAAGGAGCATGCCGCAGGGAGAGGAAAGATCGGAATGCAGGCGGACCGCTGATGATCGAGACCCTCATCATCGCTGACGATCTCTCGGGTGCCGCGGATTGCGCTATTGCCTGCGTCACGGCCGGAGCCAAGACGGTCGTTATCATTGATCCCGAGGCGGATACGGATAACGCGACCGCAGTTTCCGTTGATGTGAACTCCCGGGCCATGGAGCAGCAGGAAGCGGGCGCCGCGGTCGTCGCAGCGACCGAGCGGCTCTATGTAAAAGGTACCCGCATTCTCTACCAGAAGATGGACTCCACCCTGCGCGGTCACTGGGCTGAGGAGATGGTTCATATCCGCCGAGCGGCAGCAAAGGTTCTGGAGCGGGCGCCCCTTGCCATCGTGGCGCCAGCCTTTCCGGGAACGGGACGGGCGACGATCGACGGCCATGTGTTCGTCAACGGAACGCCGCTCGAAGAGACTGTGGTCTGGAGACGAGCCGGATTGTCCGGACCTGCCGATCTGCGCATGCTTCTGACGCAAGCAGGGCTCAAGGTTGAACTGGCCAAACTCGAGCAGTTGGCGTTGGGTTCGGAAGCGCTCAAGACGAGGCTTGTGAATTTGCTGGATGTCGGATGCGACGCCGTGGTGTGCGATGCGCAAACCGAAGACGACCTGCTCACAGTTGCAGCAGCAACCCTCGCCCTGCCACAGAAGCCCTTGTGGGTAGGCTCTGCCGGCCTGATGCGGGCACTCGTCAGGGCAGGGGAGCGCAAGACAATACCTTCATCCGCGCCCGCGCGGGATGGGGTGGAAAAAACTGTTCTCGTCGTGGTCGGCAGCGCGTCCGGAGCGTCGCACACGCAGTTCGACACCTTGACGCAGGCGGCGGATATCTCCTGCTTGGTCATACCCCCCTCCGATCTACGGCCCGACGCCGGCCCGAGCCGACCAGGAGCGATTGTTCAAGTGCTCACTGAAGCCTTGGTTTCCGGATCGGATGCAGCAGTGATGATTGGAAACGAGGAGGTCGATTTTCAGGAGGGCCCGCAGCTTGCGGCGGCCCTCGCTGCCTTGATCGCTCCTTGCTTGTCTCGGGTCGGCGGTCTTGTCGTAACGGGCGGGGAAACGGCGCGGGCCGTTCTGGTCGAGGCAGGCATATCCGGTTTGAGGATGCTGGGCGAAATTGAGCCTGGGGTTCCAGTCGGATTATCCATTGGCGAGATATCAATCCCTATTATTACTAAGGCCGGGGCGTTCGGTGACCCAACGACGCTCATACGTTGCCGCGCGGCTCTGCGCGGCGATAGAAGCGGTCATCCGGCTCGGGCCTCGGGCGGATAGTCGGGCGCTCGGCGCCAAGGAGTTCGGTATGGAGCGGCCAATCATAGCAATTACGATGGGTGATGCGGCAGGCATAGGCCCCGAGATCATTATGAAAATGCTTACCCACCCTGAAGTGTACGAGCGCTGCAAGCCATTGGTGATCGGCGATGCGAAGCGTCTGCGAAAAGCGGGTGATATCGTCGGTTCCTCATACGAGGTTCGGCCGGTGGCGACTCCACAGGAGGCTGCGTTTGAGCATGCGGCAGTCGACTGCATCGACCTCGGTCTGATCCCTGCGGATCTTCCCTGGGGGGAGCTGTCTCCAGTCGCCGGCGACGGTGCGTTCCGGTACATCGAGCGGGCAGTCGAACTGGCTTCAGCGAATGAGGTTGATGCTATCTGTACCGCTCCGCTGAACAAAGAGGCACTGCACGCCGGGGGACACATCTTTCCGGGCCACACGGAGATCCTGGCCGCGCTGACACATACACCAGAGGTGTCGATGATGCTGATGACGCCGAAGCTGCGCGTCATTCACGTCACCACTCATATTGGTCTCATCGACGCAATTGCGAAAATCGAACCTGGCTTGGTCGAGCGGACGATCTTGAGAGGCCAGGAGGCTCTGGTGCGTTCAGGCATCGACAGCCCGCGCATCGGCGTGTGTGGCATCAATCCTCATGCAGGCGAACACGGGTTGTTCGGCCATGGCGAGGAGGAGGAAAAGATCGGGCCCGCTGTACAGGCGCTTCAGGCGCGCAGCATCGATGTGGAAGGACCGCTTCCTGCCGATACCTTGTTCTTCCGGGCTCAGCGTGGTGACTTCGATCTCGTGGTCGCAATGTACCACGATCAGGGTCATGGTCCTGTCAAGGTCCTGGGGATCGAGGCTGGCGTGAACGTGACCGTCGGTTTGCCTGTCATCCGCACCTCTGTGGATCATGGCACCGCCTTTGACATCGCCGGAACGGGAAAGGCCGACGAGCGGAGTATGATTGAGGCACTGAACCAAGCGATCATCCTGGCTCCTCAGCGCTCAGGAAGAGCGCACGGCTAGCAAGTGAAGTTGAGCTTTCGACTGATTGGGAACTCGTCTCAGACATGCTGCCCTCAAGGCTCCGCGGCGGCAGTCCTGTGATGATCTCCAGCGCAAGCAGTTCCCAGTTGGTGAAGCCGCACAAGAGAAATTCTTAAGCCTGCTTGTCCAATGCCACTTCGAGCAAGGTCCGGAAGTGATACATATCAGGGGATGATTCAACGAGAGGGAGAGGTGATCCATGTTGTCGCCGAGTACCTGATCAGCCTCTCGGACCTTCTGCGCAGCGTTGCCTGCAGGGGAGGGGCTGAGCCGCTTCTCCACGACGATCGGACAGCCCAACCTGATCTGGTCATTTCAGATGCAAAGAGCATCAAGGTGCCAACGCGGAATTTTCCAGTAGAGGTCAAACCTTCTAAAATGGTAGACCGAACTTTCATCACCCAACGAGATGATCACATGCCTGACACCCTACAGATGGTGGTAAATGTACAGAGAGCCTGGGCTGCGCCGAACCAGCCCAGCGCGACCCTAGAAGCTGCCGGAGACGCATTCGCCCAAACCGTCGGGTATCGCCTCTACACCGTAACGCAGATGTTGAGCGGCGGGCTTGAGGTTGAGCGCATCTACTCGACGAACGTCGCCGTCTACCCTGTCGGCGGCCGCAAGCCTATGTTGCCGAACGCACACACCCAGCGCGTGCGTGGTGAGATGCAGCCGTTTCTTGCGAAGACTCCTGCCGAGTTCGCGCCGCTGTTTCCTGATCATGAGACGATTACGAGCCTCGGGTTGGGGAGCGTGATGAACTTGCCGGTCGCCTTTAATGGAGTATTGCTTGGAACCGTGAACTTGCTTGATAGCGAAGGTGCCTATCATGAGCAGCACGTCGAGCAAGCCATGCTCATCGCCCGGCAGCTCGTGCCAGCACTCTTGGTGGCAAGCGGCTAAGAGTAGCTTATCGAAAGCTGTTGAGGGGAACCCCGCCTCCTCAAGCGCCGTGATCTTGTGCATTACGACTTAGGTCTACTGAAAAGGAGCGAACTTAGAAGTAGCCTTGGGGAGATGTCATAGACCTGCTTGCAATGACGTCATCATGCCTTCTAGTTGTAGTTCTCACGAGTAGCTCGGGCTGAACTGCTGAGAACATACTGGGGACATCCAATGCGCATTTCCGGTATCGCAGTGGCTTTAGGCCCTCTTCCGCTTGCCGCGTGTGCGACCGTCACACGATGCACCACAGAGCAGGTTACGTTTACTTCTGAACCGCGGCCGAGATGCGAACCTCACCAGGCACCAAGCCCTCCCTGGGCCGTCAACTTTCCTGACAGCCGTTTGGTTTTCTGCACCTGGGTGTGAGGCTGATCATTCAGCAAGGCCGGCAGCCATCAGGCTTGAGGAGGTCATGGGATCGGCGCGGGCTCGTCTTCTGGCGATGCTCAGGCGCCGCGACCGCTTCGGGCGCCTGCGGGTCTATACGCCCGTCACGGCGGGTGAGCAGCCGATCTACGTGCACGCCAAGA
>JAESFL010000206.1_pt1 | contig 51058 bp, 54 predicted proteins | sample 9269401 | NCBI WGS metagenome assembly JAESFL01 (sample SAMN14506025, study PRJNA617098) | algae metagenome | isolation source: Gloeocapsa sp. UFS-A4-WI-NPMV-4B04 and co-occurring heterotrophs from desert... | place: USA: Utah | collected 2006-10-01 | reverse complement strand
TGCATTTCATGCGAAAGGTGTTGCCCTGCACGTCAGCTCAAGCCGCCATATCGAGATGTCATCTTGAAGGCGAGCACGATTGCCAGCACGAGCGAACCGGCCGCCGGCAATGTTGAAAGGTTTCTAGGCCAGGCTAAATACGAGGCGTTCGCTGCTACCGAGTAGTTAGCAGTCGCACAGCTACAATCAATGAAGCGATGACGGTCTTCTCGTCCACGTTCCTCATGGTGCGAACCTGTTTCCCTCGATGTGATGGATCACGGCAGCCTCGCTCGCTGCCCGCACCATGCCTGCACGCAGTTGTTAGAGCCGACCCTCTCGGGCCGACTTTTCCTTTGGCCCCACGCATTCAGAAGCGACGTCGCGTTACGCGCGAGACTGCGCGTAACGCGAAGCCCATACACCCACGCTTCGATCTATCTGGGAGGCGGCCTAATCGCCGAGGCGACGGTTGCGGCCGGAGTGCGGACCTTCCCATTTTCAACCCAGCTTTACGGCGACTATTGCGTAGGCGTTCTGCGAAGTCAGATGGGGTTTGGATCAGAGCGCGCTGAACGACTGAATAGATTTGTCGAGTCTCTCGTTTCGGCTGGAGCCCGATAAGGCTTTGCGAGCGTTCTCTCTTACTCTTACCGCAGCAAGAAATATCTGCAGGACCAGCTTGGTGAGATTCAACGAAAGTTGGGGGATTTCATAACTGAAGAGGAACCAGTAAAGGATTCGTTCTTCTGCTCGGCGCTCATCGTCGCTTGTTGCTGCGTTGTAGAAATCATCGATGACTCGGCCCAGATTGCGTACCCACACAAGCTAATTTCTCCTGTGGACCTGTATAGCGACCCTACCTTCGGGCGGCTTATCGGCTATTTGCTCCCACTGGGTGCCGAGGTGCCGTCCGGAGACCGATTGGGGAACTCATGTCGTGGACAGACGTAACCCCTTAAACGCCTCGTGGAAACCAATATTACATCGAGAAGTTCGCCTGCCGTGGCGCTGGGTTCCCCATGTCCGCTTTGTAAACCTATTATTGAAAACCCGTCTGCGGCGCCGGAAGTTACGAGATGTTGAATCCCTGATGCGGTGAGTGTCAGAAATCGAGAAAGTCTATCGATATCAGAGGCTTAAATAATGGCGGAGGGAGCGGGATTCGAACCCGCGATACGGTTTCCCGTATACACACTTTCCAGGCGTGCGCCTTCAACCACTCGGCCACCCCTCCAGCATGAGCCTTGCTCGGCTCAGGAACCCTTGCCCGCCGGTCCGGCAGGCTGGTCAGGTTCTCCGCTTGCGTCTGCGGAGCGCCCGTGTATCGCCAAAACGGGGCAAAAGGCAAGACCGAACTTGCGACTAATCATCCGGAATCGCCTTTGCCATTGCGATAAAAAAGGTTAGATAATCTCCCCTCTGTTCGGAGAGGTACCCTCCCTTGAAGTTCTTAGCGCGTAGCCTCGGCCTCCTGCTGATCGCAGCAGGATTTGTCGGGTTGGTCATCGATGGAACACGGTCCATCGTCAACAATGCTGTATCGTTCGCCCCTGTCGGCAAAGTGGCCGGCATCATCTTCCCTGGGAGCCTGGCCGGCCTGGAGGGGGGCATCGCGCAACGTTCCTATCCGTGGCTGTGGGAGCCGATCGCCACTTATGGTCTTCAGCTGCCTGCCTCGGTGACCGGCTTCATCGTGGGCGCATTCCTGCTCTGGCTGGGGCAGAAGCCCCTGGAGCCCATCGGCTACCTGGCTGAGCGCTGAAGGCTTTCACGGCAAGGTGACGTGAGCAGCCCCTCCCATCAGAGCGGGGCGATGATTACATAAGCGGGGTCACGCGAGGGATCCCCATGTTCAGCTTCCGCAAACGCACCGACCTGCCGCAAGCCGCCGAGGCCCTGCCGGGCCGGTCCAGTCCCATCCCGACCGCTGAGCGGCATTTCATCAACGGCCGACCGCTGCTGCCGCCCTATCCGGACGGCATGGAGAAGGCCGCGTTTGGTCTCGGCTGCTTCTGGGGTGCCGAGCGCAAATTCTGGCAGCTGGGCGACGGCATCTGGGTCACCGCTGCGGGCTATACCGCCGGTAGCACGCCGAACCCGACCTACGAGGAGGTTTGCTCGGGCCGCACCGGCCACAACGAGGTGGTGCTGGTGGTCTTCGACCCGAAGGTGATCTCCTACGAGGCCCTGCTGAAGTCGTTCTGGGAGAACCACGACCCGACCCAGGGCATGCGCCAGGGCAACGATGTCGGCACCCAGTACCGCTCCGGGATCTACGAGTTCAACGAGGACCAGCGCAGGGCCGCCGAGGCCTCCAAGGTTGCCTATGCAGAGGCGCTTGCCGCCAAGGGCTATGGGCCCATCACGACGGAGATCCTGGAGGCCGGGCCGTTCTACTTCGCCGAGGACTATCACCAGCAATACCTGGCCAAGAATCCGAACGGCTATTGCGGCCTGGGCGGCACCGGTGTGTCCTGCCCGGTCGGCGTGGGTGTCGCGGCCGAATAGGCCAACCCGCCTTCCAAGACCCGAGAGAGCGGTTCGCTTCCCGAAGAGGCGAGCCGCTCTTTTTCGTTCAGGGACCGTCAGGGGCCTCGAGAACGCCGCGGCACTCGTTCGGCAGCTGCGCCATCGTCAGGGGCGGGCGGGGCTTGCCCGGCTTCGGGTTCAGCATCTGCGGGGTGAACCAGCCCGCAAGCTCCGCGCCGCAGCCGTCGCCGCCGGGAGGCGGGTCCTGATCCGAGCATCCGGCACTGCCGGCCGGGCAGGCGAGGCGGATGTGGAAATGATAGTTGTGCCCCCACATCGGCCGCACCTTGCTCAGCCAGCCCCGGTCCGCGCCCGCCTCGCGGCAGAGGGCTTTCTTGATGGCGGGGTTCACGAAGATCCGGGCGACGCCTCGTTCCTGCGCGGCGGCACGGATGAGGGCGGTATGCTGGGGTGTCCAACGGGTCGTCTCCACGTCGAGCCAGTCCTCCCGCACCATGTTGGTGGCCGACATCTCCTCCCGCTCGGCCCGTGACAGGCGGCGGTTGGGCATCGGCGTCAGCCAGATATCGGCATCGAGGCCGATCTGGTGCGAGGCGTGGCCCGTGATCATGGGTCCGCCGCGCGGCTGCGAGATGTCGCCCACCAGCAGCCCAGGCCAGCCATTGATGGCAGGAAGACGGGTCGCAAACCTCTGCAGGAAGTCGATCAGCTGCGGGTGGCCCCAGTTGCGGTTGCGGGACAGGCGCATGACCTGCCAGTTCTCGCCATCCACCGGGATCGCCGCCGCGCCGGCAACGCAGCCGCGGGCATAGCCGCCGATGGAGCGTGGCCGCATGTCGGCGGGCGTGGTGCGGCGGCCGAAGAGTTCCTTCGCGGCCAGCTTCGGATCGTCCGGGTTGGCGACCGGCGGCAAAGGCTTCGGGTTCAGGGTGCCCTTGTCCTGTGCGGCGGCGGAGCCGCCGATGACGAGAGCAAGCGCGATGGCGGAGAGGCGAATCGGGTTCATGCGGGAAGGCTAACCCGCATCTCTTCGGTTCGGAACGTGTCGGCTGAGGCCATCTTGTCGCTCTTCACGAGGAGGGGCCGGATGCGAGATCCGGCCCCTTCAAGCATCGGACCCAAAAGTGGACCTGCACTTTTGGGATCGATCCGATGCTCCAGTATTGTCAGTGCCGCGGCTGCGGACGGCCCTCGTAGGGGCCGCGCTGGCTCACATGGCCCGGGCCGAGGGTGCGCTTGTCGTGACCGTTGCCGGTGCGCCGCATGGTGGGCTGGTAGCGCGGCGTCGGGCGCTTGGCCTGACGGCTGCGCTGTCCGTCGCCCAGAGATGGGATGAACAGTGCCGCGATGCCGGCCGCAACGCCGGCCAGAACGGCCGCCGTGACGAAGGGGTGAAGCTGCGCCTCGAGCAGAAGGCTCGTCTTGCGTGGCTCTCCGGGCAGGGACGAGTACATGTCGCCGTCCTGGCGGGCCTGATAGAGATTATCGCGCATGCCGGGACGTTCCGGCTGATCCGTCGTCTGCGACCCGTAGCCCGTCCATTCCATCGCCTTGTCCATCAGGCGCGGGGCCACCTTGCCCATGGCGCCGATGACCCAGCCGCCGAATCCGACGGTGATCTCGCGCCGCTGGTGCTCGGCTGCGAACATGATCGCCTTGCCCACAAGATGCGGATCGTAGGCCGGCGGAGGAACGGCGTTGTTGTGATCGAGATAGTTGCGGGCGTGCTCGACATAAGGCGTGTCGATGGACGAGGGCTTGATCAGCGTCACGGCGATCGGAGCGTCCTGGTTCTCCAGTTCCATGCGCAGGCCGTCGGTGAAGGCTTTGACCGCATGCTTGGAGGCGGAATACTGGGTTTGCAGGATCATGGTCCGCTCGGACAGGACGCTGCCGACATTGATGATGGTGCCGCCGCGGCGGCGCATGTGGTCGGCGGCGATCATGGAGCCGTTGACGACGCCCCAGTAGTTCACGTCGAAGAGCTGCCGCTGGTCCTCCATGGGGATCTCGGTGAGGGTACCGTACACAGCGACGGCCGCATCATTGACCCAGGTGTCGAAGCCGCCGAAGGTGTCGATGGCCGTGCGCGCCACGCGCTCCAGGTCCTCCCGCTTGCTCACATCCGCCGCCACCGCAACGGCACGGGTGCGGCCATGGCTGAGCTCATCGGCGATCTTGCGCAGGGCCTCCTCGTTGCGGGCCACGAGGACGAGGCCCCTGGCGCCGCGCTCGGCGAACAGGTGCGCTGTTGCAAGTCCAATGCCGCTGGAAGCGCCGGTGATCACGACCACCTGCTCCTCGACCGGCTTCTGGCGAACCGCCATGGCAATCTCCTTCATATCCTCACGTTTCCGGAAGCGTTGATCAACGTGAGGGCGGTGAGGGGGTTCCTACGGCAGCGCTTCGAGCCGGAGCAAAGCCTTGGAAACCTTGGAGAAGCGCGGCGCGGAACCGGGTTTTCAACCCGAGCGTTGCCTTAGGATCTCACACACGAAGGAGCGAGATGATGCAGACGACGGCACAGAGCGGTGACGTTCGCGAAACCCATAGCCTGATCGCCAGCGACAAGGTCGAGGGAACGCCCGTCCGCCGCTCGGACGGTGAGAAGATCGGGACGATCGAGCGCGTGATGATCGAGAAGCGGTCCGGCAAGGTGGCCTATGCGGTCATGAGCTTCGGCGGCTTCATGGGTCTCGGCGAGGAATACTACACGCTTCCCTGGGGCGTCCTGAAGTACAACACGGAGCTCGATGCCTACGAGCTGAACCTCAACGAGGATCAGCTGCGCGGCGCCCCCCGGCGCAGTGCGGAAGGGCACGATGCTTCTTACGACCGGGAATGGGAGGAGCATGTTCATCGCTACTACAATGCCACCCCCTATTGGGGCGCCAGCGACCCGATGAGCACGGGCCGGTAACCGACCTCCAACCTCCAAAAAGAAATCGCCCGGCTTTCACCGGGCGATTTTTTTATGTGCATGCGCCGGCGATAGGGAAGCCTATCCCGGCGCGTGCCGCATGGGCGTCTTAGCGCTTGGACTTCGACGGGCTCTTGCGAGCGCTCGACGAACGGGAGCCGGACGAACGCTTGGCCACTTTGCCCGACTTCTTCGTGGAAGAGGTCCGGCTCGAAGCGGCGGCTGCGCGCTTGGGCGCCGACTTGGAACCGCTGCGCGACTTGGACGCCGAGCTGCGGGACGAGGACTTCACCGCACCGCGGCTGGAGCTGCGCGACGCGGTCTTCTTGGCCGACGAGCGCGATGCGCCGGAGCGAGCCGACGAAGACTTGCGGGCAGCCGAGGAGCTCGACTTGGCCGAAGACTTCTTGGCTGTCGACTTCTTGGCAGTGCTCTTCTTCGCGGCGGTCTTCTTAGCGCCGGACTTCGCCGAGGACTTGGCGGCCGACTTGGCCGAAGTCTTCTTGGCAGAGGTCTTCTTGGCGGTGGTCTTCTTGGTCGCCGTCTTCTTCGCGGTGGTCTTCTTGGCGCCGGACTTGGCCGAAGACTTCGATGCCGACTTCGAGGTCGACTTCGCAGCCGTCTTCTTGGCCGTGGTCTTCTTGGCGCCCGAGCTCTTCGAGCCCGACTTCTTGGTGCTGGAGGAGCCGCTGCGAGAGCTGCTCTTCTTTGCGGTCTTCTTGGTGCTGGTCGCACCGGTGTCACCCGTGAACAGCATCGTCAGCGGGTTCTTGGTATCTGTCGGCATTGCCGCCTCCTTCAAGGGCCTTCGCGTGCAACCGTCACGCTTGCAAGGCAACGTCGTTATACCAAGGGGGTTCCGAATAACGGAAAGTGTAGACAGTAGAACGCGCACTTTTTCTGTGGATATGTTGCGCGGCGCCGATCTCTTCACTTGCGGATGCAAGACTCAATATCGGTTGCGAGATGAGGCAGTTAGAGTCTCTTCTTCAGGGGCACTGGCATGATCACCGGCTCCGGGAGGCTGCCGTGCACAGTCCGAAAAAGCATTTGTGCGCAATGGCTTATATGTTGTCGAAAGTTGATTGCCGTCGTTGCGCGAGTATTCGAACATCTTCAGGAACGTTCAACATCGCGATGGCATCCTCTCCGCTTGGAGAGGGACAATCGCAGCGTTTCACGTGTCCGATCGCGTGCTCCGACCCGCCTCGAAAAAAATCGCCTTTCCGGCATGACGTGCGGCATGGGAGCGATGTTTCGAGTCGAGAATCATGCTCGATGACTCATCGCGCGGGGTGTTGTCAGCCGGCTTGAAGGCGATCGCTCGTGCGCGCCTTGGTCGCTGGAGGCTTCGTAGCGATGAAGGCTTCACGCGACGGAAGCGGCAGGGTAAGCGGAAGAGGCATTCACATCGTCCGGTCCATCGTGCCCCAACGCAGCATCCTTGCCGTCGTCCTCTGGATGAGCGGCGCGCTCCTCGCCTTCTCGGCAACGGCCATCGCCGTGCGCGCGCTCGCGCCCGCCTTCTCGATCTTCGAGATGCTGGCTGTGCGCAACGGCGCCGGCGTCCTGATCCTGCTCGTTCTCGCGCTCCTCAAACCGGAGCTGAGACCTGGGTTGAGGCCGCGGCGCTTCCGCCTGCATCTTGCGCGCAACGTCCTGCACTTCGCCGGCACTGACGGGTGGGCGTTCGGCCTCACGCTCCTTCCGCTCGCAACCGTCTTCGCGCTCGAGTTCACCACGCCGGCCTGGGTGGCGCTGCTGGCGATTCCGCTGCTGAAGGAGACGATGACGCGAGGCCGATTGGTGGCCGTCGTCCTTGGCTTCATCGGCATTCTCGTGATCCTGCGGCCGGGGCTGGAATCCTTGCAGCCGGCCAGTTTCCTGATGCTCGGCGTGGCGTTCAGCTTCGCTCTCGTGGCCATCATGACCAAGCGCCTCACGATGACCGAGAGCACCTTCTCGATCCTGTTCTTCATGAACTTGCTGCAGCTGCCCATGAACCTCGCGGGCGTGAGCCGGGTCTTCTGGCTTGAGGTCGAGAGCGCTCACGTGCTGCCCCTGATCGGCATCTCCCTCGGCGGCCTGCTCGCGCATTACTGCCTGACCAATGCCTATCGCCAGGGAGACGCCACGATGGTCGTGCCCCTGGACTTCATGCGCATCCCGCTGATCGCCTTCGTCGGCTGGCAGTTCTATGGTGAGCCGCTCGACCCCTATGTCTTCCTCGGCAGCTTCTGCATCATCGTGGGTCTTCTCTATTCCCTGCACCGCGAGGCACGCTCCGCATGACCTGGTCGCCGCAACAGGACGCCGCCCTGAAAGCCGTCGCCGAGTGGCTGCGTCGCGGCGACAGTCCCGTGTTCCGGTTGTTCGGCTATGCCGGCACCGGCAAGACGACGCTCGCCAAGCACATCGCCGAGCACGTGGACGGCGACGTGGCCTTCGGCGCCTATACGGGCAAGGCGGCGCTCGTGCTGCGCACGAAGGGCTGCACGGATGCCTCCACGATTCATTCCATGATCTACCGCTCGCGGGAGTCGGACGAGAACGGTCCGCAATTCGTGCTCAACCGCCAGAGCCCGGCCTCGAAGGCCGATCTCATCATCATCGACGAATGCTCCATGGTGGACGAGGAGCTGGGGCGCGATCTCCTGTCCTTCGGTCAGCCGGTTCTCGTGCTCGGCGATCCGGCGCAGCTGCCGCCGGTCAAGGGCGGCGGCTTCTTCACGGAGGGCGAGCCCGACGTGATGCTCACGGAAGTGCATCGCCAGGCCAAGGACAATCCCATCATCCATCTCTCGATGCAGGTCCGGGAAGGCGGACGCCTCGAGCCGGGCCTCTACGGCGAGAGCCGCATCATCCGCCGCCGCGAGATCGATGCCGTCGCCGTGATGGAGGCCGATCAGGTGCTGGTCGGCCTCAACAAGACGCGCCGCCTCTACAACACGCGCCTGCGCGAATTGAACGGCTACCGCGATCCCATGCCGGCGGCCGGCGAGAAGCTCGTGTGCCTGCGCAACGACAAGACCAAGGGCCTGCTCAACGGCGGCACCTGGAGCATCCAGGCCCTGCGCGGCATCCGCAACGCCTTCATCCGCATGGACGTGCTGCCCGACGACGATGCCCGCCGTCGCTCCGTGGAAGTGGCCGTGCACAAGGCTTTCTTCGAGGGCACGGAGGAGGAGGTGCCGTTCGTCCTGCGCAAGGAGTCGGACGAGTTCACCTATGGCTACGCGCTCACCGTTCACAAGGCCCAAGGCTCGCAATGGGACGACCTCGTGCTCTTCGATGAATCCTTCGCCTTTCGCGAGCATCGCAGCCGCTGGCTCTACACCGCCCTGACCCGGGCCGCCGAGAAGATCACCGTCGTGATCTGAATGGTATGTCCGACTTCGCGGCGCATTCGGGAACCCGATCAGGCTTGAGCGCTTATGTCTGAAGCTGGACAGTAAGCAGGAGTTGCCGACATGCTCAAATGGGCTCTGATCTTTCTTGTCGTGTCCCTCGTGGCCGGCGCCCTGGGCTTCACGGGAATTGCGTCGGGCGCGCGCAGCATCGCCAAAGTCCTGTTCGGCATCTTCCTGCTGATCTTCGTGATCTTCATCCTGCTGGCCTGGGGCGCGGGCGAGTTGATCTTCTAGGATGCTTTGATCTGCTCGCCGGACCGGATCCGTGCCCGCCGTCCGACCACTCAAATGAAAAGGGCGGGTGTGAGGCCCGCCCTTTTTAGGATGTCACTGGCTCGCGAAAGCCGAGGTATCTTCGCCCGCGAGCTTCTTCGCGTAGAAGGCGATGGTCTTCGAATAAACCTGCGACTTGTTCCAAGCGCGGATCGCTTCGAAATTCGGCGTGCCAGGCTCCCAGTCGGCGCCCTTCACCCAGCCATGGCCGCGCAGATAATTGGCCGTGGAGGCGAGCACGTCCGCCGGGCTGCGCAGGAGATCGGCGCGCCCGTCGCCGTCGAAATCGGTGGCGTATTTCACGTAGGACGACGGCATGAACTGGGTCTGCCCCATCTCGCCTGCCCAGGCTCCGCGCATCTCGGCCGGAGTCAGGTCACCCCGGTCGACAATGCGCAGCGCATCGAACAGATGAGCCTTGAAGAAGTCGGATCGACGGCAATCATAGGCGAGCGTTGCGACCGAGCGGATCACCGGCAGGTTGCCGCGCACGGCGCCGAAATCGGTCTCCAGCCCCCAGATCGCCACCAGCACCGGACCCGGCACGCCGAAGCGCTGTTCGATGCGCTGGAGGGTGCCCGCATGCCGCTGCAGCATGTTGGCGCCACCTTTGAGGCGGCCAGCGGACACCATGCGGCCGGCGAACTGCTCGAAGCTCTGCTTGAACACGCCCTGGCCACGATCCTTCTTGATCACGCTCTGATCGAGGGTGACACCGGACAGGCCCTGCTGGACGGCCTGGGCCGAGATTCCCTGCGCTACGGCTTCCCGTGCGATGTCGTCGAGCCATTTCTCGAAACCAGCCGGATCCCGGCAGGTGGCAGCGCTCGCCTGGCCTGCCGCGAGCAGGGTGGCCGCGACAATTGAGGCGCGTATGAAAGCCTGCATGAAGTCTCTCCAGGTTTGTTCCGATCCTGAGCGAGGTAGGGCCCGCATCCCGCAACTCAAGATCACAGGCTCTCGAGGCAACCGGCGCAGTTCCGGTGCGTTGCCATGAAGATGAGGGGCCGCCCCAATGGGAGGATCGAGTGCGTAGCGTCAAATCCCGGCGAGCAAGGATAGTTCAAGCCGCGACCCTGGTCCTGCTCTCCGGCGCTGCCGGTACGCAGGCTGCGAACGGGCCGCTCGACCGGTCCGTGGGCGGCGAGCCTGTTCAGGTGCGCTTCGATCCCATGATCCGGCAGACCTCGGTGACCGGTGTGGTCCCGTCCGGCCTCTGCTTCTCCTTCTCGCTCCCGGAGGAATGGCGCCGCACTGCCGAGGGGCTGAAAGCCGCTCGCTCGGACGTGGAGATCGGCATCGGCCTTCGCTCCGCCGGAGAGCTTCGCGACCTGCCGCAGCCCGATCTCGCGAGCCGCGACGCGGCCTTCCTGCAGAAGGATTATGAAGAGCTTCTCGGACGTCCCGCACAATCGGTTTCCCTGTCCTCGCATGGGACAGCCGCGCGCTGGTCCGCAACCTGGATCGACGCCAACCTGCCGAGCCCCACGCAGAGCATGACGATCGAAACGCTCATCGTGCCGCTCTCGGGCGAATGGGTGCTCGAACTGTCGGTGAACGGAGTCGAGACCAAGGCGGCCTACGATGCCCTCGCACAGCGCCTGCTCGCGCGGCTGCAGGTGCAGGGCAGGTCAGCCTGCCAGGGCTGAAGCTCTGTCGAGACTTGAACGCTTTTCCCTTGCCCGTTTACCATTCCCGGTAACCGCACCAGGAGCGGCTGCGCGCAAGGATCAGCCATGGACGTGATCATCTACCACAATCCCCAATGCGGCACCTCCCGCAACACGCTTGCGATGATCCGCAATGCGGGGATCGAGCCGCACATCGTCGAGTACCTGCAATGCCCGCCCACGCGCCTGCTCCTGCGCCAGCTCATCGGGCGCATGGGGGTGAGCGTCCGCGACGTGATCCGCGAAAAGGGAACGCCTTTTCATGAGCTCGGCCTCGACGCTCCGTCCCTCACGGACGATCAACTGCTCGATGCCATGATGGAGCACCCAGTGCTGATCAACAGGCCCATCGTGGTGACGCCCCTCGGCGTCAGGCTCTGCCGTCCGTCGGAAGCGGTGCTCGACATCCTGCCGCCGCAGCAGGGCGAGTTCGTCAAGGAAGACGGCGAGCCGGTGGTCGATGCCGAGGGGCGGCGCGTCGGCATCGCCTGACGCTGCGGAACAAGCGGGCGCTCCTCCGGTTCAGGAACAGAACATTCCATACCCGGAGGGACAGCCCATGGAACTTCAAGGCAAGGTCGCGCTCGTCACGGGCGCAGGGTCCGGCATCGGCAAGGCGGCGGCCCTGCGCCTTGCGCGTGAAGGCGCCATGGTGGGCGTGCTCAGCCATACCGACGACGAAATCCGCAAGACCGCGCAGGAGATCGAGCAGGCGGGCGGCAAGGCCATTCCGCTCGTCGCCGACGTGGGGGATGAAGGGCAGATGAAGAAGGCGGTGGCGGACCTCGTCCAGGCCTACGGCCGGCTCGACATCGTGTTCGCCAATGCGGGCATCAACGGCGTCTGGGCGCCCATCGACGAGCTGCAGCCAGCGGAATGGGACCGCACCATCAACACGAATCTGCGCGGCACTTATCTCACGATCCACTATGCGGTGCCGCACCTGAAGGCAGCGGGCGGCTCCATCGTCATCACGGCCTCCATCAACGGCACGCGCACCTTCACGAGCGCGGGCGCCACGGCCTATTCCGCCACCAAGGCCGCCCAGGTGGCGATGGCCAAGATGCTGGCGGTGGAACTCGCCAAGCACAAGATCCGCGTGAACGTGGTCTGCCCCGGCAGGATCGACACCGAGATCACGGAGAACACCGACAAACGCAACACGGAGGAGGCGGAGGTTCCGGCTGAGTTTCCCGATGGGCGGATCCCGCTCACCGGCAACGAGCCCGGTACGAGCGGGGAGGTGGCGGAACTCGTGCTCTTCCTCGCCTCCGATCGCGCCCGACACATCACCGGCACGCCGGTCTGGATCGACGGCGCGCAGTCGCTGCTGGTGTGAGGATGTGCGGCTGGAGGGCTAGTGCGCCTCCAGCCGTGTTCCCACGGGAACGGTGGGCTCCGGCACGAAGGCCTCCTTCGCCTCCGTGGGCGGCGCGGCGCGCTGGATGCTGCGATAGGCGCCCCAGATCGCCATGAGCGACTGGGCGATGACAACAACATAGATGAGCCCCAGGCGTCCGAACTCCGTCATGGCCGCGCCCGCGATCACGGGCCCGATGGCGGCGCCTGCGCCCAGCAGGATCAGGAGGCCGCCGGCAGCCGCCACGAACTCGCCGGGCTTCACCATGTCGTTCACATGCGCCGTGACGATGCTGTAGGTCGGGATCACGCTGCCGCCGAAGATCGCCACATAGGCAAAGAGCAGCCACACGGGCACATCGAGCGGCACGAAGTGGATGAGCACGAGCAGGATCGATGCCGCCATGGCAGCCGTGCCGACGATCACGTGGCGGCGGTCCATGCGGTCGGAAAGCCATCCGAGCGGCCATGTGGTGACAAAGCCGCCGAGGGTGCCGCAGGTCATGAAGAGCGCGATCTCCGTGGTGTCCAGGCCGCGTTCCTGCGCCCAGATCGGGCCGAGCGCGAAGAACGAGCTGGTGGTGATGCCGCACAGAACCGCCGCCACCACGCCGAAGGGCGATTGCCGGTAGAGCTGCACCAGGTCGATCCTCGTGTCGCTCACCGCGTGAGCCGGAGCGTTTGCCCGCGAGAGGGCGGTAGGCACGAGGGCGAGCGAGATGAGAATGGCCACGAAACAGAACAGCCGGAATCCGTGCGGGTCACCGGCAGGCAGGAGCATCTGCCCGCCGATGCCGGCAACGAGCCCCGTCATGCTGTAGAGGCTCAGGACCTGCCCGCGCGTCTGCGCCGTCACCGAGGCGTTGAGCCAGCTTTCCACCACGATGAACAATCCCGCAAAGCAGAAGCCGGTCACGGCCCGCGCGGCGATCCACACGGCCGGGCTGATCACCAGAAGGTGGAGGAGCACGGCGGATGAGGCTACCGCCGCCAGGGCCGAGAACGCACGCGTGTGCCCCACCTGATGGATCACCCGACCGGCCCAAAGCGACCCGATGACGATGCCGACCCAGAAGGCTGCACCCACAGCGCCGATGATCGTCGGCGTGAACTGCTCGATGCTGCCGCGCACGCTGAGCAGCGTGCCCTGCAGGGTGTTGCCGACCTGCATGAGCGCATAGCCGAGGAGAAGGGCGAACAGGGTCGGCAGCGTGGTCCGCAGGGACGAAGTCATGGCTCTCCTCGTGAAGCGAGATCCTGTGGCTTGGATGTGCGGCGCGTGGGAGCTCGGCCTCGCCCGCGGGCATGACAAGGCGCGGCATCAAGGACACCGTGCTGCAAGCAACAGGCGATGAAGGACTTCAAGCCCCATGTCTGGGTTGAACTCTGGGACCGAGATGCAGTTCCAATGTAGCAGAGGCCCCGCACCAGCGAGTGACGGCGATCATGCCCACGGATCTTCGACTTCGCGCGGGTTCAGGCTCTTGGTCAGTACATCGATGAAGGCCCTCACCTTTGTCGGCACAAACCGTCGATGCGGGTGGAGGACGTAAACCTCGAGAGATCCGACATGGTGATCTGGAAAGAGGGATATCAGTTTGCCCTCACGCAGATCCTGGCCGCAGACAAAGGTCGGAAGCCAGCTGATTCCGGCCCCGGCCCGCGCAGCCAGAATAAGGGGCTCCGCCCTCGTGGAAACGAGCTTGTTCTTGACCCTGATCTTCTTTGTTTCGCTCCCCTTTTGGAACGTCCACTCGTCGGAAGCAGATGGAATGCCATAGGAAAGGCATGGATGCCCGGCAAGCATCTGTGGATCTTCCACATGTCCATGCCGGTCGATGTAAGCGGGGCTGGCGACGATGTGGGCCCTCGATGTGGCGATGCGGCGGCCGACGAGGCTGGAGTCGAGAGACGCCGAGATGCGGATGGCGACGTCGTAGCCTTCCTCGACGACGTTCACGAAGCGGTTCGAGAAGTCGAGGCTGAGGTCGACCTCGGGATAGAGCCTCAGGAACTCGGCCGTCATCTGGCCGAGATAGGGGCTGAACTCGTTCGGCGCCGTGACCCTGAGGGGGCCGCGCGGGGTCGTCACACCCGCACTCGCTTCGCTCTCCGCTGCCTCGAAATCGCTCAGTAAGGCGAGGCATCTCTCGAAGTAGGCCTGCCCCACCTCGGTCGGGCGCACCTGTCGCGTCGTGCGATGGAGCAGCAAAGCCCCGATTCTCCTCTCGAGGTGAGCCACATGCTTCGTCACCATGGCTGGCGAGAGATCCAGGTTGCGGGCTGCCGCAGCAAAGCTCCCAAACTCCACGACACGCACGAAAGCGCGCATGCTGTCCAAGGTATTCATTCCTGCCTCTGATTATTTACTGACAGTGTGGAATGAATTTACCGGAAGCACAATTCCCGTATGGGAGTTCCCTAAGGTAGCTTGTGATGCAGAGGGGAAATCTCCCGCAATGACTGGAAGTTTGGGGCTTAGAAAGAATAATGAAGAGCAAGTTCACGGCCGCAGCAGATCCGATTATTAACCAGCATTCCTATTTGCCGAATTGGCGTGAGATGTTGCAGGCGCTCCCGGCACAGCCTGCCTCGCGCCGAAAAGGACAGCGGGTGATCGACTTCATTGTGTCGGTTGTGGTGAGGAAAGAATTCAGCCGCTGACGCTTATGAGAAGCTGAACCGGCCGAAAGGCATTGGAGGGCAGGGGGCTGGATGTCGTCCCTGTGCCTTGTTTTTGAAATAAAAGAGGGCCGAAAGGCCCTCTTCATGTATCCATCTTCAGCGCCGCGATGAAGGCTTCCTGCGGGATGTCGACCTTGCCGAACTGGCGCATCCGCTTCTTGCCTTCCTTCTGCTTGTCGAGCAGCTTGCGCTTGCGCGAGGCGTCGCCGCCGTAGCACTTGGCGGTCACGTCCTTGCGCAGCGCCCGGATGGTTTCGCGGGCGATGATCTTGCCGCCGATGGCCGCCTGGACCGGGATCTGGAACATGTGCGGCGGGATCAGTTCCTTGAGCTTTTCGCACATGGCGCGGCCACGACCTTCGGCGCGGTCGCGGTGGACCAGCATGGAGAGCGCGTCTACCGGCTCGGCATTCACCAGCACCGACATCTTCACGAGGTCGCCCTCGCGGTAGTCGGAGATGTGATAGTCGAAGGACGCGTAGCCTTTCGAGATCGACTTCAGGCGGTCGTAGAAGTCGAATACCACTTCGTTGAGCGGCAGGTCGTAGACCACCATGGCGCGCTTGCCGACATAGTTCAGGTCGATCTGGACGCCGCGCCGCTCCTGGCAGAGCTTCAGCACCGAGCCGAGATAATCGTCGGGCGTGAGGATGGTGGCGCGGATCCACGGCTCCTCGATGGTCTCGATCTTCATCACGTCCGGCATGTCGGCCGGGTTGTGCAGCTCGATGGTCGAGCCGTCGCGCAGCTTCAGGTGATACACCACGGACGGCGCGGTTGAGATCAGGTCGAGGTTGAACTCGCGCTCCAGGCGCTCCTGGATGATTTCCAGGTGCAGCAGCCCGAGGAAGCCGCAGCGGAAGCCGAAGCCGAGCGCCGCGGAGGTCTCCATCTCGTAGGAGAAGCTGGCGTCGTTAAGGCGCAACTTGCCCATGGCGGCGCGCAGGTTCTCGAACTCGGCGGCGTCGACTGGGAACAGGCCGCAGAACACCACCGGCTGCACGGGCTTGAAGCCCGGAAGCGCCTGGGCCGTGGGCTTGCGCTCGTCGGTGATGGTGTCGCCGACGCGGGTGTCGGCCACTTCCTTGATCGACGCGGTGAAGAACCCGACCTCGCCGGGGCCGAGCTGCGCCAGTTCGGTCATCTTCGGGTTGAACACGCCGACGCGGTCGAGGCTGTAGGACGCGTTGGTGCCCATCATCTTGATGGTCGAGCCCTTCTTCATCGACCCGTCGATGATGCGCACGAGCACCACCACGCCGAGATAGGCGTCGTACCAGGAATCGACGAGCAGCGCCTTGAGCGGCGCATCCGGGTCGCCCTTCGGCGGCGGCAGCTTCTTGACGATGGCCTCCAGCACGCCTTCGATGTTCAGTCCGGTCTTGGCCGAGATCGGCACGGCCTCCGAGGCGTCGATACCGATCACCTCCTCGATCTGCTCCTTGATCCGGTCCGGATCGGCGGCGGGCAGGTCGATCTTGTTGAGGACCGGCACGATCTCGTGGTTGGCGTCGATGGCCTGGTAGACGTTGGCGAGCGTCTGCGCCTCCACGCCCTGGGAAGCGTCGACCACCAGGAGCGAGCCCTCGCAGGCGGCGAGCGAGCGCGAGACCTCGTAGGCGAAGTCCACGTGGCCGGGGGTGTCCATGAGGTTCAGGATATAGGTCTTGCCGTCCTGCGCGGTGTATTCCAGGCGCACGGTCTGCGCCTTGATGGTGATGCCGCGCTCGCGCTCGATATCCATGTTGTCGAGCACCTGCTCCGTCATCTCGCGGGCCGTCAGCGCCCCCGTGGTTTGGATCAGACGGTCGGCCAGCGTGGACTTGCCATGGTCAATATGGGCCACGATGGAGAAGTTGCGGATATTGTCGAAGGTGCGCGCGGTCATCAGTAAACTCTGGCGGGTGTGAAACCCTGTTGGCCGGGCAATAGCAGCCCGGCCCCCTTATGCCAAGGGAAGGCGGTGTCGCGCGGGCGCTTTCAAGGGCTTCTAGCGCCTCAGTGCCCCACCGCGAGGCTGGCCCCCTCCTTCTGGTGGGTGCCCAGCTTCTCGACCGGGGTGGCGCTCGCCTCGTTGAGGCCAACGATCTCCACCGGGATATCGTGGTGGCGGACCTCCAGGACCACCCGGTAAGGAGCATGTTCCTGGCGCATCAAGCGGGCCGGGGTAAAACAGCAATCCCGTTAAGAGCGGCGTTCCACACAAGCCTGTCCTGCTCACCATCCCTTTCGAGACGAGGGCCGTCCGAAGGATCACTCCCAAAGAGCTTTAGGAACATGGCGCGCAGGTGCGTAGGATCACCGCAGCATGAGGAGAACAGGCGTATCCATCGGCATGCGGTCGTCCTGGACAAGGGAAGACGTTCATGGCCAAGGTCATTGCCACCGTGGGAAGGGTGGGATCCAGCTGGGTTCGTCGCTCGGCTGCTGTCGGTGTGATGCTGTTTCTGGCTGTTGGCGTACTTGCCCCTGTGCCGGCCGTTCCACAACCTGCAACCGATAATCCTCCGCCGACGCTCCACGAAACCGGCCTCTACACAGATCCAGGCACGCTGCAGGTCAATCCCGCGCATCTCGCCTTTGCGCCGCAATACCCCCTGTGGAGCGACGGCGCGGCCAAGCGCCGATGGATCTCGCTGCCGCCCGGCGCGGCCATCGACGGGTCCGATCCGGAGGCCTGGATCTTCCCGGTCGGCACACGATTCTGGAAGGAGTTCGCCTTCAACGGTCAGCGGGTCGAGACGCGCTACCTCGAACGCAAGAGCGATGGGCAATGGCTCTACGCCGCCTATGCCTGGAGCGCGGACGGCCGGGAGGCACAACTGGTCTCAGCCCGCGGCAAGCGCGGCGCTTACCCGCTCGCAAGCGGGCGCTCCCATACGATTCCAGGTGTGGCCGACTGCAAGGCGTGCCATCAGGGTGGGCCTTCCGAGGTTCTTGGCTTCGGCACGTTGCAGCTGTCATCTGAGCGGGATTCCGGTGCGCCGCATGCCGAGCTCCGGCCCGAGCCGCATGTGGATCTCAAGTACCTCGTCGACCGGGGGCTGCTGATCGGCTTGCCGAAGGCCCTGCTCGATGCACCGCCGCGGATCGCGGCCGCGACGGCAACGGAACGCGCTGCGCTCGGCTACCTGCACGGCAATTGCGGGCACTGCCATAACGAACGGGGCTCGTTGCAGAACATAGCGCTCTTTCTTCGTCACAGGGCCGAAGCCACGGGCGAGCCCGCGCTTGCGAGCACCGTTGGGCAGCCCGTGAGGAAACCGGCTCCCGGACAATCGCCTGATGCCGTGCTGCGCGTCGAACCGGGGCATCCTGACCGCAGCGGGTTGATGCAGCGGGTCTCCTCCCGCTCCCCCAGTTTGCAGATGCCGCCGCTTGGAACCGAGCTGGTCGACGATGAGGCCGTGCGCCTGCTCTACCGCTGGATCGAAGAAAAAGGCGCTTCCATTCAGCAAGCCCATGTCAACGCAGAAGGGAGATGACCATGCACCGCGCCCTGCCACTGATCTTGATGAATGCCTTGCTTGTACCCGCCGCCCTGTTTGCTCAGGACAGCGCCGGCGCGCAGGTGAAGCGCGGCGAGTATCTGGTGTCGATTGCGGGCTGCCACGATTGCCATACGCCCTGGATCATGGGCCCTGCCGGTCCGGAGCCTGACATGAAGCGGGCCCTGTCGGGTCATCCGCAGGATGTGACGATTTCCGCCCCGGCCACTCTCTCACCACCCTGGAGTGGCGCCATGAACCCGACCTCGACAGGTTGGTCAGGCCCCTGGGGCGTCAGTTTCTCCGCCAATCTCACATCGGATCCGGAAACCGGCGTGCTGCGGGATTTTACGGATCAGCAGTTCATCCAGACCATGCGCACAGGGCGTCATCAAGGTCAGGGCAGGCAGATCCTGCCGCCGATGCCGTGGCCGGCTTATGGAAACATGACGGATGACGACCTGAAAGCGGTCTTTGCCTATCTTCGCCAGGTCCCTCCCGTGAAGAACAAGGTGCCCGATCCGCTGCCGCCGAAGCCGTGACCGACTCAGTCGAGCGGATTGCCGATCAAACGCAAAAGGCGGATTTGACGGGATGATGGCGCTGTGGCGCGTTGCTTAGTGGCCGATCCATCGCATCTGCTTCGCCGACAAAGGGAGGGGCGGCACAGGATGGCGGCTCTCCATGGTCCGGATCTTTTCCTCGACCAGATCGGCCAGAGCGCTTCTGGGGCTTGAGGCGCGTAACTCCCGCACGGCTTCTTTGATTTGGTTCAGGTCGAAGGGCGATGGCGTGGCACCTGTCTGCTCCTGAAACGGACGGTCTGACGTCATGCTGGTTCTCCGTTGGTCCACAGGCGGCGAAGGGTTCAATCCGAAGCAGGATCAACCTTAAGCTTTGCCGGATGCGGGCCGCATTGCGGGAGGATTACGATTTTGTAAGGAGGTGATCACGCCGCGAGTGGTCGGCCCTGAGAAGCTATGGCAAGGGCCCTATCGACCCTTCTCCAGGATGCGCGAGATCACCTTGGCGGTGTAGTCCACCATCGGCACGATGCGGGCATAGTTGAGCCGCGTCGGGCCGATGACGCCCAGCACGCCGACGATCTTCTGGCTGCCGTCCCGGAAGGGCGCAGCGATCATCGAGGAGCCGGAGAGCGAGAACAGCTTGTTCTCCGAGCCGATGAAGATGCGCACGCCCTCTCCGCCCTCGGCGCGGCTGAGCAAGTCGATCACGTCGGTCTGAGTCTCGAGATCGGAGAAGAGCAGGCGGATGCGCTCCAGGTCTTCCACGGCCTTCAGGTCGTCGAGGAGATTGGCCTGTCCGCGCACGATGAGCTGGCGCGAGTCCGCCGGTCCCACCGTGGTGGCGAGGCCGGCTTCCACCAGCCGGGCGGTGAGCGCATCGAGCTCGCGCTCCATGTCGCCGCGGCGCGCCTGGATCTCGCCCTTGATGTCGCCGAGCGTCTTGCCCTGGATGCGCGCGTTGAGGAAATTGCCGGCCTCCACGAGGGCCCCGGCCGGAAGGCCCGCCGGCAGGTCGAGAAGACGGTTCTCCACCGAGCCGTCCTCGGAGACCAGCACCACCAGGGCGCGGGCCGGGTCGAGGCGCACGAACTCGATATGCTTGAGGCGCACGTTGGACTTGGAGGTCACCACCACGCCGGCGCCGCGCGAGACGCCGGACAGCAGCGCCGAGGCTTCGGCCAGCGCCGTTTCCATGGTGTGGCCGGAGGCTGCGGCCCGCATCTGCGCCTCGATGCGCGCCCGCTCGTCGGAGGTGACGTCGCCGATCTCCATCATGGCATCGACGAAGAAGCGCAGGCCCGACTCGGTCGGCAGGCGCCCGGCGCTGGTGTGGGGCGCGAAGATCAGACCAGCGGCCTCCAGATCCGCCATCACGTTGCGGATCGAGGCCGGGGAGAGCGTCATCGGCAGGATGCGCGACAGATGGCGCGAGCCCACGGGCTCGCCCGTGATGAGATAGCTCTCGACGATCTGGCGGAAGATCTCGCGGGAACGGTCGTTCAGCTCCGCGATGGCGCGGGCTTCCGACAGATGGGAAAAGGGCCCGGTGGCGTGCATCCGATGGGTTCTACGCTCTCAATAACCGACGCTGCAATGAAGCATTATGTGCGGGGCCAAGTCCTGTTAGGCAAGGCTTGACCCTTGCACATTGCGCCCGGGAGCCTCAAACAGGCGTGAATCACGAGGTTTGAAGGAGAATCCCGCCATGCGCCCGTCCAACCGTGCCCCCGACGAATTGCGGCCCGTCAGCCTGGAGCGCGGCGTCGCGCGCTATGCGGAGGGCTCCTGCCTCGTCTCCTTCGGCAACACGAAGGTCATCTGCACCGCCTCGCTGGAGGAGAAGGGCCCGCCGTGGCTGCGCGGCACGGGCAAGGGCTGGGTGACGGCGGAATATTCCATGCTGCCCCGCGCCACCCACGAGCGCACCCGCCGCGAGGTCAATTCCGGCAAGCCTTCCGGGCGCACCCAGGAGATCCAGCGCCTCATCGGCCGCTCCCTTCGCGCGGTGGTCAACCTGCCGGCCATCGGCGAGCGGCAGATCGTGGTCGATTGCGACGTGATCCAGGCCGACGGCGGCACCCGCACCGCCTCCATCACGGGCGCCTGGGTGGCCCTGCACGACTGCTTCGCCTGGATGCAGAGCCGCTCGATCATCTCGATCAATCCCCTGCGCGAGCCCGTCGCCGCCATCTCCTGCGGCATCTACAAGGGCACGCCGGTGCTCGATCTCGACTATGCGGAGGACTCGGCCGCCGAGACGGATTCGAATTTCGTGATCACGGGCTCAGGCGGCATCGTCGAGGTCCAGGGCACGGCCGAGGGCAAGCCCTTCTCGGAGGAGGAGTTCCTGCACCTCCTGCGCCTCGCCAAGGCCGGCGTGGCGCAGCTCGTGGACCTGCAGAAGAAGGCCGTCGCATGAGCCTGCACCGTGCCCTGACCGGCAAGGTCGTCATCGCCACCCACAATGCGGGCAAGCTGCGCGAGATGCAGGAGCTGCTCGCGCCTTTCGGCATCGAGGCCGTGTCGGCAGGCGAGCTCGGCTTAGCCGTGCCCGACGAGACGGGGCACATGTTCGCCGAGAACGCCGCCATCAAGGCCCATGCCGCCGCCAAGGCCACGGGCCTGCCGGCGCTCTCGGACGATTCGGGGCTGTGCGTGGACGCTCTCGACGGGGCGCCCGGCCTGTTCACGGCCGACTGGGCCGGGCCGAACAAGGACTTTTATGCCGCCATGGAGCGGGTGATGCGCGAACTGGAGAAGCGCGAGGCGACGGATCGCCGGGCCCATTTCGTCTCGGCGCTCGTCATCGCCTGGCCCGACGGGCACGAGGAGCTGTTCGAGGGGCGCATCTTCGGCGAGGTCGTCTGGCCGCCGCGCGGCGACAAAGGGTTCGGCTACGATCCCATGTTCCAGCCGGACGGCTTCACAGAGACCTTCGGGGAGATTTCATCCGACGAGAAGCACGGCATCGACTGGTCGAAGCCGCAGCCCTCGGGCCTCTCCCACCGGGCGCGCGCCTTCGTGAAGCTGGCCGCCGGGTGCTTGGAGAGGGTCTAACACCCTCTTTGTCATGCCCGCACTTGTTGCGGGCAGCCACGTTTTAGGCCGGTGAAGACGTAGATGGCCGGAACGAGCCCGGCCATGACGGAAGGTGTTTTCCAAAAGAAAAGAGCGCCCCGAAGGGCGCTCTCGCTGCTCGTTATACCAGATTTAGACGTTGGTTGGGCCATTGCCACGGCGCTTGGCCATGTAGGCGTCGAACTCCTCGCGGTCCTTGGCCCGCTTCAGTTCCTCGACGAAGTTGCGGAAATCGCGGGCTTCCTCGTCGAGCTTGCGGCGCTCTTCCTCGAGGCGCTCGATCTCGCTGCGGCGGTAATCGTCGAAGGCCGCGTTGCCGGTGCTGGCAAAGCCGCCGAAGCCGGCTGCACCGCGGGACGCAAGATCATCCCGTGCCCGGCCGAAGGTGTCGCGGAAGAAGGTCTTGGCCTCGTCGTATTTCGGATATCCACACATTTTCCACACCAGATAGGCCAGCGCGAGCGGCCAGACGAAGATGAAGCCCAGAATGATGCCGGCGATCTCCAGACCGCGGCCTGGCTTGCGCCCATGGCGACGGTTGGTCCGGTTATCCCACGGCCCCGCATGCGGGCCCGCGTTCCAGGCGGCGGAGGCAGAATCTGACATCGAAAGGGTCCTATGTTAATGCTAACAACATTAACATGCGGATCGATCCGGGGGCTTTCAAGAGAGAAAAATCGAAAAATCGGCTGGGAGCCTAGGATTTGCCCTTGAGGGCGCCGTGGACGAGAGCGAGGACGCCGGCGCGCAGGAGTTCGTACTTGTCGGGCAAGCCCGGCCCCCTTGGCAGCTGGCCCGCCGCGTCGAGGGTGGCGATGCCGTGGGACAGCGCCCAGACCTCGATGGCGATGAACCGGGCATCGACGGTCTGAAAACCTTCCGGGAAGGTGTCGGCGAGCGCCTTGACCAGGAAGTCGAACGCGTTGCCCGAGGGCTTGCCCCCGCTTTCCACAGCCTTGGCCCAGAACGGCGCGCAAGCCTCGCCCTCGGCGGGCTTGGCCGAGAACATGGCTGTATAGAAGCCGGGCTCCTGCTCGGCGAAGGCAAGGTAGGCCTCACCCATGCGGGTGAAGCGCTCCAGCGCCGTGCCTTCGCTCTGCAAGGCCCGGCCGAGGCGTTTCGCGAGTTCGTCGTAGCCGCGGAAGGCCACCTCGGCCACCAGGGCGTCTCGGCCCCGGAAATGGCGGTAGAGCGCTGCCGGAGTCACGCCCACCAGCTTGGCCGCGTCGGCAAGGGTGAACCCGCCGATCCCCCGCTCGGCAATGAAGCGCTGCGCCGCCTCGATCAGCGCCTCCTTCAGGTTGCCGTGGTGATAGCCCTGCCGGTCGAACGGACCGCGCCAATGCCGCATGATGGGTATCCTAACTCTCTGCCGGCCACCTTAGGCTTCCGATGCGGCGGAAGCCAGAATGGAAAGGCTCATAGGGTGAACAACATTGTGGGCGAAGAGGTTCAGAACAAACTTCCCGTGATGCGGCAAGGGTGCCGGTGACGTTTCGCGGAAGACCTGCCATATACGCGCCATGATCGATCATCCGACGCGCGATGTGGGCTTTGGCGTCTATGTCCATTGGCCCTTCTGCGCCTCCAAATGCCCCTATTGCGACTTCAACAGCCATGTCCGCCACCAGCCGGTGGATCAGGAGCGGTTTCTCGCGGCGTTCAAACGCGAGATTGCCCACACGGCCGCGCGCATTCCGGGCCGCACGGTCACGAGTGTGTTCTTCGGCGGCGGCACGCCCTCGCTCATGAAGCCGCAGACCGTGGGCGCGATTCTCGACGCCATCGGCGGCGCCTGGGGTATCGACCCCGAGGCCGAAGTGACCCTGGAGGCCAATCCCACCAGCGTCGAGGCGGAGCGCTTCCGCGGCTATCGGCATGCCGGCATCAACCGGGTGTCCCTTGGCGTCCAGGCGCTCAACGATCCCGACCTCAAGCGCCTCGGGCGCATGCATTCCGTCGACGAGGCGCTGGGCGCGGTGAAGATCGCCGCTTCCATCTTCGAGCGCTATTCCTTCGACCTCATCTATGCGCGACCCGGCCAGACGCCGCAAAGCTGGGGCGCGGAGCTGGAGCAGGCGATCTCGCACGCGGTGGAGCACCTGTCGCTCTACCAGCTCACCATCGAGCCGGGCACCTGGTTCCAGCGGCTCTATGATGCCGGCAAGATCGCCGTGCCTGACGAGGAGACCGGGCGTGCGCTCTACGACATCACCCAGGAGGTGTGCGCGAAGCACGGACTTCCGGCTTACGAAATTTCGAACCATGCGCGGCCCGGCGCGGAATCGCAGCACAACCTGCTTTACTGGCGCTATGGCGAATATGCCGGCATCGGCCCCGGCGCCCATGGCCGACTTGTGACCGGCAATGCGCGTCTCGCCACCGCGACGGAGAAGCACCCGGAGACTTGGCTCGAATTGGTGGAGCGGGAAGGCCATGGCGTCATTGACGAAGAAGTGCTGACCTCCGAGGCCGAGGGCGACGAGTTCCTGCTCATGGGCCTGCGCCTGAAGGAAGGCGTCGACCCGCGCCTCTTCGAGGCGTTCACGGGCAAGACGCTCAATCAGCGCGGCCTGCGGATCCTCCAGGAGGAAGGCCTGATCCGCCACGACGGTTCACGTCTTGCCGTGACGCCGAAGGGTTTTCCGGTGCTCAATGCGGTGATTGCGGAACTGGCGGCGTAATAACGCACCACTGTCATTCCGGGGCGCCGCAGGCGAGCCCGACCCGAAGGGCCGCGCCGAAGGCGTGGAAATCCATAAACGCTGACGATGCAGAACAGGAAGCTGCATCGGCCGTCGCGTCTTCTCTCAAACTGTGGTGGTTATGGATCCCCGCCTGCGCGGGGATGACAACGTTGAGGTTCTGGTGCTCCAGTCGGCGCCCGATCCCGGATCGGCTCCGCCGTCCGGGATGACGCCGTGTTTACCGCCCCACCTTGCTCTCGATCACATCCCACACCGTCACGGCCAGATCCGGTCCGCCGAGGCGCTTGATGGCGCGGATGCCGGTCGGGGCCGTCACGTTGATCTCGGTGAGATTGCCGTCGATCACGTCGATGCCCACCAGAATGAGGCCCATGCGCTTGAGATCGGGGCCGATGGTCTCGCAGATCTCGCGCTCGCGCGGCGTGAGGTCCGTGGGCTTCGCAGCCCCGCCGCGCACCATGTTGGAGCGGATGTCGTTGGCCGCCGGCACCCGGTTGATGGCGCCTGCCGCCTCGCCGTCGATGAGGATGATGCGCTTGTCGCCTTCCGTGATCTTCGGCAGGAAGCGCTGGATCACCCAGGGCTCGCGGAACAGGTTGGCGAAGAGGTCGTAGAGCGAGCCGAAATTCGGGTCCTCGCGCCCGACCTTGAACACGCTCGCGCCGCCATGGCCATAGAGCGGCTTCATCACCACGTCGCCGTGCTCGCGCCGGAACTCCTCGATCTCGCCTCGGTCGCGGGAGATCAGGGTCGGCGGCATCAAGTGCGGGAAATGCGTGACGAAGATCTTTTCCGGCGCATTGCGCACATGGGTCGGGTCGTTGACCACAAGCGTCTTCGGGTGGATGCGCTCCAGGAAATGGGTGGCGGTGATGTAGGCCAGATCGAAGGGCGGATCCTGGCGCATGAGCACCGCATCGACACCGGAGAGATCGACCCGCTCGGGCGTTCCCAGGGTGAAGTGGTCGCCCTCCTGATCCCGCACCTCGACGGATTCTGCCATGGCGATCACGGCGCCGTCGCGCAGGGACAGGCGGTCGGGCGTGTAATGCAGGACCCGGTGTCCCCGCCGCTGGGCCTCGAGCAGCAGCGCAAAGCCCGTATCGCCCGCGATCTTGAGGCTGCGGATGTGATCCATCTGGAACGCGACGGTGAGGGTCATGGGTCAGGCCTCCTTGGAAGCAGGGTTATTGGGCCTAAAATGTGGTATGGCAACTGTCCATCCTGCATGGCCTGAACGAAAGCCGGGGATGCGGGTTATTCAACGGCCCCGCTAGGCTGTTGCCCCTTGCAGATCCCCTCAAGCTTTTTCATGTGAGAGTCTATGCCCCGCCGCGCCCTCCTGATCGTCAATGCCAAGAGCCGCAGCGGTGCCGCCCAGCGAGACATCGCCGTCGAGCGCCTCAAAGAGCATGGCATCGAACCGGTTCATGTGGATTGCGGCCGCCGAGAGGACCTGTCGCCTCTCATCGTCAAGCATGCGAGGGACGTGGACTGCGCCGTCGTCGGCGGAGGGGACGGCACGCTCAACGCGGCGGCCTTCGGGGTCATCGAGACCGGCCTGCCGCTTGGCATCCTGCCGCTGGGCACGGCCAACGACCTCGCCCGTACCCTCGAGATCCCCCCTGACCTGGACGCTGCCGCCCAGGTGATCGCCGACGGCAACACCCGCAAGATCGACCTCGGCATCGTCAACGGCGAGCCCTTCTTCAACGTGGCGAGCGTCGGGCTCTCGGCGGAACTGGCCCAGAAGCTGACGCGGGACATCAAGCGCCGCTGGGGACGACTCGGCTATGCCATGGTGGCCCTGAACGTTCTGATGCACGCAAAACCCTTCCGGGCCACGATCTACGGCGATGACCAGGCGGTCCGCGTGCGCACGCTTCAGATCGCCGTGGGCAATGGGCGCTTCTACGGCGGCGGCAACGCGGTCGAGCAGGATGCCACCATCGACGACCATCATCTCGATCTCTACAGCCTGGAACTGAGACGGGCCTGGAAGCTCGCCCTCATGGCGCGCTCGTTCCGCCAAGGCCGGCAAGGCGCCTGGAACGAGGTGCGGGCGGTGCGGGCCAAGGAATTCGACATCCGTACGCGCAAGCCCAAGCCCGTGAACGCCGATGGCGAGATCGTCACGCAGACGCCGGCCCATTTCTCGATCCGCCCTTCGGCCGTGACGGTGTTCGCGCCGAAGCCGGCTGAGGGTTGAGAGCGGGGGCATGCTCTGGCCAACAACGCTGTCATTCCGGGGCCGCGTAGCGGAGTCCGACCCGAAGGGCCGCGCCGAAGGCGTGAAAATCCATAAACGCTGACGATGCAGAACGCAGCGTGACGCGGCTCGCTCCTTTCTGACACGACGAGTTTATAGATTCCGGGCTCGGCCTGCAGCCGCCCCGGAATGACAGGAGATCGGTCTTTTCAGGACATCTCCAGCTCGAACGCGCTCACGATATGCTGCGGCCACTTTTTGGGCGCGATGAACACCGCATCCGCGCGCCACGTCTTGCCTTCGGCCCAATCGTTGCGCGCGAGCCAGACGCGCACGGCGCGGGAGAAGCGTCGGCGCTTGGCGGGCGTGATGGCCGCGAGCGCGTCGTCCATGAGCCCGCGCGCCTTCACCTCGACGAACGCGACGGTGTCGCCGCGCATCACGATCAGGTCGATCTCGCCGCCGGCGGCGGCATAGCGCCGTGCGAGCGGGCGATAGCCTTTCGAGATCAGAAACAGCAGCGCGATCCATTCGGCGCGGTGGCCGCGCAGAAAGGTCGCCTCGCGATGATCGAGGGCGCTCTTCATTCGCCCTTCTTGGCAAGCACCAAGGCGCGGGCATAGATCTCCCGCTTGGGCAGATCGAGTTCCGCCGCAACAAGGGCCGCGGCGTCCTTGATCGAGTGGTTCTTGAGCGCTGCTTCGAGTTTGCCGTCGAGGACTGCATCGGCTTCCGCCGCGTGCATCTCTTTCGTCGCTTCGCCGATCAGCACCACGATCTCACCTTTGGGTGGGCCTTCCTCGGCGAATTGTCGGGCGAGTTCCGGGAGCGTGCCGCGCCGGATGGTTTCGAACATCTTCGTCAGTTCGCGCGCCACCACGGCCTGCCGCTCGCCCAGCACTTCCGCCGCATCGGCCAGCATTTCGGGCAGGCGGTGCGGGCCCTCGAACAGCATGAGCGTGCCGGGAATGGCGCCGATCTCGGCGAGCCGCGTGCGCCGCGCGCCGCTCTTCGACGGCAGGAAGCCCTCGAAGAAGAACCGGTCCGTGGGCAGGCCCGAGGCCACGAGCGCGGTGAGCACGGCGGAAGGGCCGGGGATCGGGGTGACCGGGAGCCCTTCCTCGATGGCCGCCTGCACGAGCTTGTAACCGGGGTCGGAGACCAGCGGCGTGCCGGCATCGGAAACCAGCGCCAGGGCCTGGCCCTCGCGGATGCGGTGGACCATGCGCTCGCGCACGGCCTCGTTGGAATGCTCGTGATAGGCCACCAGCGGCGTGGTGATGCCGTAATGGGCGAGCAGCGTCTTCGTCACTCGCGTGTCCTCGGCCAAGACCGCATCGGCGGCGGCGAGCACGCTCAGCGCCCGGAAGGACACGTCCTGCAGGTTGCCGATGGGGGTCGCGACCACATAGAGGCCGGGCGACAGGGGCTTGGCCTCGGCCGCGAGGCCGAAGGCGGTGAAGGTGGCGATCCGCTCACTGGGTTCGCGCCGCCGGGTCCGGTTGTCGATTCTCTGAGTCATGGGATCGGCACTCTTGCATGAAGCGGCGCCTTCGCGAAAGCCGGCGCGCACGGCCTTCGCACGGCGTAGGAGAAACAATGTTTACTTTTCTCTGCCACGCTCAAGTCCAAAGAAAAGACGCTGTTTCCAAAGGGGGGTGGGGATGGCAAGCGTGTTGCGTGGTTGGGCTCGGGGTTGTCCGGGTCATTCGGCCTGGGCTTTTGTCCTGGCCGCGTCGCTGGGCCTGTCAGGGTGCGTCGGCTCCGAGAGCCTCGTGCCGCCGCGCAAGGTAACCCGGCCTCAGGCTGCCCCCGTCGAGCCGTCCTATGCGGCCGGTGTTGCGCCGCCTGCCTCCCCCATGCAGGTTTCTTCGCCGTTCGCGAGTGCCACGACAATCGGCACCGGCCCCGTCAAGGTCGCCCTGATCCTGCCCATGAGCGCGGCCGGGCAAGGCGCCGTGGTGGCGCAGAGCATGCGCAACGCCGCCGACATGGCGGTGAGCGAATTCCAGGGCTCCGACATCACGCTCCTCGTGAAGGACGACAGCGGCACGCCCGAGGGCGCACGCGCCGCCGCGCAGCAGGCGCTGGCGGAAGGGGCCGAACTCGTCATCGGGCCGCTCTTTTCCGGCTCCGTTCAGGCAGCGGGCCAAGTGGCCCGCGAGCGGGGCAAACCCGTCATCGGCTTCTCGTCGGATGCGAGCGTCGCCACCCGCGGCGTCTATCTCCTGAGCTTCCTCGTGCAGGAGGAGGTCGACCGCATCGTCGCCTTCGCGGCAGCGCAGGGCCGCCGTTCCATCGCGGCGCTGATCCCGGAAACGCAATATGGCCGCGTGGCCGAGGCGCGGCTGCAGCAGGCGGCGGCCCGGCAGGGCCTGCGCGTCGCCGCGCTCGAATACTACCCGCCGGGGCAGCCGCAGGTGGGCGTCCAGCGCCTGGCACGCGTGATCGGCGGAGCCGCTCCGCAGGCCGATGCCCTGTTCATCCCCGACAACGGCGATGGCTTGCCTGCGGTCGCCCAGGCGCTGCAGATGGCAGGCTTCGATCCCACGCGGGTCAAGCCGCTCGGCACCGGCGTGTGGAACGAGCCGCGCATCTTCGCGCTGCCGGCCCTGCAGGGCGGCTGGTTCGCAGCACCCGACAACCGCGGTTTCGAGGCCTTCGCCGAACGCTACCGCGCGCGCTTCAACACCGATCCGATCCGGCTCGCGACCTTGTCCTACGATGCGGTGACCCTGGCGGCGGCACTCGCGCGGATGCAGGGCGTGCAAGCCTTTGGCGATGCCATGCTCACCAATCCGGCGGGCTTCGCCGGCGCCGACGGCGTGTTCCGCTTCAATCCCGACGGCACCAATGCCCGTGCGCTCACCGTGCAGGAGATCCGCAACGGCACCAGCGTCGCGATCAGCGGCGCGCCACGGACGTTGGTGGCCGGGAACTGACATTATTTCAGCGCCCTCATTTTGAAGAGCCGCGCTTTTCCCTCCCCCTTGCAGGGAGGGATCGAGGGTGGGAGTCGCAAAGTCAGAACACTGAGTTTGTGGCTCAAGGTGCGAGGTTGCTACAGCATCAAGCTGGGTTTCTCTCCCACCCGGTCGTTCCACCCCCACCCCTTACCCCTCCCGGCAAGGAGGAGGGGAGTCTTCCGACCTTCGGCAATGAGGGCCATGCTGATAAACAAGCTTACTTGCGCGTCAGCGTCGCGCTCAGTTCGGGCTTGTTGTTGAGGCTCTGGAACACCACGCAGTAGCGCTCGGTGAGCTTGAGCAACTGATCGATCTTCTCCTGCGGCGCATCGGTGTCGACCTCGAAGGAGAGGCGGATGTTCCTGAAGCCCACGGGCGCGGTCTTGTCGACGCCGAGCGTGCCGCGGAAATCCAGATCGCCTTCCGCCTTCACGGCGCCGTGACGAAGATCGATTTCGAGCGCGGTGGCCACGGCCTTGAGCGTGACGCCCGCGCAGGCCACGAGCGCCTCGAGCAGCATGTCGCCCGAGCACAGCTCCGCGCCGGAACCGCCTGTGGCCGGGTGAAGGCCCGCGACGGCGAGCGCGCGGCCGGTCTCGACCTTGCAGGCGATGTGCTGGTCGTCCAGCGTGCCTTGCGCCTTGAGGGTGATGACGGCGGCGTTCGGATCGCTGCGGTACTGATCCTTCAGCGGCGCCTGGAGGGCGCGAAGGGCGGTGGCGTCCATGATGATGTTCCTTGGGTCTGTTACCACCACAGCGCGGCGGCCTGGCGGTCGCGTTCGCGCTGGGGCTGCGCTTGAGGAGCTTTGAGGGAATGGTCGAGGGCCGTCAAGACGCGGCGCACGGAGGTCTCGAAGGGAAGGCCCGTCCTGTCGCGCGGGCGCGAGAGCGTGAGCGGCAACTCGTCGAAGATGCGGCCGGGTTTGGGCTGCATGACGACGGCGCGGTCGGCGAGCGTCACCGCCTCCTGCACGTCGTGCGTGACGAGCACGACGGTCGGGCGGGTCTCTTCCCACAGGCCGAGCAGATGCTCGTGCAGGCTCGCGCGGGTGAACGCATCGAGGGCCGAGAACGGCTCGTCGAGGAGCAGCACCTTCGGGTTGGTCACGAACGCGCGGGCGATGGATACGCGCTGCTGCTGGCCGCCGGACAGGTCACGGGGCCAGCGGTCGGCATGTTCGGCGAGGCCGATCTTTTCGAGCGCATGGGTCACGCGCGCTTGTCGTTCGGTGCTGCTCAATCCATTGAGGCCGAAGGCGATGTTGTCGAACACCGACAGCCAGGGCAGCAGGCGCGGCTCCTGGAAGACGATGCCAATAGCAGGATGAGGGCCGGAGAGCACTTCGCCGTCGAGGCGGATCCGCCCGGCGCTCTCCCGGTCGAGGCCGGCGATGAGGCGCAAGAGCGTGGTCTTGCCGCAGCCCGAGCCGCCGATCAGCGCAACGATCTCGCTCTCATGCACGGTGAGATTGATGTCGGAGAGCGCCCGCGTGCCGTCGGCATAGGTCTTGGAGAGGTGTTCGAACGACAGCATTAAAGCCTCTCCCGCACGGTGTCCTGCCAGCGCACGAGCGGCTTGGTGGCGGCGACCAGCAGGCTGTCGGCGGTCTTGCCGAGCAGCGCGAACGCGATGATGGCGGCGAGGATCTGGTCGGGCTTGCCCATCTGCTGTCCGTCGACGAGGAGATAGCCGAGGCCCTCGGAGGCGCCCATGAACTCGGCCGCGACCACGAACATGAAGCCGAGGCCGAGGCCAGAGCGCAATGCAATCACCGCTTCCGGCAAAACCGCCGGCAGCAGGATGCGACGGGCGAGTTGGACGCGCGAGAGGCGGAACACGTGGCCGACCTCCACGAGCTTGCGGTCGACGGAGAGGATTGCGCCCGCGATGCCGAGATAGACCGGGAAGAACACACCCACCGCGATGAGCGCCACTTTCGACGCCTCGAAGATGCCGAGCCAGAGAATGAACAAGGGCACCCAGGCGATGGAGGGAATGGCGCGCAGGGCCTGCAGGGTCGGATCGAGCAATTGCCGGAGGGTCCGGCTCGATCCGGAGAGCGCGCCGAGCACAATGCCGGACAACGCCCCGATGACGAAGCCGATGAGAACGCGCCACAGCGTCATCCAGGCATGGGTCCACAACTCGCCGGTTTGCGCGAGCCCCCAGAGAGTCGCGACGATGCGGCTCGGCGGCGGCACGAGACGGCCCTCGGCAAGACCGAGGGTGACCGCAGCTTCCCAAAGGAGCGCCATGGCGGCAGGCAGGAAAAAACCGAGAAGGAAGCGCCAGTCGAAAGCGCGTCGCTTCTCGGTGGAGGTTGGGGCCGCGAGAGCGGCGGCACCCTCATGGGAGGACCAGGCTTGGCTTGTGGCTGGGCCTGTCACGGCGCTCTCCCGTGATGAAAACATCAGCGCGACGCGGTGGCGAAGCGACGGTCGATCAGGGAGTCGACGGCGGCGCGCACATTGGCCTCAGGAGTGATGACGCCGGCCTGCTGCAGGGCGAGGCCTGCGGCCAGGATGGTGTCGACCTGGGGCTGGCCGATGGAGGAGTGCGTGAGTTCCGTGCGCTCGAGCTGGCGCTCGATCACCGCGTCAGGCAGCTTGGTGTAGGCGATCAGGGACTTCTTCAGTTCGTCCTTGTTGGCCAGCGAGTATTTGCGCGCTTCCTCATAGGCCTTGAGCACGCGCTCCACGAGGGCGGGGTTGTCCTTGGCGAAGGCTTCGGAAACGTTCAGCACGCCCCAGGTGTTGGCGCCGGCATTGCGGTAGAACAGCTGGGCTCCGCTCTCCGCTTCCGCCGCGGCCATCAGCGGGTCGAGGCCCGCCCAGGCATCCACGTCGCCGCGCTCGAGAGCCGTGCGTCCGTCCGGATGCTGGAGCAGAACGAGCTTCACGTCCTTCTCGGTGAGCTTGGCCTCCTGCAGGGCACGCACCAGGAAGATGTGCGGATCCGTGCCGCGGGTCACGGCCACGCGCTTGCCCTTCAGGTCTTCGACCTTGGTGATGCCGGTATCCTTGCGGGTCACGAGCGCGGTCCACTCAGGGCGCGAATAGACATAGATCGACTTGATCGGGTTGCCGTTGATCTTGCCGATCAGGGCGGCGGCGCCGGCCGTGGAGCCGAAATCGATCGAACCGGCATTCAGGAATTCGAGCGCCTTGTTGGAGCCGAGCGACTGCACCCAGCGCACCTTGATGCCGTCCTTCTCCAGTTCCTTCTCGAGGAAGCCCTTGTCCTTGAGGACGAGGCTCACCGGGTTGTACGTGGCGAAGTCGATCCTGATCTCCTTGGGCTGCGCAATGGCGCCGTTGGCGAGCAATGTCAGGCTCGTGGCGACGGAGGCGGCGAGGAGGAGGCGGCGGGTTAGGCTCATCGTGTCGGTCCCATGTTGGGCGCATGGGAGCTTCATTCGAAGGCGCCCGGCGCTTTAGCTGCACTTGTTTCGCGCCCGCAAGCTGCATGCTTCAAATCGGCGCGTGTCCTTTTTATAGGAAGGTTCGTTTTTTATGTCAAACGATATCTCTTATAAAGAACATCTTATCCGCTTTTCCGGATAAGGCCAGTCCGCCCTTGGGGGAAGGCTGTTTCTGGTGGTAAGCCGAACGGCTGCTCGTATACGGTTGCTCCATGCCAGTTCACAGCCTTGAAACCATCCTGCAAAGCCTTGGCGGCCAAACCATCCGGGATGCCGCGGAACTGCGTGCCGGGCTCGTCCCTCTGCTCAAAACTTTCCTCGACGAGGGGAGGGCGGAGGCCGAGGCGAAGCTTCTGGACAGCCAGGACGGGCTCGTCTGCGCCCGTTATCTCTGCGAGCAGATGGACGAGCTTGTGCGCATCGTCCACGATGCGGTCGTCCGGCATCTCTATCCCGCGGCCAATCCGTCCGCCGGCGAGCGCCTCGCCGTGGTGGCGACCGGCGGCTACGGGCGCGGCACCCTGGCGCCCGGCTCCGACGTCGATCTCCTGTTCCTCCTGCCCTACAAGCAGACGGCCTGGAGCGAGAGCGTGGTCGAGGCCATGCTCTACGTGCTGTGGGACCTCAAGCTGAAGGTGGGACACGCGACCCGTTCCGTGGAGGAATGCCTGCGCGAGGCCGGTGCCGACATGACGATCCGCACCTCCCTGCTCGAAGCGCGCTTCCTGTTCGGCGACCGTGAGCTCTTCGATAATCTGGCCAAGCGCTTCGACAAGGAGATCATCGCCACCTCGGCCCCGGCCTTCGTCGATGCCAAGCTGAAGGAGCGCGATGCCCGCGTGGCCAAGGCCGGCGCCTCGCGCTACCTCGTCGAGCCCAACGTGAAGGACGGCAAGGGAGGCTTGCGAGACCTCAATACGCTCTTCTGGATCGCAAAGTATGTCTATCGGGTGAAGGAGCCTGAGGAGCTGGTGACGGCGGGCCTGTTCACGAAGGACGAGTTCAATCTGTTCGCGCGCTGCGAGGAGTTTCTGTGGCGCGTGCGCTGCCACATGCATTTCGCCACCGGCCGTTCTGAAGAGCGCCTGACTTTCGACCTGCAGCGCACCATCGCCGAGCGCATCGGCTATGCTCCCCGGAGCGGATTGTCGGCGGTCGAGCGGTTCATGAAAGCCTACTTCCTGATCGCCAAGGATGTGGGCGATCTCACCGCCATCGTGTGCGCCGAGCTCGAAGCCCGACAGACCAAGCCGCGCCCCATGCTCGACCGTGTTCTCGGCCGCTTCCGGCGGCGCCGCGGCGGTGCGCTCGTGGGTGACGGATTCATCATCGACAACAACCGCCTCAACGTCGAGAACGAGGATGTTTTCGAGCGCGATCCCGTCAACCTGATCCGCCTGTTCTGGCTCGCCGACCGGCACAACCTGGCGATCCATCCCGATGCCAAGCGCCTCGCAACACGCTCGCTCAAGCTCATCGGTCCGAGCCTGCGCAACGATCCTGAGGCCAACCGGCTGTTTCTCGAGATCATCACGTCCAGGAACGCGCCTGAGGTGGTGCTGCGCCAGATGAACGAGGCCGGCGTGCTCGGCCGCCTGGTTCCGGATTTCGGCCGCATCGTCGCGATGATGCAGTTCAACATGTACCACCACTACACGGTGGACGAGCACCTCGTGCGCTCGGTCGGCGTGCTCACGGAGATCGAGGCGGGCCGCCTCGGCGGCGAGCATCCGCTGGCGAACCGGATCTTTCCCACCATCCGCAACCGCCGCGCGCTCTATGTGGCCGTCTTCCTGCACGACATCGCCAAGGGCCGGCCGGAGGATCACTCGACGGCCGGTGCCGCCATCGCCCGCAAGCTCGGTCCGCGCTTTGGTCTCACCGATGCCGAGACCGACACGGTGGCTTGGCTGATCGAGCATCACCTGCTCATGTCGAACACGGCTCAGAGCCGCGACCTGTCCGATCCCGCCACCATCAAGAGCTTCGCCGAGGTGGTGCAGACCATGGAGCGCCTCAAGCTCCTGCTCGTGCTCACCATCGCCGACATCAAGGCCGTCGGGCCCGGCACCTGGACCGGCTGGAAGGGCCAGCTCCTGCGCAATCTCTACCACGAGACGGAGGTGCTCCTCGGCGGAGGGGCTGCGGATCTCGCCCGCTCCGAGCGCGTGCGCCTGGCCCAGGAGCAGCTGCGCGCCGAGCTGCCCGATTGGTCGGACGCGGAGTTCGAGGCCTATGCGGCGCGCCATACGCCGGGCTACTGGATGAAGACCGACGAGACCCGTCGGGCAAAACAGGCCCGTCTCCTGAGGGAGTCGGAGAAGGGCGGACGGACCGTCACCACGGCCTACGAGACGGACCAGTTCCGGGACGTGACCGAACTCACCATCCTGTCGCCGGACCATCCGCGCCTGCTTGCCATCATCACCGGCGCCTGTGCGGCGTCCGGCGGCAACATCGTCGATGCGCAGATCTTCACCACGACGGACGGCATGGCGCTCGATACCATCGTTTTGTCCCGCGCCTTCGACCGGGACGAGGACGAGCTTCGCCGGGCCGAGCGGGTTGCCAAGGCCATCGAGCGGGCCCTGAAGGGCGAGGTGAGGATCGCCGATCTCGTGGACGGCAAGCGCCCGGCCAAACCTGCCTCACGGGCTTTCCACGTGCCCCCGGAGGTGACCATCGACAATTCCCTGTCGAACCGCCAGACGGTGATCGAGGTCTCCGGCCTCGACCGGCCGGGCCTTCTCTACGACCTCACCACCGCGTTGGGGAAGCTCAACCTCAACATCGCCTCGGCCCATATCGTGACCTTCGGCGAGAAGGCCGTGGACGTGTTCTACGTGACGGACCTGACCGGCACGAAGGTCACCCATGCGGGCCGCCAGGCCACCATCCGCCGGGCCCTGCTGGATGTGTTCAAGGCCGAGGAAACCGCCTCCCTCCAGCGGCGAAGCGCTTGATTTGTGGCTCACCTGACCTGATATGTGCCCCGAACCCTTGTTTCTCCCACCTTCAGTTGATCGACCATGAATCCGAACGACACGGAAAACCAGAACGCGGCCCCGCAGGCCGAGCCCGTCAACGATGCTGCCACCGAGGCCGCCTCCGCGCCCGAGGCCGACCCGATCGCCGTTCTCGAGGCCGATAAGGCGGATCTCAAGGACAAGCTCCTGCGCCTGATGGCCGACATGGAGAACCTGCGCCGCCGCACCGAGCGCGAGGTGGCCGATGCCCGCACCTACGCGGTGGCGAACTTCGCCCGCGACATGCTCAATGTGGCCGACAATATCCGCCGCGCCATCGAGAGCGTGCCGGAGGAGGCGAGCAGGACCGCCGAAGGCGCCTTCAAGGGCCTCATCGACGGCATCGATCTCACCGAGCGCGACCTGTTGAAGAACCTGGAGCGCCACGGGGTGAAGCGCCTCAACCCCGAAGGCCAGAAGTTCGACCCGAACCTGCACCAGGCCATGTTCGAGATCCCCAACGCGGAGGTGCCGAACGGCACGGTCCTGCAGGTGGTCCAGTCCGGTTACGTCATCGGCGAGCGCGTCCTGCGCCCGGCGCTCGTCGGCGTCTCCAAGGGCGGCCCCAAGGCTACCGCCAACGGAGCCGGCAGCGAAACGGCGGACAATTCGTCGGCGGCTTCGTAGTTAAGCCGAAACCCCAGGATAGCGCGGGTATCCCCTCCCTCCTTGTGGGGAGGGCCAGGGTCGGGGTGCTGGCACCTGACCTACATAGGCTATCGCTCACACCCCCCTCTCCAACTCTCCCCCACAAGGGGGAGGGTAGGTTGTGCACTGGCGAGCGAACCGCGATTGCCTGAACCGGGCCCGCATGATCAATACATGAGCGTCTTACGGCTCCAGCGGGCAAGGTCGGGCTCTCGGTGAACTTCCTCCACTCCATCCCCTTCGAGACCATCGGCGTTGCCGTGTTCGCGCTCTCCGGCGCGCTGATGGCGGCCCGCAAGGGCATGGACCCGTTCGGCTTCGCGCTTCTGGCGACGCTGACGGGCGTCGGCGGCGGCACCATCCGAGACCTGCTCATCGGCATCCGGCCGGTCTTCTGGGTGGGGGATCCCGGCGACGTGCTCGTCTGCCTGATCGTGGCGGAACTGGTCTTCGCCCTCGGCCCCAAGCGCGTGAGCCGGATCGAGGGCGGGCGGCAGGGCCGCCTCCTGCTCTGGGCGGATGCCCTGGGCCTGGCTCTTTTCGCGGTCTCGGGGACGGCCAAGGCGCTCGGCGCCGGCGTGCCGGCCCTGTCGGCGGTGGCGCTCGGCACCGTCACGGCCACCTTCGGCGGTATCATCCGCGACATCTTCGCGGGAACGACGCCCCTGGTCCTGCGCCAGGAGATCTACGTCACGGCGGCGGCCCTGGGCGCTTCCGTCATGGTGGGCCTGCAGGCTCTCGGCCTTGATTCCTTCCTCTGTGCGGCGACAGGCTTTGCCGCGGCGTTCACCTTGCGGGCGCTCGCCATCCTGCGCGGCTGGTCCCTGCCGGCGTTTCCAAAGCGCGACTAGGGACTCATCTCCACGCCGTCGATCACCGCCCGGAAGCGGCGCAGGTTTTCGTCCCGCTGCTCCACCCGGGTCAGGCCGACCATGCGCACATAGCGGCCAGGCTCGAAGCGGATACTCTGCATCACGACGACCGGCTGGCCGGATTCGGCCTCCACGGCCTTGGCGACGATCTCGTGCCAGTCCTGGCCCTTGAAGCGGAAGGATTCCGAGCGTTCGAGCTTGATGTCCTTGAGGATCTGGTTGGCATTGAGCGCCGCGCGGGCGAACTGGTTGCGCTGCTCGCCAGCGGGCGGCGCGGGATTGAGGGAGGCCGCCATGATCAGGATCGGCTGCTCCACCGCCTTGATGGTGTCCTTGGGGCCGTCCGTGAACAGGACCGAGTTGCCGGAGATCGCCCGCACGGCACGAAAGCCCGCGAGATCGCCGAGCCGGAAGGGCAGGGCCGAGACCTGCTCCTCGATGGGGATCGGCCCGCGCAGGACAACGGTTTTCAGGGCTTCCAGGATCTGCGCCTCGCTGTAGCCGTCGGCGCCGCCGCGCACCTGCGCGATGACGAGGCCGGCCACATCCTGGCCCTTGACCGCCATGACCCATTTGCGCCCTTCCACAGGCCCTTCCATGGTGCCGCCGATCAGCACCCCGGCCTTGTCGCCGAGCTTGAGGTCTTCGCGGGAGGTCTCGTTCAGGCCCTGGCGCTTGAGGGCTTCCCTGGTGAAGCCCTTGACCAGCTGCTCGTAGGCCTGCGCGGGCATCTCCACGAGGTTGATGGCGGCGGCCTTCTCCTCATTCTCGAAGCCGCTGAAGCGGCGCGACACAATCATGTCCTGCGGCGGCACGATCCCGATCCGCGAGGCAGGCGGAAAGACGGGCTCGGCCGCGACGGCGGCCTGAATCGACAGGATGAAACCCAAAGCGGCGGCTGCAAGAGCTTTCATGGATGCCCCTCGTTCGATTGGTGGTGTCGAGGCTAAAGCGGCCTCTCCACCTTGCGCAAGGTGAGATTGAGGCGCCCGCCCTGCGGCAGCAGGTCCGAGCTGCCTGGGCTCAGCCGGTCGATGCCATGATAGATCAGCCGCGCCGGCCCACCGAACACGATCGCGTCACCGGAGCGCAGCTTGATCGATTTCGTCGGATCCTTGCGCTCCAGGCCGCCATAGCGGAACAGCGCCGTGTCGCCCAGCGACAGGGAGACGACGGGCGCGTCGAATTCCTCCTCGTCCTTGTCCTGGTGCATCCCCATGCGGGCGCTGGGTTCGTAGAAATTGACCAGGCAAGCATCGGGTGGGTGCGGATAGTCGCTCAACTCTTGCCAAGCCTGCAGCACCTGTTCCGGCATGGCCGGCCAGGGCTCGCCGGTCTCGGGATGCATCGGCTGATAGCGATAGCCCTGCATATCCGACACCCAGCCGAGCCGCCCGCAATTGGTCATGCGCACGGAAAACGGTTTTCCCGTGCGCGGCATGCGTGGGGTGAAGAGCGGCGCGGCCTTCGTGATCTCGCGCAGGGACTGGAGCAGCCGCTCCTGAGCAGCGCGGTCGAGATAGTCGGGGTAGTAAACGAGGCCGGGGGCGAGGGTGATGGCGGACACGGTTTTCAACGCACTCCACTGTCATCCCGGAGCGGCCATGGGCCGAGCCCCGAATCCATAAACACGACGTTTCAAGAATGGACGAGCGGCTTGCACATTATTCTACAATGTTAGCGGCTATGGATTTCCACGCCTAAGGCGCGGCCCTCCGGGTCGGGCTCCGCTGCGCGGTCCCGGAATGACAGCGCGTATGCCTTACCCCTCCAGCACCTTCTTGTCGGCGACGGTGGTATCCTCGTTGAGCTTGTAGACGAGCGGGATGCCCGTCGCGAGCTCGAGGCCCGGGATCGTCTCCGAGGTGAGGCCGTCGAGCACCATCACGAGGGCGCGCAGGGAATTGCCGTGGGCGGCCACGAGCACGCGCTCGCCGCGCATCACGCGGGGCAGGATCTCGCGGATGTAGTAGGGCAGCACGCGGGCCACCGTGTCCTTCAGGCTCTCGCCGCCGGGGGGCGGCACGTCGTAGGAGCGGCGCCAGAGATGCACCTGCTCCTCGCCCCAGCGGGCGCGGGCGTCGTCCTTGTTGAGGCCGGCGAGATCGCCGTAATCGCGCTCGTTCAGGGCGAGGTTTGCAATGGTCTTGAGATTGGGTTGGCCGATCTCCTCCAGGATCAGCTTGCAGGTACGCTGAGCGCGGGAGAGATCGGACGTGAAGGCGACGTCGAACTGGACGCCCATTTCTTTCAGCCGCCGACCGGCGGTGCGCGCTTCCTGAACGCCGAGATCGGTCAGGCCCGGATCCTTCCATCCGGTGAACAGGTTCTTGAGGTTCCATTCGCTCTGGCCGTGGCGGGCAAGCACAAGAAGGCGATCCATATCGTCGTGTCTCCGATGTCGGTGGGATGTAGGCGGGTTTTAGAGCCGATCGAGGCCAAGGACATGGGCCATGGTGTAATAGCCGGGCTTCTTGTCGAAGCCCCAGAGCGCGGCCCTCACGGCGCCACGGGCGAAGAGGCCCCGGTCCTCGGCCCGGTGCGACAGCTCCAAGCGCTCGCCGGCGCCGGCGAAGATCACCGAATGCTCGCCCACCACGGTGCCGCCGCGCAGGGTCGCAAAGCCGATATCGCCGGGGTTGCGTGCCCCGGTATGCCCGTCGCGGCTGCGCACGGAGCGATCCTTCAGAGAGATCTTCCGCCCCTCCGCCGCCGCTTCTCCGAGAAGCAGCGCCGTGCCCGAGGGCGCGTCCACCTTCATGCGGTGGTGCATTTCCAGCACCTCGATGTCGAAGTCCTCGCCGAGCGTCGCCGCTGCCTTGCGCACGAGGCCCGCGAGCAGGTTGACGCCGAGCGACATGTTGCCGGACTGGACGATGCGCGCATGGCGCGCGGCCGCTTCCAGCTTGGTGAAGTCGGCCTCCTGCAGTCCGGTCGTGCCGACCACATGGACGATGCGCGCCTGGGCGGCCAGCGCCGCGAAGGCCGTGGTTGCAGCAGGCGCCGTGAAGTCGAGCACGCCGTCGGCCTGGGCGAAGACCGGCAGCGGATCGTCGGTCACGGTCACATTGAGCGCGCCCGTTCCGGCGAGGAGCCCGGCATCCTGCCCGAGGGCTTGCGAGCCCTCCCGTTCGATGGCACCGACCAGCACGCAGCCTTCCGCTTCAGTCACGGCCTTGATGAGCATGCGCCCCATGCGTCCGGCGGCCCCCACCACGACAAGTCGCATCTCGCTCATGGCCGTTCTCCTGTTGTGCTGGGCTCGGGTATAGCGGCTTGGGGGGCGAGTGAGAAGCGCGGATCCCTTCTCCATCCCTTCGTCATGGCCGGGATTGTTCCGGCCATCCACGTCTTTGAGCCACATCGCCCGTAAGACGTGGATGCCCGCGACAAGCGCGGGCATGACGGCTGAAGGATGGCTTAACCCGGCTGCGGCCCCTCGTAGCCTTCGATGATGATGATGTCGGCCACCGCATGGCCGTCGCGCTCGGCCTTGGCGGCCTGGTACTCGGGCGAGTCCCAGCACTCCAGGGCCGCCTCGTAGGTCGGGAACTCGATCACCACGTTGCGGGCGCGCGCCTCGCCCTCGCCGACCCGATACGCGCCGCCGCGCACCAGGAAGCGGGCGCCGTATTTGGCGAACGGCACCGCATTGGCCTTCACGTAGTTCTGGTAGGCGTCGGGGTTCGAGACGTCGACGCGGCCGATCCAATAACCCTTCATGATTCAAGCTCCTTCAACGAGCACGAACTCGGCCACGCAGGCGCCGTCGCGCTTGGCCTTGGCAGCCTGATATTCGGGGGAGTTGTAATAGGTCCTCGCCTGCTCGACCGAGTCGAACTCGATCACCACGTTGCGCGGGCGCGCCTCGCCCTCGAGCGCCTCATAGGCGCCGCCGCGCACGAGGGGACGGCCGCCATATTGCCGGATCGCCTCCGTGGCGCCCTTGGCGTATTCCGCATAGGCCTCGGGGTTGGTGACGGTGACGCGGGCGATGACATAGCCTTTGGGCATCAGGTGCTCCTTTGATTGTAGGTGACGCAGCGAACGCGAGAGGCGGCTGATCGTCAACCCACATCCTCCTCGTCATCACCGGCATAAGGCCGGCCATGACAAATGGGGAATGTCTCGTCCATCCCCTTCTCATGATTTCGCTCTGAGGAGATCAATCGGCGATCAGAGCCGGCAGATCCGCCAGCAGGCTGTCGCGGGCGCGGAAGCTCGCCACGGAGTTCTCTTTCCGCTCGTCGCGGATCAGCCGCGCGAACAGGATCCTGCGATCGCCCTTCTGCGCCCAGCCGACGAACCAGCCGAATTGCCGGGAGCGATCAAACGTGCCGTCCCGCAGCAACTGGAGGCCCATGCCTGTCTTGCCATAGGCGGTCCAGCCGTCGGGCAGCGGGAATGTCGGCATGATCGCGAGCGTCATGTCATGGGCCTTCGCGGAGACCGGCAACTCGCGCTTGAGGAGCTTCGTCAGGAAGCCGATCTGCTCGACGGGCGAGATCTGCAGGGAGAAGCCCAGCCAGGAATGGGTCAGGCCGTTCGCCTTGCCCTTGTCGCCGCTGATGTCGCGGTTGCCGTATTGAAACGCATCGACGTAGCGCCGGAAGCGCTCCATGCCCATGGTGCGGGTCAGTACTTGCGAATACCAGACCACGGATTCCCGCAGCCAAAGGCGCGGTGTGATGGTCGTTCGCCAGGCTTCCCTCCACGCTTTGTATTCAGGCTTGTAGGGCCAGGCCGGTTCGTCCTCGCCCTTGAGGATGCCGGCGTCAACGCCCATCAGGCTCAACGGAACCTTGAAGGTGGAGGCCGGGCTGCTGCGGCGCTCGCAATCGCCCTCGCGCTTCAGGACGCGGCCGGTCTCAAGTTCGGTGACAAGGGTGCAGGTATCGGCTTGGGCAGCGCCCGCGAGCGCGAGCAGGCCGGAGCACGCAAGGAGCAGGCGAGCCAGCATCGTGTGTCTCAGGCGCCGGCGATGTCGTGCACGATGGCTTCCGCCGCGGCGCGCGGGTCGGCGGCCTTGACGATGGGTCGGGCGACCACGAGGTGGTTGGCGCCGAGCCGGATGCCCTCGGCTGGTGTGACGATGCGCTTCTGGTCGCCCGCCTCCGCGCCCGCCGGGCGGATGCCCGGTGTCACGATGAGGCGGTTGCGGCCGACGATGCCACGTACACGCTGCGCTTCCGTGGCCGCGCAGACGATGCCGTCGATGCCGGTGTCGCGGGCCTGCTCCGCGCGGCGCGCCACGAGTTCCGCCGCCGGGACGGGGGCATAGCCTGCCTCGACGAGGTCGTTGTCGTCATAGGAGGTGAGCACGGTGACGGCGAGGATCTTCAGATCGGAGCCCGCTTTTCCGGCCACAGCCGCGCGCATGGTCTGCGGATAGGCGTGGACCGTGAGGAACGTGGCGCCGAGTCTGGCCACCGAGCGCACGCCTTCCTCCACCGTGTTGCCGATGTCGTGCAGCTTGAGGTCGAGAAAGACCTTCTTGCCCTGGCCGATCAGCTCGCGGGCGAACTCGAAGCCGCCCGCATAGGCGAGCTGGTAACCGATCTTGTAGAAGGTGCCGGCGTCGCCGATGCGCTGCACGATGGAGCGCGCTTCATCGACGCTTCCCACGTCGAGACCGATGATGAGCCTATCGCGAATGTCTCCTGCGGGAACGGGATTCGTCGGAAGAGACATCGCGGCGCTCATGGGTTGGTGGCCTTGTTATAGACCCAGACGCGGGCCGGGGGGAGGTTGCGCCAGATCCGGTTGGAGGCGCGGGCTTTGTAGCTGTCCGAGCGCGCTGGGATCGGCGGCACCACCGCATAGGTGAACTGGATGAAGGGTGCGCCGGGATGCGACATGCCCTGGGCGGTTTCGAGAAGATCCAGGCGCTGGTCCATGGGCTTGGTGAAGAGCGGCAGGCTCGACACGATGGCGGCCGCAGGCTCCTTCAGGATGCCGGAGAGCGTCTCCGCAAGGTCGTAGGCATCCCCCTGGATGATCGTCGCCTTCGGGAAGCGGCGCTTCAGGAGCTGGCAGAATTCGGGGTTGTATTCGATCAGCACCAGCCGGTCCTGGGCCACGCCGCGCCGGATCAGGGCATCGGTCACCGGGCCGGTGCCGGGGCCGAGCTCGATGACGGGGCCTGGAATGCGCGGGTCCACATAGGACGCCATGGTCCGGGCCAGCACCTTGCCGGACGGGGTGACCGCTCCGACCATGAGCGGCCGTTCGAGCCAGGAGCGCAGGAAGCGCGCCTCATCCTTGAAGCGATCCTTGCCGGCGGGGAACTTCCGGGCCGTTGGCCGTTGAAACGACTGAAGCACTAAGCTGTCCCCTCGATCTTGCGGATCATTCTGGCTGTTTAGAACCTAGGCATCGGACCCAAAAGTGGAAGGCGCTTTTGGGATTGATCCGATGCTTAGCTTCTTAGGCGGCGCATCGTCTAGAGCGGAAAAACCGGATCCACTTTTCCGCACGATGCGCTGGGGAAAACGACCGTCAAGTTAAGTTGATCCGCCCAGACCATCGAGAAACTCGCGAAAACGCGAGAAAAATCCCGAGCTTTCCGGGTGATTTTCCTTGGAGCACTCCTGGTCGAACTCCATCAGGAGCTCGCGCTGGCGCTTGGTGAGCTTCTGCGGAGTTTCCACAACAACCTGAATGTAGAGGTCGCCCACATCGCGCGCGCGCAGCACCGGCATGCCCTTGCCGCGCAGGCGGAACTGCTTGCCGGTCTGGGTGCCCTCGGGCACCTTCACGAGGGCCTCGGAGCCGCCCAGCGTCGGCACGTTGAACTCGCCGCCGATCGCCGCCGTCACCATGGAGATCGGCACCCGGCAGAACAGGTCCGCGCCGTCGCGCTGGAAGAACGGATGCGCCTTGATCGACAGGAAGATGTAGAGATCGCCCGCGGGCCCGCCGCGCAGGCCGGCCTCGCCTTCGCCCGCAAGGCGGATGCGCGTGCCGTCCTCGACGCCCGCCGGGATGTTGACCGAGAGCGTGCGCTCGCGGGTGACGCGGCCGGCGCCACCGCAGGAGGTGCAGGGGTCGTCGATGACCTCGCCGCGCCCGTGGCAGTTGGGGCAGGTGCGCTCGATGGAGAAGAAGCCTTGCGTCGCCCGCACCCGGCCCGCGCCGCCGCAGGTGGGGCAGGCCTTGGGCTTGGAGCCCGGCTTCGCACCGTTCCCTGAGCAGGCCTCGCAGGTGACGGAGGTCGGGATCTTGAGTTCCGCGTTCTTGCCGTGGAAGGCCTCGTCGAGGGTGATCTCGAGATTGTAGCGCATGTCGGCGCCGCGCTCGCGCCCGCCGGCGCTGCGCCCCCGGCCCCGCGCGCCGGCAGCGTCGCCGAAGAAGTTCTCGAAGATGTCCGACATGAAGTCGGAGAAATCGCCGTTGAAGCCCGGCCCGCCGGCTCCACCGCCATTGGCGAAGGCCGCATGGCCGTAGCGGTCGTAGGCCGCGCGCTTCTGGCCGTCCGAGAGGGTTTGGTAGGCCTCGTTGATTTCCTTGAACTTGACCTCGGCCTCGTGATTGCCCGGGTTGCGATCCGGGTGATACTGCATCGCGAGCTTGCGGAAGGCGGATTTCATCTCCGCTTCGGTCGCGGTCTTCGCGACGCCGAGAACCTCGTAGTAATCGCGCTTGGACATGTCAGGCGCCCCTCGGAGCGGTCAGACGCTCCGTCATCATGGTCATCGTCCGCCATGCATGCGCTGCACAGGAAAAGGCTCCACAAGCCTTTGCCAGAACATCGCGAGAAGCGGTCGGTTGATCGGTCATTGGTGTTTCAAGCTCATTTCACGAAAACGGCACCCGGTCATGAAACCGGGTGCCGAATTCTCTAAAGAGCGCTCATCATTCAGGCGCGCTTTTTCTTGTCGCCTTCGTCGACTTCCTGGAAGTCGGCGTCGATGACGTCGTCCTTCTGGGCAGCCTCGCCCTCAGGCTGCTCGCCGCCTTCAGCGCCGGCCTGAGCCGCCGCATACATGGCTTCGCCGAGCTTCATGGAGGCCTGCATCAGGTCCGTGGTGCGGGCCTTGATGACCTCGGAGTCTTCGCCGGCAAGCGCCTGACGCAGTGCGTCGATGGCGGTGGTGATGCCCTGCTTGTCGGCCTCCGACACCTTGTCGCCGTACTCGGTGAGCGACTTCTCGGTGGCGTGGATCAGACTCTCGCCCTGGTTCCTGGCCTCGACGAGTTCGCGACGCTTCTTGTCTTCCTCGGCGTGAGCCTCGGCGTCCTTCACCATCTTGTCGATGTCGGCGTCGGAGAGACCGCCCGAGGCCTGGATGCGGATCTGGTGCTCCTTGGCCGTCGCCTTGTCCTTCGCCGTGACGTTCACGATGCCGTTCGCGTCGATGTCGAAGGTCACCTCGATCTGCGGCACGCCGCGAGGTGCAGGCGGAATGCCCACGAGGTCGAACTGGCCGAGCAGCTTGTTGTCCGCCGCCATTTCGCGCTCGCCCTGGAAGACCCGAATCGTCACTGCGTTCTGGTTGTCTTCCGCGGTGGAGAACACCTGGCTCTTCTTCGTCGGGATCGTCGTGTTGCGGTCGATCAGGCGGGTGAACACGCCGCCGAGCGTCTCGATGCCGAGCGACAGCGGGGTCACGTCGAGGAGCAGAACGTCCTTCACGTCGCCCTGGAGCACGCCGGCCTGGATGGCGGCGCCGATGGCCACGACCTCATCCGGGTTGACGCCCTTGTGGGGTTCCTTGCCGAAGAAGTTCTTCACCACTTCCTGGATCTTCGGCATGCGGGTCATGCCGCCGACCAGAACCACCTCGTCGATGTCGCCCGGCGAGATGCCGGCATCCTTGAGGGCCTTGCGGCAGGGCTCGATGGTCTTCTGCACGAGATCGTCCACGAGCTGCTCGAACTTGGCGCGCGAGAGCTTGAGGGCCAGGTGCTTCGGACCGGAGGCATCCGCCGTGATGTAGGGCAGGTTGATCTCGGTCTGGGAGGCCGAGGACAGCTCGATCTTGGCCTTCTCGGCCGCTTCCTTCAGGCGCTGAAGGGCGAGCTTGTCCTTGGTCAGGTCGATGCCCTGCTCCTTCTTGAACTCCGCCGCCAGGTACTCGACCAGGCGCATGTCGAAGTCCTCGCCGCCGAGGAAGGTGTCGCCGTTGGTGGACTTCACCTCGAACACGCCGTCGCCGATCTCGAGCACGGACACGTCGAAGGTGCCGCCGCCGAGGTCATAGACCGCGATCATGCCGGTCTGCTTCTTGTCCAGGCCGTAGGCCAGGGCAGCCGCAGTCGGCTCGTTGATGATGCGCAGGACCTCGAGGCCGGCGATGCGGCCGGCGTCCTTGGTAGCCTGACGCTGGGCGTCGTTGAAGTAGGCCGGAACCGTGATGACGGCCTGCGTCACCGGCTGCCCGAGATAGGACTCGGCCGTCTCCTTCATCTTCTGAAGGGTGAAGGCGGAGATCTGCGAGGGCGACATCTGCTTGCCGTCGGCCTCGACCCAGGCGTCGTTGTTGCCGCCCTTCACGATGTGATAGGGGACGAGACCCATGTCCTTCTTGGTCATGGGGTCGTCGAAGGTGCGGCCGATCAGGCGCTTGATGGCGAAGAAGGTGCGCGACGGGTTCGTGACCCCCTGGCGCTTGGCCGGTTGGCCGACGAGGCGCTCGCCTTCGTCCGTGAACGCCACGATGGACGGGGTCGTCCGGGCGCCTTCCGCGTTTTCGATGACTTTGGGCGTCGAGCCTTCCATGACTGCGACGCAGGAATTGGTGGTGCCGAGATCGATGCCGATCACTTTACCCATGGCGGGATCCCTCACTTTCAAGCAGACCGCCGAGCCCTCAAAGCAGCTCGGCCCATGGCTTACATGTTGCTGACAAATTGCCGGGGCCGCCTCGAACCGAGCCATGCCCCGTGCTGGCGCTGATATAAGAAGGGGTTTTCAGGGCTGCAAGACGAAGGTGGGCGCTAGTTTGCGCCAATTCGCCGGAGCCGGACCCTGTTGCATTCCTGCAATATGGGCCGGAGCCTCAAGGCAATCGGGGTCCAGACAAGGGTTTTCAGGGCGCGGTTTCGACGATCAGGCTGAGCGCCGCCCTCAGGACCACCTGTCCGGCCTCGTCCCTGACGCTGACGATGAAGGTTTTCTGGTCCCCGGCGGGGAGGGCGTCCCGCGCCAGGTCGGGCAGGGCCTTCTGGGCCTCGGCCTTGGCCAAGTCGACGTCCTTCAGCTCGAGCCCCTCAGTATCGGACACAAACTGGTTGCCGTCGTAAGTGTCGAAGAAATAGCGCGGCAACGGCGTTCCCCATGGGTTGATGTCTGACAACTCAAGCACAAGGCGATTGGTTCGGCACTCCGCCGGCGGAAGAGAAAAGTCAGGGATTTCAAGCTCCTGAATGGCTTCTGATCGGCCGCTGGTCAAGCCCGTCCTTCGGGCCTACCATGCCGGCACATGGCCGGTATGGCTGTGGCTGGTTGCGGGATATCGTGCCCGCGAGAAGGAGCCCGATCATGCTGGCCCACTCTCCCAACGGCCTGATGATCCGCAAGCTGGAGAGCATCTTTCCGCTCTCGGATGAGGAAAGGCGGGTTCTGTCCGATCTTCCGGTGCAGGTCACGACCTTCAAGCCGGATCGGGACATCGTGCGCATCGGTGACCGCCCGTCCCAGTCCTGCCTGATCCTGGAGGGCTTCACCTGCGTCTATAAGCTTACCGCCGAGGGCAAGCGCCAGATCGTGGCCCTCCATGTGCCCGGCGACATCCCCGACCTGCAGAGCCTGCACCTGAAGGTCATGGACAACAGCGTTGCTACGGTCAGCCCTTGCATGCTCGGCTTCATCCCGCATGAGGCCCTGCACGATCTCTGCAACCGCCATCCCCGGATCACCGCCGCCCTCTGGCGCGAGACCCTGGTCGATGCCTCGATCTTCCGGGAATGGATGACCGGCATCGGGCGGCGCGAAGCCTACAACCGTGCGGCGCATCTTCTGTGCGAACTGAAGGTGCGCCTGGAGGCGGTAGGCCTCGTCGAGGGCGGGACCTTCGACCTGCCCATCACACAAAACGAGTTCGCCGACGCCATCGGGGCCAGCACGGTGCATGTCAACCGGGTCCTGCAGGAGCTTCGGGCCGACGGACTCATCCGCAGCAAGGGAACGCAGGTGAGCATCCTGGACTGGGAGGGATTGAAGGCTGCGGGCGGTTTCGACCCGCTCTACCTCCATCTCCGGCAGGACGGGAACGCCTGAACGCGACCCGTCAGGCGGTTCAAGGTGCGCCGACGCACCGTTATATATTTTAGATCCCGGATAATATTCTGTCGCTTGTTTACTGAGGACAGAAAGCTGTCATGGCCCGCATCGTAATGGCTGCCGCCCTTGCAGCACTCGGCAACTATCTCTTGTATCATGCCATACGATCCGAGCTTTATGGGGATCGGGACCGGTTCTGGATCATGCTGGCCGCCAGTGTTCCGTTCGTGCTCGGATCGTGCTTCGTTCTATGGAAAGGCTTTCCCGCATACGATCCCGACACTGTCCAACATGTCGGCTCTCGCGGCCTTGGCCCTGGCTGGCGCTGCGCCCCGACAACCGATTTCTGTGTTCGCGACCCGCAGAGCAGGTGACAGCGGCGCCCTTCCCAAAGTCTGGGCTCCCGTCAGTCAACTCGGCGGCCCGCCGCGCGTAAATCCCATGATCGGCAGAAGCTGATCACGCTTGAATGCATCGGCGCGCTCCCGTTCCTGGGCCTCGATCTGTTCGGCCGTCGGTTCGCAGATTCCGTCGCACTCCTTGAACGTGACGGCGACCTTCTCAAGCGCGGCATCGTCGGGAATCTCAGGCGGCTCGGGATCGGGCCCCGGCGCATGAAGAACGCTCGAAAACGGCCAGTGCGAAACGTGGTGCCAGAGCCTCTGGATCGGTGCGCCCATGGCAGCCTCCTCTCATCCAAGAGCATGCTCTTCATGGGAGGGTAGCACAGGCCAGTCGGATCTCCTAAGGAAGCGGGCATAGCCTCGCCTTTGGCGAACGAGAACTCTACGCTTTGCTGCCGTTCAAGCTCCGCCCGGCTTCCCAGCCCAAGATCGCCTGCTTGCGGGTGAGGCCCCAATGGTAGCCGGTGAGCGCGCCGGAGCGGCCGAGCACCCGGTGGCAGGGGACCACGAAGGAGACCGGGTTTTTTCCGACCGCCGCGCCCACGGCCCGGCAGGCGGCGGGCTTGCCGATGTGGCGGGCGATGTCGGAATAGGTGGTGGCCCGGTCGCGGGGAATGCGCAGCAGGGTCTGCCAGACCCGCACCTCGAAATCGGTGCCGATGAGCACCACCCGGAGCGGCTGCTCCGCCTGCCAGTGCGACGGGCTGAAGATGCGCCGGGCTACCGGCGCCGTGGCGGCCGGATCCTCCACGTATTCCGCTTTCGGCCAGCGGCGGGTCATATCGGCGAGCGCCGCCGGACGGTTGCCGTCGTCCACGAAGCCGAGGCCCGCGAGGCCCCGGTCGGTCACGATCAGCAGCGCCTCGCCGAAGGGCGAGGGATGGAAGCCGAAGCGCATGGTCAGCCCTGAGCCCCCGGCCTTGAAATCGCCCGGCGTCATGGCCTCGTGGGTGACGAAAAGGTCGTGCAGCCGGGCCGGTCCCGACAGTCCGAGTTCGTAGGTGGCGTCGAGCACGCTTGCGGAATCCGCCAGCAGCGCCTTGGCGTTGTCGAGCGTGATCGCCTGGAGGAAAGCCTTGGGGCTCAGGCCGGCCCAGCGCCGGAACAGGTGGTGCACATGGGTGGTGGACAGCCCCACATGGTCGGCGATCGCCTCCAGCGACGGCTGCTCGCGCCAGCGCTCCGAGATGAACGCGATGATCCGGCGCACCCGCTCGTAATCCGAGTGGGGCTCGTCCGGCACCATGAGGTCGGCCGGTTCGATGGTGATGTCGCGCAAGGTTTGAAGCATGGCGGTGATCCTTCATTGCCGATCATCCTAGCGATGGGAGAGGGCAGGCGACACCCGATTTCTGCGGTGATCTCCTCCCTCGCCCGCGTGGGAGAGGGTCGGGGTGAGGGAAGGCCGGTGCCAAACGAGGTTTAGCAGGTGACGTGGTGCAGTAGCGACTGCTGCGCTGAGCTGGTGAAGCGCCACACCCTCACCCCCTGCCCCTCTCCCGCACGGGAGAGGGGGGTGACACCCGCGCTGTCCTCACGCTCCTCCAGGTGTGAAACCCTCACCGTCATCCCCGGACTTGGTCCGGGGATCCACGTCTTTGCAGGGCACGGTTTCGAAGACGTGGATGGCCGGCACAAGGCCGGCCATGACGGGGAGGGATGAAGCCTTGTTCCCTCTTTGTTCTTGACAATCCT